>OGUO01000455.1_pt1 | contig 30131 bp, 27 predicted proteins | sample 1553641 | NCBI WGS metagenome assembly OGUO01 (sample SAMEA2579980, study PRJEB22360) | human gut metagenome | biome: human gut; feature: human-associated habitat; material: faeces | place: Denmark | collected 2008/2010 | reverse complement strand
TGGTGAAATTGATGTTTCAAATGTTAACATTTCGGCTGATAAATCATCATTTAGTAAAAAGGACTAAGAAATGGCTCGTAAAAATATTTTTGAGATTTTAAAAAGCAACTATAATGTAAATAGAGAATTTGAAAAGGTAACAATACTTTTCGAAGATAAATGTATACAGCATTCTCAAAATGTTGGATTTAACCAATATCGGACAGTTTGTTATTCATTAGAAAATATGATTGATGAAATTTTTCCGACATGGGAAGGGCGAGGTACTTGTATATGCTGTAAAAATATGAGACAGGAATTAGGAATAGATGATATTCATAAAAAAACAAATTTTACCGAAGATTACATTCTCACCTGTTTAGAATATTATAAGAATATTTTTATTTTATTTATAAATAAAGTTGCTCCTAATTTAGATCGTTACACATACAGTTTTTCTAATAGTTTTTGTATGCTAAATCCTAATATGAATAAATTGTTAGACCATCTGAATTATGAACAACATGTTTTAGAAAAAGAAGATAGAGTTATTTTGATTCCTAAAAATCCTGCAGCAACAGCGGTAGCAGAAATGTCTTCTAAAGATACGGCTTTTGCAATCTTAAAATATCATCATGCTTCACTTAAAGGACAACTTGAAGAAAAAAGAAAACTCTTGCTTTCAATTGCTAATGAATATGAACCTTTACTCAAAAGACCGATTGATGGCTTCAAGGATTATTTTGATAAAGCAACTAATATGCTTAATAATATGAATATTCGCCACAATAACAAATCAGGTAATAACAAAAAAGAATTAGTTGCTCAAATGGATGACGAAGAATTAGAAAACTGGTATGATGAACTTTACCAGTTGCTTTTATTCTGTATCTTGATAAAAGATAATAAAGACCGTAAAGATAGGATTGATGAGTTGCTCAAACGCATAAACTCAAAACCGGATTAAGTAATAAGGATACTGCCCATGACTAACAATTTTACAAACCCTGTAAATGAAAATGCTTATGAAAGCTCTATTATAGAGTTGTTTGAAGGTATGGGATATACTCATGTTTATGGGCCGGATATTGAGGATAGAGATTTTTATTCTCCTTTGTATGACGATGTGCTTGTTAATGCCCTTTATAAAATCAATCCCAAGTTACCTGAAAGCGCTATTAAAGAGGCTTTATATAAACTCAAAAACTTCGAAAATGCCGAATTAGCGCAAAAAAATAAACTTTTTATGGATTATCTGCAAAACGGAATTACCGTCCGCTATACAGAAAAAGGCGAACCTAAAGATACAATTGTCTATTTGATAGATTATACTAATCCCGAAAATAATTCATTTATTATTGCAAATCAGTGGACTTTTGTTGAAAACAGCGAAAAACGTCCGGATATTTTGCTTTTTATAAACGGTTTGCCACTGGTGTTGATGGAACTAAAATCCCCCTCACGAGAAGAAACCGACGCTTCCGCAGCCTACCGACAAATTCAGAATTATAAACACGAAATCCAATCCATGTTTATTTATAATGCAATTTGCGTGATGAGTGATTTGCTTATTTCAGAAGCTGGCACAATCACTTCCGGTGAAGATCGCTTTATGGAATGGAAAACTGTTGATGGCTCTTATGAAAATACTCAATATGCCCAATTTGATACATTTTTTAAAGGAATTTTTCAAAAAGAACGCTTGCTTGATATTTTGAAGAATTTTATTTGCTTTTCTAATGAAAACAAAGGCCTCGTTAAAATTATGGCCGCTTATCACCAGTATTTTGCTGTAAAAAAAGCAATTGCATCAACGAAAAAAGCAACCGAAACAGATGGTAAAGGCGGCGTATTCTGGCACACGCAAGGCAGTGGAAAATCTTTATCTATGGTCTTTTATGCACATCTTTTACAAAAAGCCTTAAACAGTCCAACAATTGTAGTAATTACCGACCGCAATGACTTAGATGACCAACTTTATGGACAATTTGCCAAATGCAAAGACTTTTTGCGCCAAGAACCCATTCAAGCAACAAGCCGAGCTCACCTCAAAAAACTCTTGGGAGGAATTAAAGCTAATGGAATTTTCTTTACCACCATGCAAAAATTTGAGGAATCTGGTGAACCATTATCTGAAAGGCGCAATATTATTGTTATGGCTGATGAAGCTCATCGTGGACAATATGGCCTGACAGAAAAAATAGATGAAAAAACAGGCAAAATTAAAATTGGTACTGCTCGCGTTATTCGCGACTCTTTACCCAATGCAACATATATTGGCTTTACCGGCACACCGATTTCCACCAAAGACCGTAGCACACGCGAGGTTTTTGGAAATTACATTGATGTTTATGATATGACTCAGGCGGTAGAAGATGGTGCAACCCGTCCTGTTTATTATGAAAGCCGCGTAATTAAACTTCACCTGAAACCAGAAGTTTTGCATTTGATTGATGCCGAATATGACCTTATGGCTCACAATGCTGATCCCGAAGTGATTGAAAAGAGTAAAAAACAACTTGGACAAATGGAAACAATCCTTGGAGATGATAGCACTATCAATTCTTTAGTAACCGATATTTTGGATCATTATGAAAATAATCGTGCCGACTTATTAACTGGCAAAGCAATGATTGTTGCATATTCACGTCCTATTGCTATGAAAATATATCGCAAAATCTTAGAACTTCGCCCTAATTGGCAAGAAAAAGTTGCCGTTGTGATGACTTCTGACAACAATGATCCTGAGGACTGGCACAAGATTGTTGGTAACAAAACTTATAAGGAAGAATTAGCTCGTAAATTTAAAGACAATAATGATTCGCTGAAAATTGCTATTGTTGTTGATATGTGGTTAACCGGTTTTGATGTGCCGTCTCTTGCAACAATGTATATTTACAAACCAATGTCAGGACATAATCTGATGCAGGCTATTGCCCGTGTTAACCGTGTATACAAAGATAAAGTCGGTGGCTTAGTTGTCGATTATATTGGTATAGCTAATGCATTAAAACAGGCTATGAATGATTATACGATTCGAGATAAGAAAAATTATGGAGATACAAATATCAACAAAGTTGCTTATCCTAAATTCTTAGAAAAATTAGATGTTTGCCGTGATTTATTGCATGGATTTGATTATAGCAATTTTGCCAAAAGTTCAAACTTAGACCGAGCAAAAACAATCAGTGGTGCCGTAAACTTCATTATTGCAAGAGAAAAAGAACAACAAAAAGATACTTTTATCAAAGAAGCCCTGCTTTTGCATCAAGCATTGTCTTTGTGCTCATCATTAGTTAGTGAAGAATTACGTATTGAGGCAGCCTTTATGGAAGCTGTACGCGTTCTTGTATTGCGTTTGACGAGCACTGGTGTTGGTAAAAAAATATCTTTACCGGAAATTAATGCTAGAATTAATGAGCTATTAAAACAAAGTATCAAGAGTGATGGTGTTATTAACCTATTCTCTGATGTCAAAGAGGAATTCTCTCTCTTTGATCCAAAGTTTTTGGAAGAAATATCAAAAATGAAAGAGAAAAACCTCGCCGTTGAATTATTGAAGAAACTTATTGCTGAGCAAATTTCTATCTATCGCAAAACAAATGTTGTAAAGTCAGAAAAATTTAGCGAAATAATTCAAGAAGCAATGAACCGTTATCTAAATGGTATGTTGACTAATGAGCAAGTGATTGAGGAATTGTTGAATTTAGCAAAGCAAATTTCTGTCGCCCATGAAGAAGGAAAAGAACTGGGGCTCTCTCCAGATGAATTAGCATTTTATGATGCTTTAACAAAGCCTCAAGCTGTTAAAGATTTTTACGAAAATGATGAGCTTATTGCCATAACAAAAGAATTAACAGATACTTTACGCAAAAATAAAAGCATTGACTGGCAAAAAAGAGAAGCAGCCCGAGCCAAAATGCGTATGCTGATTAAAAAACTTTTGAAAAAGCATAAATATCCTCCTGAAGGAATGGAAGATGCTGTACAAACTGTGATGACACAATGCGAACTTTGGACAGATAACGTTATGGACATTTAGCCTTTATGACATTTCATCCTTCCTACTTCCTCCGCTAGTCTATCTGCCCTGGCTTTTTCTAGTTCGTATTGGTGTTTGTAGTATTCGGCATCGCGTTGGTAGTTTAGGACTTCTTGGGCGAGGATGCGTTTATCTATGTTGCTTAAATCGATGCAAGAGATGGTTAAGTAGGGTTTGCCGGAGAGGTTTAACACTCTGCGGCCGTGGATGCCCGTAGATTTTAGAAGGTATCCCTCGCGGATCAGTTCGTTTACCATCACTTTGGCAGAATTAACCGTCAATCCGAGGGCGGCAGCGATTTTATCATTCCCCATGAAAAATGTATGATTATTGTTGGTTTTGTATTTAATAAAATCCAATAGCAAACGTTTGGTTATGGATAGCTCAGCTTTGCTTTTGCTCATGTTTTCTCCTCATAAAAATTCGTCTCACAAATATTTATTGAAGAAGAACTCTGGATTTTCGTTTGAACAAAATCCCTGCCGGAAATCGTTATTTCCACCTGTTTTAGGCACGAGAAACCGTTATTTCCGGTTTTCTTGAAACGGAAACTCTTATTTCCACCGGTGGAAACTATTATTTCCTTTATCGGAAGTCGTTATTTCCCGAAATAGAAGTCGTTATTTCCTTTGCTTTTTGCGGAATGTGTTGCGTAGCAAGGAATTGAGAGCAAATTTAGAAACCTATAATAGTATTATAATAGAAATAAAATAGCTATTATAATAGACGGGAATTTAGCAATAGCTCCTTTGTTTCTCCCTTAAAATAGAAGGAAAATAAATCAGTTAAAAGGAATTTGACGACTTCAATAAAAAAGGAATGCAATTTAGGCATTCCCTTTAAAGACAAATTAATATGATGAGATTTATAGCTGTTTGCTGCATAGGTATTTATCCGTTAATTGTCCGAAAATCACTTTTCATTCCAGATTTGAGAATAAATTTCTTCCCAGCCGGAATTGTGGGTTGCGCCCCTAACCTCAAAAACCCTCGTGTCTTTACCGACAAAATCACGCACCAATAACGGCGGCATGACTTCATCGTTACTGCCGACATAGTGGATTTGCGGAATTCTGGCGAACTGTTTACGGTAGCTTTCCAAATTCATTGATTCATTAAGCGGCGGCAGGTTGTGATATTGTGTCCACGCCAGATGGTCAAGATTTCCGGCAATGGTTATGATTTTTTTGACATTTAAGCCCGGTTTGGCTGACGCTATCAAGCCTGCAACTTGCGCCCCACCGGAGAATCCAATTAAAATAACCGGATTGTCGCCGGCAATATTTTTAATTGCCTCATATTCGGCGTTAATAACTTCCGGTGCAAAACGGGCAGTTGTCCAATGACGTTTAGAACAAATCGGACTTTTAATATATTGGCATGGTCTTGCAAGATAAACGACATTAGGAGAATCGTCCCCAAAGGCCAATTCCCGCATGAGTATTCCTTTAGGTGTCGGGTCTTGCGTGGCGCGGCCGTGAGCATTAAAAGCATAACCGTCTCCTTCAATGTATATTTTATAAGTTCCGAAGGGATCGGTTATTTTTTGCCAGCTGGCAAGCATAAAGCCTCTTGTTGGGATTTCTTTATAAACATACGCCGGCGGAATGGCAATACTGTTGCAGCCGCTGAGCAAAAATAATATGGCAAACAGTTTTAACATAAATTTCAACCTCTTATAAAAAGCATTATAAAGGCTTATTTCTAAAAATTCCAGAGGGTTTTTGATGATTTAACTTGATTCTAACTCATTTACTTTATAGAGTAAAAACGAGCGGGAAACTGCTTAGGGCGTCAGAAACCCTTTTATATAACCAGTCGTGTGCACACGACTTTAAACATTAGTGCCGACTTCTTGTCTATGGACGGATGTCGGTGAATAAGGCTCAGCCAAATAAGCCGAGCCGTTTGGTTATATACGGTTTCTGAACATCCGCCCGCCTTTCAAAGAAAAGCGGGTTTTTCTTTAACTAGTTAGAAAAAGGATGTTTAATCGTATGAAAAATAGACTTTTAATTACAACAGCATTAGTGGCTTTAGTTTCTGCCAATAATGCTTTTTCTCAGGTAAGAGAAGATTTGATTGTAGATTCTCAAACCCCGATCAGCAATCAGGGAATGGACGAAGAACCATATTACTACAAATCAATCAAAGTAGAAAAAGAAGGTTCATTAAATATTGAAACTTCTAATATCAAAACCGAACAAGATATTACGGTTTTGGGCGGACTGGATTTGAAAAACAGCGTTTTGGAAGCCGGAAATGATGCCGATGACCAGCCCAATAACTCCAACATATTGTTGGACGGCGCAACCGTAACCATGAATGATTCGGATTTGGAAGCCAACGGCAACATTATCATTAAAGATACGAATCTTAGCTCAACCTCTTCTACTGAGGCACCTGATAACTACGGTGTTTGGGCTGACGGTAATCTTACATTGGAAAATTCTGAAGTTACTTTGAAAGATTCCTACTTAAGTGCAGCCGAAGAAATCATTATTGACGGCGGTTCGTATACTTCCGACGGAGGAACTATTTTGTCTGAAAACGGGAGTATTACCATTAAAAACGGAACAATAATTGCACCCGAGTTTACGGCTAAGAATGGTGATGTTAATCTTGAAGGCGGTACAATTCAGGAAATAAAAGATAAGTTTGAAACACATGCCCCCAGTAATGAAATCGGCATCAAAAACCTTAACATTAAAGGCGGTGAGTTTATTCACACTAATGTTTCATCAGACGGATTTGAGAATCTGAATGTCAGCGGCGGAAAAATGCAGCTGACCAATACGGAAATGAATGCTTGGGACGGAAATATCAACATTTCCGGCGGTGAGATTAACCTTATGGGAGATGATACATCTGTTGAAACCGGATTATATGCCCGTAAAGAATTTAATATCACCGGCGGTACCATCAATATGAAGGGCGCTGATACCATTCTTAACAATATTGCTGATTATAAGCCCGATGATTATCCGGCGTATGATTTGAACATTAACGGCGGAACAATCAACGTTACCGGTAAACAGGCTGAAATTTCCAGCAGTAAAAACGTTAATATTAACGGCGGTACAATCAATATTGCCGAAGGCAGCACCCTGGGAATCTATGGCGGAAACGCTCAAACCCCGACAACGGCTCAACTCGGTTCCGTGGCAAGTTTGAATATTGCCGGAACATTGGACATCAGCCTGAACGGCAACGGAACAATTAATTTTAATTCAAACAGCGGAAAGATTACCGGTGATGTCAATATGACAAGCGGCGGCATTATGAACGTCGGGCTGAATAATGCGGTTATTGACGGCGACGCAACATTTAATTCCGGTTCAACGTTAAAACTGGAAATTGCCGACAGTGGTAACGGTTCTCTGCAAGCAGCCAGCATTACCGGTAAAGAAGGATCCAAACTGGCCTTGAACATTACCAAGAAAATGGAAATCGGCCAGACTTTGGAAGATGTGGCTTTGTTGAAAGGCAATGTAGACAATCACTTTACCAATGAGATTTCCAATAACCGTTATAAGGTAACCTCGGAAGATGGTAAGAATTTTGATATTACCTATGAAAATTCGGCTTCTGATGTCGTGGCAGACGCCGGTGGTTCGGCCAACAATGCCCAAACAGCTGAAGCTTGGGATACGTTGGTACAATCATCAACAGCAAGCGCTAATGCCAAAGCGGTTGCTTCGGTCTTAAACGATTTGTCGCAGAATAACGAACAGGCTTATGTGGCTGCTTTAACCGCAGTTGCACCTGAAGTTGCGCCGATGGTTCAGAAAACCCAAACCGAAACCGCAAATCAGGTATTCGGAGCGGTCAGCACACGTTTAACCGGCGGCTCAATCTCAACCGGCGGTGAAGGCATGTCTTCCGGCGATAACATTTTTGAACGCGCGGCCATGTGGGTTCAGGGAATGTTTAACAAATCCAAGCTGGACGATACATCTAAGGCGAAAGGTTTTGATGCAGATTCTGCAGGTGTCGCATTCGGTGCCGAGAAGTTTGTAACTGATGATACGAAGGTTGGTATTGGTTACGCTTACACCAATACGGATATTGATGGCTTTATGCGTTCAACCGATGTTGATACACACACGGCAATTTTGTACGGTGAATACAAACCAAGCAACTGGTATGTAAACGGTATTGCAACATACGGCTGGTCTGATTACTCCGAAGACAAGAGTGTTGCCGGTGTTGGCGTCAAAGCTGACTATGATGTTGAAACCTTTGGTTTGCAAGCCATGACCGGATATGACATGAATGTTAACGGTTTAGGCTTCATGCCCGAGGTTGGATTGCGTTATGTTCACATCAAACAGGATGCTTACAAAGATTCTGCCGACCAGAAAGTCTCCGGCAACGACAGTGATATTCTGACCGGTGTCATCGGAGCAACGGTCAGCAAATCTTGGGAATTGTCTAACGGTATGTTGATTAAACCGGAAGCCCGTATTGCCGCAACTTACGATCTGTTTAACGATGACGTTAATTCGGTCGTAACTTTGGCCAACGGTTCGGCTTATGCGGTTGAAGGCGAAGCTCTTGATCGGTTCGGTATGGAATTTGGTGCCGGCGTAACCGCGGAAGTTAAAGATAACGTCGAACTTTCTCTTGGTTATGAAGGCAAATTCCGTCAGGACTATCAAGACCATACCGGCCTGATTAACGCTAAATATAAGTTTTAGTATTTAATCTGTAGCACAAAATACCCTGTGGCCGATTGGTTACAGGGTATTTTTTTGCAAACAACAAATTACCGATTTGCCGGATAAATATCTTTGTAACAAAAAGACAAAGGAGATTTTTATGTTGATTTATAACTCAGAAAACGAATGCTACTCCAGATTTATTCCTATTGACCAAGCGGCTGAAATGAAAGAAAAAATAAAGAAACTGGAAGCAAGATTGCAAAATATGCCGGTTAATCCGATTGATCAGGCGGAATGCACAGATGAACTAGATATTGATGACGTTACCTCATTAAAGAAATTGCTCAAAACGGAAAATTTTAATATCAATATGCCGATAAACCGCCGCCGTGCCAGTTTGTTTCTGGTGGCCTGTTACTTTTGCTCCGATAAAGAGCCTTTGGAATATCTGCTTGCACAGGGCAGTGAAATCAACAGAACGGATATTTTCGGCTTTAATGCCATTATGTCTGTGATTTTGAACGAAAACATGGACGATGAAACAAAATTAGCCGTACTGCAAATGCTGATGGATAAGGGCTGTGATGTTAATTGGATTAATTGTCAGGGCAAAACCGCATTAATGCTGGCCTTGGAGCGTATAGAGCCTGATATTGCCAATCTTTTGCTTGATAACGGTGCTGTTTTATATAAGAACTGATTTTATTTCAAACACCCTTCAATATACGTCATAGCATTGAGCAAACTTTGGGTTGCTAAGGTTAATTTTCCATATCTTTTGTTTTGATGAAGATTATTAAGCCAGTACTGATAAATCTTCATCATTAAACTTCTACAGTCCCGAGCAAAATCCTGTAAATCACTACGGATAACAGCATCATTATCTTCCTGTAAAATCTGATAATCGGTGATTTTGTTATGGTTATGCGCCAGAAAGTCGTCCAATTCCGCCTCATCGGCAAAGTTTTTATATCCCCTGCGGCTGGTTATCGTTTCAATCAATACCTTCATTTTACGTCCTTGTGCTTTATAAGGATATTTATTGATTTTTTGCATTTTCCAACCCATTGAATTTAAAATAAATGATGATGAATCAATGTATTAACATGAAAAAATGTTAAAAAAAGTGCTTGACTTGATAATCCCGGCATGGTAACCCGGGTGCCATCTTTAAATCTTGGTTGATTTTGATGGAGATTCAAATGGATAGCAACAATTTAATGCAAGCACTTTATGCTATGGACTGGGAGCGGATTAAAGCCGAACTCAATACCAGTGCGGATGTTAATGCTCCTTATAACAAGCACGGTTGGACGCCTTTTATGTGGGCATGCAAAGAATTTTATGAACCGGAAGTTTTTGAAGCATTTTTGGCAGCCGGCGTCGATGTTAACTCTCGCAATCAATATGGGGAAACGCCTTTTATCATTGCCGCCAAGCACCGCAGTTCGCCCCAGACATTGTCGGTTTTGCTCAAGGCCGGAGCGGATATCAACGCGCAGGATAAATTCGGCAACACCGCGTTTGTTTATGTCGTGAAGCATCCGCAGGCAATGATGCGGCTTCGAGTTTTGGATTTTATGATTGATAACGGCGCCGATCCGAATATCAAAAACAAGCATGGTAAAAACGTTTGGAATTATGCTGCCGAACAGGAAGGCTTAAGCGATTACCTCTGCGTCCGTTTGTTGGAGGAGAAGAGCGATGAGTAATGCTGCCCGAATTGCCGCATTAAACGATGCTTTCAGAGCTAATCCGTCGCTCGGGACATTTGTTTTAACCGCCGGTATCCGTGCCAATATGCCGCAGGACGTTGCGGCAATTCTTAACAAAGTGCGGACTTTTAAGGATTTCAACGAAGGCGATGATCCGTATGGTGAACACGATTTCGGGGCTTTTGATTTTAAGGGCAAGAAGATTTTCTGGAAAATTGATTACTATGACCGCAATTTTGAATTTGCCTCGCCGGATGCTGCTGATCCGGAGCTTACCAATCGCGTTTTAACCGTTATGTATGCCGATGAATACTAGGAGGCCGTTATGGAATATGATGTTATTTGCAGCGAAAGCATAGACAAGCTGGTGGAATATGTGAACGTGTATCTTCTAGACGGTTGGCAATGCCAAGGCGGTATCGGGGTTTTGACCCAAGGGTTGAGTTATAAAGTGTTTTATCAGGCGGTTGTGAAAGGAAAATAAGATGACTAATGACGTTTTTGTGGATGATAAGAAAATCAAAGATATTCTGACCTATATCAGCGGAATGAAACACGCCGATCAAATCCGCATGATGTTTTTGTGCAGCCTGAACGGTATGCGCTCTATCAATTTTGCCTACTTGCAGGTTAAGGACGTTTTTACCGACAATCTCAAAATCAAAGATGTGATTTGCCTGGATTACGACAAGAACAAAGGTAAAAACAAATGCTCCTACTATATGAACAGCCAAATGAAGAAAGAATTTTGCGAATATTTAAAGTATTTACAGAGAAAATGGAAAGACAGCCTGACACCGGAGACTTATTTGTTTACGAGCCAAAAGCTCAATAAGCCCTATAACCGCGCCAGCATCAGCCGCATGTTTGCTTCGGTTTACCGGAAATTTAACATTTAGGGTGCGAGCCACTTGGGACGGCATCTGTTTGTTTCCAAACTGGTCAATTCCGGCGTGAACATCTGTATTGTGCAGAAACTGGCCAATCATAAAAACATCAGCACCACGCAGCATTATTTTAACTATAACGACTAAATGCTCGCTAACGCCGTGGAAAATGTTAGGATTTGAGATGAAAACAGTAGATAGAGTTTGGTTTTTAAGCCATTGCGAATGGATTTGTAACAATCGGCACAGGCTACAAAACAAGCTTTGTGCCGAATTTGTGCTTACAGGATTTGTTATCAATTCCTTCGGATGTCCTTATTACGGCTATACTATTGATAAAATAACTCTCGGTAACCTAATAAAACTATGGGACAATGGCTTTGTTTATAAAGATTTCCCTTTAATTCATTACCGAATATCGCATGGAGACAGCTCCACCCACATTGCCTATATCTATCGTAGTAAAGTTTTTAGCCACAGATTTTCCTACACCGACCCGACAAGATACATTCCGACAGAGGAAGTGAAAAAGATTTTGAGAGAGCTGAGAAAATCAAAACTATAAAATTTTCAGAAAGGTTGAAGAAATAAACTATTTCTGTTCACTTTTAGGACAAGTAACGATAAGTGACATAATATAAAGAATTTAGATTGATTTTTGTTAAATAATCAAATAATCTCATCTCAATGAAACAAAATCAGAGGAAATCATAATGTCTAAATTAAATGTTGACCAGAAAACTATAAAAGAATTGTTTATGGATAGAAAAGCCGATTTCTTAATTCCTGATTATCAGAGGCCGTATGCTTGGGAAGAAAAGGAATGTCAAACACTTTGGGAAGATATTTTTGCATTTGCTTTTCCTGATGATGATTATAGCAAATTTGATAGTGATAACGAAGAATATTACCTTGGTTCAGTCGTAACATTTAAAAATGACCAAGGAAAAATGGAAATTATTGACGGGCAGCAAAGATTAACAACACTTATGCTGCTTTTAAGGGCGTTCTATGAACGCTTTGGAAATATGCAAGATAGTAACTCAATCTCTACTAGAGAAAATATTGAGAAATGTATATGGAAGACAGACGAATTTGGAAGACCTGATAAGAATGCACTGAAAATAAATTCAGAAGTTGCATCTGATAATGACAAAACAGAATTTCTTGATATATTAAAAATGGGTATAGCAAAGAAAGAAATGAAAAGTCGCTATGCAGTAAATTACAGATATTTTCAAGAACAAATTGATGTATTTTTGCAAAAGTATCCAAGTTATTTTTCCTATTTGCCAACTAGAATCCTTAATAATTGCATTTTGTTACCTATAGAAGCAGAATCACAAAATACAGCATTACGTATTTTTTCTACTCTTAATGATAGAGGAAAACCATTATCTGATGCAGATATATTCAAATCACAACTATATAAATATTATTCGCAAAAAGGAGAAAAAAATAGATTTATTGAACAATGGAAACTTTTGGAAGAAAAAACAGATAAAATTTTTCATCCGCAAACAGGAACTCCTATGGATGAATTGTTCACAAGATATATGTATTACGAAAGAGCAAAGCAAGGAATCAAATCCTCAACAACGGAGGCATTGAGAAAGTTTTACGAAAAAGACCATTATGCTTTATTAAAAAATGATTATGTCTTTTCAAATTTAATAGAATTGGCTGATTTTTGGGATGATGTAACCAATTTGAATTCAGATAGATTTGAAAATGATGATGTATTGAGAAAGTTGTTTGTGCTGAATTATGCTCCGAATGGAATGTGGACATACTTTGTTTCTGTTTATTTTATTCAACACAAAGATAATTGGAATAATGCAGAATTTGAAAAATTTTTGGAGAAAAATATAGCTTTTATCTGGGCTTACGCATTGACTAATTCTGGTGTTAATGCATTAAGAACGCCTATATATGCAGAAATGATAAATTTGGTAGAAAATAGACCAGTGACATTTAGTGATTTTAAATTTGATAAAGCTGGATTGACAAATATATTACAAACTTATGAATTTTCAAACAGAAGACCAATTACTAAATCAATGTTAACTTGGTGGGCATATCAAGATGAAAAACAAGAAATTTTATCGTTAGATACCGTTTTAGAGATAGAACATATATTTGCTCGCAATCGTCAAGAGAATGAAAAATCGTTACAAGATGAAAATAATTTAGAATGTCTTGGCAATAAAGCACTTTTAGAGAAAAGAATAAACATCAGAGCATCTGATTATAGGTTTAGTGATAAAAAGAAATATTATCAAGGCTACACGAAGGGTAAGACTGTTAAAGAAAGAACACATATCAATGAATTATTAGAACTTTCGCTTAAGGATGATTTTAATGAGAAAGATATTATCCAAAGAAACCGAGTAATAGTGGATAAATTTATAGGTTATCTACGAAAAGAGAATCTATTAAATGAATAAAATAAGAGCTCGTCAGAATGGTAAGCTTTTTCTTAAAATGTTAAACTTTTCTGCAAATTCACATAAAGTTTAACATTTTGCCGCACGGGCTTTTAAGAGCATTTTCAAACCTCTATATTTTCTGCCTATTTCAAAGAAAATGTTAAAGAATGTGCATTGTTTGATATTTTTATATTTGAAAAATTTCTCTTGCAACATAATTGAGATTAGTCTAATCTATATTATCTTAAATGAAATGATTATACCGGTGATGGTATGGAATTTATCGGCAGAACAAAAGAACTTAGTGATTTAAAGCAAGAATATAACAACAAACATTCCTTTGTTGTTATATATGGTCGCAGACGTATCGGAAAAACTGCTTTAATTCAAGAATTCATTAAAGACAAGCCGGCTCTGTACTTTTTGGCGACAGAAGAATCCGAGCCGCAGAGTATGAAGCGGTTTGCTTTAAGTTTATCGCAATTTGCCAATCAGGAATTTATCGCCAAAGCTAATTTTGATGATTGGATTGAACTCTTCAAACTGTTTGCGGCCGTTCCTGGCAAAAATACAAAAGTGCTTGTTCTTGATGAATTTCAGTACATGCTCAACACAAATCCCGCTTTCACTTCAATCTTTCAAAAAGCATGGGATGAAATATTATCAAAGCAAGATATTATGGTCATTATCTGCAGTTCATACATTAATATGATGGCAAAGCAGGTTTTAGCCGAAAACAGTCCCTTGTATGGTCGCCGTACATCTCAAATCCGATTGGCACCGCTTCCTTTTTTTGATATCAGACAACATTATCAAAATAAGCCTTTTTCCGATGTGGTTGAGCTTTATTCCGTAACCGGCGGCGTTCCAAAATATTTGGAATTTTTTGACAACAAAAATTCTTTAACGGATAATATATCACGTGTTATTCTTAATAAAAACGGCTTTTTATACGAAGAACCGGCGTTTTTACTCAATAAGGAAGTTAAAGAACCGGTAAACTATTATTCGGTTATGAAAGCAATAGCTCAAAATAATCACAAACTATCGGAGATAGCCTCGGCAATGTCCACGGAAGGCAACAAATTAAGTCCCTATCTGGAAACTTTGCAGGGGTTATACTTATTGGAAAAACGTGTTCCGGTAACCGAAAAAAATCCGGAAAAAAGCCGTAAAGGATTATACTTTATTCGAGATATATTTATCCGCTTTTGGTTTATGTTTGTCTTTCCTTATAAAGGAGAGCTTGAGCTGGATAACCTGAATTTTGTACAAGATAAGCTGAAATCCAATTTTATTGATAATCACGTAGCATTTGTTTATGAAGAAATCTGCCGCAACATATTTGCGGAACTATGCAAATGTAAAGAAATCGATTTTGTTCCTTCTCGTATCGGCGCATACTGGAACAAAGATGAAGAGATAGACTTGGTTGCCATTGATGAAAGCCACAAGCGTATTTTGGCGGCTGAATGTAAATATTACAAAGACGACAAACCGGTTGATGTTAATGTTTACGCAAAGCTGGTGGAAAAATGCCAAGTTGACGATTTCAAAGGATATGATTTAACCTACGGTATATTCTCTAAAAGTGGCTTTACAAAACATTTGAGAGACATCGCGAAAGAAAACAAAAAACTCATTTTAATAGATGAATGTGACATGGTGAAGTAACTAAATTGTCATTTCATTTTTGGTCAAGTTCCTAATCAGCATAAGACACTCTCTCATAATCAAAATTTCTTCACGATACTCAAGAAACAGCTCATAATTTATAATTAAATTTTGCCATGTAAATTGCCCTTTCTTCCAGCCACAGAATACGGACCGTTCGCCATCAATGACTGGAGGTTGAGAAATGGCTATTTTTTTCGATTTGTATAAAGAGAAAATGCTCACATAACGGACGCAAGACTTTAATCGCGAGCATTGCAAAAAATATCATCTTGCTGACGGATCCTAAATAATATCTATATACTGACCGAACATTCCACTCTTGCCTCTTACACAAGGCATGAAAATAAATATTAAGGCAGGAAGCGGCGATGCCTTAGATCTATCGACTAAATAGAGTGCATGGTAAGCTAAATAAAAATATGCAATAGCTGAAATATATTTTATTATTGACATAATATTTATTTTGAACATTGCCACTTTCCTTTAATAAACTTTTAGTCTTGGGCATAAACACATTCCTACAGCATTATAACAGATACTTGTATATCACTATGATAATCAAGCAACCAACGGCATATATGGGGGCAAAATATTTCCATTGATGCTTGGGGTCAAAGTATGGCGAATTTTCATGTCCTTTTTTGATTAAAATATGTGAGATTATCCCATCAACAACATAGAGCATACAAGCACATATTAAAGCAGGAAGCGGCGATGCTTTAGATTGATTCATTGAGTAAACAGCAAATCCAAACAAACTGAAACAAACAACAGCTGTAATAAATTTCATTATTTGCATAATATTTATTTTAAACATCGCAGCTCCCGACTTATCAATTATTATTTGTTGTAATTATGATACTGATTTTTAATTCCGTCAATAACATACCCTGTTGCTTCACCGCTTGCCGTACTAAAGGCATTTCGAATTAACGGATTGACGGCTCGACCAAAGGCTTGTGTTGCAAATCTATTTCCTGCAAGATTGCCTACCAAACCAATAACAGTTTGCTTAGCATAATTTTGCCAATTATCCTGCCCCGAGCCAATACCATAAGCTATACCATTTGCAACAGCATCATAGTTATTTAGCTTATTTTGAATTCCCAAAGGTGTCGTTTTTGAATATCCAAAAAACTTAATCGGTGAAGCATAAGCGCCAGCCATTTGGGTAATCGTTGTTTTTGTCGGATTTTCTTGCAAACCTTGGGCTAAAACCTGACGCCGATTGTCACGCCCTTTAACATATCCGCGTTTCATTGCATCCCAGAAACTTTCGTTGGTCTTATTCCATTGCGGATTTAGGCTTGCTAATCCATAACCGACAGCACTTGCTGCTCCTTCTAATTCATCGGTCCAGCCAAGGCTCAATCCGTCCAAAGCTGCGGTAGTCAGTTGTTCAGCTTTTCGCAAAGTATTATCCCAAGTTGATGGTTGAGAATTAGGCTGTTGAGATGAGATTGGTTGCACATAACTTGACTGTGGTGACGAAGCCGTGATTTGCGACTTAAGAGCAGATGTTTGTTGAACACCGTACTTTTGCTGTAAATTATTAAGCTCGTCTAAGTCAAACCTTGTTTGTAATTCGTCTCGCAAGCTCATATTAGCATAATCAGGTGTCTTAATCCCGTTATATTTTGTTTGCAATTCAGATAAACGATTGCGTTCATCTTCTTCTAATAACTTTCTTTTATAGATTTCAAAATCCATGTTTCTTCTCCTCCATTATTGTTAACAATAGAAGCATAGATTAAGAAACATTTTAGCTTAAAATCAATCCTCCGTAACGATAGACGTATCAGCTTCTTCGCGTAGAAGCTTTTTGAACTCGCGGTTATTGTTTTGTGCCAATTGCACTAACTTGTTAGCAATATTTTGTTTGACATAAGGAATTGGCATATCTTCCGATTTATGTGTCAAATACCACATAGCAAAATAGTTTGCCGATAATATTTTGCCGTTCTCATGATATTGCATAAATTTTTCATATTGTATTTTTCTGAAGTATTCCCTAAAGGGAGCATATTTTTCATCTCTTAATTTTCTGGCCTTACGGGCACAATTTTTTCTTTCGCATTTACATAATGACTCAATCGAATCTTTACGAGTTTCACTCCATTGCTCTCGGTTTTTGTACAAAATAATATTTATCAAATTCACTATTTGCGCTTGCAATTGTGAAAAATTGATCTCTGTCTTATGATTTTGCAAAATATTTCTCAACCAATGCATATCCTGATTATCCATACTCATTGATGAATCTAACAATAATTCCACATCTACATTTAACGCATTGGCAATCTTGGTTAAGTCCGTATTTATCAATTCTATCTTTTGACATTCAATTGATTTAAGACTTTCTTCGGAAACATCAGCTGATTTGGCTAATCCTTCGGGTGTAAGCTTTTTGAGCATCCTTAAATTTTGAACTTTGTTTCCATTGCCCAAAATCAAACATTTTGCCCACTCAAAAGGCAAGTTACTATTGTCCATTATGTTAACATCTTAAATTATCTAACCAATCTGTATTTAGTGATATTTTTCTATAAATGCAACCAAACGATTATATTTTTGACTTATGAGATTTATAATGCTACGTTTAATTTAACTCAATTCATGCAAGCAAATTAATAAACATACGGTTCTTTTCATCTTTCGCTCCAGACTTTATTATAAATTTTTCCCCAGCCTTCATTATGGCTCGCTCCGCTGACTTCAATAATTAAATCGTCCTTTCCGACAAATTCGCGTGCCAATATTGGTGGTGTGACTTCATCTTTACTGCCGACATAGTGGATTTGTGGAATTTTAGCGAACTGTTTGCGGTAGCTTTCCAAATTCATTGATTCATTAAGCGGCGGCAGATTGTGATATTGCGTCCATGCCAAGTGGTCGAGATTTCCGGCAATGGTTATAATTTTTTTGACATTCAGCCCCGGTTTGGCTGTAGCCACTAAACCGGCAACCTGTGCACCGCCGGAAAATCCGATTAAAATAACCGGATTGTTGTCGGCAATATTTTTAATTGCCTCATATTCAGCATTAATAACTTCCAGTGCGAAACGAGCGGTTGTCCAATGTCTTTTCGAACAAATCGGACTTTTAATATATTGGTACGGTCGGGCAAAATATATGACATTCGGGCTGTCGTCACCAAAAGCCAGTTCACGGACTAAAGTTCCACGAGGTGTCTGGTCTTGTGTTGCTTTGCCTCGGGCATTAAAGGCATAACCGTCGCCTTCTATATATATTTTATAAGGAGCAGCCGGATTGGTAACCTTTTGCCAGCTGGCAAGAGTAAAATTCCGTGTTTCAACCTCTTTATACACAAATTCAGCCGGCACCTTGATTGTCGTACACCCGGTCAGAAACGGCAATACTTTTATGATACTTTCGGCTCCTTACAAAAGGACTATATCGGCTTATTTATAAAAATTCCAGAGGGTTTTTGACTTTTAGCTTGATTGTCTTCAAAAGGCTTTATAATATAAATCCGAGCAGTTCGCTGCTTAGGGCGTCGAAAACCCTTTTATAGACTTAGTCGTGTGCACACGACTTTAACCTGTGCCGACTTCTGATTCTACTTGGACGGATGTCGGTGAATAAGGCTCAGCCAAATAAGCCGAGCCGTTTAAGTCTATACGGTTTTCGAACATCCGCCCGCCTTTCTTTATGAACGGTGGGTTTTGTTTAACTAATTAACAAGGGTGTTTAATCGTATGAAAAATAAACTTTTAATTACAACGGCATTGGTGGCGCTTTCGGTGTCCGGCAATGCTTATGCGGAAAATCTTCCGGAAGATGCAACCAATTTGACATCGGGTAACTATGTCGTTGAGCGTTCGGATACTCAGGTTTCACACTCGGGAGACATAAATTTATCAGGAACAGCCTCATTAGACGTAAAAACTCAGGCAATCGTGGAAGAAGAAGCCGATGAGGTCGATGTTTCCAAGACCTTGAATGTTAGCGGAAATGTCTCTCTGGCAGATGATGCCTCTTTGTCGGTAATCAATTCAGATGCGACAGATGAGACTGAAAAGCCTTTTATGTTTGTTGACGGCAAATATACCCAAACGGGCGGAGAATTGACGCTAAAACAAGAGAATGGAGCCGGATGGCGCTCAACGCTGAACGCTAAAGAAGCAGATATCAGCAGTGGCACGATAAAGCTGGATACCGGCGAAATCTTTATATATGGCAATGCTGATGACGGCAGCCAATTTAATATTTCGGGCGGAACATTTGAAATGAATGATTCCAATATCAGTACCTATCCGGCTATGTCAGACGGAGACAATTCCCAGAAAGGTGCTGCCATGACTGTTTCCGGCGGTACGTTTAAGATGAATGAAAGTTCTTTGGGACGTGAAAATTCCGGAGATTTGGACATTAGCGGCGGAGAGTTTACGTTGGAAAACGGTTCCGCAATATTCCATGACGGCGAAACCGGTGATATAAATATCAGCGGCGGCACAATCTCTCTTAAAGATTCGTCAATAATAAGAGGCGGTGATTATCAAAGCGAGGACGGCAAACCGGCAAGCGGCAACATAAACATTACCGGCGGAACAATAAATGTCAGCGGTTCTTCTGCGGAAATCGCTTCCGTAGGCAATATAAAAATTGCCAACGGGTCAGAGCTTAATATTGCTTTGGGTTCTACATTGTTTGCCAAAGCGTTTACAGAAGATATGAGCCAGGCTCAGAAAGCTACGCTTAATGTTTATGATAACGATACCAGAATTAATTTGGGCGGCAAGTTAGTTGCCAATATTAACGGTGATGACCGCGGTAAAATTCATTTTCAGAACTCAAACGCCAAAATCGACGGTAATGTTGAAGATGTCAGCCTGATTTTTGAAGACAGCCACTCTTTAAATAATGCAATTAGCGGCGATATTGGCGGCTTAGATATTTTGGCCATTAATAAAGGAACGTTGACTTTTGATAAAGAACCGACTGATACGATTACAACGGTTCAGGTCGGCAATGGCGCAACGCTGGATATCGGCGACAAAACACTGCATTCAACCGGCGATAAAGCCGATGGCGAAGGTGTCATTTTTGCCGATAATTCAACTTTGGCCTTTACTGTAACCGATAAAGATACCTATGGTAAAATCAAAGCCAATTATATCAAAATCAGCGAAAACGGTACAAATTTGAATATGACCTTAAACGGTGCCGCCTTGGCCAAAGGTGAAACAGCTACTTTTAAATTATTTAACGGTGCAGATTCCGCCGAAGCAGAGGTTGAAGGCAAGTTTGCCAACCTGAGCCGAAATTCCCGTTACGAGTTTGTTGACAATGGTGACGGAACATTTGAAGTTACTTCTGTCGGTTCTGCCACGGATGCCGTTGTTGATGCAGGCGGTTCTGCCAACAATGCCGGAACAGCCGAGGCATGGGACAGCGTCAGGGCTTCAACCAGCTCTCCGGTTGCTGCCGCAGTTACGGAAAAACTGGCACAGCTTTCCAACAGCACAAATGCCGCCGAGCAGAAAGCCTATGTTGACGCTTTGACGGCGGTTGCTCCGGAAGTTGCGCCGATGGTTCAAAAAACACAGACAGAAACAGCCAATCAGGTCTTTAATGCGGTCGGCACACGCTTGACCGGTGGTTCTGTTTCTTCAGCATCACAAGGTATGGCTTCCGGCGACAATATCTTCAAACGCGGTGCAATGTGGGTTCAGGGCTTGTTTAACAAATCCAAGTTAGATAACACATCCAAAGCCAAAGGTTTTGATGCAGATTCTAACGGTATTGCTTTCGGAGCCGAGAAGTTTGTAACCGATGATACCAAGGTTGGTATTGGTTATGCTTACACCAATACGGATATTGACGGCTTTATGCGTTCAACCGATGTTGATACGCACACCGCAATTGTTTACGGCGAATATAAACCGTCCAACTGGTATGTAAACGGTATTGCGACCTATGGCTGGTCTGATTATGAAGAAAGCAAGAATGTTGCCGGAGTTGGTGTTAAGGCTGATTACGATGTCGAAACCTTTGGCTTACAGGCAATGACCGGTTACGATATGAATATCAACGGCTTATGCATTACACCGGAAAACGGCTTGCGTTATGTTCATATCAAGCAGGACGCTTATAAAGATTCTGCCGACCAACGTGTATCTGCCAATGACAGCGACATTTTGACCGGTGTTATCGGAGCCAAAATCAGCAAAAACTTTGAGCTGTCCAATGGTATGAACATTAAGCCGGAAGCCAGAATTGCCGCGACTTATGACCTGTTTAACGATGACGTTAATTCGGTCGTAACCTTGGCCAACGGTTCGGCTTATGCGGTTGAAGGCGAAGCTCTTGACCGTTTCGGAATGGAATTCGGTGCCGGCGTAACTGCGGAAGTCAACGACAAGGTGGAACTTTCGTTCGGTTATGAAGGCAAATTCCGTGAGGATTACCAAGACCACACCGGTTTGATTAACGCTAAATATAAATTTTAAGTGTTTGATCCGTAGCGCAAAATACCCTGTGGCCGATTGGTTGCAGGGTATTTTTATTGCAAACGACAAATTATCGATTTGCCGGATAAATATTCTTGTAACCAAAAGATGAGGGAAATTATAATTCAGCTGTTCCGAATTTGTCCTGATCAGCTGAAATTGCAGGATTCGAAAGGTTGTTATTAAAAGTAATGAGGGTATTACGGATCATCTTTTGTTTGACTTTAACCATAGATGTTTTAATCTGAGGCTAAGATTTTTAGGAGTAACAATAATGCCTGAGATAAAATGTCCGAAGTGCGGAGAAGTGTTTACGGTTGACGAGTCCGGCTATGCCGCGATCGTGGCGCAGGTTCGTGACGCCGAATTTCATGACGCTGTCCGGGAGCGCATTGAGCAGCTCAACCGGGAAAAACAAAATGAGCTTAAATTGGTGGAAAACAAGGCGGAGATGGACAAGGCGCAATCGCTGGCCTCGCTTAATTTGGAGATTTCTAACCTTAAAGCACAACTTATTACCCTCGGCAAAGATAAAGATTTGGAAAAAGCCCGGAGTGTTTCCGGTTTGCAGCAGGAAATTGAAAAGTTGAAAGCGCAAATTCTGGCCGGTGATAAGGATAAGCAACTTGCCGTAGCCGCGGCCGTAACCTCTAAAAACGATGAAATCGTTGCGCGCGACAGGCAAATTGCCGAACTGAACATTAAGTTGCGGGAGACGGCGAAAGATACCCTCGTCAAAGAACAAAGCTTAAAAGAAAATTATGAATTAAAGCTCAAGGAAAAAGATACGCAGATTGAGTTCTACAAAGACCTGAAAGCCAAAATGTCCACCAAAATGGTCGGGGAAACTTTGGAACAGCATTGCGAAATCGAGTTTAACAAGCTCCGGGCGACGGGTTTTCAAAAAGCCTATTTTGAAAAAGACAATGATGCGAAAACAGGCAGCAAAGGAGACTACATTTACCGTGAATCGACGGAAGAGGGCGTAGAGTTTATCTCTATTATGTTTGAGATGAAAAATGAGATGGACACGACGGCCACCAAACATAAAAATGAGGACTTTTTGAAAGAACTGGATAAGGACCGTCAGGAAAAAGGCTGTGAATATGCCGTGCTGGTTTCTCTTTTGGAAGCCGATAACGAACTGTATAATTGCGGCATCGTTGACGTTTCCTACAAGTATCCGAAGATGTACGTCATTCGTCCGCAGTTTTTTATCTCAATGATTACATTGCTCAGAAATGCAGCTTTGAATTCGGTTCAATATCGTAAACAATTGGCTGAATATAAGAACCAGAATATTGACATTTCAAATTTCGAAGCGGAAATGAACGATTTTAAGGATAAGTTCGGGCGAAACTATCAGTTGGCCAGCGATAAATTCCGCAAAGCCATAGAGGAGATTGACAAGACGATCGACCATTTGCAGAAAACCAAAGACGCCCTGTTGTCTTCGGAAAACAACTTGCGGCTGGCAAACAACAAAGCTCAGGATCTGACCGTTAAGCGTTTGACCAAAAATAACCCGACGATGGCTCAAAAGTTCGCGGAGCTGGAGGCTAAAGAGCAGGGGTAAGGTCTTCCCACGTCCGGTTTGAGACGTTGAATCTCAGTTCTTTGACGATTTCTCCGCCCTCAAACCGGACAGCCATGGCCGCGGTTTGTCCGTATTCAAAATAAAAACCGGATTGGTATTGATATTCGCTGTCGCCTTTACGGCAGGTAAAGGCCGACAGTTTTATCAGATCGACGATTTTGTGTCCGTTTTCCCGGTTTGAGTTTTTCTTTACTTCGACGATGAGGATGTTGGTCGGATGATTTTCGCCCCTTTGATGGACGATAATATCCGGACGGCAGGGCTTTCCTTTAGGATAGCGGCGGACAAAATCACGGGCGTCGGAATATGAACGGCGATCGTAAACAAACGGCGTTTTCAGTTCTTTTATGCGGCATGATTCACGGCAATCCATACAGGGACCGTACAGTTTTTTGCAGTCGTCCCGGTTTTTGTTGTATTCGCAGTCAACGGACAAATTGCGCATTCTGAAGGTTTTATTTTTTAAAAAGCGTCTTTCCAAATAGACGGCCAGACGGTGCGAAACGGTTTGTTCGTGCAGTCCGTGATCGGGATCAAACAGATATCCGTCGTTTTTGTACAGCTCTTCCACGGCTTGTTTAAAGTATGTTTCCGTTTGTTTTTCCGACAGCATTTTGCAGGTGTCTCTGAATTTGTGATAACAATTCGTTTTTTTAGCATAATGCGTTGTCCGGCGGAAATCAACTCGGTTTTTGCCGATTGTGCTTGTTTTTTGTTTTCCCGTTATATATGATAAACGCGCATGTTTTATCGGAAACGGACATGAAACGTATATTGGACGAAGAGCTTGCCTATGAAATTTTATCGGTTGTTGAAGAAGTGCCGGAAGGCAGGGTGGCAACCTACGGGCAGATTGCGCGCCTGATCGGCCGGCGTAAAAATTCCCGGTTGGTCGGTCTGGTTCTCAGACGCGCGCAATATTACGGCGATTATCCCTGTCATCGGATCGTCAATCACTGCGGCAGGCTGGTTCCCGGCTGGGCAGAACAAAAACGTCTGCTGCTCGGCGAAGGAGTGTTTTTCAAAAACGACGATCATGTCGATTTGGATCGGTGCCGGTGGGAGATTTAGGCGGAAACTTGTTTTGTCGGGAGAATGCCGTTTGCATGTCCGGCATTTAAACCGCCCGCCGCCGCTTCGGGCATCGGTTCCGGCCATAACGGAGAGATGTCTGCGGCAGCGGTTTCTGCCGCAGTGGGTGGAAAGGTCCGCCTATTTTAGTTTCCTGGTTCGTATTGTCATGGCTATTTCGTGTTTTTCCTTGGGATTCAGGCGGACAAAAGCGTCTCCCTGGTTTGAAGGTTCCACGCAGACGAAGTTTTTGTATTGTCCCTTGCTCATTTCGGCCAGGTCTTTGTCGGGATTCCAGACGACCGTTGTGTTTGAGTTGCTTTTTTCTATTGATATGACGCGGTTAAACGCGCTGTCTTCGATTTCCACGGTTCCTTTATGGTTTGTGAATGCAGAATCAAATTCCCCGCGGATCGTCAGATCGCCTTTCAGCGTATAGCTGTTTCCGTCCAGTGAGTTTTTGCACTCATGGCCGGCCAGACCTTTTATTTTGACGTTGTCAACGGAACTGACGTTAAAATAGGCGTGCAGGGCTTCGCTGAATTCGAAAGGTTCGTTGCCGTCATTTATCGTTTCCAGACGATATTCGAGCTTGTCGGTGATTTTGATGAAAAGATCAGCAGTTGCGTTGACGTTGTATTTCGCATCGGGCAGGAGGGAAAGCCGCGCTTCTATTTTGTTTTCGTCGACCGAAACGTTTTTCAGGTTCCAGCCGGAGATTCTGGCAAAGCCGTGGCGGGGAAGTCTGTCGTTCAGTTTTTCTTCCGCAAACCGCGGCCAGCAGATCGGAACGCCTCCCCGGATAGCCTGAACATTATCGAATCTGTTAAGTTCGCCGAGCCAGAAAATGTCATGTTCTTCGTTTTTCGGGCGGTATGATACGATATTGGCGCCCCACAGGGAAATTTTGCATTCGGCCAGGCCGTTGCTTAAGTTTATAAAACCGTTGTCGTCGATGTTCATATCCGTTTACCTTTCACATCATTGATTGTCTAAAATAACTACCACAACGATTATGACATGTCAAAAAAATGTTAAAAGAAAAAATATAAGACGGGCGGATGATTTAAACGAAAACTTTGCCGGCCGGCAAAAATATGTTTTTGTTTTTCGGTGAAAGCGGTTGAACGGCAGTTGATAATGCCGGCGGGCGGGAAACGCCGCATGTCGGTTGGGCGGAGGGCAAAACGGAACCGGCCGCAGGGTTCGTTTTCGCGGCGGTTTCGTTTAAAGCGGGGGCATAATACCGGAAAACGGTTATTCTTTCGGAACCCACATGTAAGACTTGCCGTCTTCGGATGTTTTTTTGACCATTTCGGTTTTGTCCGGCACCGGTTGTATGTTTTCAAAATAGGTTCGATACGGCAAAAGCTCTCCGGCAACTTTTGCCGCTTCTTTCGAAACGGCGCGGGAATAGTCTTTGAAACAGGGAAGCAGTTGCTCGTCTAAAGAAGAGTCTTTGTCGCGGGCCGCCTGTTCCTTGCCGCATTTGAAAATTTTTTCGTGCCATTTGCGGTTGTCAAAGCGCGTAACGGCGATTGATACCGCACTGTTGACCAAAGGGATCGGCAGACCTTCTTCAAACAGGCCGTAGTCAATGTCAGGATCAAAAATATAACGGTCGATGAGAGCTTCCGCCAGGTTGAGGCTTCCGGCCTTATTGAAGCTTTTCAGTTTTTGGTCGAGTTCCTGATTGTAGTAACTTGCGGCTTTTGCGAGTTTTGTGAAAGAGAATTTTCTTTTCCATATGCTGATCTTCTGTTTGCGGATTTCCCTGATGGTGCGTTCTTTGATTGCCGGCAGATTCATGCTTCCTTTGACCAGCGCGGCAAAGAGTTCCTGGTCAAGAACGGCGTATTCGTCCCGTTTTCTGAGTGCCTCAATCTGTCCGGCCTGGTCGGGGCCGTCGCTTTGCACGCCCAGCAGGGAGAGGATGAACGAATTATGAATGTCATAAATCAGAACGGCATAGGAGGCTTCGTCTTCAAGCGCGTATGTCTTTTGGTCAAGATAATCGGCACCGATGCCGTTTGGGCAGCCGCACAGCAGCCAAAATCCGCTCAACAGGACAAGCCGGATAAGTTTCATGATTCAATTCCTTTTTGTCGTTCAACGGGAAAATGCTATCGCAAATTGTTTAATTGAATGCTATCGCAAATTGTTTAATTGATTGTTAAGGGTATTGCGGAGAAAGCGGGAAAATTACATTTGCGCCCAACGGAAAAAATTTGAAAAAGATTGACTTCGGCAAAGGAAATTTGTAGCCTTCTCTCAGGTTAAGGTCTGAGGGGGAAAGCAAATGAAAGAAGCGTCGCTGTCGATTGTCGAAGATGTTGAAAACGGCCGTTACCTGATGATACGCAATCATCGCGGCATCAATAAGGGGTGCCTTAATTTCCCGGGCGGCAAAAAGGAACCCGGCGAAGACATGCGCGCCTGCGTGATCAGAGAAACTTTTGAAGAAACCGGCATTACCGTGAAAAATCCGGTGGAAGTCGGGTATATCGAGTTTCCGACCATGGATTTTTACGTGCACGTTTTCAAAAGCACGGAGTTTTCGGGAAAGCTGACGCCGCGTGCGGAAGAAGTCGATGTGTTCTGGCAGGATAAAAATGCCGTTCCCTATGATCGGATGAGGGCGGCGGACAAAGACTTCCTGCCGCTTATATTGTCGGGGCAGTATGTCAAAAGGCGTTATTTTTATTCACCGGATTTTCAAGTTGAAAAGGTTGAGGATATTGACGATTGATCCGAAGTAAAAAAAGCGGCCGGACGGCCGCTTTTTTTATGATCCGGACGCCTGCGCCGACAGGCGGGGCAGACTTTTTCCCCGGTCGCGGATATGCAGGATTTGTGAACGGGTTACAACTTGAAACGGTTGATGCTGCCTGCGTAAGCCGGGGAAAGCTTAGCCTTCCAGTTTCTTTTTTTCTTCTTTTTCCTGCAAAATGTTAAGATCTCGTTCGGTGGCCAGCTTGACCAGGATGGTCTTGACCACGGTATCAATTTGTTCGTCTTCCCGGTAGTCGGCGGGCAGGGCGAAATTGACCCGGCCGTCTTTTAAGATTTTGACGGCTTTTTTCTTGTCCTGGCTTTTCGGTTTGTAAACGGCGATCGAGTAGCCGCCGCCTTTTTTGACCAGCCGCATGGAGGGGATGTCGGTCATGCCGTCGCCGAAGTAGATCATCCGGGTAAAGGGGATCGGCCTTTCTTCGTCGGGCATAAATTCGTTGACCCCGCGGTCGTCGAGCTTGCCGAGACCTTTGTTGATTTTGGACAGGTACTGGGTTTTGGTGGAATAGTTGACCACCCGCGCCGGCCAGACCGCTTCGCCTTTGTCGTCATAGGCGTAGGCGCAGCCGTAAACTTCCTTGAAATATTTGCGGATGGCGCAGCCTTCGATAATTTCCTCGTATCCGGCGGAAATGACATAGTGTTCGATCTCAAGGTCGAGCATGTCGCCGTAATGGTTGATTCGCTCAAACCAGTTTTCCACGCCTTCGAAAAACTGGATATTTTTGCCGCATTCGAAAAACAGTTCGCGGGTCAGCGGAATCTTTTTGTCTTTGGCGGTCTTAAACACGTAATACATTGAACTGGTGATTTGCTCCATCATGTTCTGGTCGCCGAAAGTGTTGGCCTTGTTCCAGAAAGTTTTGCACGACATGCCGAAAGTGGGGATCAGCCCGTAGTTCTGCATGTCGGTGGTGCTCAGGGTTCCGTCGAAGTCGTAGATCAGCGCTACTTTTACTTTTTTTGCCATCTTTATATCATCTCCGCTTGCTATTTTCACAGAGATATTTTATAAGACAAGGAAAGTAATTAATCAACAACATTTATCTTTACCGGAAGGACAAAAAAATGCCTGCAACATCCATGGATCAGTTGGTGTCATTGTGCAAACGCCGCGGTTTTATTTTTCAAAACGCCGATATTTACGGCGGATTGCAGGGGGTTTACGATTACGGTCCGCTGGGCGTGGAACTGAAGAACAACCTCAAGGCCGCGTGGTGGCGGGCGATGGTCTACGAACGCGACGACGTGGAAGGGCTTGACGCCGCCATCCTCACCAACCAGAAGGTTCTTCACTATTCCGGCCATGAAGATACGTTTTCCGATCCCATGACCGACTGCCGCAAATGCAAAGGCCGTTTCCGCGCCGACCACATCAAAGACGGCAAGTGCCCCAACTGCGGCTCGACCGATCTGACCGAACCGCGGCCGTTCAACCTGATGTTTAAAACCGCGATCGGGCCGGTCGACGACGGTTCTTCTTTCGGCTATCTGCGGCCGGAAACCGCACAGGCTATCTTTACCCAGTTTAAGAACGTGGTTGACGCCACTTCCCGCAAGCTGCCGTTCGGCATTGCCCAGATCGGCAAGTCTTTCCGCAACGAGATCACGCCGCGCAACTTCATTTTCCGCGTGCGCGAGTTTGAACAGGCGGAACTGGAATATTTCGTGATGCCGGGCGAAGACGAAAAGTGGCACGAAACCTGGAAAGACATTCGCATCAAATGGTGGCTTGACCAGGGGTTGGTGCGTGAACACATGAACATTTACACCACCCCCAAAGAAGACCTGGCGCACTATTCCAAGGCAACTTATGATATCGAATATCAGTTCCCGCACGGTATGGAAGAGCTGGAAGGCATTGCCAACCGCACCGACTATGACCTCGGCAACCACACCAAAGGCCAGGACGAACTTAACCTGACTTCTCATTGCCATGAAAATCCGGAATCGACGCAGAAGCTCTGCATCCGCGACGAAGAAAGCAACCGCTGGGTGGTTCCGTTTGTGATCGAACCGTCGATGGGCGTTGACCGCGGTGTCCTGGCGGTGATGACGGAAGCCTATACCGAAGAAGACTTGGGCGGCGGCAACAGCCGTATCGTGCTGAAACTGAAGAAGCATCTGGCGCCGATCAAGGTGGCCGTTATTCCGCTTAAAAAGAATAACGAGCAGATTATGGCCAAATGCCATGAAATCAAACAAAACCTGCTTAAGCTCGGTATCGGCCGGGTAGCGCTGGAAAATACCGGCAACATCGGCAAGGCCTATCGCCGGCATGACGAAATCGGCACCCCGCTGTGCCTGACGGTGGATTTTGAAACGATCGAAAATCAGCCGGAGTCGGTAACCGTCCGTGACCGTGACACCATGGAACAAACCCGTGTCAACATTGCCGACCTGCCGAATTATCTGCGGGAATATTTCCTCTAAACGGCAAAAAAACTCTCCCGGCCGGAGAGTTTTTTGCTATCGGATAAGGAAACGTTTGTATGAAATTGTCTGTTATTACCATATGCTATAATGAAAAAAACATTCGCAAAACCTGCGAAAGCATTGTCGGCCAAAGCTGGCAGGATTTTGAGTGGATCGTGGTCGACGGCGGTTCGACCGACGGCACGCTGGATGTGCTGAACGAATACAGGGATCGTATTGACGTGCTGATTTCCGAACCGGATAACGGAATTTACAACGCCATGAACAAAGGCATCGCCCGCGCCCGGGGAGAATGGCTGAATTTCATGAACGGCGGCGATGCCTTTTGCGACAAAACGGTTTTGGAGCAGGTTTTCGGCGGCGGCAGCA
>OGUO01000438.1_pt1 | contig 30793 bp, 30 predicted proteins | sample 1553641 | NCBI WGS metagenome assembly OGUO01 (sample SAMEA2579980, study PRJEB22360) | human gut metagenome | biome: human gut; feature: human-associated habitat; material: faeces | place: Denmark | collected 2008/2010 | reverse complement strand
CGGCGGAGTTTTTTCGGAGAATAAGTCTTTGGCAAAGCGCGTCCGCGTGAAAGTGCGCAACAAAAGACGTGGTTTTCGATTTTATCGGGAACGCTTCGAAGGACTTTTTACAAAATAGGAAAAAGGAACGGCTGCGCCACGGTTTCGGAGCGCAGCCGCTTTGCATGGTTTGTGTGGTATGGTCGGAGGGCCACAGCATAAAGCCGCAGCCCTCCGTCTTTATGTTATATGAGGGAGCCTTCACACAAAGTGATCTCGTGCAATCATGGCCAGCCGCTCCCGCAGGTCGGGGCTGAAGCCTGCGAGGTCTTCGAGCGTGATGGTCTTGTCATCCAGCAGATAGAGCAGGTTATAGTACATTTCGGAGCGGCTGACATCGGCCACGACACCGACGCGCTTCTTGTCCTTGCGAAGCCTCTTCTCCAGCTCCCAGAACTTGTCGGATGCCTTGCCGGGCCCGGCCAGCAGGGCCGCGTAGGATTCGGCCAGCTGCTCCATGCAGCGCTCCTGCCACTCCGGCAGCCTTTTGCGGAACAGCTTCCAGTCGGATTCGTTTACGGGCAGCATGGGGGACCTCTTGTGTAGAATAATTTGACGTTTGCAGGGATGACAGAATGTCTGATGCGGCTTTACTCCCGGTTCTCCAGCCGCCTGCGGATGGCGTTCAGCCACGCGCCGTTGTATTTGAAATACTGAGGCCCGGCGACCGAATTCCGGGTCCCCAGCAGATGCTTCGCCAGTGCGGCCAGGGACCATATTTCGTCCTGAAAGCGCACATGCTTGTCGTCGGCGACGGTGCAGCGCTCGCCGGTATGTTCATTCCCGCGGCAGCAGAATTCCAACTCCGCTCCCTCGGAAATGCCGCATTTGGAAAATGCGAACGGGGAGACCCGTTCCCGGTGCTGCTCCTCGATCTGCCGGGCCAGCGCCTCGTCCTGCTGCGCTGTTGTCGTCACCCTCCGTTTTTTCAGACGGTGGTGGAAGCCGTTGATCTCCGCGATCGCCTCGAGGATCGCGTAAGCGTCCTCCGGCGGCATGGCATAGAATTCCCGGATGCGGCGCTTGCCGTCCACTTCTTCGGCAGAACGCAGATCGGGGTTCAGCTTGCCCAGAATGGAGTGGAGCTTCTTGTCCGAGAGGGCGGAATCCACCTCGTAGGTGGCGTACACCCGGAACGCAAAGGGGACCGCCGTGCTGCGGTTCAGCTCCGCGGGCCGCTGCTTTACATCCGTGGCATAGCCGAGCTTCCCATATTGCGGGAAGGAGGGATTCGGGAGAATGTAAATGTATCCGGTCGTGGTCGTCTGGGTCCTTTCGTGAGGGTGGAAAGATTGTGCTGTTTTGGGCCTCATAATAGGCCTCCCTGGCATCGGAGATCAGCACCTCAATACTGATGTATTTTAACGGCTTGCTTCTTCTCTCAGCGCAATTCGTGCGGATCGCAACTAACGATATGCTTGTGATCACAAACGGCACGGTCTTTGTCTCAGCGCACCGCGTGCAGATCGCAACAAGTCGCGGTTGCATCCCACGTCCCGCGCCAGTCTTTGTCTTAGCGCACCGCGTGCAGATCGCAACCGTGGATCCTCGCCGATCTCTCGTACAACAAGCGCTTTGTCTCAGCGCACCGCGTGCAGATCGCAACGGCAAATGTGCACAAAGCACCGCGTGCGGATTTGTGGAATGCGCTGTAAGTCGGTAGATAGCTTTTCGCAGCACGAAGATCTGCTGCGCGCTGACTATTTTCCCGAGCTCTTCTGCTACCAAAGCAGCCTCCGCTGCCATTAACGGTAGCCCCGGACGGACAATCGACCGGTTTTCTCCGGTGCGAACGGCACCGGCATTTTATGTCTTCCTGGCCTTCGCGTCAGGCAATGCTTCTGCGGATGCCCATACTGGAGGGTGTTTTGGGGAGAGCGTGCAGGCGCTCGATTTCCCGATGATGGTACTGCACAAAGGCGGGATAGTCCCGCGCAAGGGAATCGAGATCAAGAGTTTTTGAACAGGAGTCATAATGCTGCAGCAGGAAGGCGGAATAGAGATCACGTTGGAGATGCTCACCGTCCTGCATGTCGTTCCAACGCCGGGAAAGAGACTTTTTAACATATTTACCAGTCAAATGATTATATTGGCTTGCTTTGATATCTGCCGGGTTGATCTCTACAACGTCCGACAGCCCGAGAGACTTGCATTTTTGCCGCAATATTTCGATCAGCATGGCGGGTGCCTTGTTGGCAATGGACTTTCCAAACCGCCTTTTGCTTCGGGGCTTTCCGGTCTTTTCAGATATCACGGTCTCCTTTGCCCGGTGCGTCAGGGAAGACCATTCCATTTTTTCCACATAGAAATGATCACCCAAGGACAGCAGATGGTTCGCCAGTTGAATGTGCTGGAGCTTTCGTATTTCAGCCTGACGGTGCTGCAGATATTTCAGTTCCTGTTGGTTCCTCCGATATCGCTTGGACTTATTATGTGTTAACTTGACACCGCGCCGGATCGTGCCGTCCTCGGCATAGTTATCCGGGTTGGTTGCCCTTCTGCTCCGGTCCATTTTTCGCTGCAGGCGGCGCTTTTCCTGCTCGATGTTCTGTACCCGATCTGCCAGTTCGACGAGTCCGGCCACCCCGGCGGCGGAATACGCCAGTGTTTGCGGCCCGATGTCCAGCCCGACGGGGCCGCTGCCGATAGGGTGAACCGCTTTTCCGGTAACGGGATCGGCCTTGATCGCAGGCTTCCCCTCCAGAACGAGCTGGGCATACCAGCGGTCTCTGCGCTTTCCGGGCCGGCGGACCAATCGGACAAGCTTTACTCTGCGCTGCAGCATATCGGTCTCGTAGGCATTGTCCGGCGATAGCTTCAGCGGCAGCTTCAGGCCCTTCCACTCGATGTAGGGCTCGCGGAACATGATCTCCGTGCCGCCGCTTTTTCCCGTTCTGGAGTAGCCCTGCACAGAATTTACCTCACCGGGCTTTTTGTAATGTACCTTCTTGCCGCCCTTTTTGAACAGGAGCTTATCAAAGGCCGCCCAGACCTGCGGTGCGATCCCGTGAACGGCGACACTGGAGCCGATGTTATCACGGAAGTGCTTGTAATATTTTCCCATATCTGTAGTGAAGGAATAATCCGTAAACCCGGCCGTTTTCAAACTTTTCCGCTGCTCTTTGTATAACTCCTGCAGTTTGGCCCGATCCGCAGGGTTATTCCTGTCCAATGCCCGTATTTTCTGCTCGTTCTCCAGATATTCGGCAGCCCGCTTTATCTGTACAAGCCGTTTCAGCTCTGCATGGACCAGCGTGTTATAGAGCTGCCGCGCGATCTCAAAGCGCTTGGCAAGACGGTCCTCCTGCCACTTTTCCAGTTTTAACGGTAAAGTCAGGCAGCAGGTATCTATGCTGCTCTTTTTCACAGGACTCCCTCCTTGCCGGCTGCAGCAAAATGCGATCCGGATCGTTTAGAACTATTTTATCATTAGGTGTGAAAAAATACAAGCTGTGTGACAGCGTTTTCCTGTCCAAATTCCTTTCAAAACTGCAAGGATAGATTTTTTGCGGAGCGCTGCAGCGCCCCGCAATGTCTTTTTATCAGTCCATAATTCCATACCGCTTCATCAGCTCGATCCGCTCTTTTCCCAGCTTGATGGAGCCGGATGCGCTGCTGTCTGCGCCGGACTGCTTTTCACTGGCGTAGTGCGCGAGGCGCTGCACCCACGCGACCGGCAGCAGGTACGGACGCTTTTTGAGATAGGGATAGCGGCGCTCCAGATACTCGCGCTTGGGGAATACCGTGCTCAGAACGCTGCTTTTTTCACCGGTGCGGCTGGCCTTGACAGCATTCAGCGTGACGGTGGAGGAATGGAGGCGCGTCAGGTCGTTGGAGCCGTACACACCGCCGCAGAGGCTGTCGTGCAGCAGCGGCTCTACGTCGATGGAAGCATCCCAAGGCGTGGGCAGGTCGAAGTCAATGCCGAGATAGTCTCCCGCGATGTGAAACGCCGCCGCAGCAAAGGTTGCCGCGTGGACGCTCTCGCACTGCTCGCGCAGGCGCTGCCAGTCGATCTCCCCGTGATACGCCCGCGCCCACAGGCCGATGTCGCAGAACTGCCGCAGGCCGATGCCGCTGCGGACGAAATGCTTGTAGGCGTGCAGAAGCAGATACAGCAGATGCTCGTGGGGCGGCATGGTGAGAAGCCCGTCCATCTCGACGGGGTTGAGGTCGGCAAAGAAATGGTTCAGCTCGTCATGCGCATCCTCGGCAGAATCAAATAAATGCCGATGCAGCTCGATGTAAAGCGGGCTGCCGTCTTTTGTGTAGGACACCTCATCCGCCGTGGGAAGCTCATCTGCCGGGGTGTCGGTGGTTAGACCGTTCGCAAGAAGCTGCTCATGGCAGGCCATAAACTCCGCGTCGGAAATGTAGAGGTCGTCGTCCGCGCTGATGCGGTGGTCCTTTAACGGATACAGTCGGCTGCAAAGCTGCCCTTTGACCACAATGGGATGAAGCCCTGCCGAACGCAGCTTATGATAAAGGTCGGAAAACTCCGCCGAGCGCACGGTTTGGTTCAACACCTGCCCAATGACCTGTTGCTTGGTTACGGCAAACAGAGCCACGTTCTCTTCGGCAGCAGGCATCTTGCGGACGGCCTCGAAGAGGATGGGCAGCAGCTTCTGCTGGTTTGCCAGAGTGAAGATGGCAGGCCAATCCACGGCCTCCGTAGGCAACTCCCCACCGGAGACGGCAGCCTTGGCGATATGCAGAAATTGCGTTTCTGTGGCAGTCAGGGTCATGGTCGTGGGCCTTTCCTTGTGTTTTTCCATGGCGTGGGCCAGCAGCAGCGAGGACGCGCCGACGAACGCCCCCAGCGTGTTGCAGATCACGTCATCCGTCTCCGCCATGCCGAGGGCAAAGCGGTACTGCGCGTACTCGATCCCCGCGCTGAGGACGCAGCCGGTCAGCGTCGTGAGGGAAATGCGGAGCCAGCGGTGCCACTTTCGCGGCAGGGCGTTGGACATCGTCAGCCCCAGCGGGAAGAAGAGAAAGACGTTCCTCAGCATCTCCCGGTAAAGCTCCGGCTGCTGCCGCGCGGCCGCGAGCGCGGCGAAGGGGGTGAGGATAGCGGTGTAGATCCCGGGCGTGCGGGAGAGGAGGGTGGTGTGGAGGATGATGAGGGTTGCGGCAAGCAGCAAAAGCGCGTTTGTAAACCGCCATTTCCTCCGGTCAGCATGTGCGCACAAATATCCCCATAGCGCTCCGCTGATGATAATCGCCGCGATTATACTCGTTGGCGACTGCGCATAAATAAAATTAAGCATCCAGTATGCGGTCAATAAACTCCCGCACTGCGCCTCGGCCGCCGTTATGACTGCAAACATAGTCTGCAACTTCCAGCACCTGCGGGACGGCGTCTGCGGGGCAGGCAGTTGTTCCGCAATAGTTGATGCATGGAAGGTCGTTCAGATCATCGCCTATATAGGCAATCTCGTCCGCAGACGCACCGCATGCGGCAGCAACGGTCTTCAGCTTCTCCAGCTTGTCCGAAACGCCCTGATACAGCTCCGTTATCTTCAATTCCTTTGCCCGCTGCGCGACGATCTCAGAGCTGCGGCCCGTAATAATTACCGGCACAATGCCGTGCGCGGGAAGCAGGTGCGCAATGGCGTACCCGTCCCGCACGTCAAAGGCCTTCATAACTTCGCCCTGAGCGCCGACATAAATGCGGCCATCCGTCAGGGTGCCATCCACGTCCATAACCAGCAGCTTCACGTTCATCTCACGATCCCCGCCTTATAGATATCCTGCATCAGGACAGAACCAACCACGCAGCCGTCTTCGTCAAGGACCGGCATCCCTGTAATCCGCAGGTCGCTCATCTTTTGCAGCGCGTTGACAGCCATATCCCGATGGTCAATAAACTTCGGGGATTTGGTCATCACGTTGTCAACGATCTCGTTGTAAACATCTACGCCCCGCTCCAGCATCCGTCGCAGGTCACCGTCCGTAATGATTCCCTTGAGCTTGCTTTCCGTGTCAACCACCGTGACCATGCTCAATCCCTTGCTGCTCATCTCTACAATGGCTTTGCGAAGGGTACTTCCCTCCGGGATCACTGCGTTCTCCGCACCGGTGTGCATGATGTTTTCCACCTTCACCAGCAGCTTTTTCCCCAACGCACCAGCGGGGTGATGCAGCGCAAAGTCGCTTTTTGTGTAGTTGCGCAGCTTGGAGGCCACCACCGCAATGGCATCCCCCAGCACCAAAAGCGCCGTGGTGCTGCTGGTGGGCGCAAGGTGCATATAGCAAGCCTCTTCAAAATGCGGGAAACAGAAGTGGTGCTGGCATCCCATGGCCAGCGTGGACTTCGGATTTCCGGTAATGGCCACTGTGGTGCAATGGATCTCATGCAATACAGGAAGCAGGCGGACGATCTCATCACTTTCTCCGCTGTAGCTCATCAGAATGACCACGTCGTTTTCCGCCACCATGCCCAAATCGCCATGCATGGCTTCGCCGGGGTGCATGAAAAAGGATGGCGTTCCCAAGCTCGCCAGAGATGCCGCGATCTTTGTTCCGATGTGGCCGGGCTTTCCCATACCGGTGATGATCACCTTGCCCGTGCAGTTTACTACCAGCCGGACGATCGTCTCGAAATCTTCGCCAAGGCTGGCTTTGGTCGCCTGCAAGGCAGCGATCTCAGTGTCAAACACCCATTGCGCTTCTTTTACGATATCCATGTCAAATCTCCGTATGTACTGCGTTGTACACCAAAATCAGCTTCTTCAGCAGCGTCTCCATCTCGTTCAGTGGCACCATGTTGGGACCGTCTGACTTTGCGTGGTCCGGATCCGGATGCGTCTCCATAAAGAGCCCGTCCACTCCCACGGCCACGGCGGCCTTGGCAAGATACTCCACATATTCCCGGTTTCCGCCGGTGCTTGTGCCGTTCCCGCCGGGCTTCTGAACGCTGTGGGTGGCGTCAAAAATCACCGGTACGCCAAAATCCTTCATCACACGCAGGCCGGTCATATCCACCACCAGCGTGTTATATCCGAAGCTGGTTCCCCGCTCGCAGAGCATAACGTTGTCGTTGCCGGACTGCCGCACCTTCTCCAGACAGTTCTTCATATCCCACGGGGCAAGGAACTGTGCCTTTTTGATATTGATGCACCGCCCGGTCTTTGCAGCAGCCACCAGCAGATCAGTCTGACGGCAGAGAAAGGCCGGAATTTGCAGAATATCCGCCACCTCAGCGGCAGGCTCCGCCGTGGTTATCTCGCCAAAACGGGCGGCGGCCCCCCCCTGCCAAGGCTCGTGGATGTCGGTGCAAACAGGCAGGCCATAGGTATCCTTCACTTTTTTCAGGATACGAAGTCCTTCCTCCAGTCCCGGCCCCCGGAAGCTACTGAGAGAAGTCCGGTTGGCCTTGTCAAAGGATGCCTTGAATGTGTAGGGGATTCCGAGTTCGTCCGTGATCGTTTTCATCCGCGCCGCAATGGAGAGAACCATCTCCTCCGACTCGATGACGCACGGCCCCGCTATCAGTTGAAACATATTTTTACGCTCCTTATGCTAAGCCGTTTTCGATCATGTAGCGCTCCACCTGTATGCGGTCTTTGGGGGTATCCACGGAGAGCGTCTTGCAGTGGGCGTTGATATAGTAGCAATCCTTGCGGTTTTCGATGAAGCGGAAGGAATCGTTCTCCTCAATTTTCTCAACCGGGCCACGCGGCGTCGCATGATAATACTCCAGTGCGCCATGGGTAAAGGCCCCAACGCCCACAAACTTCTGATAGGCGTAGTTCATCTCACCCTTGGGGAAGGGGATGGGGGCCCGAGAAATGAACAGGCAGACACCGTCCTTATTGGTAACGATTTTCAGATTGGTGGGATCAACAACCTCCACCGGATTGGAAAAATCGGTCATCAGGTTGGAGACGTAGAAGCCGTCCTCAGGAATGGACTGCGGAATGCACTTGACAATGTCCTGCGCCTGCACCAGCGGCTCATCGCCGTTGACCATAACATAGAGGTCAGCCTCCACCTTGTGCGAAACCTCATACAGGCGCTCCGTGGCCGTCTCGCAGTCGGGCGAGGTCATAATGACCTTTGCGCCAAAGCTCTCCGCCACAGAACGGATCTCTTCGTTATCCGTGGCGACATAGACCTCCTCAAAGCACTCGACCTCTTTGGAGTGCTTCCAGACCCAGTACAGCATGGGCTTGCCGCAGATCTGCGCCAGCGGCTTCATATGGAAGCGGGACGAACCTCCCCGCGCCGGAATCATACCGATGATTTTCATTGTATCCTCCTTGTGAAAGGTTATTTTTTATTTCGAATACTGACAGCTTTTCCAAACAGCCAGTAGAGCAGATAGCACCGTGTTTTCAAAATCCGAAGCACGATCGGATTTTCGTTCTTTCCGGACGCATGACGCAGGCAGAACTGAAACTCTTTACTGGAAAGCATCCGCTGGTTATATGCTATTTTTTTAAACCACGATGCCGGATTTCTTTCGTCAAAAGTGTTCGAGAACAGATTCAGGAATTGATAGAGCCAGATATCACAATACGCCTGAAGGTTCTCTTTTCCAATAAACTCAATGCGATCATAAAATGGCCGCAAATGCATTGCAAACCAATCCGGGTCATATTTGTGCATGACGCTTCCTTGCCGTTGGACATATGCATAGAGCTTTTGCGGGACAAATATACAACAGTCACAACACTGTAAATACTTCAGATTAAAATCAACATCTTCGGAAATGTGGCTTGCTTCATAGAACGATATCGAATGATCTTTTATTTTTTTTGCATCATAAATTTTATTTACAGCATAAGCCGACAAGCCCATCAAATATATTTGATAATATGTTGTTGCTACTGACAAACTACATGAATCTTTGAACATGAAGGATTCACTCTCGGTAACTCTCTCTAAGTCACAGCATACCCATGCATTTGGTGTTTCTTCAATTTGTCTGAACAGCTTTTCACACCACTGCGGGCTAACGTAATCGTCGCTGTCACAAAAAAGGAAATACTTCCCCTTGGCGACTGCCATTCCGGCATTCCTTGCCGAAGATACTCCGCCGTTCTCTTTGTGGATCACACGAACCCGGCTATCCTTCTCTGCGTATTCATCACATATAGCCGGGCAACCGTCCGGGCTGCCGTCATCTACGAGAATCAATTCAAAATTCGTGAATGTTTGGGCAAGGATACTGTCTATACACTGGCGCAGGCATGGCTCGACGTTATAGACGGGAACAATAATGCTGATTGCTTTCATGCCGCTTTATGTCCTTTTCGCTTTATTCGCCCGAGAATCATCTCTTTTTCATAGGCATTCATGGTAAACAGCCAATTTAGGACGCAATATACAACTGTATACAGCGCGATGCCCACGAAAAGAGCGGGGAGTCTATAAAAATCAATCCAATTGGAAAGCAGGAGCGTACCGGCGCACAATAGCGTAGGCACAATATAGATGTTCAGCATCTGCCTCCAGAAGCGGAACATGTTCAGCCCGGTTTTCTTGTGGTAATACCAATTCATGACAAAGCCTTGCCCAAGTATCAGCCCAATTCCGGACATCAATGCGGCGCCTATAACCCCCATATATTGCATCAGGAACCATGTCCCAATCACATTCAAAATGGCAATTCCCAGATAGACTAGTGACCGGAATCTGTGCTTGTTTTGGGCGACCACAACATTCAAGCAAAGGCTTTGAACCAAAGGAACCATCAATGGGACCATCATAAAAATGGCCACCCAATACGCGTCCAGATAATCCTCACCGGCATAAAACACAATGAACGGCTTCCCAAACGCAATAAAACCGGACACGATCAGCATCATGATATATCCCTGGATCCTTCCAACGCGGACGGCGAGGTCTGTCAACTCCTCTCCGGAGGCCCCTTGAAAAACCATTTTGTTGACTTTAGGCGCAAGTAACCCGGATACCCCCGTTGTCAGGCTCGACATTATGCTGTTAAATGTTCCGCCAACGTTATACACCGCAACTCCGGTGGTTGCCAGTGCGGGGATCATGCCGATCATGACGGTATCCGTGGCGTTGTAGAGTTGCCCCACCACGTTCGCCACAAAGATCCAGAAGGAAAACCCCATGATCTCCTTGAGCTTGTTGGTCGGCAGATTCTTTACTCGAGGCCGTAGCTGCATTTTGCGGCGGACATAGAACTGATATGCAATGCGTGTCAGGATCGAGGCTCCCATGGCGGCTATCGTCAGGCCAACAGAGCCAAAGCCGAGGTACAACGCCACCAGGTTCAGGCACGGAACGCCGCAGGTCTGGACAATGTTCATGCATTGCAGAAACACGAATTTTTCGTGGGCATTTACAACAGACAGATACGGCGACTGGGAAAAACTCAGCGCCATGTTGATGACCATCATAAACACCAGAAGCTGCATCCGGATCAACTGAGCGTCCGTCAGGGATTTGGAATACCACAGCGGAAGTCCTATTGTCAGGAGCGTGCCAATCACCAGCGCCGCAACGGCAATCACATTAAAGATCACATCAAAAAGGCCAAACATCCGCTCCTCTGCGTCTTTGCCCTCTTCTTCACGTGACTTGATCAGGTATCGCGTAATGGCGGAACCAAGTCCCATAGAAATCAGCGACAGATAGCTGGTAACACTGCTGGCCAGCTTATACAGGCCATATTCGCTTTGCCCCAGCAGCGTCAGCATGACAGGCGTATAGAAAATGGGAATCAGATTGCCCAAAATCATGTTGACATAATTCAGAACAATGCCGACTTTCAGTTGGCTTTTTTCCTGTGCCATATGTAAAAATTTCCTTTACCTGAAAAGAGTATCAAAATCCACGCGAGGGAACACTTCCAGCTTGCCGCCGCGGGTGGCGTTATATACCTGAATCCCCCGCGAATCGCAGTGGCGCTTCATAGCCACATAGGTCAGCGTACTGCGCTCCGTATTGGGGATATAGAGCTTATCCTTGTCCTCATTGTACTTGTCTGTAAAGTAGTCCTTTACCGAAGGATCCACAACGATTTCGCCCTGATTGTTCTGGCTGACCCGGAAATGATGATCCACGCCGATCATGTAGATCTCCGCAAACCCCATATAGGCCGCGATCTGTGCCGCCGTGTACATGCCGGTGGAAGAATTATAGACACAGCGCGGGATATCGTCTGAAAACAGGAACTGTTGTGGATCATCCACCTGCTGACCGACGATATTGAAGTATTTCGCGTCGTCAATGGCGATGTCGTTCCACCATTTGAGCTGGATAGGAATGAATTTGGCATCCGCTTTCAGGCCGCACACAGCATCAGCGCAGCCAGCCAGCATCTTTTCGTCCTGCGAAATGTAAAAGTTCGGTCGCCAGGGTGTCTGGTCAAAGATGTTGTAGATGCGATTGAAGGCAAATGTGATCTCACCGGCCTCATGCAGTCGCGTCATGTCCTCGGCTCGCAGACTGGGGCCGTTGCCGATCAAAAAACAGCGCTTCCCTGCAAATTTTCTCTTGTACGAGGCCAGCTGCTTTCCGTATTTTGTGCGGCTGAAATGGGACTGCTGGTAGGGGATTATATATCGGGCCTGCACACTGGCAGCCATGCGGGTAAATATGTTCATGCTCTCAAGACCTTATCGACTAAATGTTATTTTAGGAATTTGCTCTTCCACTTATGCAGGTGGTTCAAAAATAGTACCATGCGATAGCTTCCGCTCTTATACGCGCGCAAATAGAGAGGGTGCACAAAACACTCCCTCGCTTCCAGTGCTTCTCGAAATTCTGTACTACGCAGGAAGGCATTGTTCCATCGCATTTTTTCGCTCAGACTTTTATTCGGTGCGCGCATGGTGTTCCGTAATACACGTTCATACAGATAAAATCTGCTGTCAAAGAACTTTGCCATCTGTGCATCCAATATCCTCCACTTTTGCAGATGGGTCAGGCAAGCATCGTTCAGTCTGCGATAAATATCCAGCAAATCACTTCGATACTTAGAATCCAGACTTTCATTGTTCCCGCGCACATAGTTATAGAGAGGCTTTGTTATAACCGCAATCTTACTATTTCCAGATGCATCAATATAGGCAAGGTTGAAGAGCCAATCCTCTCCCAAAGACAGGTCTTCGGGAAAACGAATCCCGGACGATTTTATGATATCCGACCTATACAGCTTATTGCATGGTCCTGCATCCAGCCACATTTCATGAAGCGTCATGTAATCCTGCAACGTATAGCGTTGGATATCCTCTGCGGCAGAATAATTTGGCACGGCATTTTCCTTTTGATAACCGGTTACCGTTTGAAAGCAACACCAAATATGCCCGCAGTCAGGATTACTCTCTGCTGTTTGAAGAAGAGATACAAGATAATCTGGTTCAAGATAGTCATCGCTGTCACAAAACGTGATATATTCCCCGATGGCCGCGTCAATTCCTGCATTTCGTGCGGATGAAACGCCTCCATTCAATTTGTGGATTACTTCAATTCGGCTATCCATTTCTGCAAGCTGATCGCACAGTCCCGCAGTGCCGTCGGTAGATCCATCGTCCACAAGAACCAGTTTCCAATTCATATACGTTTGCTGCTGAATCGACTGCACACAATATTTTAGTGATTCAATACAGTTGTAAACCGGAACGATAATGGAAATCATCGAATGATCCTCTTTTCAATTAGTTATACATAGCCAAATGTTGATTCCAAACGCTCTCGCATCTGCTGTTGTTCTTCTTTTGACACATTTATCCACTCATTCCACTGATGCTCACAAAAGTAAGGTTTCGTTTCGAGATTCTTTAAGTGCTTTTCCTGAAACTCGTCAAATCCGCACACAAATCTTGCGGGGTTTCCTGCATAAACACAATTCGATGGCACATCGTGCGTCACCACCGATCCAGCACCAATAATCACATTATCCCCAATGCGTGTATTGCAGAGAACGACACTATCTGCTCCAATAAACACATTGCTTCCTATCCGGACAATTCCTATTTTTGTATGTGCACCAGCCTTGACGGTACTAGCATCATGCGCAAGAATCCGCACATTACTAGACAACGTCACATTATCCCCAATCGAAATCAACCACGGCCAATTCGCATCAATCGGATAACCGCTGTTATATTGGAAATTCTTTCCTGCTGTAAAACCGTGAGCAAAACAATAGTCCATTGCGGCTTTCTCCGGAGTCGTTCCCATCCCGCGGGCAATTCTCTTCAACACATTGGCAATCGTCATATCTCTACCTCTCATCAAGTTATAGGCCGATCTTCAACCAATCGCGAATCTGACACGTCATAGCTAAACTGATTTTTGCCATTATTAACCATATTTTTTCTTTTATAGTGCACGCATTCGCTTGATGTGGATTTGCTATCAACTCACTTTTTAAAAAAGTCAAGACTTTTTCCGCGTCATCGCTGTCAAGTTCGCTCACAGCGCACTGCCCCTGGTAAATGCACGAAAACCATAAATCTTTAAGGCTCAATGCAAATAATTGCGGGAAATGCTCACGCATATAATCACAGCGCCGAACCTTTGCCTCGATGGCATCCAGCCGTTTTATTGAGTATCCCTCGCCCATAATGCTCCCGCCACGCTGAAGATAATAATATCCGACATAGTCCGAAACTGATACTTTACTAGTCTTTCCCACGGCCTGATAGCTCCAGAAAACGTCCTCATGGTACTTTCCAACAGGAAAGCAAATATCCCGAACCAATTTTGATTTATAAAGCTTGTACCAGACGGGTTGCTTGAGCCATGACTCCTCAATAATTGCCTGCATAGCTTCATCCCGATTCAAAGTGCGGCTACCGGGGCGCGTCAACAAACGAGGTGGAGTGTTATTCTCCCATACCATCTGTACACCACAGGCCGCGATGTCACTACCATCCTCTGTCAGGTGGTGATAAAGCTTTTCATACATATCCGGCGCAATCCAGTCATCGCTGTCCACAAAAGCCATCAGTTCACCTGTAGCCACGGACATCCCCGCATTGCGGGCGTCTGATAAACCTCCGTTTGGCTTATGTATTACTCGAATCCTATTGTCCTTCTCAGCCCATGCATCACACATAGCCGGGCAATTGTCGGGTGAACCATCGTCCACCAGAATGATCTCCAAATTCTTATAGGTCTGGTTCACGATGGAGGAAACGCACTTATCAAGATAGGGTTCAACCTTATAAACCGGGACAACGATGCTGATCAGTTCCATAACGCCCGCTCCATTCAGATATCATACTTTCTGGAAACGCCCGTAATCCGGTCATAACCCCACCGCACACTCCGGTATACAGGCAACATAAAGCCCGCTCCCAATACCATCAGGCGCAGTTTTTTTGAATCGCAGTTCAAAATCTCTCGAGAGCGAAACTCCTGTTTCAACTGCCTTTTGGCAACGTTGCTTTCCTCTGGCCACTGCTTTTGCACAGCGGCGGTAATCAACGTATATACATATCGAGAATAGGCTACCGGGTACAGCTGTGTATCACCGTGTAAATCCTTCCGAATCATATCGCGTACGCGAAGCGGATCAGTTACATGGTAACGTTTCTTTGAGGTTGCCGCAGATCCTTTTCGCAGAATATAGTGGTATGGGCAGAAATCCTCGTACACCGTTTGTTTGGCTTCCTTGAATAAGAAATAATTCATCAGGAGATCTTCATTGATCTTGATATCCGTTGGCATGGAGTTATCGTGTAACAAACTGTCGAACAAGTTTTTGTGAAAGAGCTTGTTGCACAATCCCGGCTCAATCCTCGTGCCAGATAACAGTTCTTTTAGAGCTGTCATATTATCCTGCCGTTCAAGAACACCCGTGTTGTAATAGTAGTCAATACGACCATCCGGAAATACCATCTGATATCCACAGTGGGAAATATCTGCTTGATAGATAATAGCATTTTGGAGCAAGTGCCGGAACATATCCGGTTCCACCTCATCATCGCCATCCACGAAACCGATCCATTCACCTGTGGCGCTTTTAATCCCTGCCATCCGGGCGCTGGTCACGCCCCCATTTTCTTTGTGAATCACCTTTACCCGGGAATCATTGGCAGCAATTTGATCGATAATCTTCCCGCTACCATCTGTGGAACCATCGTCTACCATGATGATTTCCAGATTCGCATATGTTTGATTCAAAATGCTATATGCACAACGTTCAACGTATTTCTCAATATTGAATACCGGCACAACAACAGATATTTTCTCGCTCATTAATCAATATACCCAATCTTTCCGTCCAACTCAGCCTTCTGCTTCATACGCAGCTCCATCGAAACATCTTTGCGCAGGGTATACTCCTCTCCATAACACGGAGCCCCGCCCATTCGTAGTCGCTCCTTCTGAAGGTAATCTTCCAACGAACAGATAGTCCTTGCCGGGTTTCCGGCAACAAGCATTCCGCCCGGCACATCGTGCGTAACTACGCTACCAGCTCCGATTACCACATTACTTCCGATTGTGACCCCCGGAAGCACGATACTCTCCGCGCCTATAAACACATTGTCTCCGATCGACACCCTGCCAATCTTTGTATAGTTTAAAAATGTTTTTGTACTTGCATCGTGGCAAAGAATATGTACTCTAGGAGCCATGGTCACATTGTCACCAATTTCAATAAGCCAGCAGTGAGATGGGTCGAGAATAACTCCGTTCAAACGTTTGAGATTCTTGCCAACCTTCATTCCCATAGAAATAAGCTTTTCTGTTGTATACTCTCCGCGCAGTCGGTAGACAAACTCTCTTAATAACCTTCGCATAGCATTATCCCTTCACAGCCCCAACAGCATTTCTTCCACCGCATGGACGGTATGTTCCGTGCTGAAGCTCTTCCCTCGCTCAATGGCTTTTTCTTTGTAGTAGGCCAGCTTGTCTGGGTGATCAAGTAAGTCTTTGATTCCCTGATACAGCGCCTCTTCGCTGTTCTTCGTCACAATGCCCCATTCGTTGTGTTCACCTAGCATCTCTTTCATACCGGAGACTTCAACGGTACAGACCGGCGTTCCAACGATCAGTGCCTCGGTTGCGGCGGTAGAAAAGCCCTCTGACAGCGAACAACACACAAACAGATCGGTCCTTGCGACGTATTTATACGGGTTTGTTTGGTAGCCCAAAAAGGTGAACGAGTCCGCCAAACCGTTTTCATCAATATACGCTTGGATTTTCTTCTGCTCCTCACCGTTGCCCAAAATATAACAGTGAACGGGATAGCCCTCGTCACGCAGGCGCTTATGGATGCGTGCTAAGCGGTCAAATCTTTTTACCGATACGACCTTACCTACACCGCATATTGCAAATTCATCCGATTTAAAAATGCTGCCAATCAATTCTTCCCGACTCTGCCGAATAATAGTCTCAGAATCATTTATGTTGTACAAGACATAAGGTTTTTCTACAGCACATAGTCTCGTAAATGCATTCATGACTTCATTTGATACAAAGCAAACGGTGTTCATTTTTTTGTAGCTATTTGCAGCTTCTTTGCTGTTTCGAAAGCCAATTGAGAAATCACTCCTGTTATGCGTCGTGCAGTGCACCCACGATACCAACTTTGTAGTTTTGGCTTGGCAGCCACTGATGATGCGTACAGACGGCCCCTCCAAATACGATATTTCGATATCGAACTTTTCTTTGATGAAAAGCCTGTGGAGCTGCTTTGGCGACAACAATTTCATGATATGGCTATTACCGCGAAACGTGTGTTGGAACACACTTTGGTAATGAATATCAGCTTTCAAAAACTGTTCATTCACCCCTCCGCCAAACAGCGACATCACCGTAATGTCAAACTTTGATCGGTCCATGTTATTGACCAGATTGACCAGCACCTTCTCTGCGCCGCCTTGGCCAAGATCATGGATGAGGAAAAGAATTTTCAACATGACACCCTTCTCCTGATATACCCCGTCAGTGCCCATCCAGCCGGTGTACACAGCACTGTTAGCAGCTTGCGGGGGGATTCCTTGATGTAGTGCCGGTTTCCGGCGAGCTGGCTGCTGGAGCAGTAGTGGATGCAGTCCATAACCAGCCGCTTGAAGGACTCCGGGTACTGCATCTTGACCGTCCGCCAGAAGGCAAACCCCTTCGGATTTTTCAGGTACTGCCGGAACATATTATTGCTGGAGCCGTCTGGCTGATATTCCACGTTGCACAGGACATCATCCAGCACAGCCAGCTTATAATCCTGATCGATCAGGAGATATTTATAGGCAAGACTGACATATTTTTCGCCTTCAAACACAGGGTACTCCGGGTAAGCGTTGATCACATCCGTGCGGTAGACCAGCTTTTTGTCGCCTGCCCCCCCGGCAGCATAGTAGCCGGAAATGGTTGTCTCCGTCATATTGACCGGAAAGCCTTTTCCGATTACATTCCCGGAGAAATCAGCGTCAAGCCCGACAAGACCGGCATAGCCTTTATCTTTGACCTCCGCCCATTTGTTCAGGATCTTCTCCACCGCGCCGTCTGCCAGCATATCGTCCGAGTCAATGCAGGTGTTCAGTTCGGTATGAATATTAGCGTAGGCAACATTGTGGGCCGTATGCATGCCGCCATTTTCCTTGTAGATGTACTGAATCTCAAACCCGTTATCGCGGCTCTGCCACTGCTGCACCAGCGCGGCTGTGTTATCCGTGGAACCATCGTCCACAATGAGCCAGATGAAGTCCTTGCAGCTTTGGCGGCAAAGGCTCTCATAGGTGCGCGGCAGCGTATGGGCGCGATTGTAGGCGGGGGTGAAAATCGTAAGGATAGTAGTCACGTTATCCATGTTTTTTCGCTGCGTCCTCATAAAAATGTTGTAGCCATAATGTAGTGGTTCTGATATCATAGCCAGCCTGTTGAATTTCTGCCGTTGTATCTAGGTGAGGTTCATTTTTGCGAGAAAGAATCCATTTAGCCCAAACCTTAGCTCCATCACTAAGCGGACGTTGCTGTATCAATTTTGTTAGTATCGCTTCTTGAGATACCGAATCAGAAACACAGCACGGAAGGCCTGACGCTTGCGCTTCAATCAAGACAATGCCCAATCCTTCATACAATGACGGAAAGGCAAAAACATCCATAGCTTGATAGAACTCCTGCACATTGGTTTGAACACCGGCGAATATCACGTTTTGGGTCAGGTTATGCTCGAAAACCATATTCTCAATTTTACTGCGGAGTTCTCCATCTCCAACCAGCAACAACACAGCATTTGGAAAGTCTCGAACGATTTGTTCAAACACCTCAATCAAAAAGCGGTGATTTTTTTGCTCTGCAAATCTTCCAATATGGCCTATTACAAATGCATCTTTGTCAATAGCATATTTTTTGCGGATATATTCTCTATTTGATGCCGAAATGAAAAACTGCTGCAAGTCAATGGCGTTTTTTAGCACCTGGCACAATTGATGATTCTCTGAAATCTTTCTCCCAAAGCGGTCGCGCGCGGCCTCTGCTGAACAGGCAAAAAAGTGGTCTGCGACAAATCGCGTTGGAAAGGAATAAACAGCATAGGCAACTTGTTGCAATGACCTATTCGCATTTGTATTGTGGCTATGCGCGATGGTATATACCCCATATTTCTTCGCAATCGCCAGATAAATCGCAGCCGTACTCCCTAAATGCCCATGCACAATAGGATATTCTTTTGAATGCGCTTGGAAAAACTCATTCCACCACTTGACATAGGTAAAGTGATTTTTTCCATTGTAATGCGGGCATCGATAAATTCTTCCGCCAAGGCTGATAATTTCCTCATCGAATATAGCCGGTTCGCTGCTGTTTTCCACAAAGTCAAACTGCACCTTACTGCGGTCAATATGACGGTAGAGATTCATAATCATTGTCTCTGCTCCACCGCGATTCATAATACCGATAACATGCAGCACTCGGATCGGTTTATCCATACCTTTGCCTCTTATCCTTGCATAAGCTCCTCATAATTGTGTTCGAAATCAATCAGGATCGGGTGATGCTTCCATACCCGCTCTTCCTCCGGCGGAAGCTGCATATAGTCGCCATACTCTATACGCAGCATCGTATCTGGGTCCGCAGCACACATATATTGTTTTCCGTTAAACTCTATCGCTTTCAGGTTTTCAAACAAATTTGCAGGATAAAGTTTGCGGCTGCACCCGATGGTGTTTGGAAATACATATAGTAGGGCTTCGTTTCCGTTCCAACTGCGAATCCTCTTCTCTGCACGCTCGCGCCGCACGGGATATTTCTCTTTCGGCACTTTGAGCAAGAATCTCTCAACTTTGCCTGTCATTCCTCCAGAGCCACTGGTGTGCCCGCGGCTGTATAACAGGTTCACGGCGCAGGCAATGTACTGGATCTTCCGCCCTATCTTGCCGGACGGAACCCGATCACCGGGAAAAATATCAACGAATATGCCTTTGTGGTAATGCTTCGTCCGTTCCGCCTCGTCCTGCAGGAAGGTCGTATGATCCTTCCTGATTTTCGTGAAGTTCTGCGTAAAATCCGAGTCAGTCCTTGTGTTTTGCAGAATATACCCCTTTGGCGCAGCTTCATTCCAGATGGCAAGAAGCTTTTCGTAGTCCTCCCGCGGCATTATCAAGTCAATATCATCGTCCCACGGGATAAAGCCCTTATGCCGCACAGCGCCAATCAACGTACCATACGCCAGAGAATACCGCAGCCCATACTCCGTACAGACCTGATGGATCACATCCAATATCTCCTGCTCGGTTGCCCAAATCTGCCGCTGGAGCTGATCTGATATTTGCTTCATGCCTATGTGTCCTTTCTCTCCTGTAAGTAGCCGGACGCATCTTTAAAGAAGCTCGCTGCGATCATGAGGATGATAATTCCAATGGGAAATGCCGCGATGATTGATACAGATTGCAGACTGTGCATGGAATTCTCAGAGAATATCAACGCTATAGGCAGAAGAATGAATACCACAGCCCAGAAGGTGCGGACTCTTTTATCCGGCTCTTGCTCCGGCTTCAACCTCTTGTACGAATAGCTCGAAACAACCATTGTCAGCGCATCAAACGTGGTGGAGTAGAAGGCAATCATTGTAACCGCCAGCAGAATCAGGCCGACCTCCGTTAGCGGAAGCGTATCAAAGATCTTCATAATTGCCTCGGAATAGTCCCCGCCCGCTGCGACAAAGCCCGTAATATCAAGGCCATGTTTAAGCTGCTGCGCAAGGCCGTAATTTCCAAGGATAATGAACGAGGTAAACGTCCCTGCAAGCCCCCAGCCGTAGCCGCCGAGAATGGTATTGCGGATCGTGCGTCCCTTGCTGATCACGCCAATAAAGAACGGTGTCGCAACGCACCAGACCATCCAATATGCCCAGTAATAGATCGTCCAATTTTGTGGGAAACTCGTTTCCCGCAACGGATCCATCCATGTTGACAGGCCGATAAAATTCTGGACAAGATTGCCTATGGCAGAAAAACCTGTTTCAAGAATATACCGGGTTTCACCGCCTCCAAACAGAACGTATGCAAGCAGTGCAAAAAAGCAATAACTGCAAATGGCGGCGAGCTTCGCGATTCCTTTCATGCCGAACCAGACCGTAAAGGTGTAGACTGCCGCGATCATCAAAAGGATTGCTATCGTTAACCCGATGCTGTCCTGCAGGCCAAACACATGGCTGATTGCTCTGGAAAGCAGCGGCGTTGCGAGAGAAAACGTCGTCGCTGTGCCCGCAATCAGCGCAAAAATCGCAGTCAGGTCGATCACACGCCCCAAAACTCCATCTACCCGGCTTCCCAGCAGGGGGCGGCAGGCTTCAGAGAATTTCTGCTTATCACGGCCGCGGATATGGATCATAAAGCCGAATGCAACCGCGAGCACGATATAAAAGCCCCACGCGATAGGTCCCCAGTGGAAAAGCGGGTAAGTGGACGCCCATTTCTGCATGCCGCCCATCATTTCCACCTGCGATTCATTGGCATACAGCGCCCACTCGCACAGCGAATAAAACAGAATATCCGCAGCCATGGTGGATGTAAAAATCATAGTGCCCCACTGAAAAGAGCGATATTGCGGCTTCTCACAGTCGCCAAGCTTGATCTTGCCGAATTTGGAAAAGGCTATGTAAAGCGTACAGCCTACGATGCCAACGCCGAGCAGTGCATAGTAGAGGCCAAAGTCATCCCCCAGAAAGCCGCGCACCACGCTAAGGACGAGCTTGGAGCCTTCCGGAAAAATCATAAACAGCGCACATACCGTCAGTACGATTGCCAGCGGCACCAGCATAGATACCCAGTCAAGCTCTTTTTTCAGTGTGTTTTTCTTCATATCTCAATTAACCCTTCCTCTATATGATGAATCCGCCTCGCAAAGCTCTGTGAAGCTGTCAATTTCGCGCAGATCTTCCGCTGAAATGGGGTAAACGCCGAACTGGTACTCATCAGGGTGGCAAAACATTGCAACATCATCCCAGTAAATGCTCCGATTTTCATTTTGCACAAATTCCAGTTCCAAGTGCTTTCTGAGTCGCTGCCCATCTTCTGCTGTCCAGCGTGACACACTGAAGAGCTGCCAGCCGTGATCGCCGCCTGTGTGGCTGCATTTTGTCACGATCCCATTTTTAACCGTCAACAGCCATTCGTTTGTAGCTCTGTCTGTCCAGGCGCAGCTATACCCGGAGCGGGTAAATTCCCGGTGAAGGATCGCCGGGTTGCGGATGATCTGATCGCCGTCCAAAATAATCGCGTTGTTCAGGTATTCACGCGCGACATAGAGGGACGCGATGTTATTGCACTCCGCGTACCATGGATTTTCTATCAGCGTAATGCCGTTGTACTTTTTCGCCCATTCATAGAATTGCTCTTTTAGGTATCCGACCACGACATAAATCTCGTGGATTTCATTCTCATGAAGCGCCGCGATGATCGTATCGATCATGCACACGCCATTTACTGTGACCAACGGTTTGGGAGTCGTCAGGGTCACAGGGCGCAGCCGCTGGCCGATGCCCGCAGCCATAATGATGGCGCGTTCTATGGTATGTTCAAACATAATCTCTGCCAAATGCCTCCCTGTATTCCTTGAAAAAGATTTTGGTATACTCTCTCGCGTAATCATACTGTCGCTGTGCATAAGCGCCGAACTCCACACCGCAATGACGCTTGAACTCGCACCAGTTGCTCCACACAAGGCCACTGACAGCAATATAGCAATATATCTTCAGGCGGGTGGCTTTATCGCAGCCATCAGAGAAATACAGGTCTATCAGTTTCTCAGCTGAGTCTCTATCGTACATTGCATAGATAATAAACATTGCGACGTCCAAGTGCGGGTCCTGCATACCAGCATACTCCCAGTCGGTGAGCTTAATCTTCTCGCTTCCATCCTTTCCAGTCACAAACAGGAAGTTATCCGGAACAGCATCGATATGACAGAGCTGGATGCTCTTTGGCTGTGCGTCAATATAGCCTTTCAAGCTAAGGACAGTCTGCTTCGTTTTATCATAATCCGCGTAAACGGAAGGCGCACCATTCCAAAGGCTCTCATAGAAAGCGAGACGTTCCCAAAGATCGAAGCTATGAGAAACGTGCAGCTTCTGCGCATGGAATCTTTTTAATGCTGATAAACAACGCTCAACTTCTTCCCAGTTACTGCTGTCACAGACGTGGGCATCCGTTAAATAGGCCGCAATTTTAATTCCTGTTTTTGGATCAAAATAATAAACGTCCTCGCTGATTCCCAGAGATGAAATTGCATTATATACCGCGTGCTCTTGTTTGCGGTTAATCAGGCGATCCGTGCCCTCTCCCGGAATGCGGATAATATATCGCTTATCGTCCATGCAGAACGAATAGGAACGGTTGGTCATTCCGCTTTTCATTGCCCGGAGACTCTTAACCTTCTCAGCGCGGCAAAACCCACAGGATTCAATTATTTGAGGAACATCCGAGACCATCATAACCCTAACCTCCAAAAAGACTTGTGATAAACTGCCACAGTGTGATAGATGAGTATCCGCTGCCAAATCCTTTCGATACGCCAAATTCGTACAGAAAATAGATGAAATACAGCACAGCTGCGCAAGCTGTAACATATTGCGCGGAACGCTTGGTGAACAGCTTCTTTATCATCCACGGAAGCGTGATCGCCGTGGCAATCTCAAAATATGCTGCCATTCGCGCAAACAGATTTGCCGCCTGAACCAGGCCGATCATCAAAATAAATGCGCTGATGAGGCTCATGTTAGCAAACAGATTTTCCGCCCTTGTCGAATCTGAAAAAAGTCTCTTGCGAAACACCAGTGCCAGCAGTGCAGGCACCCAGTAAACAGCAACGCGCAGAACGTTGATGGCGTTATTATCAAACACCTCGATCTCTGCCACCAATGCTCCCATAGACTGCGCATATTCCATAAACGCACCAAGGGTTGCATCGTAAGTCGCCATTGCAAAAAGGGCAGCTCCGAAAAATGCAATGGTAACTTTCCCCCACGGCTTTCCAAAAAGCAGCGGCACAATTGCAAACATGAATGCATGGGTATGAAATAGAACCGCAACGAACACCAGCAGGTAAAATCTCACATATTTCTTGTCTATTGCATACGGCAATGCCAAAAGCAGAAAAAACATTGCAAAGCATTGCTTTAGTGCCGCAATATACATGACATATGTACCGATAGAGAAAAAAACAAGCAGTGAAAGCGCAGGGCTGACAGAGTATTTCTTACAAAGCTTAACAACCGCAAAACTGCTGAGGAATGCTGGGAAAAAGAAGTAAATATGATAGTTAGTCGTGATATCACGCATAGCATCACGATACAATTCCGAAAGAGGATTACCCGTCCAGTCCAAAAGACCGTTTCTTGCAAAATAGTCTGCGACAGACTCTGAGTCCATAAAGTGGGCGATATATGTTCCCGTATCGTTATAGCTTGTCCGTAGGAACGAAAAGCATGTCATCCACACGATCGCGGCAATCATAAACACGTCCGCTTTGCGCAGCATGAAGTGGCAACGCCCAGTCTGGGGGCCCTCCAACTGCATGGACGTGGGATAATAAACCTGAGACAGATACATCAGAAAGACGCAGCCCCAATAGAGCAAAATCAGCTGCCGCATGCTCAGTTCCTCACTGCCGCAGGCAGGCCGAGGCCATCCAGCGTCTTTGCCACCACAAGCTGTTTATCAAACTTACGCTCAACGAGCGCGCGTCCGCTCTGCCCCATCTGCACCTGCCGGTCAAAGGATTGCTGCGCGAAATCACGCATGGCTTGGGTCAGGCCCTCTGCATCCTGCGCCGGGCACAGATACCCGCTGACGCCATTCTCCACTGCTTCACGGCAGCCGGGGATATCGCTGGTGATCAGGGCGCGGCCTGTGGCGGCACCCTCCAGCAGCACGTTGGACATGCCCTCATGATAGGACGGCAGCACCACACAGTCCGCCGCCTCATAAAACGGATGCACATCCGTCTGGAACCCATGAAAACGCACGATACCATCGGCAACCAGCTGATCCACCTGCTCTTTGTAGGCGTCCTCATAAAAGCCCACCACATCGAAGGCGACTTCCCCACCAAATTCCGCTTTCAGCGTTCTGGCCGCAGAGAAAAACTCGTCCACGCCCTTTTCCTTCATAATGCGCCCCACAAACAGGAAACTGCACACGCCGTCATCCCCCATGGGAACGCAGGGATACTCGTCCAGATTGATGCCCGCACCGGGAAGCACACTTACCTGCCGGTGGGAGATGATCTTTTTGTTCAGGAAAAACTGGGCGTTCTCCTCATTCTCGAAGAACACCGTTTTTGCCTTGCGCAGGGCGCTGCGATACATCACCGACACCACAGACGACAGCACCGGCTTTTCAAACGCCGTGCCCAGTCCCTGCACGTTGGCGACGTATGGGATACCCTTGGCCTTGCAGGCTGTGCCCATATAGATATTGGGCTTGATGGAATAGGTGACCACCATGTCCGGCTGAAGCTCGTCCAGCATCTGCCGGTACGTCTTCAGCAGCTTCATATCCTTGAAGGGGTTGATGCTGCGGCGGTCAATATCCGTCTCGATGCAGCGCAGCCCCATGGCCTGCAGATCGTCCTCATGCCCCACAAAGGGCGTGCTGAGAATGACCTCGTGCTCCTGCATCAACGCCTCCACCAGCTCCTTGCGGAAGCGGTAGAACATATAGGAATGGTTGGTTGCGATCAGAATCTTCATTGCTTGTTCTCCATCCTGTGCAGCTCGCCGGTGCCGCCCTCTACCACACCGTCTCCGCGCAATGCGGAAATGGCCGTTCCGAAGAAGCAGCGGCAATCAAAGCCGAAGCTCATACGCTGCATATACTCGCCGTCCAGACGCGCCTTGTCAGAAATCTCCAGCTCATCCCGGCCGCAGATCTGCGCCCAGCCGGACAGGCCCGGCTTTACATCGTTGGCACCGTACTTGTCGCGCTCAGCCAGCAGGTCCTCCTGATTCCAGAGGGCCGGGCGCGGGCCGATGACGCTCATATCACCCCGCAGGATGTTCCAGAGCTGCGGAATCTCATCCAGTGATGTCTTGCGCAGAAATTTTCCAACCCGCGTGATGTACTGCTCCGGATTCTCCAGAAGATGCGTGGGCATATCGTGTGGCGTGGACATCTTCATGCTGCGGAATTTATAGAGCTGAAAATATTTTTTGTGGATGCCCACGCGCTTCTGTGAGAAAAACACCGGGCCGGGATCGTCGATCTCGATGGCAATCATGATGAGCAGGTACAGCCACGAGGCCAGGATCAGACCGACCAGTGACAAAATCACGTCAATGATGCGCTTCACATATCGTCTGTACATGTAATTCGGTTCCTATCAGTCTTGCAGGGTATCATTCCCCCGGCAAGGACAATTTAAAATCTCCCGCAAATAGTCATATTCCGCAATCTGCTATGCGAGATATGACTATTTGGCTATTTAATTATACAGCAAACAATGCAGTTACGCAATGGCATTCAGTAAAAATCTGTATGCCAATTTCCGTGTGAAAATCCAGGAAATCATCGTGGAAATGGCGGCCTGAGAGGCTTCAAAATCACAAAAAAGCGTCATTGCAAAGATGTCGTTAAGTTCGCGTGCGATTCCCCGGATCTACGGCGATTTTGCAAAAATCAGGCAGGGTTTGGGAGCATCCCAAAAGTCGAAATGTGCAGTCTGCCCGCAGGGCTGAAACGCGCATTTTGACCGTGTGTCCGGACACCGGATGTGCTTGCTATAGGTGTGGAACATGGCGGAAACACCGGCCGCGCAAAAAAGCATCCCCAGCGCATAGTAGATCACGCGCAGCCAGACGCTGCCCGCCGGAAGCATGGCGCCAAGCAGCATGAAGGCGTCCAGCACAAAGCCGTAGACGACCGCCGTGACAAAGGAGAAGAGATATGACACGCGGAAGCGCAGCAGCAGGCACATGGCGAGCAGCAGCACAGCCTGCAAGCAGTATTCCGCCATGCCGAAGGCGACGAAGCTCCACACGGGAGACAGCCAACGGTAAAGAAGGTATGCAGGCGCGACCACCATGGAAATGCCGAAGTCAGCCTTTTCCATCAGGACAACGCCCCACGCGACAAATACGATGCCGAATACATAGGCAAGCTCCGTGCTGAATGTTCTCTTCATTTTTGATCCTCCAGACAAAAAATGAGCCTTCTCCGTTTGGTATAGAAACGGAAAAAGCTCATTTGTGTTGTACCACGCCTGTCAAGCGGCGCAGAACTTTGGCAGCGCTATGCCTCATCCTCCGCCAGCATCCGGTATCCGACGCCAAGCTCGTTGATGATGTAGCGCTTTTCACCGGGCGTCACGCCCATTTTCTTGCGGATGTTCTTCATATTGACTTGCAGCTTTTTGACGCTGCCATAGTCCGAATACCCCCAGACCGCCTGAATGATGGCGGCATACGTCAGCACCTTTCCGGCGTGAACGGAGAGAAAGGCCATGATGTTGTATTCCGTCTGGGTCAGGTCGATCTCATCTTTATCCACAAAGACCTGCCGTGTATCATAATCGATCAGCAAGTCCTGAAGGCGGAATTTCCCACCATGGGAACTTTCCTTCTCTTCGCTGTGCCGATGGCTGCGGAGAACGGCACGGATACGAGCCAGCAATTCCTCCGTGCCAAAGGGCTTGGTGATATAATCATTCGCCCCCAGATCCAATGCCTCTACCTTGTCCCTCTCATTGGTACGGGCGGAGAGCACAATGATGGGCACAGTACCCGTCCTTCGCACCTCCTGAATCAGACTCATGCCATCCCGATCCGGCAGGCCGAGATCCAGAACGATGAGGTCCGGATGATGGGAGGCATACATCATCATGCCAAGCTCGCAGGTTTCCGCGCAGAGCACCTGATAGTCGCTGGTTTCCAGATTGGCTTTGATAAAACTTCTGATGTTGGCCTCGTCCTCTACGATCAGAATTTTGTACTTGTTATTGCCCATCGTCCTCACCCCCTCTTTCCAGAGCAAAGCGGAATACCGCGCCGCCGCCCTTCCTATTTTCCGCAGTAATCTCGCTGCCGTGCGCCTTGACGATGGCGGCGCACACGGATAGTCCGATTCCCATATTGCTGCGGGTTCCGTCCACCGGCGCGGCGGACTTTTCATAACTTCCGGTGAAAATCTTTTGAAGTGCATCCTCCGGGATGCCGCAGCCGTTGTCGGCAACCTCAAATACCGCCTTATCCCCCACAAGAGAAACGGAAAGCGTCAGCTCCGTCATGCCTTTTGCGTGGAATACGGCATTTTCCAGAAGATTCAGCAGTACCTGTTCAATAAGGAGCGAATCCATGGGAATGTCCACAAATTCCTCCGGTATCTGTGTGATGACCTTCTGATTCGGATGCTTTTTGGAAAACTTCATGAGAACCGAGTCGATCAGTTCATCCAGAACAGTCGGCGTTTTCACGACCTCCACCTTCGCGCCGTCGATCCTTGTGACAGACAGGAGATTCTCAACCATGCGGATGAGCCATTCGCTGTCCTCCTGGATTTCTCCCAACAGCTTGAGCTGTTGCTCCTTTGGCAGCGCGTCATACTTGGAGAGCAGCGTGGAGGATGACCCGTATATGGAGGTGAGGGGCGTGCGCAGGTCATGGGAGATCGCCCGCAGCAGATTGCCGCGCATTCTTTCCTTTTCGTTTTCTGAGCGCAGCTTTTCCTGATCGCGGATGCGAATATTCAGCGTACTGGTGGAAACGGCGACGACCAGCATGATGACAGCGGATAGGATACTTTCTTCTACGAAAAAGCCAAAGACATAATAGGGATAGGTGAAGGCAAAATCCACCGCAAACACACTGACGATCGCCGAAGTGATGCCATAGCAATACCCATGCGTTTTCAGCGAGATCAAAAATACGCCGAACACAAAGATCATGGGCACCAGCGTCTGCGTGGTAAAGAGCTTCTGAATCAGCAAATTGACGGTAAAGGCGCTGAAAAAGACGATGAGCGAAAATAAAATATCCTTTTGTCGTTGGCGGCTTTTCATGGCAATCTCTCCAAAGGTGCTTTTTAACATCTTTATTATACTCCATGAGAAGAAACGCTTCAAGATTTCTCACAGGGGGATATTGCGCCGCACTTGTTTCTTTACCGAATCTACACCGGAGAAATGCTATGATATAAGCACACAGCAAAAAGGAGGAAAAAATTCGTGGAAAACGACAGTAGCGACGATAACGGTAATCGCTCTTATATGGTCTGTTCGTATGTGGCATATCTACGCCCTTTGCTGCGGTATCGGGTATAGGTGTGTCTTTTTTGCATGAAATGATCGTATGAACAGAACATAAAGGAGTTTGAAATGAATTATTTTGGAAGCATTTTCGCAATGGTGGTCTGCATTGCCATGTCCGCCTATTTCAGTGCCACAGAAACGGCGTTCTCGTCCCTGAATAAAACCCGCCTCAAGGTGTTGGCGGACAACGGAAACAAGCGGGCAGCGCTGGCGCTCAAGCTGTCCGAAGATTATGACAAGCTGATTTCCACCATCCTGATCGGCAACAATATCGTCAATATCATGGTGGCGTCCATCGGCACACTTCTGTTCGTCGGACTTTACGGCGACATCGGCGCGACCGTTTCCACCATTGTGGTCACGGTCGTTGTCCTGATCTTTGGCGAGGTCACCCCCAAAAGCGTTGCAAAGGACACGCCGGAGCGCTTTGCCATGTTCAGTGCGCCCTTTATCCGGCTCTGGATCTGGGTGCTGACCCCGCTGAATTTTCTCTTTTCCCAGTGGAAAAAGCTGGTTTCTCGCTTCTTCAAGACGGCTGACGACGCAAAAATGTCCCACGAGGAACTGCTCCTTTTCATGGAGGACGTGGAGCAGGACGGCGGCATTGACGAAAATGAGGGTGAGCTGCTGCGCAACGCCCTTGAGTTCCGCGACCTGACGGCGGCGGAAATTCTGACGCATCGCATCGAATTGGAGGCCGTGGACATCGACGAGAGCCACGAGGAAATTGCCAGAGCCTTTACACAGTCCCGCTTCTCCCGTCTGCTGGTCTACCGGGATACCATCGATCAGATCGTCGGTGTTCTTCATCAGAAGGACTTCTATATCAACGGCAAGATGACGGATCAGCCCATTACGGCAATCATGACGGAACCGTTGTTCGTCTATCAGCACACGAAGATCCGCGACATTCTAAAAATGCTCCAGCATCAGAAGTCCCATGTCGCCGTCGTTGTAGACGATTTTGGCGGCACGCTCGGTATTGTTACGATGGAGGATATTCTGGAAGAACTGGTTGGTGAAATTTGGGACGAACACGACGAAGTGGAAGAAGATTTTGAAAAGCTGGACGAGAATACCTACCGTGTGGACTGCTCCGTCAGCTTGGAGGATTTTATGGAATTCTTTGACATCAAGCTGGAATCGGACAGCGTTTCCGTTGGCGGCTGGGTCATGGAGCAACTCAATAGAGTCCCCATCAAGGGCGATTCCTTTACCGTACAGAATTTGGAGATCACGGTCTCCGATCTGAGTGCGTACAGGGTATCCTTCATCACAGTCAGGCAATGTGGCGCCTGTTTGACTTCCGCACAATAAAGCGATCGCACGATTCACAAGGAGTGAGGATGATGTCGGAAGAAGTGGTTTGCAGAAAGCGCCGTCTTTCGTCTTTTCAAATCATCATATTGGGCTTTGCAGGGGTGATCCTGCTGGGCGCACTGCTGCTAATGTTGCCGCTCTCCACAACAGCTGGGGGCGTAACGCCGTTCCATGAAGCGCTGTTTACCTCGACCTCCGCTGTTTGTGTAACGGGGCTTGTGGTGCAGGATACCGGCAGCTATTGGTCGGTCTTCGGGCAGGCTGTGATCCTGACGCTGATTCAGATAGGCGGGCTTGGTGTTGTCACCGTGGCGGCATCGTTTGCGCTGCTGTCCGGGCGAAGGATCTCTCTGATGCAGCGCAGCACCATGCAGGACGCCATCTCAGCGCCGAAAGTGGGGGGAATCGTCCGGCTGACACGGTTCATCCTGCGGGGAACATTTCTGATCGAACTGATCGGCGCGCTTGCCATGCTGCCGGTGTTTTGCCGGGACTACGGATGGCACGGGATCTGGATGGCGGTATTTCACTCCATCTCTGCCTTTTGCAACGCGGGGTTTGACATTCTGGGAACGAACCATAACCTGTATCCCTCTCTCACCGGTTATGTCCAAAATCCGGTGATCAATATCACGATCATGCTCCTGATCATAACCGGCGGCATCGGATTCCTGACATGGGATGACATTTGCGAAAACAAGCTGCACTTCCACCGTTATCGAATGCAAAGTAAGGTCATTCTCGTTACGACACTCAC
>OGUO01000435.1_pt1 | contig 30860 bp, 24 predicted proteins | sample 1553641 | NCBI WGS metagenome assembly OGUO01 (sample SAMEA2579980, study PRJEB22360) | human gut metagenome | biome: human gut; feature: human-associated habitat; material: faeces | place: Denmark | collected 2008/2010 | reverse complement strand
CCGATGATGAAGCGGCTGCTCCTTGACCTGCGGCTGAACGGGATCCTTCCCATGCCGGGGGATACCTCCGGGCGCTGCGAGCCGGCTCCCATGGAGTTCCCGGCGGTCACCCCGGAACAGCAGCCGGTGGCGGTGCAGTACTCCAAGCAGCTGCTGAAGGACGGCGATGACGCGGTGAACGAGCTGTGGGACAGCCGGGATACCCTGGCGCCATGGTCGCTGGAGGCGTGGGGGAAGTCCCTCGGCGGCACTCCGGAATTGCGGCTCCAGAACTGGCTGGATAATTACAGCGAGCGCGGAAGCTTCGACGACCGCACCCTGGTCGTGATGAAATTCGACGACGAGTGATTATTTCTGCGCATATTACAAATAGTAATGCAGTGCGAATCCGCCAATAATTGCTGGAATCCGGCGCGTTTTCCACTGAAATTACAGGATTTTCAGAACTTTGCGTAATACTGCTCACGAGAATTACTGATTGTATACATCTAGGATAATACAAACAGAATAATCTGAAAAAATATAACTGATAGTAAAACGAAGGCTGGTGAAAGTGTGAGAAGCGGTGAGATCGTGACTGCGGCGCTGGAGGGCGGCGGAACGATAGAATTCGTATACGACGCGAACGCTCCACGGGGCGGTATGAAGCACACTTTTTTCACACCCGACCGAAAATACGCCGTGCAGTTCTTCAACGATCCGGAGGACGGAATGAATCCGAATATCCAGGACCGTATCCGCACAATAGTGGGAGTCTACAATCCCACGCTGTCGGAGGAGAGGGGCGGCGCACGCGGCAACACGGAAAAGACGGCGGAATACTTCCGCAGCCGATTCTGCTGGCCGGTTGCGATAGTCAGCAGTCCGGAGTTCGGCATAGTGTGCCCGGCGTACCCGAAGAGGTTCTTTTTCGGTGATGGCGCTTCCACCGCCGGACTTAACCTGAAGGGCAAGGACAAGAAGAGCAACTGGTTCACCGGGCGTATGAGGAAATACATAAGCCCCGGGGAGCTTGGGGATTTCCGGACAATGCTCAGCGCGGCGATATGCCTGTCGCGGAGCGTCCGCAGAATGCACCAGGCAGGGCTTGCGCATTCCGACCTTTCCTGCAACAACGTGCTGATAGATCCCCAGACGGGCAGCACGGTGGTGATAGACATAGATTCGCTGGTGGTCCCGGGGAAATATCCCCCGGAGGTGTGCGGCACCAAGGGCTATATCGCCCCGGAAGTGCTTGCCACGCTGGAATACGATCCCGGCGATTCCAGGCGGCGCCTGCCCTGCGTGTCCACGGACCTGCATGCGCTTCCGGTGCTTATTTACGAGTATCTGTTCCTGCGGCACCCGCTCATGGGACCAAAGGTTTACAGTACTGCCTCGGCGGAGGAGGACGACTTCCTCGGCATGGGGCCGATGGCTACTTTTATTGAGGACCCCACGGACAGAAGCAACCGTCCGCCGGATCTCGGCGTGACGATACAGTCCCTCTCAAAGGGGCTGGAGAAGCTCTTCCTGCGCGCATTCGTCGATGGATTGCATGATCCATCCGAGCGCCCCACCGCAATGGAGTGGGAGAGCGAACTGCTGAAGGCGTGGGACAGACTCAGGCGGTGCGATAATCCGCGCTGCGACAGGAAGTGGTTCATTCTCAGAGATGAGAACGATCCGGTTTGCCCCTTTTGCAGAACCCGAGTTACGGACAGGATCATCACGCTGACATTAAAGAGCGTGGTGCGGGGCAAGAAAGGCATATACAGGGACTGTGGCGAAGTTGTCGTGAACGATCAGACGCCGCTTTACGACTGGCATGTCTATTCCAACGTCCATAACGACGAAAAGGCGGGCACCGATATGCGTGCGTACATTTGCAGGCATAGAGGATTGTGGCTGCTCGTCAACAACGGCGTCGAGGGAATGACTTCCCCGACAGGAAGGCTTGTCCCGAAGGGACAGGCGATCGAGCTGCGCGACGGGGCCGTGTTCCGCATGACCGACCGCGAAAACGGTCTGCTGTGCGAGGTATCGGTACACTGACGGCTCGAGAGAGGAAAGAATATGAAGCAGTTTGGTTTAACAGACAGTCAAGCTGAGGAGTCCCGTAAGAAATACGGCGACAACAGCATGACGGAGCAGGCTTCCGAGAGCTTCTTTGATAAGCTCAAGGGGAATCTCGGCGACCCGATGATAAAGATACTCATCGTGGCGCTGCTGATCAACGTGGTTCTGGCGATACTGGGCGGAGTAGGCGTCATCAAGGAGGGCGCCCCCGAGTGGTACGAGCCGATAGGTATTTTCGTTGCCATCGCGCTGGCTACGCTGGTTTCCACATTCTCTGAGTACAGAAACGAGAACGCATTCCAGAAGCTCCAGGAGGAAGCTTCCAGGATCATGTGCAAGGTATACCGCAACGGCGAGATCGCGGAGGTTGCCATCAACGATATCGTTGTCGGCGACGCAATACTGCTACAGTCAGGCGACAAGATACCGGCGGACGGTATCATCATCGACGGCGACATCAAGGTGGATCAGTCCGTGCTGAACGGCGAGAGCCGCGAGGCGAAGAAGATCGCCACCCTCGAGGGCTGGACGGACACCGACGAGAGTCTTAACTTCGACAACGAGCATAAGGTTTTCCGCGGAAGCGTCGTATGTTCCGGCAACGCTGTTATGGAAGTGACGGTGGTCGGCGACAAATCCGTTTACGGCAAGATCGCGAGCGAACTCCAGGTCGAGGACGACCGCGAAACTCCGCTCAAGCTCAAGCTTGGCAAGCTGGCTGACGGCATAAGCAAGTTCGGCTACATCGGCGGTATCGCTATTGCAGTCGCAATGCTTGCAAAGACACTGTTCATGGGCGAGGGCGGAATTGAGGCTTTCCTGTTCGCTGAGGGCGTATTTCAATGGGCAGCCCTGCTTGAAGCGGTTATCCAGTCCGTAATGCTTGCAGTAATCATCATCGTTATGGCCGTCCCCGAGGGACTTCCGCTGATGATCGCGATAGTTTCCGCGCAGAACATGGGCAAAATGCTCAAGGACAACGTCCTGGTAAGAAAAGTAGCAGGAATCGAAACCGCAGGCTCCCTGAATATCCTGTTCTCCGATAAGACCGGCACCATCACCAAGGGCAAGCTGGAGGCGGTCACCTTCATCAACGGTGCACTGCATGAATCCAAGACCTTTGACGAGGTAGGCGGCAAGCTGAAGGACATTCTGTCCCTGTCTATCCATAAGAACACCCTGTCCGTCATCTCCGGCGAGGGCAAGGACATGAAGGTGATCGGCGGCAACGCCACCGAGCGCGCTATCCTTGGATTTGCGGCAGGCTCCACCTGCGGCGCTAATGTGAAGGCAGTGGGCAATATCCCGTTCAATTCCACTAATAAGTACTCCGCTACCCAGGTAACGGGCGACTATGACCTGTCCCTCATCAAGGGCGCACCGGAAAAAATACTCCAGCGCTGTTCGCATTACTGGGACGAGAACGGCGAGAAGCAGCCGTTCAGCATGACTGAACTTAACAAGCAGATAGATGAACTGGCAAACCGTGCTATCCGCGTGCTCGCCATCGCCACCAGTGAGGATTCCCTCGGCGAGGAAGCCCTCCCGGACAGCAGCAACTGGACTCTGGTCGGAGTTGTGGGAATCCGTGACGAGGTACGTCCGGAGTCCGTAACGGCGATCGCGGAAGTAAAGGGCGCTGGCGTACAGGTAGTCATGATCACCGGCGACCGCAAGGAAACCGCAGTGGCTATCGCCAAGGACGCAGGTCTGCTTGAGAAGGACAGCGATATCGTGCTGACCTCCGACGAGCTTGCCAAGCTGTCCGACGACGAGATCAAGAAAATGCTCCCGAATATCCGCGTCATCGCAAGAGCGCTACCCAGCGACAAGAGCCGTCTGGTGCGTCTTGCCCAGGAGCTTGACCTTGTTGCCGGAATGACCGGCGATGGCGTAAACGACTCACCGGCGCTCAAGAAAGCTGACGTAGGTTTCGCAATGGGCGGCGGCACGGAGGTCGCAAAGGAAGCCAGCGATATCGTTATCCTGGACGACAACTTCAACTCCATCGACAAGGCTATCCTGTATGGACGTACCATCTTCAACTCCATCAGAAAGTTCATCGTATTCCAGCTGACCATCAATGTTTCTGCGGTGCTGATAAGCTTCATTTGTCCGCTGATCGGTCTGAGCAATCCGCTCTCAGTTATCCAGATACTGTGGGTAAACCTCGTAATGGATACCCTGGCTGCCCTAGCATTCGGCGGTGAGCCGGCACTCCACCGCTTCATGAATGAGAAGCCAAAGCGCAGGAACGAGCACATCATCAGCAAGAACATGATGAGCCAGATAATTACCGGCGCAGCGTGGACGTTTATTCTGTCCCTGGCAATGCTCATACTTGGCAGCTTTGCCGCAGACCCGGCAACCCCCGGAGTAAGCTTCCTTGAGAATTGGGGACTGCTCCGCAATTCTGACATTGAGGGTGAAACCCACGCTTATCTGCACACCGCATATTTTGCATTCTTTATCTTTATTGCAGTATTCAATGCGTTTAACGCAAGAACCGATCGCGCTAACCTGTTTGACAACCTCGGCAAGAACAGAGGCTTCCTGACGGTCTTCGGCGCTATTGCAGTGGTTCAGATTCTCATGACATACCTCGGCGGCGCGATACTCCAGGGCTATGGACTGTATCCCATTGAGTGGCTCATGGTGCTGGTAATGGCTATCTCCATTATCCCGGTAGACCTCATCAGAAAGGCTGTCATGAGGTCGGCAGACAAGTGATGATCGTCCGGCGGAGCTGCATTCCGCGGTTCCGCCGGGGATAACGACATATTACAAGGAGGAAAATAAAATGGCAGTTAATCTTTCTAAGGGTCAGCGCGTAAGCCTTGACAAATCCGTAACTCTGGCAAGAATAGGTCTTGGCTGGGATACCAACAAGTACGACGGCGGTTCTGATTTTGACCTGGACGCGAGTGTATTCCTTCTCGGTGCAAATGGAAAGGTTCTCCGTGATGAGGATTTCGTGTTCTATAACAATCTTAACGGCAGAAACGGCGCAGTAGTCCACACTGGCGATAACCGTACCGGCGAGGGCGATGGCGATGACGAGGCGATTATCATCGACTTCACAAAGATTCCTCCGGAGATCGAGAAGATCGCGGTGACCGTTACCATTTTCGACGCTCAGCAGCGTAACCAGAACTTCGGTCAGGTGTCCAACGCGTATGTCAGAGTTGTCAAGATCGACAATCCCGACGACGTGAACGGCGAGGAAGTTATCCACTTCGACCTGATGGAGGAGTTTTCCATCGAAACCGCACTGGTTGTATGCGAGATATACCGCTATAACGGCGACTGGAAGTTCAACGCAGTCGCAGCCGGCTATCAGGGCGGACTTGAGGCGCTCTGCCGCGCTTACGGCGTGAACGTCTGATAAAACAGGAATAAATCCGGAGGGGGAAGCGGCTTGGCAAGCATATACGATATTATTTCAGCAACGCCCGACGGCGGAACAGCCGCGCTTCCACCGGGTGAATTCGAGGGTCCGGTGGTGATCGGGAGGCCCATGACGTTGCGCGGAAATAACACCACGGTGTGGGCGCGGCACGGCACGGTGATCGACGTGCAGTCCCCGGGGGTTACTCTGGAGGGACTCCGCGTGGAGATAACCGAGGGCGATGTCACCGAGAACGCCATAAATTCTGGATTCCCCACGGCGGTGCGGAATATCGAGGTGCTGGGCACCGTCAGCGGATTTGGCGCAGAGGACGGCGAGGCGTCAATACCGCGGACTCTGGATCTTGGCGAGCTTTCCGCACATGAAGAAAATAGTTTCCTCATGACGGTGGATATCCCGGCGGAAGCGCAGATAGTCTGCTCCCAGGGCGGAGTGACGTTCCAGCCGGAAAAGCTCCCGGCAGGCCGCAGCAAGGTGCGTATCCTGGTGGCAGCCCCCGGAACTCCCGGGCTGGTGTATACCGAGATCCTGCTGGATTCCCAGTTCCGCCGCAGGATATACCTTAGCGGCAGGTTCACCGCCGGCACCCCGGCAGTGAGGGACCGGGTGATATTTACCGCCGGGAACGTAGTCCGCACGGCGCACGTTCCGACAGTTCCGGAGCCGCCGAAGTCGATTTGCGTGCCGTCCGCCCCGGTGTATATCCCGGATGCGGAGATACAGGAGGTTAGCGTGACCCCGGCGCCGTCGTTCCCGACCGGCACCCCCGGGGAAAACACGGACCGCAGCAGGGCGCTCGGAACCGTGGCGGAGTTCAGGCAGTTACCGATGGTGATGAAGCGCGGTCAGAGGATTCCGGCGGCGCAGCTGGGCGGAGCGTTCGGGGCTTATCTCACGGGCGTGAAGCTCGGCGAACTGGACATAGACCCGTATGTGTTCCTGCTGGACGGGAACGAGCGGAGTATCGGCGACGGAGGTCTGGTGTTCTTCGGGAATGTGAAGTCCCCGGACGGCGCGGTTACCTATGACAGCGAGGACGGTCACATCACGGTGGATCCCGGAAGGCTCGCGCCGGGGGTGAAGCGCGTGGTGCTTGCGTATTCGGTGTATTCCGGGGACGCGCACAGGAACTTCTCTCTGGTGAAGGACCCGATACTGTCGCTGTATTCCGGCGGCAGGGAATGCGTCAGCTTCCCGATAGACGGGCTGACGAACGAGATTACGATAGTTGCGATGGAGATGTACATATACAAGGGCGAGTGGCGTATTTCGTCGGTCGGCTCGGGATACCGGGACGGACTGGTGAAGCTGTGCAACCGCTATGGCATCGAGGTCAGCAGCTGATAACAATGAGAGGAATGGTCTGGCGGAATGGCTCCTAATGGATTTACACGATATATCGGGTACGACAACGCCGATGTTTTCAGAAATATGCTGATAGAGAGCTATGCCGCAGCGAAGAAGAACGGACTTTTCTTTGAGGGCAGGCTCCCGATGGCTTCCACGACTGAGATAAGCCAGGCGTCAGGCTACGCGGCGGCGGATCTCAACGACGAACGCTCGGTGAAATCCGGGATACAGAGCTGGCTGTCGGCGCAGCGGCTGCAATACAGCGCGGAGGCGATAACTCCGCTGCTTATGGAGGCAATACGAAACTGTAGCGCAAACGGCAAGAACACCTATTTCGTGCTGCTGTGCTGGCTGATGAAGTACCTCGCGGCAAAGCCGTCTGTGATACTCTACATCGGTACGGGAACGCTGCGGGAGCTGTATTTCCTGCTGATCATGAGCAGCTGCGGTGTCCGCGTGGAGTACGTTTCCTACGGCATGGACGCGGATTTTGATAAGTTCCCCCACAAGGACAAGGTTCAGACTATGGGCGGCGCGATGAGCGGTGCCGTGCAGATAGATTTCGCGCACATCGACCTGTCAAAGGCGGCGCAGCTGTGCGAAATGCGCGCTTCCGCCCAGCAGGTGGAGGGGATAGTGCAGCGGCTGGATACCACCGCCGCCGGGATATTTGAGGATTTCATGGCGGACCGCCGCACCCGGGTCGTAAAGCACGGCGGAGTGTTCACCGAGGACGGCGCAATCCCGGTGTACTGCGCTTCGCTGATAGGCTACGACGACGAGGCAGTGTACAACAACATGCTGCTGAACTTCAAGGAGGGCTTCGCCAAGAGCAAGAAGCAGCTCATCTTCATCGAGAAGCCGTTGGAGAATCCCAACGCGGAGGAGATACGGCAGCTGGGCAGCGTTAATCGCAGCAGCGTCACGCAGATGATCGACGAGCTTGCGCTCCAGATAAAGCTGAACGGCGACCCGGTGCGCACTTCGCTGGCGCAGACGGAACTGCGCAGGCTGCTGAATTCGCTGTACACCGGCAATCCCACAGTGGTGTACAATTACGGCAGCAAGTTCATTTCCTGGCTGTACCGCTGCACCCAGGCGAGAAAATACGCGGTGCAGTATGAGGATATTCCGCTGATACTGTACTACGGCGACATCTCCCAGTCGGAGCTGTACTTCCTGCACTACATGTCCCGGGTGGGATTCGACGTGCTTTACATCACGCCGAACAAGCTGCTGCTGGATATCACAGTTGACAAGAATCTCGACAATCGCATGCAGATATTCCAGCTGCCCCAGACCAGGGACAGCGGAAGCTACCCCTCCAAGCAGATAAAGATGAAGGTAAACACCGTGGCGTATTCCGCGGAGAGGGAGCTTGACACAATGCTGTACAGCGGCGACGCCGGGATATTCCGGGATTTCCAGTTCCCGAACAGCCAGACGGTCACACTGCGGACCACCCTTGAGGAGATCGGCATTCTGTGGAAGCAGGAGGCGCGGTTCCGCCAGGGATTTGCGACTTCCGGCAACCTGGTGACAGTCCCGAACATATTCGCGAAGATCAGCGGAGTCAGGGACGGCAACGTCGGCGAATACTGGGAGGAGGTACGCAGCAGGCTCACTCCGGAAACGATACTCCGGGTGAAGGAGAACAGGCAGGCACAGCCCGGCAGCCCGGATCTCTCGGCATATCGCGGATTCTACCGCAACGGGCAGATCGACACCGAGCGGCTGAAGGCTTCATCGCTGAACAGGTACAGCTACCTCCCGGACAGGATACAGGATATGCTGCTGTTCAAATTGCAGGAGGCGGTGGACAGCAGGTTCCTGAAGCTGAGCGGCGACGAGCTGATGTGCACGGTAATGCACTTCGGTCTGAACCTCGACAAGGAGTTCATGAAGCTGCTGCAAAGCTTTGATTTCACGAAGCAGCTGCCAAAGCTTATCTGGATAGACGCGGTGGAGCAGACGTTCACCATGGAGGAATGCATTCAGCTTGTGCTATGCAATCTGATAGGCTTTGACATACTGATATACACCCCGACGGGGTACAAGAACCTTGAAACGTTCGTTTCCGCGGACGCATTCGAGGAGCATACGCTTAACGAGTTCAAGTACAATCTGGAGGTGCCGAAGTTCAAAATACCCTCCGAAGCAAGAAGCAGCGGTTTGTTCGGCAAGCTGTTCAGGAAAGGATAAACATTATGGGATTACAGTTCACACCCGGCTCACAGTTACAGCCCCAGGCACAGCCGCAGGCAGCCCAGGAGGTCGTTCTTGCAAAGACCCCGGAGGACGCGGCGCTCGACGTTAAGATCGAGGAAGCGAAGAACTACAACATCGTTGTTGAAACCGACAAGATCAAGCAGGAGCTTGCAAGCAGCGCGGATATCGACAGGATCGTCAGCACCATCAACCTTAACGATTCCAATACCATCGTTAAGTTCGGTGCAGAGGCTGCGGAGGAGATCTCCAAGGCTTCCGACCAGGTGCTTAATTCCATGACTATCGATCAGGTGAACGACGCCGGCATTATGCTCAAGGAACTTGGGAAAATCATGGAGCGCTTCGACATCAACGAGATCAAGGACGATAAGCCCGGATTTTTCGGTAACCTCAAGAAGAAGCTTGAGAAGATCATCGGCAAGTACGAAACCATGGGCAACGACGTTGACAAGATCTACATTGAGCTGAAGAAGTACGAGAAGGAGATCGGCGACGCCAACAACAAGCTGGACAACATGTACGAAGCTAACCTGGGCTATTACCAGGAGCTTGTCAAGTACATCATGGCAGGCGAGCAGGCAGTCAAGGAGCTGGATCAGTACATCGCGGACTACACCGCGAAGTGCGAGGCGGAGCCGGATAACGGCACGATCCGCATGGATCTCTCCAATCTGACGCAGATGCGCGAGATCCTCGACCAGAGAGTAATGGATCTGAAAGTCGCTGAGAACGTGGCAATCCAGACCGTCCCCATGCTCAAGACCATGGAGTATTCCAACCTCAACCTGGTGAGAAAAATCAACTCCGCGTTCATCATCACCATGCCGGTATTCAAGCAGGCTCTGGCGCAGGCAATCATGCTCAAGCGCCAGAAGATCATCGCTGATTCCATGCAGGCGCTGGACGAAAAGACCAACGAAATGCTGAAGAAGAACGCGCAGAACACCGTTGCCCAGAGCAAGCAGATCGCGGCAATGGCGTCCGGCTCTTCCATCAAGGTGGAAACCCTCCAGGAAACCTGGACGACTATCGTCAACGGTATCGACGAAGTACAGGCTATCCAGAACCAGGCTCGCGAGAAGCGCAAGCAGGACGCAGTCGTTCTGGAGAACATCAAGGAAGACTACAAGAAGCGCATGAAGGCGTGATCATGAATACGACAGGCAGGGGCTGTTGAAAAAACGGTTTTGCCCGCGAAGCGGGCTATTGAAATTCGTTTTTTGCCACGGGTCACAGGGGACATCAAAGGGATATAGTCGCAAACCCGCATTACAAAAGGAATTGTAGTGCCGCATAACTTACGCAGACCATACCCTAACCAATAATAAGGACGCTTTTCATCGAATGGCGTCCTTTTTCTATATATAAATATAGTATAGACATTCGCCAAACCAGAAATCGAATAACAAAAAGGGAGAGTTTTTTCAAGCTCTCCTTTTATGTTATTAATGTCGGGTTTATCCACTCAATTGGAGTATATCATTTGGGTCAGAAAGCAATTGATGGCTTAATAAAAAACAGTAAAAACGAAGATGCAAAAATAATACAAAAATATAGGAATTCTTTTTTTACTTGGATGCATTTTACATGATTTGGAGCATGCTCCCTTTTCTCATACTTGTGAAGATTTATATAATTATCACGAAAGAATCGACAACAAATCAAGTTAATTAAATCCTTGCTTATTTTAATTATATACCCCTCATTCTCCAAAACCGATTAAAAGCTCACGACCTCACACTTATCAATGACAACATCATAAATACCAAGTCGTGGCGCTTTCTTTCGCATTTGCATAACATCAACTGCATGGACGCTGTGCGTTTCATTCGCTTTGCGTGCGATTTGATTTATGTTGTTACTGACAGTTCGCATTCCGTTGATGAACGGCATAATTCCCGATAAATCCACTTTTACAATTTTTCCGTTCAGTGTCATTCGACGGATATAATCGCTCGTGGTCATGCCGAGCGAATTTGCATTGTCCTCAATCTTCGCCCATTCCTCCAATTCAAAAAGAGTCTGTTTATGGGTAGGGGTTCCCGAAACGGCGCAGCTAGGGGATATGCCAACTCGCCGTTTGAAAGTGCCGAAGAATACGGTTACTTTCTCTGCTTGCTATGCATTCAAAATTAAAAAGTATCCGTATTCTCTAAAATTTGGATTTTCGCACTTGCTTCATGTCTCTGATTTTTCGCCCTTATTTTATTCCATTGCTTCTATCACCTCACTGTTATTTTGCATACCATTCCCATAACACTCAAACCAATGTGATTCCTTTTATGACAATGCCGCAAACTTTGTCGTACACACGGTCAGCGCTTTCGTCTAAATCCATTCTATATTGGAAAAAATTATTTTTTCGGCTCCGCATTCCATATTTGGAACAGTCAGATTGACTTTTCCCTTGACCTGTGGTATGCTTATATTAAGCGATATACTGCAAAAAGGAGGTACTTGCAATGGCACAAAAGCTGACGATGGGTGAAAAATTAAAAGTCCTGCGCAAAGAGCGAGGTCTTACTACGAAAGAGGTTTGCCGACTGACTGGCGTATCGGAAAATATCTATAACGGATTGGAGAATGACATCGGGCGCGACACAGGATATAGCCGCATTGTGGCACTGGAAAGGTTCTATGGTGTGCCGATGGATTATCTGCTTGGTTTCGCAGAAAGCAAAATCGCAAGGAATGTCGAATTAAATGAATTGGAATATTCCGACAAAGTTGTCACCGCGCTGCTGTCAAAAAAGCAAAGTCCGGCACTCATCAGCAAACTAATTGAACACCCTGATTTCACACACTTGATAAACGCAATTGATGTGTATGTCCGGTAAATTGCAGCACCTGATATTGGTGCGGTGAATGACATGACTCGCATTGTGGAGAGAGGCATCGAGGGGATGTTCGCTGACGCTTCCTCCAAGCCGGAGGGATATGCGGATGCGATGCGTTTCATGGATGAATCCGTTGTAAATAATGATGAGTTCCTGCGGTATTGGATCACAGAGCGGTTTAATCAGATACTTCGGGATGTGTATAAGAAGTATGCGCCACAATATGCAGAGAGTGCAGCAAAGCGGTCTGCGCCGATGAAGGATATGGCTGAGGGGATGCTGTCGGTGCTTGATCGGATCAAATCGGGCGAGGTCAGGGTGGATTCGGTTGAGGATGCGGTTAGATTGATGGCAGAGGAGATTAATGTTGATCAATGATGATTTGGAAATAGAAGCTGACAGTCGATATTACGGTAAATTCGCATTGAAAAATGAAATCTTTTATTGACAGTTTGCTTGGTGTGTGGTATAATTAATATGAGATTTTATATTCATTTTTAGACAGTGTTTTATATTATGAGGAGTTACCATGGAGAGAATAGATGCCCTGAAACAGCTTGTCAAGCGTTTCGATGATAATTACAAGGCTTACAAGAAGGATACATATAATGAACACTCCTGCCGAGATGAGTTCATCAACCCTTTTCTCGAAATCCTCGGCTGGGACGTTGCCAACAAAAAAGGCTTAGCACCGCAGTATAGAGAAGTAATTGCCGAATATCATGCAAGTTCAAGTGACCGTCCTGACTACTCTCTTACACTGAGAGGCGTATCCAAGTTCTTTGTTGAAGCCAAAAAGCCTCATGTTGATATTAGTAAAGACCCTTATCCTGCTGTTCAGGCAAGGAAGTATGGTTGGAACGCAAAGCATAAGATAGCTGTTCTCACGAATTTTGAGTATTTCATCATCTACGATACTACTACTGTACCAAATGATAATGATGAATGCTCTGTTTCACGCTACCGCATATATAAGTACACCGAATATGTAGAAAAGCTCGATGAGATTACTAAACTCGTATCAAGAGACTCAGTTTACAGTGGTGAATTCGATAAGTATTTTAGTGAGACATTTACAGGCACAGGAAGTCAGAAACAGCAGGTAGATATCATATTCTTAAAGCAGATAAATGATTGGCGTATCGCATTAAGCAATGAACTGTATGTCAAAGGCGGACGCTATACCTCTCTTGATGTTTTGAATGATGTTGTTCAGGAATTTATCAACCAGATCGTATTTATCAGAATATGCGAGGACAAGAACCTTCCTCTCTATCACAAGCTGAAAGATACGATTACCGATCCTGCAACACTCCAAAAAGAATTGGAAGCACTCTTCCGTGATGCAGATAAAAGATACAACTCTGGTATGTTCTCCGGTGATTATATCATTTTTGACCTGAACAACAGTGTTATCGCAGATATGATAAGAGGATTGTATTATCCTCAGAGTCCATATCTGTTCAGCATTATTGAACCTAATATGCTTGGTAAGATATACGAGATGTTCCTGACAGAGCAGCTCACTATACTTGATAACGGTAAAATAGGGCTGGCTCAGAAAAAAGACTGCCTTAATCGTTCTGTTGTTACCACTCCTACCGAAATCGTAAAGTATATGGTAGAGAAAACGCTCTCTCGCCTTTGTGTCGGCAAAACGCCTGACGAAATATGTGAGCTTAACATTGCTGACATTGCTTGTGGCTCAGGAGTATTTCTTGAAGAAGTATTCCAGTATTTGCAGTCTTATTGTGTAGAGTGGTATCTTGAAAATGATAAGTCGCACCTGATAGAGATAGATAACGGAGGATATAAGCTCCCTCTTGAAGAAAAGAAGAAGCTCCTTTGCTCCTGCATATACGGTGTTGACATTGATATTCACGCCGTTGAGGTTGCTAAGTTCTCTTTGCTTATAAAGCTAATAGAGAATGAAACGGCTCCATCTGTTAAGGCAGTAACTCCAATATTGCCTGATCTCAGCACCAATATCCTTCACGGTAATTCATTGGTCAGCGCTGCTGAGCTGAAAGGGATAAAATGCACAGATGAACAGCTTGTTGAGATCGTACCGCTTAATTGGGATGAACTTGCTGTAAGAAACTTCGATGCTATCGTGGGAAATCCACCTTATGTAACTACCGAGGATATTCATTCCCTTATTCCCGCACCTGAATTTGATATTTACAAGAAGAAATACAAGACTGCTCATAAGCAGTTCGATAAATACTTCATTTTCCTTGAAAGAGCCTTGCAGAAAGTCAATAAAGGCGGCTATGTTTGCTACATAGTACCGAACAAGTTCTTCAAGATAGGTGCAGGTGCTAAGCTACGTGAGTTTATTGCCAAAGAGAAATATCTTGTCAGCCTTGACGATTTTGGGGCAGCACAGTTATTTGAAGATAAGACAATATACAGTTCTATTATACTGATGCAGAAAAAGGCTCAGGACAACTTCAAATACACAAATGTTGATTCTGCCAATAATTTGTGGCTCGGCAAGCCAACAGACAGCATAGAGCTGAATAGCTCGTTACTTGATGAACTGCCCTGGAAGCTCACATCTGACTTTGAGTTTTTGGAAATACTCAAAAAGATCGAGCCTGTATCCGCTCCGCTTGACCGCTTTGCAGAGATTTTCAATGGTATCCAAACAAGTGCTGAAAGACCGAATCCTATATATTGGTTTGCTGGCGATGAAATACTCAGCGAAGATGACGATACTATAACGGTCAAAAAGGAAGAAAAGGTTTATACTATTGAGAAGAAGATACTCAAACCTTACTTCAAACCTACGAAAAAAGCAGAAAAGGGACTTACAACATATAACAGCCTATCAACCGATAAAAAGATCATCTTCCCGTATGACAGTGAAGGACATCTGATTCCTGTTGAAACGATGAAGACTGATTATCCCGGAACATACGCTTATCTCTTAGATTATTATGATAGGTTAGTACCTAAGTGTGTATCAAAGGAAGGAATAAGAGATGTTCCCAATGCCACAGCTGATACCTGGTATCAGTACGGCAGAACACAAGCGTTGACGGCGTTTATTAATACACCAAAGCTAATAGTTAAGGTCATGGCAAAAGATAATCCTATGTATGCTATGGATAAAGCTGATATGCTTATCGCTTCCGGTGGAACGGCAGGATACTGTGCTGTTGCTAAGAAAGTTGATAGTTGTTATGATCTTGAATATATACAGGCTTGGCTTGCCAATTCCTATACCGAGAAGATTTTTAATATCGTCGGCAGTGATTTTGAAGGTGGCTTCATTTCAAGAGGTACATTTGTACTTTCATCACTTCCGTTCGTAATGCTGAACTTTGACGATCCGAAACAAAAGGCATTATACGACCGAGTAGTTGAGGCGACCCGTGAAGTGTATACTATCAACGATAAGCTTGCTGAAAAGCCTGCAAAGCAAGTTGAAACTACTCTTATACGCAAGAAAACTGCTCTGATCAAGGAGATAGATGATCTTATTTCCCGTGTTTACAGATTAGAGTTTTAAAGAAGGTAATTATTATGAGACTCAAAAAGGATAGTTCCGAACAGAAATTAAGAGGAGCATACTATACACCATTGCAGCTTGCCAATGCAATGGTGAGCCTTGTTGCGTCTCAAAACATCACCAATGTATTAGAGCCGAGCTGCGGAGATGGAGTGTTCCTTGACAGCCTTGCTGCTCTTAATTTTATTAATGACATTCCAAATGTTACTGCTGTTGAGATAGAGCCTGACGAAGCAGAAAAAGTCGGTAATAACTATAAGAACAATGCCAATGTTCATGTTCTGAATGAAGATTTCTTGGACTATTATCAGAGAGTATACGGAAAAGAGACCTATGATCTGATTCTGGGCAATCCTCCCTACATTCGTTATCAGTATCTCACCGAGGAACAGCGTGAAATACAGTCGAGTATACTCACTTCTCACGGAATGAAATCCAATAAATTGATAAATGCGTGGGTAGCATTCCTTGTTGCTTGTGTTCAGTTGCTTTCTGAGAACGGAAAAATAGCGTTTGTCATTCCTGCGGAGATACTTCAAGTTGTTTATGCCGAAGATTTGCGTCTTTTTCTTTCCAATCAACTCTCAAAAATCACGTTGTTAACATTTGAGCAGCTCGTTTTCCCCGATATAGAACAGGAGATACTCGTCTTCATCGGTGAAAAAGGCAAAGAAGAGAAAGGGATACGCATAATAGAACTCAGTAACCTTGAAGATTTCAAGAAACTTGACCTTAATTCTAATGGCTTTCAGAAGTTAAAACACGTTAAGGAAAAGTGGACAAAGTATTTTGTATCAGCAGAAGAAATAAAAGTAATCCATTCCATTCGTGACGATAAGCGATTCACAAAATTCTCTGATTTAGCACTTATTAACATAGGTATCACCACAGGAAACAATACTTATTTTTCCGTTGATAAAGAAACAAGTGAGAAATATCACCTATCTTCTGTAACGTTTCCGCTTATTGGCAGAAGTTCTCACGCACATGGCATATTTTTTACAGATAGTGATTGGCAGAAGAACATACAGAATAATAAAAGGGCAATGCTCATAAGTTTCCCTGACACACCATACGAAGCATATCCTGAAAAACATAAGGAATACATCGAACTTGGAGAGAAAAACGGAGAAAACAAAGGATATAAGTGTTCTATCCGTAACAGATGGTATATCGTTCCGTCGGTATGGATACCAGATGCCTTTTTTCTCAGAAGAAATAACCTCTACCCTAAGTTTGTACTGAACCGATGCAATGCAGTATCAACGGATACAATGCACCGCATTAAGTTCAATGAGGGAGTAAATGCTGAAAATGTCCTTCTGTCGTACTATAACAGCATTTCCTTTGCATTCACAGAAATATGTGGTAGGAGCTATGGCGGAGGTGTACTTGAAATTCTCCCCGGTGAAGTCGGCAATATAATGCTTCCAGTCATTAAAGATATTGATGATGCATTAAAAAGCGAGCTTTTAGAACAAATTGATACTATTGTTCGTAATGATGCAGATATTGAAAAGGCTCTCGATCTTGTAGATCAGAGACTCCTTGTTGAATTATTGGGTATAGATAAGAATATCTGCATTTCCTGCCGACAGATTTGGAAGAAAATGCAGAAGCGAAGATTGGGAAGAGGATAGCGAATAATAAATGTTATATTTATTTGCTACATTGGAATTTAAAAATATGAAAGGGAAATAATATGGCAACAAGAGATGCCGTGAGTACAATTAGAGGATATTTTTATCAATTTGATTATTCCATTCTACAGGTATTAAGGCTTGAAAACGATACAGATACAATTTGTGTTGAAGGAATTGAGGATGTAGATATAAATGACGAGAATAATATTATATTACATCAATGTAAATGCTATGAAGGGACAGAATACAATCATTCAGAGATAAAAGATGCTTTAGAATGGATGTTAAAGCATTTCTCTAAAAATAAAGACAGTGAATACAAGTATTACCTTTATGGCGTATATAAATCCGGACAGGATAAATTGCCACAAGTCATTGATGTTGATTTTGCAAAAAAGAACTTTTTTACAAAAAAGCATCGAGATGCTCCAACGGACTATCTATATGAAAAATTAAGTCTTTCAGATGACGATATTGCCTTATTCCTTCAAAGATTGATAATTAATATCAATGCAGTTGGATTAGAAATGCAGGAAAAATTGGTATGTGATGAACTATGTAAAAGTATAGGTTGTAAGCCACAGGAGATAGAACCATATTATTGTAACGCACTATCTATTATAAGACATCTGTCTACTCAAAAGAGCGTGGCAACTAGAACTATATCTCGCAGTCAATTTATCGAAGATGTGAAAAGGGTAGATAATCAATTTGATGTTTGGTTGATTAACAGAATTAAAATGGATAAATTTGCAAAAGCTATCAAAAAGAAATACTTTACAAATTTTAACATATCGCCATACAATCGCTTTTTTATAATTGAATGCGAAAAAGATATTTCTATTCCTGAATTAAAAGCAATAATAATTCGTATTTCTGACAAATATAGCAAGCTATCACAACGTGCTAAGCCTAAGTTTTGTCCTTTCTTCTGTTTTTGGGGTATTGAAGAGTGTCAATTGATTGAATTAAAGAAGTCGCTGGTCAATGATGGTATACTTTTCTCAGATGGATATGATTTCAGGGGAGCAGACTTTAATCCTTTGTCAATTGTAAAAGAACCAAGTAAAGATTATCCCATTAAGTTACGAATAGTTGATAGCATTGATTTACTTGAGGATATTTTCGCAAGATCTCAAACAACAATTCAAATATACCAATTTTATAAAAATAAAATATTTTATGAGAACGATAACCATTATCATGTCAAAATACCTTTTGAAAAAATCAATGATATCGCTCTAATGATATAAAGCAAGACCTGCTAAGAAAAGTCAACCCCCAAAAAGGAATTTTTGAAAAGAAAAACCAATGGAAAGATTTCCTCCGCTGCGCTGCGGAAAACTTTCCATTGGAAGCAAGCAGGCATAGCAAAGCTGACTGCCAAGTGCAAGGAATTGACAGCCTGTGGAATTTGCGAAAGCAATCAGGCGTTAAGTACCTGATTCACTCTGGCGTAATAAATGCGCAGGAACTTGTTCGCGGCGGCAGTCATGTAGACTTTATAGAGCTTACCCTCGGAACGTTTCCGGTCGAGAAACTGGTACACGGGTTCATCAGCCGGTTTTCGTTTGAGATACGTTTCGACCACCAAAAACAAAGTCCTGCGTAGATGCGGAGAGCCACGTTTGGAAATACTCCTTGACTTTACGTCAACCGTGCCCGACTGGTACGGAGGAGCGTCAAGACCAGCAAAAGCGGTTATCGCTTTCCGATTGTGAAACCTCCTCGTATCGCCAATCTCAGCCATAAGCTGAGGAGCGAGAACTCTGCCAACGCCATACATTCCGAGCACGGTATCGTACTCAGGAAGCTGCTCGGCAGTGGCGGTCATTAACCTGCGAAGTGATTCGGCTGTTTCCAAGGTGCAGTTAAGCAACTTGGCTGACTGCTGTATCATGGCTCTGACGCATTCGCTGTCAGGCAGCGTTGCAACGCAGGAACGGGAATGATCGTAGATTTCGTTGGCTTTTTCCTCAGTGTAGTTGTAATTCTGCTTTTTGCACCAGCGGCTGTATTTATCCTTAAAAGCCGCACGTGAAATACCAGAAACGCAGTCACGATGTGGGAATTTGATGATGAAGTCAGGGCGAAGTCCGACCATTTGATATGCCCGTCAGACTATCGAACCGGCGAATCAAAAAACTCATTTGCATTGGGAAAGGACTGATCGATCAGTGAAATCAGGTTATTGATGAGCTGGGTCTTATGCTTACAAATCGCTGAATACTGCCGGTTGAGCAGCGTCAGCGTACTGCGTGTTTCCTCAACCGGTATATATTCACGCAGGTCCAGCCAGCGGTCAAGCGCATATTGAGCGATCCTCACGGAATCCTTCTTATCCGTCTTGGCTCTGCGAACAGAGTTTCCGCTGTAGTTATGTATCAGAATCGCATTGACTACGGAAACATAGATACCCTCGTTGTGGAGGAATCGGGCAATTGGTTTATAATAGCTGCCTGTGTACTCCATGACAACCTTAGTCTCGCCCGGAAGTCTTTTCAGGAATTTTGCCAGTTCCCTGAGTTCGCTTTCGGTGTGAGCTACCTCAAAAGGTGAAGCTGCTACAACACCGAGTGGCTGCATGACAGCAACCATGCTTTTGCCTTTGGAAACATCGATTCCAACCGCATTCATTAACATCTCTCCTCGTTTTGGATTTGCGTAATTGGCGCCACGCTTTGCTTTTGCCCATTGCCTATTCAATCTGTAGGTTCAACTTGTTGCTCCGGTGATTTGCGAACGTACCTTGTTGTGGCAGCTCAACCTGCTGAACCGAACGCTGTAATGGAAGCGTGGATGACGGTCTAAAAAAACGGGCGTTTCACCCAAGGAGGCACACGTCAGTACAACCACTGCTTCCATTATAGCTTAAACTTTGGGTCCGGTCTATCCCTACGTGGCTTGTAGGGTTTTACCGGTAAATATATTATAACAGGAGAATATTATGGCTAATGAAAAAGAAAAAATCAATGCAGAAGTAGTTTCCGTTCTTTCCAACAAAGTGAAAATTGTTGTTGATAATTTGAAAGACTTTGAACTTCCATCCGAGAAATTGAAAGTTGGTTCTTATGTAAGAATATCCGATAGCGAAGATGCAGTCATGCTTGCAATAATAGAAAACTACTCAATTGAAAGCATAATAAATGCAGAGGGAGAACCTGATAGAAGATATATATTAGAAGCCAATCCTTTAGGCATTTTAAGAGATAGTAGCTTTGAACGTGGCGGTGATACAATTGCAATTCCACCCAAAGATGTTAATCCAGCCACTAAAGAAGACATAGATGCTATATATTCCAAATCTATTGATGAAAAAGATAAGTTTATATTTGCAAAGTTATCGTCTAATTTGGATATAGAAGTACCCGTCAACGGAAACAGATTTTTTAATAAACATATAGCTATAGTTGGTTCTACAGGATCTGGAAAATCGCATACAGTAGCCAAAATTATTCAAACTGCTATGTCGGTAAAAAACGAAGGTTATACTGGTTTAAATAATTCTCACATCATTATTTTTGATATTCATTCAGAGTATAGGACTGCTTTTCCTAATGCCAATTGTTTGGATGTGTCAAATATTATATTGCCATATTGGTTACTTAATAGTGAGGAATTACAAGAATTATTTATTGACACAGAAGCAAATGATCATAATCAAAGAAATGTTTTTAAAGAAGCGGTTATAACCAGCAAAGCATCTCATTTTCATGGCAGTGATGAACAAAAAGAAAAAATAAATTTTGATAGTCCTCTTCTTTTTGATATTAATAATGTACTTAGCTTTGCAAAAGCAAAGAATGAAGAACGAATTCCAGGTGCAAAAGCAGGCACCGATAAAGCTGGACCTTTATTTGGACAGCTTTCCAATTTTATTAGCAGACTAGAAAATAGAATAAACGATAAACGTTTAGATTTCTTAATGGGGTCAAAAGTTCTTACGATTTCTTTTGAAGACACATTAAAGCAATTTATAGGCTATGGAAATACCCACTCCAATATTACAATAATTGATCTAAGTGGTATACCTTTTGAAGTACTTAGTATTACAGTATCTTTGATTTCAAGGCTGCTTTTTGAAATGGGCTATTATTACACAAGAGTTAGAAATATCAAAAATGCTGATGAAAGTGTAAATAATGATACCCCTTTTCTCTTGGTTTATGAAGAAGCTCATAAATATGTACCAAATAGTGATTTACTAAAGTATCGCGCCTCCAGAGAGTCGATTGAACGAATTGCAAAAGAAGGTCGAAAATATGGTATTACGCTTTTATTAGCTAGCCAGCGCCCATCTGAAATATCAGAAACAATTTTCTCACAATGCAATAATTTTATTACTATGAGATTAACAAATCCAAACGATCAGAACTATGTAAAGAGACTATTGCCTGATACCATGGGACAGTTGATTGATAAAATGCCAACATTGAAATCGGGTGAATGCTTGCTAATTGGTGATGCGGTTGTTATCCCCTCTATAGTTAAAGTTGAAGAATGTAATCCCAAACCGTCTTCAAATGATATTCCATATCTTGATCTTTGGAAAAAAGAATGGAATGCTCTGGATGTTCAAGAAATTATAGACTACTGGAGAAAGTAATGCTCATCTACAGTCCATGTCTACTTGAATATGACAATTAAACAGCAAAGGCTGCACATATTCAAAATGTGCAGCCTTTCGTGTGCAGGGGGATAATGGCGTATTTTCGTGATTTTGGTTATAATATGTTTTCGAGAACGAATGATAAAACAAAAGCAGGATTAAGTAAATGCTTTACAGATTTTGAAAAAGATTATTTTTTCTTAACCCCAAGAAGCGATACTTATAAAGCCCTCTCAGAGCATGAAATAATGAGTGCTATTTTGATTATAGTAAATCTTTACAGTTATGGCACCTTTACCGAAACTTTAGATCTATATTTGGCGATTCGTTCCATTTCAGAGTGCGTATACGCGGTAAAACCATCGGATACAGAAAAAGTTGAACAAGAATTTGGACTTAAGAATTGCTTAATACGACTGCTTAATTCCTCAACTGTTGATGTTGACAAACTTGATTATATTGCTATAGATACACAAATGTCTGGGTATGATAATGTTGTATCAGACAATGAAAAGGTAGTTTATATGATGCTATACTACAAGCAAACAAAAAACTTAACTCCGATAACCATAAGAAATATTAATCACATAATGATAAACAGCTGAAAGAAATATAGTTATGGCTTTACCAACAACAGGTTTCAGCGCAATAGGCATTGAGGAAGTCGAGTGGGGTGAGTTCATTACCGTTTGGTCATTGAAGTATATGAACGAGCTGAAAAACAAGTCGTATCACAAAGACTTCAATTCGAAGTTTACAGAGGTTCTGAATTGGGCGTTCGTTCACAGGGATATTGTCTGGGACACCCCCTTTGCCGAGCAGGAAAAGATGATGATAGCCGACGGAGTTCTGACTGAGAGCGACATCAGAAAGATTGCTTGACAGTTAAAAATTGAATATATGCTTTAAGCGGAGGATGTAAAAGTTCTCCGCTTTTTTGCGTTAAAGAGGTGATTTTATGATAAATAAGCTGACGGGAGATCCTGTTTCAGAGGAAATGCAAAACGTTCTGAAACGGTTGCCGCAAATGAAAGCGTTCCCGAAAGCGAAATTTCCGCACTAAAGGAAATAAGGGAAGCTAATTCTTGTATAAGCAGCAGTATTCCGACAATCGAGCTGAGTAACCGTTCGGGTATTCAGCAGGGTGTATTCAATAGATTACAGAATATGGGCAGCGCCGTTATTAGAGATGATGGTGTTGTTTATTTTTCGGGGGAAATTCGCTGTGAGTGAAGTTTGGATATTGTAATCGGTCTGCCTGCGTCGGGTAAGTCCTCGGCGCTTGTCGAGCCTATATCCGAGATGTATATAAGTCGAGTGCAATAGATTTGCTCTCCTTTCGGCAGCTTGCAAACCAGCAGAAAATTCAGAACAGCGTGCTTGTATCAATGGCTGGTCTGAAACCAAATTCTCTGAAAACGCTCTTCGATAAAGGTCTGCAATTATTCGCCTGCGTTGACAATGACGAAGCCGGCAGAAAATTCATCAGCAGCAATAATCTCATGCAGCGCAACCATATCCTAAAGGAATTCGGCGTGAAAGATTTCAACGAGCTGCTTGTAAAAATCACAAAGCTCCAGCAGAAAACTGAAAAACGACCGCCTAACCGAAAACACACCCGGCATTGATTTTTCAAATCTGGGCGAACGGCTTTAAAGAGCGTTTTTTCAAAAATGCGATTTTCGCAGATTTCGTATTCAACGATTTTTTCAGATTTTGCGATTTTCGCAAAAACAGCGGAAAGCTCATTTTTTCAATTTTGAAAAAATCGGGGGTTTTAGGGGTGAGCGTCCCCTAACGAAAATGTACTTTTGGAGAACGAAGTTTGCCAAAAGTACAATTGAGTATTGTACTTGTTACAGCGAAGGCAAAACTGGTGACGGCATACGAAGATGATTTTGAAAAAAGCCGAAATCTAATCTTCATAGGAAAACGGAGGTTTTACAAATATGAACGAAAATCAGCACAACGGTTTATCCGTATCTTTCAGAATTGACGATGGTATCATCGAACACAATAACCGCAGTTTCATTGCGAAGAACGTAGTCCGTGAACGAATACCGGACAATGTAACCTACAAAAAGCAGAATATCCGTGAATTTTATTCCGAGCTGTTCGGAGAAGCTCTCGCAGAATACAATTCCAGAATGAAAAGGCGTGACAGGATCATTCCCGACTACTACGAACATATCAGAAAAGGAAAGCAGGAGAAAACCTTTGAGGAGATCGTCGTGCAGTTCGGCGATATTAACGACTGCTCCGTCGGATCCGAAAACGGCGAACTTGCCAAGCAAATGCTAGACCAGTATATGCGTGGATTTGAAGCACGAAACCCGAACCTCAAAGTGTTCAACGCCGTCATGCACCTTGATGAGGCGACGCCGCACCTGCATATAGACTTTGTCCCGATAACACATACCGGCAGTCGTGGGCTATCTACAAGAGTGTCCATGAGTGGCGCGCTGCGTGAAATGGGCTTTGCTCCGGAAAACAAGTTCCTGACGGAATGGGTCGCATGGTCTGACAGCGAACGTGCAGTCATGGAGAAAATACTCCGTGAGTATGGTTTGTACCGTGACGATAAAAACGTTCATCGGGAGCATTGGTCGGTTGATGAGTACAAGCGGAAAAAGCAGGCGGCGCAGGAGATACGTTCTATGAACGACCACATAAATGCTCTGACAAAGAAAAGCGATGATTCCTACACTTCCGAGGAAATCGCCGCTATCAAAAACCAGAACGATTATATGCGCAGCGAAATCACAAAGCGTGACGAGAAAATAGCGGCGCTGAGCAGGCAGGTCAACGCCGCTTTCATTCCATACGAGATTTACTCGGACGATAAGCTACAATACATTGCGGACGGACTGACCCGTGCAAAAATTCCGTTCATCGAAGAAAGCCGTATGCTCTACATTCCCGATTATGCAGTAAAGACCTCAAACGTAATAGCTGCTCATTATCAGTCTGCGAGTATGGGGACGATCCGTGACAGAATTGCCCTCGACATAGACCGGCTGATTTACTCCTCTACGTCTGTGGAAAATCTGTTGAGCAAGTTGATAGAACATGGATACGAAATCAAGCACGGCAAGTATATTGCTGTGAAAGCTCCTTTTGCGGAAAGGTATGTGCGGCTGAAATCCCTCGGAGATGAGTATCTGCCGAAAAAACTGGAAAAGCGCATTTCCCTCAACGGCATCTATACAAGAAAAGTCAAGGAGCGCATGAGCCGCAGCAGCGAGATGGAGAAGAAAATCTGCTCCGTCATTCTTGATACAACGGTCGCTGTACAGCAATTCAGAATTATTCCGAAAAAGACAAAGCCGCAGAAAATTTACACGTTCAGTAACGATAAGAACCTGAACCTGCTCGTCGAGCAGCTTGCTACGATTGCCGAGTTCGGAATTGTGTCCCGTGATGGTATTTACGCAAAAGCCGAGGAACTGAAAAATAGCGTTGATGAGAAAACCGAAGAATTAAAGGCGCTGTCGAATGAATCTCCTACTTTGAAATCTGAAATTGCACAGATCCGGTTCTACTTTGAAAACGTCCAGAATAGGCGCAGACTGGATTCTATGGGACAGGTCAGACTAGCTGCGGCGAAAGAAGTCGTTGACAAGCATGGTATTCGTTCCGTGAGCGAAATTGCGGAACTGGAGGAAAGGCTAAAATTACTTCCGACCTATATTCGGACAGTCCAGGACAAACTCGCAGAGAAACAGGCATGGCTGAAAAGAATCGATCGTCTTGCGGACGTTTATGAGAGTGTGATTGAGGGGAACTATATTGATAATCTGGTTAAGGAACAAAGTGAGAAAAAAGCAAATTTACTTCACTAATCAAACTTTACTATTGACATTCCCCACATTATACGCTAAAATAATATTATAGGTCAAATATTGAAAGGAAGATGAAAATGCTCAGGATAGCAATTTGTGATGATGATGAAATCCTGCTACGTACTTTAACAGATAAAATTCGAAAACAAAATCATTCTGCCTGTTCACCTTTGGAAATAAAAACTTTTCTTTTAGGAGAAGATTTTCTGAACAGTCAAAGGCTGTCACCTTTTGATATCGTATTTCTAGATATAGATATGCCGGAAATAAGTGGCTTTGATATTGCCGAACAAGTGAATAATGCTAGCGAAACATTTATAATTTTTGTAACATCGCATGATGAGCTGGTGTATTCCTCTATTAAATTTAGACCGTTTAGATTCATCAGAAAAGCATATCTTGATATGGAGCTTTCAGAAGTAATGGCTGCCGTTAATGAGGAATTTATAAAACGCAATGCTGAAAGGAAATTTGTATTCCAGACAAAATCGGGGGAAGTATTTGTTGATTTGGCTCAGGTTGAATACATAGAAATTTATAGCCATCTGCTCATGGTTCATCTTAACGACACTGAAATATTGGAGTGCTGCGGGAGTCTATCTGATCTGGAGCAAAAGCTAAGTAATAATGGTTTTATCAGGACGCATAAAAGCTTTCTTGTTAACTGTAAATATATTTATTCGATTGAAAATCGTCAGTTGTTGCTGGACGATAAAACAGCAATTCCTGTCAGCAGATATAAAATTGAATCTGTAAAAGAAAAATTCAGGGACTACTTGCGGAGAACAATATGAATACACTAATTGAAGCGGCAGCCTCTCTTGCGGAATGCTGCATTTTTGTAAGACTGTGCAATGGGTATTTAGGATTTAAGAATAACAAATTGAATTGGCTCAAATCAATTATGGCATTTCTATGCTTTGCTTTTAATGATGTGTGGTTGGGCGAAATGGATGGATTTGAAAACATCTCAATAGTAACAATGCTTATAATTTTCCTTGTGTACACATTTATTTTTTTGAAAGGTAAGGTGTGGGAGAAATTAATTGTTTCTATAGTACCTACAATTACAGCGCTGCCGATAAACCTTATTGTAATGAGTGCGTTCAGTATGTTATCAGGAAACGAAAGAGCGGATGTTCTGCCCGGCGGTGCGATGAGAATTCCAGTTCTGTTTTTCAGCAAAGCGGCATTCTTTTTGGTGTGTGAAATTATAATCAGGGCGAAGAAAAAGAGTACATATTCTCTGAACGCGTATCAATGGGTAATACAGCTGTCCTGCTTTCTTATCTCTTTTATCATATCAAGTCTGATGTGGAATTTGTTCAGAGGACAGGAAGGAACTAAGCCCATATTCCTTATAATTTTTCTGCTGATTGCACTTTTGAATGTGTTGCTTTATATTCTCATGAGCAAAATGCAGCGTGATAATAAGATCAAAGAAGAGTATAAACTGCTTAAATCGAATATTTCCGCGCAGGAAAAGCTTGCACTGGAAACAATGGAACGATATTCAGAGGTAAGAACACTAAAACACGACATGAAGCATTACCTTAACATTGCCGCCGAACTGATTTCAAGCGGAAAAACTGAGGAGGCAAAATCCTACATTGAAAGTGTTCTTAACGAGAAAATAGCACCCGCAGGCACGGTAGTCAATACGGGAAGTGCGGTGGTTGACGCCGTAATAAACAATAAAATTCTGCTTTGTTCGAAAAAAGGTATAGCAGTCAAGTGCGTTATAGACACCCAGTTTGAAAGCTCCAACGATGTAGACATAAGCATACTGCTGTCAAACCTGCTGGACAACGCGATAAACGGCTGCAACCTCTCAGCCCCACATATTGAGCTTGTCATAAGCAAGGTGAAATCAATGACTTACATTGCCGTAAAAAACAGCATAGCCGAATCTGTGCTGCTGAATAATCCCGATTTCAAAACTGACAAAAAAGATAAATCCGCGCATGGGTTTGGCATTAAATCAATCAAGCAAATCGCACACAAGTATGACGGAAGCATTGAATTTAAGGAGGAAAACGGAATGTTTGCAGCCGAGGTATGGCTGAAAAATTAGAAAATGGTGCCGTTTACGCTGCTAGAGTGCCGTTCGCGTTAAAGGTATTGAATTTAGAGTAATAATCAACTATAATCATGACAACAGGGGTGGTGTAATGCTAACCAAATTAAGTCAGATTATAGTTGATTTTTTTGTTAAAGAAGATGTCGTGTCGGAAGAACAGCGGGAAATATATCAATATGGCATTGAGTTGAGCGTTTCCACGTTAATGGGATTATTTATTGTCCTTGCAATAGGAGTACTTAGTAGGAGATTTACTGAAAGTGTCATATTTTATATTGTTTTCTGCTTAACAAGAGCGTTCTGCGGAGGATTTCATGCACATAGTCATCTTCTTTGTAAAGTGACATTTATCTGCGTTTTGATACTTGTTCTTGTTATGGATTTGGTGTTGGACAATATCGAAATCTATTATTGGTTTGTATTATATCTTTATAGCTTGACCATTGTATGTGCTTTTGCGCCAGTTGAAAATCCAAACAAACGACTGACATCTTATGACAAAAAACGATGTAAGATAATATCAATTATATTTATGGTGGTTTGGCTTGTTGCTATGATTCTGTTTTACAGTTTTGGCAGTGAGCTTTATCATATAGTAGCATTAACATTGTTCTTTGTAGCTAACTTAATGCTGCTTGGAAAATATAATAAAAGGAGGGAAACAAAATGAATACTTCAATCAAAACAGCTGTTCTGAAGATTGCTGCAAATGTTGCTCTTGGTACAGCAAAGAAGGCTTGTGGCGCAGCGTCTCATTGGGATTGCTATCAACCTAAGGAGCCCAAAAGCCTCAAGGAGGTCTGCAAGGGCAAATGAGACACTGTAATTTAGTTTGTAGAAAGAGAGGTGATGCTTGGCGTGATTTCTTTATATAGTGTTGCATTTACTGTGAAATGGGAACAAAGAATGGGGTGATATAGAAAGCAAGTTGCTCTGCAAAAAACGAAATGTCAGTTGAAATTCGTTTTTGTGTACTTGAACACAATCGATTAAGCTGAAACCATTATGACTGAATAATAGAAATTCAGTTTTGTTATGTAACAATCAACACCTTAAGGAGGTATTCATCAATGAAAAAGAGAATCGTAGCGTTATCAGCTGTATTAGCTTTGTCTGGAGTATTGTCCAGTTATGCATCGGCGGTTTCGACATCAACAACCAATTATTCAGATTTTTCTCCAATTAAGGACTATATCGAATCCTGTGTTCCATATCATATTGTTGCCCAGGACATCATAACAGATCCATATGTCACATATTGTGAACCCATCCCACTATATGATTTCAATGAATTTACTACACTGGGATATGAAACCTTTATTGTAGACAGTGATGAAATTGTTGGAAAAATGGACGTTTATACAGGAGATACATTCTCGTCGTTGTTTGACGCTCAAATAACCGATGAAATTGCCGCTGCATATAAAGACGGCACTGAATTAGCCATTGGATACTATAATGACAGTCTTCTCCTTTACACAGAAGAGAATGGTTATTCTTTAGTTGATGGAATATATTCTGGCTATCCGGATGAAACGCCGAGTGTTTGCTCAATAATAAATACCAATACTCAGGTTAACTCTTCTATACTTTCTAGAGCTGGTCTCGGAAGCAAGAACTTAAATGTAGTACATGTTCCCAATAGCACTACATATCACTCAACTGGTGAATGTTGGGCGGCATGCTGTGCAATGGTATTAAATTATAAGCAGGGCAGGTCATTAACAGCAGATATTGTTTATAAGGCAATGACTGACAATAATAAAAGTCATCATTCGCCTGATGCGTATGATTATTATGGGTATTCCTATACTATTCAGAAGGATATTACGCCAAATTGTGGTGCAATGTCAGCCAATGAAGTGTGGGAGCAGATATATAACAAAAATAGACCCGTTTCAATCACTGTAAAGAGACCTAATTCCACAACTAGTCACCAAGTTGTTATTTGTGGGATAACAGTAGATAGCAATTATACGACATACAGCATAGATAATCCGAATGCTTCGAAGAGACAGTCATTTTCCATATCTGGTAATCCAACTACAGTTAGCGAAGATATAACATATGGGCGTTATACCAAATGGTGCGAATCCATTTACTAATTCACAAAGAGGTTTAAGCTTATGAATAAATCGTCAATATTAGCAACAGTATTAGCAGCATTTCTCTGCATAACAACATCGTCCACATATCTTTCTTCAAATGCGGCGGCGCAAAATATGGTAATTTCAGAAACCATAGATTTCAGACAGGCATCGAAGAAATCTACCCTGACCAATTTCAAAAGCAATCTTTATTATTCTGATAAATTTGAAGATGTCAGCGTACCTGTTCTGAAGAAAAGCAGGACATTAAAGAACTGCTTCCAAATGAACGAAAATGATATTTTGATAATTCCCTCCGGAAAAACTTTAACACTTCAAGGTGGGGCGAATATCAATGGCACTATATTTGTCGAAAAGGGTGGAAAGGTAATCCTTGACCAATTAAGCGTTAATCTTACAGGAAAGATAGTATGCTTCGGGACCATATCTGTAAAGAATGGAACGTTGTATTGTGGCGATGATTCACTGCTATATGTCGCTGGTGGCGGTAAATTTATGGCAGCTGACCGCGGCGGCGATGAGAACGGGCTTAACGGGAGAATACTTACAGATCCCTGCGCAAACGTTGTATGTCTTGGCACTTGTAATATTCCGGATCCAACATTTACAGCCGAACCTGTTGCGGCAGTATACTGCCGCATGGAATACGACGGATATTCTAAGAAAACATCAGATGTTACAGCACAACTGCCTGATTTGCTTTCTGTAAAATGCAATACCGGTTTGGGATTTGGATATGGAGAGTTTGCAGACGTTTACACTATCCTGTTTTCCGGCGGAAGTTGTGTGACATACACTGCAAACGGTTCACTAAAGGAAGGGTGGAGCAACATTGGCGGAGTAGATGTACAGATGATGGCTAATTTTCTTAGCGATTATCACAGTATTTAATCTCATTTAGTTTACAAACGCTATAATTAATTTCGTTTGCCTATTTATAGACGATAAAGCGTCAATTCACGCTTAATTCGCCATGGGATAATCCGTAAATCATTCGCTAAATTTCCAGCCCAAGGGCGTTATTCACTTACTTTTGTTGCGGCAGTTCTTCAGCTGCCGCATTTTTCTTATGGGAACCTCTAAAAACCGGTGTGAAAAGCAAAAATGGGCAGTGCGTGCCAGCTTCTAGGAAAGCCGACGAAGTAAGGCTGTATGCCTTACGAGGAGGTTTGACGACG
>OGUO01000428.1_pt1 | contig 31117 bp, 13 predicted proteins | sample 1553641 | NCBI WGS metagenome assembly OGUO01 (sample SAMEA2579980, study PRJEB22360) | human gut metagenome | biome: human gut; feature: human-associated habitat; material: faeces | place: Denmark | collected 2008/2010 | reverse complement strand
TTTCTTTCACCGTTTCGCTGTTACTTTCCGAATTGCCCGCGTGAGTTCCACACGAAGCAAGACCGGCAAAAGCGAAAAACGCAAGCATTACGATCAGAATCAATAAAACCGATTTTTTCTTTGCCATAATGTTTCTCCTATATAAAAATTTTTTAACTCCGCGCCGAAAAGCACGGAGTTTTTATCTTGTTCTTACATATTATACAACTAAAAACGCATAACCGTCAAACAATTCTCACAAAATCGCAGTGATTTTCTATCGATTTTTCCTATAAAAGCCATAATTTTGACTTATATCGTCGGTTTTGATTAATAATTATTCATTTTTGCTGTATAATATTCATTTCGGGGAAGATTCGCCGACGTAGCGCGACAAATCTTCCCCGTCATACTTATGCCTTTTTAAGATCGGAACAACTGCTGTTATATTCGTCGGAAGAATCCTGAATGAAAACAATATTTGCGCTCATCACTTCGTTTTTTACGTCCCACGTTAATGTGATTACGTAGGATTTGTCGGCGTTTTTTCCGACAATCTGCGATTTTGCGATATCGTATTCCGCAACCAGAGTCACTTCGCCGTATTTCATCGTACCGTTCGCTTCGATAATTATCGTGCGCGTGCCGGCATTGAAACCGTTGAAGTTGCCGGTCCAGGAACCGACGAACATTGCGGGAATGATTTCCTCAACCTCGCCGCCGCGGGTGAGAACGACCGCTTCCGTTCCGTAAGTCAAAGTTTTTGTACTTATCGCGAAAACGTAATTTACTCCGTTCGCTTTGAACGCGACTTTATCGTTTCCGTCGTAAATCGAAGAGAAAGGAATACCTTTTACGCTTCCGGTAAGGTCTTGCTTAAGGTTGAAAACGATAGCCGTTCCGTCCGATTCCGCGCCGTTATAAGTTCCGGCAACGCCATCGGGAAGCGAGGGGAGGTCGGTCGTACCGGTATAACCGTCCTTGATATGAATCACGATGCCGAACGTTTTGTCGAAGTCCTTGCAATAAGCGAGTTGTCCGTCGTAATAGAAGTTGAACTCGACTTTATAATGCTCGTTGAATTCGCAATAGATTCCGGTTGCCGTTTCGGTGTAAGCAACCCAGCCGCTTTGTCTGCCCCAATTGAAATTATAAGTTCCGTCGTCGGTTCTGTACATATACGCGACATGCCCGTAACCGTCCAGAAGAAGCCTGTTGTACTTCTGAGATACGCCGTCCTCATTTTCTTTGTAAGAGTACCAGACTCCCTGATGATTGTCGGGAGCGACGAGCGTGACCGCGCCGTTTGCGGCTTTTGCCGCGGCGTAATCGAAACCGATGATGGAATCGTCATCGAAAACGACAACGACGAATTTATCGTAAACGTAATACTTACCCGTTTTGTCGCCTGTTACGTCTTTGATTCCGTCCAGCGAGAAAGAAGTTCCGTTATAAGTGTAATCTCCCTCTTCTGCGCCGAGCGGTTCGAGAACGTAGCCTCTGTTATTTTTATCCGTCACGCTCAATTTTACTCTGTAATCGACGCCGTTAATCGTAACTCTTTCGCCGTTCGCGAATCCCCGTTCGGCTGTTATGACCGCATCGGTGACAACCGCGCCGTCTTTGACGAGATAATGGTTCTTATCGTTGACGGCAACGAATTCGTTCACGTCGTAATTAACCATATACGCGACGAGTTCGCCGTCCGCGCAAGGCGTGAGGATAGTTTTTATTTTGGAGCCGCTTCCTATTCCTCTGTTGATCGCTCCGTAGAAGAAATTACGCGTTTCGTCGTATCTGATCGTCGTATAGTAGCCTTCGAGAGCAATTCTGAACAAATTACCGAAAACGTAATATTCGCCGGGCGTAGTGCTGTATTTGCTCGAATATTCGATTTTACCGTCCGCGAAAAATTCGATGACGTAGTTTGACTGGATCGCGTCGTTGTCGGACGAAATCGTCAGATAGGGGAAATAATATTTGCCGACGTATTTTTCACCCTTATGATCGGTGTTTACGGGCCTTGCGAAATTACTCTTTATCGAATAGCCCTTGCTGCCGACAAAATCTACGTCCAAAGTTCCGTCGTTTTTAATCGTCATTTTCATCGACGAGAAATAGTCGCTCAACTTTCCGTCGATAACAACTTCGTCGCCTTTAATGGTGTAAGAACCGGAAACACCGTCGTTGTTGCGGACGTTATCGGAATACAAAGTTATCTTATCGTCGCTGAACACGAACGTATCGCCGTCGTCGTTGAAATACTGACCGAATACTTTGATATTGTCCTTCTTGGTGAAAGTGTAACTTACGGTTGCGGACATTCCGTGCTCTATGGAGAAACTTATAGTCTTGGAAGTGCTATTGAACGCTCCCGCGATTTCGCCGTAGTTGTTGAAGAAATTAAGAAGAAGGTGAGTTCCGTCGTATTTATAAGTTCCGTTGATGATGCCGGTAGAAACCCATTGAAGAGTTCCGTTATCGTAAAGAGCGAGTATGCCCGCGTCCGACTCTCCGTGATATTCCCCTTTTCCTTTGAACGTGCCGGCAACTTCGGAGGAATCGCCGTACTGAGCGTCAAGGCGCATATCCTTAACCACGGGAACGTAATAACGATATCTCGTGCCGGACTGCCAGCCCCAATCGAAGAAAAGAAGAGTGTCGATCGGGTCGCCGTCGTCAAGCAAACCGATAATCGAAAATCCCGTTTCGGTGTACGGCTTCTCTATTTCTTTAACAAGCGTATCGTTTGCGTAAAGAGAAAGTTTATAAGAACCCGACTTTTTGTCGTAATCCGCAGGCGAAATTTTTCCGTCCGCGAAATTCCATTCGTCCGCGTCGAATCCGAGATTGTTTACGAACCAGTCTTTATCGACTTTCGCTTTATCGATTTTCGTACCGGCAGAATTGAGATTGTCGTAAGATGCGGATCTGACGACGCCCGAATGGAAAGCGTTTTCCGCGGCAACGCCGGCTGTGTATCCCATATCGTAATCGTCGGCGTAACTATAACCGAATATGCCGCCGGCGTAAGATTTGTAAAAACTCGAAGAAGCCTTAACGCCCGCTATGTTGCCCGCGGAATAAGAATCGAGGACGATCATATCGTTTCTTGCGGAGCCGACGATTCCGCCTGCGTATGAAACGTCTTTCGCGGTCGCTCTGACGCTTGCGTAATTCACGCAGTTGACTATACTTACGTTTGAACCGCTATTATAACCGACGATTCCGCCGACAAACTGACCGCCGTACACTTTACCGTCCGACACGCAGTTGACGATTGCCACCGCGCCCTTCGTGCAGGAAACCGTTCCGACGATTCCGCCGTTGGAAGCGACTTCGAGAACGCTGTCTTCCGTGCCGTCGAACTTGCCGACGATCGTTTCGACCGCCGCGCGGCAGTTACGGACGTACGCTATATAAGCCTTCTCTTTGTCGTAAACTTCGAGTTCGCCCGCGACTCCGCCGATATGCGCAACGTTCTTGGGCAAAAGTCTGGTTTCGACGGTTCCGCTCGTTTTAACGTTGACGAAATTAGTGAGAACGGCATAACCGACCGCTCCGCCGATATACGCGCCGATCGTGCTTTCGCCCGAAATGGACTCGACGACGTAATTTACTCCTTCGAGCGTAAGGTCGTATACGTTAGCCCTATTCGTATACCCGAACAAGCCGACGTAACCCACCGACATACGCAAAGTCTGGGTTATGGTAAGGTTGGATATTTTATGTCCGTTTCCGTCGAAAGAGCCTCCGAAACCGCCTTTGACTTCCGTCGTTCCGTCCTCATTTTCAACGGTAACGGGTTTGCCTGCCGAAACGTATTTTTCATCCGCCATATCGATATCGTTTTCGAGGCGGAAGAACGACGAAGCGTATTCGCCGTCATCGTCGGGGTTGTTTATTCTGTCGGCAAAATCGAGAAGATCGTCCGCAGTTTTTATAAGATAAGGATTTTCTTTCGTGCCGTTCCCTTTAGGATCGACGACTGAAGTCTGTTGAGAATCCGATTCGGTCGGCTGTCCGGTTTCCGACACGGATTCGGACGCAGAATCGGGTACGGACTGGGAATCACCCTTCTTTCCGCACGACGAGAACGCAAGCGACGTTAAAATCGCCAGCGCGATCGTCAGAATAAGTAATAATTTCTTTTTCATGATTGCTCCTGTTTATTCGGATATTTCCGAAAGATATACGACGGACGTTTCGTTTTTGAACGCCTTTGCGCCGTCGGTTTTTGTTCCTGATATCTTGTACTTTTTGACGAGAACGTCCTCTTCGCCCGATCTGTCTACTTCGTAAGCGAAAAGTTCGCCGTTCTCTTCTTTATAAACGTAAACGTATTCGATTTCTTCCTTTTCTCCGTCGAAATCCTCTATTACGGTGAGCGTCATATACGCGTAAGTATACTCGGATTTGCTTCTGCCGTCGAAACTGACGGTCGAGCCGTCGTCGGCGACGTAAACGCCCTGATATCCGTCGGGAACGGTAAGCACGCCGATCGTCTTCAACGAAGAATCGACTATCGCGAGAGTGTTCTCGTCGACGTAATAGATGAAATAAAGGAACGTTCCGTCTACTCTCAACCTTACGTAATTTTCGTCGACGTAAGTTATCTCGACTTCAAGATCGGCGAACATGCCTTTGGCTGTGCCGGTCATATCCATATTTTCGGTGGAATAGAAGAACATATCGTCCGAAATGAGATATTTTTTGCCGATCGCGCGGTGATATAATCCGACGTTTCCGGTGACGACTTCGCCGTTTTTGCTGACGGTGGTTTTCGTTACGCCGTTCGTGGTTTCAAACACGAATTTATAAAGTTCGGCAGAGCCGTCAGTGATTATTGCCGTGATGGAGTTTTCGCTTTCGGTAACGGTGTAATCGTATTCGGTTACCGCTCCGTTCGCCGTAACTTTGGCTTTGCCGAGTCCGACGGGGCTTTTGCCGTTGAACTCGATTATATCGTCGCCCACGTGATACTTATAAAGGCTCACTTCGTCGGGAGATTTGCAAACTTTTTCGTCGATAAGGACGTCGTTTCCGCTGAGTTTCACGGCGTAAGTTTTACCGTTATACGTAAACGATGCGGTTGTATTCGCTCTGTCGTAATGATATTTAACGTCCGTCGAAACGCCGTTTTCGATTACGGAAACGCTGCCGATCGCCTTCCACGTTCTACCGTCGGAAAGCGCGAAATCGATATTGTACTCGCCGAGTCCGTTGAACACGTACTGCGTTCCGTCGGAAGAATTCCACGTGCCTTTGAACGGGTCTTCGTAACACATATTGAAGTCGTCCACGAGCATACCCGTTTCGGCGTAATAACCGACCATGTAAAGAAGGGTTGAGTTGTCCTGCTTGCTCGTCACTTCGTTGAACATTCCGTATAATCTCGTGCGGTAGTACATAGTGACGGAAATTACGTCCTTTCCGATTTTAGATTCATACGATTTTTCGGCGATATAAGTGAAATCCACGTTATTGGAATCTCTGCCGTGGCCGTAACCGTCCTTGCCTATTCCGTAAAGAACCATGGTATAATTGAGCAACGTTTCCTTCCACACGCCGATATAACTTCCCTCTCTGCCGTAAACGGTTTCCGTTCCGTTATCGGTTACGACGAGAAGTCCGTCGGCGTTGAACGCGGCGGAGACGTTGCCGAACGAAACCGCATCTCCGTTTATTTCGTAAGAATAAGTTCCGCCGTTATACTTCACTTCGCCCTTGCCGTCGAATTCTATCGTTTTGCGGTTCGCGAAGCCTGTTTCCCAAAGTCCTTTGTAAATATCGGTTTTGGAAATCGTAAAATCGAATTTCGAGGACTGCATCGTTTTGCCGTCCGAAGAAATGCTCGCGCTGCCCGATTCCGAGCCCATTTTTATCGTTACGGAGTTTCCGTTGCACGAATAAGTAAATTCGGAATAATTGCCGTCCGCATCGGTTATAGATCCCGTGCCGTCGGAAAGAAAACTATAAACGGAGCCGTCGGACGCATACCAGTTGCCCATCGCTTTGTTGAGTTTGTTCGCCGTTGCCGCGTTGTCGGGCTTCGCAAAGAAAACCGTGTCGTAAATTTCGAGTTTATCGCCGACGATATCGCAATAATAGTCTGCGGTGAGATCATATTTTTTCGTGTCGATGTCGGGATATCTGATATAAGCGAAATATCCGTCTTTTATGAGGATTTTTTCGCCGTTATAGACGTACATATAACTCGCGACGATACCGTCGTAAATCATAGTCATTTTGCCGTTATCGTCAAATACGAGTTGAATTTCGATGTTTCTTACCTCACCGGACTTCGACGCCTTTATCGTGAGATAATATTCGCCGGCAACGTCCGCATAATCGGCAAACCCGACGTATATATCGACGTCGTTCGTGAGAAGATAGCAGGAAGGAACTCTTTCTGTGAGTTCTTTGTCGAAGAAATATCCGTAAGAGATTCGTCCGTTATCCGCGGTGAAGTTGTTCATTCCCGTTCCGTCGTAAACAACGTATACCGGCAAAACTCCGTTCGCGGTAACCGTGTCCTCGGTGAGCGTGAGCGGCTTGCCGTCCTTATCGGATTTCGTCACTTCCGTGCCGAATATGAAGCGGGCGTGAATACTCTGCGCGGCGGTTTCGTCGTATAAAGGAACGATTTTTCCGTTATCCGCCTGCCAGTCGGCTTTGTTCCAGCCGGCGAGTTCGCAAACCTTGCCGAGATTTTTAAGGTCGTAAGAAGTTCCGTTTTGGTCAAACGATCCGCTCTCCGCGTTGTAAACGTTCTTAACAACCGCTTTTCTCGAGTCTACGCCCATCTGAGCGTCGTTGAAAACAAGTCCGCAGACTTCGCTCTTCTCGCCTTCCGTTCCGGAAGAAAAAGCGCACGTAAGTTTAGCCGCGGAAACGCAATGCGTTGCCGAAGTTTCGTTATCCGCTCTTCCGCAAATAGCGCCCGCGATCGATTCTTTCTGATTGATGAGCGCGCTGATTTTTCCGCTTACGTAACAGTTGGCAAGCGAAGATTTCTCTCTGAGATAACCGACGATACCGCCCGCGTTCTGAATTTTGCCGCTTATTTCGCCGTTGAACGAACAGTTGTAAACCGAAGCCGCGACCGCCGCCGACGCGCCGAAAGACGCGCCCGCAATGCCGCCGACGTTATAAAGCGGATAATCTCCGGAAGAGGAAAGCGTTCCGTCCACGCGGCAATAAGAAATCGAAGCCGTGTAATCGGGAGCGTAACTCTGCATAAATCCGCAGATTCCGCCGAGGTGAAGAGCCATATTCTCTTCGTTTATCGTGTTGACCACGCTGTAACTGCCGCTGAAACCGCAGTTGATTATATCCGAACCGATATTGTAAGAAACAATGCCGCCGGCGATATAATTGAGTTTGGACGACGTTTCGAGAACGATATCGTTTTTAACGTTCAGATTTTCGAGCGTTGCGGTGACGATATAACCGAACAACCCGGCGTAGCCGTTTTCGGCGTTGATGTTGAAATCGGAAAGAGTGTGTCCGTTTCCGTTAAAATTCCCGGAGAAATACAAATTTGCGTTGTCTGCAACCGGATCGAGCGTTTCGCCGTTGAAATCGATGTCGGAAGTCAGTTCGATATACGCTTCCTTATATTTGTCCGAACCGCTGTTAATGCTGTCCGTGAATGTTTTGAATTGAGAAGCGTTCGCGATTTTATAAGGACTTTTAATCGTTCCCATACCTTTTATCACGGAATCCGCTCTCGTAAGCCCTTCAACGGAAACCGTTACCGAACTTTGCGCCACGAACGAATATTTGCCGGCGGCGTCGGGAGTGAGAACCGAGTTGCCCGCCTTTACCGCCGGAGAACCCTCGTAATAAGGCGATACGCGCAAGCCGAACGACACGGTCGTTCCCTTTTTCACGTTTCTCGGAATGCTTCCGTCGAACAAAAACTCCGCGTAACTTTCGTCCTGCCACCTGATTCTTACCGTTTCGTCGGGATTGTCCGGGTTGTCTTGTCCGCCCTTTTCTTTCCATTCGGCTACGAGCGTTATATCTTCCGTTACGGGCGTAGAGAAAACGTAATACCCGTCCGCGCCGTTCTGTTTCCAGCCGATGAATTCAAAACCCTCTTTCGTCGGAACGCCCGGTTCGGCGACCGTTTCGCCTTTATTGACTTCGACTACGCTGTCGCTCATACCGTTGCCGTAAGAAAAAGTCACTTTCAACTTCTTCCCGCAACCCGTACAAGCGAGCGCGGCGACGCACAATATAACGGTCAATAACGCTATCAATATCTTTTTATCTGACCTGTGTTTAATCATAATGCTCCTTGTTTCGTTTGTTCCGGACAAAATTCAGACCGACCTTGCCCGTCCGCAAATTTGCTTACTTCATCCCCGATAAAATCTCTGCCTTACTTTTTGAAAAACTTTTTGATTTTCTTTTCTTCGGCTTCCTTTAAGGCGCGTTCTTCCTCTTCTTTTTGTTTCACGAGAAGTTCGTCGTAATAAGCGGCGTTACCCATAACTTCTTCGTCGTATTTATGGCAAGCCACCATATGTCCGCCGCCTGCGTCGCGGAACTCGGGTTCAAGCAACTTGCACGCGCTCATACACTCGTTGCAACGGGTGTGGAATTTGCATCCCTTGGGCGGGTTTGCCGGCGAAGGAATGTCGCCCTGCAAAACGATTCTCCTGATCTTCGTTTCGGGATCCGGAATCGGAATCGCCGAAAACAACGCCTTCGTGTAAGGATGAAGCGGGTTATCGAACATTTCTCTCTTCGAACCGTATTCGACCATATTGCCGAGATACATAACGCCCACTTCGTCCGAAATATGCTCAACGACCGAAAGATCGTGCGAGATAAATATATATGAAAGGCGTTCCGTTTCCTGAAGGTCCTTGAATAAGTTGATTATCTGAGCCTGAATGGAAACGTCGAGAGCCGAAACGGGCTCGTCGCAGATGACGAGTTTCGGCTTTAACGCGAGCGCCTTCGCTATGCAGATACGCTGTCTTTGTCCGCCCGAGAATTCGTGCGGGTATCTGTCGAAATAATGCGGCTGAAGTCCGCATTTTTTCATTATGTCTACGATATAATCCTTATATTCCGATTCGGGGACGATCTTGTGAACTTTGACCGCCTCTCCGACGATCTCGCCGACCGTCATTCTCGGCGAAAGCGACGAATAAGGATCCTGGAAAATCATCTGAAAATTCGGGCGGACTTTTCTGAGAGCCTCGCCTTTAAGTTTTTCTATGTGCTGACCTTCAAAGATTATCTCGCCGTCCGTGGGTTCGTAAAGCCTGAGTATCGTTCTTCCGAGCGTGGTTTTTCCGCAACCGGATTCTCCGACTATGCCTATCGTCTGCCCCTCTCTGAGCCTGAGCGAAACTCCGTCCACCGCTTTGAGATAAACCGTATTCTTCTTCATAAGGCTCTTGGATATCGGGAAATATTCTTTGAGATTGTTGACTTCGAGAATGTATTTCTCTTCTCCGCCTTTTACGGCAACGTTATCAGCCATTGCTGAGCCCCTCCTTTAACGCGAGATAACACGCGACGTAATGCGTGGGCGAAACCTGCACCATCGGCGGATAACCGTTTTTGCACACGTTGCATTTCATATTGCACCTGTCCTTGAAATAGCAGGTTGAAGGCATATTCACGGGGTTTGGCACGTTGCCGGGGATACTGTAAAGCCTGTCGACCTCTTTCCCGACGACGGGTTTGCTCTTCTGAAGCCCTATAGTGTAAGGATGCATCGGGTTCTTGAATATCTCCGTAACCGTGCCCTTTTCCACGACTCTGCCCGCGTACATAACCACGACGTAATCGACCATTTCGGCGATAACGCCGAGATCGTGCGTGATGAGCATTATGCTTCCGCTGATTTTCTCCTTAACGTCGCGGAGAAGATCGAATATCTGCGCCTGAATGGTGACGTCGAGCGCGGTTGTCGGTTCGTCCGCTATAATGAGTTTCGGGTTGCAGCAAAGAGCCATGGCTATCATAACCCTCTGACGCATACCGCCCGAAAGTTCGTGCGGGTAAGATTTGTAAACGTGTTCGGGCATCGCTATGCCGACGAGGCGAAGCATTTCGAGGCTTCTTTCCTTTGCGGCAATTTTGTCCGCGCCGTCCACGTGAAGCAACGTCACTTCGTCGAGTTGGTTGCCTATGGTGAATACGGGATTAAGCGAGGTCATCGGCTCCTGAAAGATCATCGCGATTTCTCTGCCGCGTATTTTCGACATTTCCGACAGCGGCATTTTCGCTATATCCACAACTTCGTCGTGTTCCTCGAAAACCTTTCTGAAACGCGGTTTGCCTTTTCCGTCCACCGACTGTTTCGTTACGGGTTTTCCGTCATCGCCGATGACGACGTTTCCGTTTTCGTCCCTGACTTCTTCCATAATCGGCTCTTCGCCGACGGGAGTTTTAACCGTGGAACGGAAACGTATGCTTCCGTCGACGATCTGCCCCATAGGTCCCTGAACAAGCTGCATAAGCGACAAACTCGTGACCGACTTTCCGCAACCGGACTCACCGACCACGCCCACCGTGGAACCCGCGGGGATATCGAACGACACGCCGTTGACAGCCTTAACCACGCCGCTGTCCGTATAGAAGTATGTGTGAAGATTATCGAATTCGACGATATTTCTGTCGTCCTTCATCCGGGTTATATAATCCGATTTTTTATAAGCCGCTCTTTTCTTTTTGAGAATCTTTATTTCTTTCGCGTTTTCTTTCGCGATGTTTCTCGATTCCCTGGCGGATATATAGTGTTTTTTATCTTCCATTTTATCACCTCATCGCCTTGGGATCGTAAGCGTCGCGCAAGCCGTCGCCGACAAAGTTAAACGCGAGAACGGCGAGAACTATGCAGATACCCGGAGAAATCCAGAGATTGGGATAATTTCTGAGCGTGGTGTTGTTCGCCGCCGCGTTGATCATGTTGCCCCAGGTTGCGTATTCCGCCGGCAAGCCTATTCCGAGATAGCCGAGCGTGGCTTCGGTGAGAATGATTCCGCCGAGTCCGAGCGTCATCGAAACGATGAGTTGCGGCATTACGTTCGGGATAAGATGCTTGAAAATCTTTCTGCCGACGGGAAGTCCGCTCGCTTCCGCGCTGAGCATAAAGTCCTGCTCTCTGAGCGAAAGAATCTGACCTCTTACGAGCCTTGCCGTTCCCGCCCAGCCGAACACCGTGAGCATCGCCATAAGTATATACAATTTCGCGGGACCGGTGACGTCTTTAGCGTCCAGCGCGACGCCGATAATCATCATCATCGGGAGCGTGGGAACGCAGTTGAAAATATCGACTATTCTCATTATAACCTGATCTACCCAGCCGCCGAAATAGCCCGCAAGTCCGCCTAAAAACACGCCTAAAAGCGTTTCGAGAATTATTACGACGAAACCGACCGTAAGCGAAACTCTGCCGCCGTACATAAGCCTTGAAAACACGTCGTAACCCTTATCGTCCGTGCCGAGAAGATGCGAAAGCGAGGGCTTAAGATAGTTACTCGGTTCGGAATAAGTGATTATATAAACGGGCATATCGCCGTAAACGGGGCTTTCAACCTCTTTGTAATACTCTTCTACAACCGCCTGCGATTCGTCGGGCGTGCGTTCGCCCCAGATGAATCCGAACGGAAGAAGAGGACCTAAAAACGAAAAGATAAACAACACCACGAGCATTATAAGCCCCGTCATGGATAATTTTGAACGGAAAAATCTCTTTAAAACGAGTATCCCCGGGCTGAGAGTTCTGCTCGTTATTTCTTCCGTGCTTATCTCGTTTTCCTCTTCGTATGCGCCGAACGCGTTTTCCTCGGAAACGATTTCCTTAAGTTCTTCCTCGCTTGCCGCGGAAAGTTCCGCTATTCTTCTGCGTTCGCCGAAAAGAGTATCGGTAGGATTGTCGATAACTGTTTTTTCTTTATTCTCTTCCATACCTCTCTCCTTTATCTGCCGAGTTTTACTCTCGGGTCGACGACCGCGTACATCAGATCGCTCAGAAGCGTTCCGACAACCGTTAAAACCGCGATGAACATGTTGTAACCCATTATGAACGGGATATCCGCCACGACGAGAGCGTCGTATGCGAGTTTACCTATACCCGGAATACTGAAAACCGTTTCGGTTATCATCGCCCCGCCGAACAAACTCGGCAGAATTCCCGCCATCATCGTTACGAGCGGAATCATAGTATTCCTGAAAACGTGTTTATAAATTACTTTGTGTTCGCTGAGCCCTTTTGCGCGCGCCGTTCTTACGTAGTCCGCTTTTAACGCTTCGAGAGTGTTCGTTCTCGTGTAACGCATGAGCGAGCCGACGGACAGAATGACGAGAACCGACATGGGCAAAACCATATGCCAGAGGTTATCGCCGAATCTGACGAGCCAGGAAGCGTCCTTGGGGATAGACGACGAAGCGATACCGCCGACTTCGAACCAGCCGAGATCTACCGCGAAAACCTTGATCGCGAGCGCGGCAAGGAAGAACGTGGGGAGCGATATGCCTATCATCGCGAGAACCGTGACGGTATAGTCCACCACGCCGTATTGATTGACGGCGGCTTTGATTCCGAGCGGAATCGCGATGAGAAATTGCAGAATAGTTGCGATAAAGGCTATCGCGAACGATATTCCCATATTCTGAGTTATAACGTCCTGAACGGGGCGTTTATACTTGAACGACATTCCGAGGTCGCCTTTGAGCATATTGCCGAGCCACTTGAAATAGCCGCCTAAAACCGCGCCGAATTTATCGAAAAATCCCGCCAGACGATAGTTGACTTTACCTTCGATTTCGCCGAGTTTGTTTTCGGTAAAAACTATGTTTCTGATCGTTTTGAAGTCGTTTTCGTCATCGGTTACGATTTTATAAGTACCGGATTCCACAACCGTGAGAACTTCGTCGATCGTTATAAGGCGATCATCGTCGCTCTCCTCCCCCGATTCGCCGTCGTTGTCCACAGCCGCGCCCTTGCTCTGAACTTTGCAGACAGAGTAAGTTCCGTCGGCATTTAAAAGAAGCCTCGTGTTCCTGCTTCCGTCGAAGTCGCCTGCATACCACTCCGCAAAAGTCTTTATGCCGAGCGATACGTCCTCTTCGTAAGTGACTTGTTTCGTGTTTTTGGTAAAAGTTTTGCCGGCAAAAGAACTGCCCTCGCCCATTTCTATTTTCAAATAGGCGTCCGGCATGGACAAACCGTATAATTCCTTTATACGGTCTACGTCCTCCTGCTTCATCGTGCCTTGCTGCACTGCCGAAGAATACTGATTATCAACGTAATCGGTGGGCATAAACCTCGCGAGAGCGTAAATGATGACCGAAACTCCGAACAGGATCAGCACGGCAAGAAGTAATCTTTTTACCACGTATTTTAACATATCCATATATACTGCGTCCTGCCGCGGCGGCGGGTTAATCGCCGCCGCGTGTAAAATTTATAGTGTTGCCCGCTTTTACGAGCGTTTTTTATTACAGGTAATTCAACTCCCAGATTCTCGAAATAAGTCCGTTATAAGGCGAACGTTCGTTTTCGGGCGTCATCGTCTTTACGTCGAGAACGTTTTTGTTATAAGCCATCATATCTTTTCTCTGGTACGTCGGGAATTCTACCGCGAGTTCCATGATCTTGTTGAGAGCGTTGGCGTAAATTCTCTTTCTTTCGTTTTCGTCGATCGTCGCTCTGCCCGCGTCGATAAGTTCGCTGAGGTCGGTTATGATCTGATATTCCTGCTTATACGCGCCGTTTTTACCGCTCTTGATCTGCTTATATCCCCAGTTAGAAGTGGAACTTGCCTGAGAATCGATATGGTAAACCTGATACATATCCGGGTCGATCGTGGACGACCATGCCGCCGCCCATACGGCAAGTTTGCCGGAGGAAAGATCGCTGAGCGCGGTCTGCGAAGTTACGACCTTGACGTCGAAGCCCGCTCTGTTGAGAATGGACTGAGCCCTGAGGAACATTTTATACGCCGGATGGTCGGTGGAGCCGCCCGCTATCGTAAGTTTGTAGTTAAGCGTATCCGTTCCGAATCCCGCGATATCCTTTTCGTAAACGCCGTTGCTGTTCTTGGTGTAACCCGCCGCTTTGACGAGCGCCTCGATTTCGCTGCCGGTGCTGTCATACTTGTAATCTTTCTTTTCCCCTTTTTCGTCCTTATATTCGTAAACGCCGACTCCTCTGGGGTAAGCCCAACTGTTGGTGGACATAGGTCTTCTGATTATTTCGGCAAGACCGCCCTGATAATAGTCGTTTACGATAATGCTCGTGTCGAACGCCTTCATTATCGCTCTTCTTACGTTGATATTCGGAACGAAACGAGGGTTGACGCCCACGTAGCCGTAACCGCTCGTGGATATTTCGACGTGACCGACGCTCGAGGAATCCGCGTATTTTATGTTATCCTGCGTTGCGCTCGGCTCGCCGTAATCGACGTTGTTCTGCTTGATTGCGTTTATGATCTGGTCGGACTCTACGACCTTATAAGTTACGTATTTGATTTTCGCGTTGGAAAGCCCCGAACCCACTGTTTTAAAATAGGGGTTGCGGACGTAATAAATCATGTTGTTGTTAAAGAACGCGCTCGCCGACGACTTTTCGTTACCGCTTTCGTCGGAAGCCATATAGCAACCCGCGCCTACCGGCAAGCCCACTTTATCTCTTCCGTTGACGACCTCGGTCATAAAAGTACTGTTACCGAATTCAAGACCGAACTCGCCTTTGCTCGCGTCGAAAGACGAAATGTAATCCTTCGTTACGCCCGTTTCGGGGTTAGTCCAGGAATGAGTCGAATAATAGTGCATGGGAGCGACCGTGAAAGCGAAGTTATAAATCGCCTTGGGGTCTACGCCGTTGATTTTTATCGTAAGAACGTCGTACTCGCCGTCAAGTTTCTTACCGTTGAACGCGGACGATTCCTTACGCGTGGTTATTCCCGAAATGGTAGGCACAACCTTTTCGCTCTTGGCAAAATATTCGGTTTTCGCTTCCTGCGTGAACAAATCGGAAATCGTCGTCGCGGTCGCCCAGTAGTTAACTATATTGTAGAAGTTATCGCCCTTGGTTCTGGTGAGATCGTACTCCCCTTCTTTATTCCTGGGGAAATAGTTTTCGTGTACGCTGTTTATGCAGTACTCCTTTATCGCGTTTTCCTTGCTCAATTCGGGATGTTCGTCGATATACGGCTTAATTTCGTCCTCATAGCAAGCATTCGCTTCTTCTTCGTTCAACTTATAATTTCCGTCGGCGTCTTTCAGGGGATATCCGGGTTTTTCGGGGTTTTCCTGAAGGAAATTGCTGTATCCGCCGTCGTTATAAAGGAATATCTGCCAGACTTCGGTGAAATTCCAGTCCTTATAAGATTCCTTGTCTATACTGTTCCAGTCCGTCGTAAGTTCTTCCTTGAACTTTTCCGCAACCGTTTCGAAATCCTTTTTGGCGGAAGCCTTCTTCTCGTCGCTCCAGTCGCCTACGTAATCGGGTCTTTCGTCGTTGGGAGTCTGCGCGTAATTGTAGCGGACGAAGTCCACAAGATCGCCGATACGTTGATTTGCTTCGCCGATGAATTGTTCCTCGAAAGCCGATTCGTCGCCTACCTGTTCGCTCTGCTGACGATAACTTTTAAGTCCGACTATATCGGTCGAATAAATGGTGGCGGAACCGGAGTAAGAGGGATCGAGATAAACGTAAAGGTTGAAAAGAACGTCCTTTATCGTAAGAGGCTCGCCGTCCGAGAACTTTATTCCGTTTTTGATGAGAAATTCGTAAGTCGTGTAAGCGCCTTCGGTTTTGGACGTGTAATCCTTGGCAACCGTAGGTTCGTTTTCACCGCAGACGATTTTGCCCTGAGAATCGGTGCTGAGCATTCCGATCTGAGTAAGCCCCGTTATCGACGAATCGTATGCCGACGAAGAGAAATACGGGTTGAAAACGCCGTCCGGCGCAGAAATACTCATCGTGAACGTGCGTGTTTCGGGATCGTTCGCCTGCGGCTTGTTAGTCGAGCAGGCGACAATAATTCCCACCGTTCCGCCGACGGCGACAACGCACGCGAGAATGATTGCGATCAGTTTCTTTGAAAGTTTCATTTTTGCTCCTTCTAAGGGATTTTGTTTGCGCGAGCAAACAAAAAGGGTACCCTTTCAATTTTTCTTGTTCTTTATTCTTTAATATTAATTGTTGCCTATCTTTTTTTCTTCGGTTTTAACGCCCGTATAATCGCAGTTTACGGTCGTCGCCGATCCTTCCGCGATCCATTCGTAAACGCTCGAGGTAACGTTTGAACCGTAGTCGTAATAAAGCGTCCCGTCAACGGTTACGTTTGAAACTCTCGCCCCTTCTTTCGCCGAGTAAGCAAAGAAGCCGGCTTTGAATTCTCCGCTCGAAAATGCGACTTTGAATTCTATCGTCGCGTTTTCGATAACGAGATCGTGAACGTAAGCGTTCTGCCCCAACTCGCCGAAAATACCCGCGCCGAAGTTTCTTCTGTTGCAAACTCTCTTGAGCGTTATTCCCGAAATCTTATGACCGTTTCCGTTGAATTCGGCGTTATAATCGCCGTAAACCCACTCGGCAGACGAGAAATCGAGATCCTTGGTAAGGTAGATGTTGCCGCCTTTTGCGAGCGCTTTTATAAGAGCCTCCTCGCTGTCGACGATATTCCAGTTTCCTTCGATGAACTTGACGAAAACCGTTATATCGTCCGTCGCCACCGTACAAGGCCATGCAAAATCGATCGTACATTCCGCGTCGGAATAATATCCGAACAGCGTGTATCCGTCTTTCTCGGGAGCAAGAACGGTGGGTTTTTTCAGAACCGTCCCGGGCATCTCGGGATTGGAATCGAGAATCGCCGCCTCGTTAAGCGGATCTGCGGCGTCGTACAGGTCTGCGTCGATATATCTCATGATCGCCGTCCTGACAAAGTTGGCGTAAAGCGTCATATTGCCGTTTACACGCATCGAAGCGAAATCCCATTTTGTATCGAGAACCGCTCTGCCCGTTTCCTCGTTCTTAATCACGTTGCCGTCGGCGTCCGTTTTGGCGATATACCACCCTTCGAGATAATAACCGGGAACTTCGCCTTTACGGAAGTTTTCGTTATCGCCGGGCTGAATACCCACGAGCGAACCTTCCAGCACGCCTAAATACTGATTTTTGCAGTTGGACTCCGTTTTTCCCGTGTTATAATCGAAAGTTACGAGATAATCGTATTTTTTAACCGACTCGCCTTCGCCGCACGAGCATAATGCAAAACAGCATATGCTCGCAAGGGCGCAAAGCAGCGCGATAAGAGCGCATTTTTTGAATCTGAATTTATTTATCATATCGGTTACCACAACTTATTTGACTTTTTTCTTTTTGAGATAAAGCAACGCTACGACCGCCGCGGCGACAACCGCAACGCCGACTCCTCCGCCGACCAGCGCGCCGACAAGACAACCGGATTTGCCGTTATTTTCTCCGCCGTTGCTTTCGCTGTTTTCTTCGACATTAAGAAGAAGATCGACCGAATACGACTTGCCTTCGTAAACGCAGGTGACGACGACTTTTTCGTCGCCGTAAACGAGCGTCGTTTTATCAACCGCGTAATCGTTGACGATAAGTTCGGAATCGTCGTCGAAAACAAACTTGACGACCATTCCTTTGGCGTTGAATTTTTCGCCGGAAACGTATCTCGTTTTATCGGGAGTTTTCTCTATTTTAAGTTCTTTGACCGCGACGGGCTGACCGAATTCTTTCTTCTTTTCCCTCAAAACCGATTCGTAAGCGGTAAGGGCTTTGCTCTCTTCGCCGACAAGCGCGAGCTGATCGGGATCGGTAATTTTGTTGAATTTCAGTCTTGCCGCTCTCGCGAGTTCCGCCGCTTCGGAAATTGCGGCGAACGAGGTCGCGTTACCGATTTCCTCAACGGATTTCGCGGCTTTGAGCGCGTCTATCGCTTCCGTGAACGCGTGAGTCGTTCCGTCGGGAAGAATCTGCTCCGTTCTTTCAACCGTAAAGAATCCTTTCCAGATTTCGTTGTCGTAACCCGTTCCGTTCTTGGGAACGATTGCCTTAAGATTGAATGGTTTCGTCTGATACGCTTCCTTGAAATACTCGTTGCAAAGAATTTTCGCAACGTAATCGTAGAAGTTCGAGTAATATATAGTCGAGCCGAGAACGTTGCTGCCGCTTCTGCCGAAAATTATCGCTTCGATTGTGTCTGAATCCATATCTGAAGCGTCTACGAATTCGGAGAGAAGAACGGGCGCTTTCACGCTGTTGAACTTATACTCCGTCACGTTGGAATCATAGAAAGCGTAACTGCCTATTCTCGAAACAGTGTAAGCGAATTCGATATTCTTAAGAATTCTTACGCCCTCGAACGCGCTGTCCGCAACGGCGCAGGTGTTTTGCAGCGTGACGTAACTCTCTCCCTCTTTTGCGGCGGGATATTGCAACAAAACAAGTCCGTTTGCCGTTTTCGCATACAACACGCCGTCCGACGAGAACACGTTTTCGCCGTTTGCGGTGATGCTTTTAAGCGTTTTGATATTTGCGAACGCGCCGCCGCCGTAAGCGTATTCGTTACGGTTTTTCACTTCGTCGAGCCTGCCCTTTTCGTCGTATTCCTTCCATTCGTAGTTTACGTTGAAACTATCGAAGGACGCGGGAAGGACGACCGTTTCGAGTTTCGTATCGGAAAAAGCGTATCTGCCAACGGTTTTAAGTTTGCCGAAAGTTACCGTTTCAAGCGGCGTTTCCATGAACGCGAACGAGCCGACTTCTTCGGCGTTGTCGAGATTAGCGGACGTAAGCCCCGTGGACGAGAACGCTCCGTTACCGATTTGTTTCGCCGCATTAAGTTCCGCCGATTTAAGGTTTACGCATCCGAAGAACGCATAATCGCCTATGAATTCAACCCCGTCGAGATTAACGCTTTCGATTGCCGAACAATTGAAGAACGCGGACGCGCCGATTTTCTTAACGGTTCCCGGCAAAGTTACGTTCGTAAGCGTTTCTCTCTTCACGTTGGACATAAACGCCGACGCGCCTATAACCGTGGTTCCGTCGCCGAACGTTACGGACTGAAGTTTGTTCGCGTTGACGAACGCGCTCGCGCCCATTTCCGTGACCGCGCCGAATCCGGCGTTTACTATTCCGGAAGAAAGGAATGCGTTTTCGCCTATGGAACGCACGCTCGGGAACTCGGCTTCTCCGAGTTTGCCGCAACCGTTGAACGCGCGCTCGCCTATAACTTCGAGTTTATTCGCGACGATTGTTTTAACGCCGGAATCTCTGAAAGCGGATTCGCCTATCTCCGTAAGTTCGGCGAACACGTAATTTTCAACCGCGCATCCTCTGAACGCGTAAGGTTCGATTTTCGTCACGCCGTCGAGTCCGGTTATCGTTTTAAGCGCGGAAGTTTCCGCGAACAATCCCTCGGGTATCACTGTTATAGTCTGGTTGAGTTTCACGCTCGTGAAACTGCTCCCCGCGAGCGCGTACGCGCCGAGTACGGTTACGCCCGAAAGGTCTATCGCGCCTTTGGTCTGCAAGCCCGAAAGCGCGCCTTTGCTTATCTTAACGACGGTTTCGGGAAGAACGTAATTCGTTGTGGAACAAGGCACCGCCACAAGTTCGGTTTTGTTTTTATTATAAAGGACGCCGTTTTCGACCAGATAAATATCGTTGGAACCGTTGCAAGAGCCGTTTATCGCGAATCCCGACGAACCGGAAGCCACGAACATCGCGCAATCCCTGAACACGTTCTTGCCGAAACTTACCTCCGCGTTGCCCACGTCGAGAGTTTTGATTCTCGACTCCGAGAACGCTTCGTCGCCGATTTCGTACTTACCGGCAGGCAGAACCAGTCCGAGAAGTTTCGTCGTGCCGGCGAATGTTTTTTCGCCTATGCCTTTGAATTCGACGTCGACGCCGGGTTCAAACGTAAATTTCGTAAGACCTTTACAGCCGTCGAACACGCCCGCCTTAAGGTAAGAGCCTTTGAACGTGAAGAGTTTAAGCGAGGCGCAGTTTGCAAACATCCTTTCGCCGATGTCGGTGAACTTCGAGGTTTCGACCGTTTCGAGCGAAGTACAATCTCTGAACACTTCTCTTCCCGTTACGCGGAGTTCGGAAATGTCTATCGATTTAAGCGACGTGCAACCCGCGAACGCGGAATCGTTAGCCGTGGTAAGACGTTTGGAATTCTCGATCGTCACGAGCGACGAGCAGTTTTCAAACGCGCTCTTGCCGATGGTTATCGCGCCGTAATAATCTTCGTAGGTGTTGTTTTCTCTGTCCACAAACTTTTCAAGCGTTATCTTTTTGAGTTTTCTGCAGTTTTTGAACGCTTCCTGTCTTATCGTCGTCAACTGGCTCGGGATAACGATTTCCTCGAGATTTTCGCAACCGTCGAACGCTTTTTCGGGAATCTCGGTAATCGTGCCCGGGAGAATGACTTTTTTAAGCGTTTTGTTGTTGCTGAAACACTTCTCGTCGATATACATTACGTTTTTATCCTTGGGTATTTCGCAGATTTCTCCGCCGTAATAATCGTAGAGAGTGTAATTTACTATTCTGTATATATCGCCGACGATGACTTTGACGGACTTTTTGAGCGTTTTGTTCGTTCGGTTGTCCGTTACGATGACGTCGACGTACGCCGTGCCTTTTTTGAGCGCTTTTACGTTACCTATAGAATCGACGGTGAGTATATCCGGGATAGACGAAACGAATTCGACCTTGAAATCGGTTATATACCACGGCGACACGCCCGCTCTTATCTGAGCCGTCTGATTCGGATTCATCGTGAAACTCGGATCGACGGAATCGATATTAACCACGTAATCGCTCGAGTTATATACGGGTTCGAGCGTTATTTTCTCGATAACCGGATCGTTCAGTTTCTGGGACGTGACGACGAGTTCCACGCAGGCGTAAATCTTCGCGTTGTCGGCGTCGCCGTCTTTGAGATAAAGCACGGCTTTGCCCGCCGTTTTTGCGAATATCTCTCCGTCCTTCGCCGAAACGTACTGCTGCCCCGATTTGACGTACCAGTTAAGCGATTTGCCGAGCGTCTGGTCGGGAGAAGCGTTTATCACGGGAGCGTAAAGTTCGTTGATCTTCATTTCGAGATCGTAAATCGGATATTCGTAAGAAACACCGGCGGAATCCTTAGCCGTACCCGGTTCGCCGACGTCGGTAAGCCTGCCGTCCGCCGTGGAAACTATCGCCTGATCGGGATATTCGAGAGCCGAGGCAAGATCTATCACGCAGTTCGTCTGATTGAGCGCGTAATCGTCGACGGCAAGATAAAGTTTGCCGCTCTTGACGAGTTCGTCGTAATAATCGGTTATATTGATCGAAACGGTACTCTTTTCGCCCTTTCCGCCGTAAACGGGTACGGGATATTCGGAAGCAAGCGTCAGAACGTTTCCGTCCTTGTCCGATTTGACGTAACACGGCATAACGTCCATTACGTACTGATTATCCTGTACGTCCACGTCGAGATAAATGTTGTATTTTACTTTTTTGTTTTCCGTGTATGGATCGAAACGGATACGATAATCGAGAATCTGCGGCGCTTCGTAGTCCACGGTGAACGTGAAATCGAATTCGTCGTTGGCGGGATGTTCGCCGCCTTCGTAATCGAGCGAACCTTTAACGGTTACGTCGTAAGACGAATTGGATTGGAGATTCCATTCTTTCGCGTCGATTTCGAGCATGATTATCGCGCCGCGGTTTCCGCCGCCCGCCGCGTAAGATTTGCTGACTTTTTCCTTTGTTTTGCGGTATTTTATCTCTCCGGTTACCGAGTCTTTAACTTCGATATCGATCGTTTTCGCGCCGCGGAGAAGCCCCGCGTAAACCATATAGACTTCGTATATCGAACGATTGTTCTTTTCGTCGAAAATCGAGATCGCCGCTTTTTCTTTTTCGGCGTAAATCTTGACGTCCGAATCCGACATTTCGTAAAGGTAAGAACCGAGCGCAATTATATATTTGTCATCGTAATACTGACCGAGAACTCTCGTTTCTGCGGCGGAGGCTTTGAGTTTGTCCTCCTCGGGAACGGAAGTGTCCTTTTCGCTTTCCGCGATATCGTAAATACTGTAATCGAACAAAGGCGCGTCGTTCCAGTCGCCGTAGAAAGCAAGATAAGGAAGCCCTATCGTTACTTTCGTTTCTCCCGCGCCGGCAAGCGACACGAAACCTTCGACGTACATTCCGTTTTTGAAATTCTTGTCGAGTTTTGCCTTGGTTGCGGCGGTGAGCGTTATTTTTACGTTTACTTCAACCGTTCCGTTTGCGGGGACAATAACGTTTTCTCCGCTTCCGAGTTTTCTGCCGCCGACGGTTATTTCGATAACGCTGTCGTCGAGCATGTCGGCTTTCTCCGCGACCGTCCTGTTATCGGTTGCGAGAGTTTCCGTCATAACGAAAACCTCTGGCGAATAAACCTCTTCTTTGCCCGACACGTTGTTCACGGTGAAATCGAATTCGTAAACGCCGGCCTTTTTCTTATCGTCGTAAAGTTCTATTTTCGTTTTATCGCTTTCGTTGCCGTTTTCATCCTTAACGGTGATGTAACTTTCGGTTTCGATAGCGTTTTTGATACCGGCAAGCCCCGCGCCCTGTTTTCTCGGCGAATAGGGGTTGTTTTCCTCGTTTCTTGCGATAGTCGCGGTGCTCATAAGAACCTGATTGACTCTCGCCGAAAGAGCCTTGCCTTTTAATCCCTGCTCTTTGAGATTCTGCCGAAGAAGAGCGATAGCGCCCGCCATGTTCGGCGCAGCCATGCTCGTTCCGCTGTAAATATCGTATCCGCCCGGCACAGCGCTGGTTATTTCGCCGCCGTGCGCGGTTATTTCGGGTTTTAACTGAAGATCGGGCATCGGACCCCAACTCGAGAAGTCCGACATGAACGGACCCGCTTCGAAATCGGAATCGATCTGAATCGTTCCGACGTTTCTCTCCGCTCCCTCGACGATCTTTTTCGCCGCGTCCATCGTTATGGCGCAGGTCGGAATCGGATTATTGACCTCGCCGAGCGACATTCTGATCGTACCCGAAACGTTGTTATAAATCACGCAAGCCGTTGCGCCGGCATCCATAGCGTTGCGGACTTTTTCCTCGAAAGTTATATCGCCACGCTTTACAAGCGCAATAGTTCCGTCGTACCTGTCGGAATTTTCGATTTCTTTTCTTACTCTCTGAGTGTAGTTCGCCGTTCTGCCTACGCTGCCTATAACGACGTATTTAAAATTAAGGGTTTCGCCTTTCGTTTTGCCGGTAATTTGATACAACTGATCGACGAAATCGAGTTCGTTGCCGTCGCCGTCGGAAGCCTCGGTGATGAACGCAACCTGATCTTCCGTTCCGTTCGCCTGAATGTAAGCCGACTTCTGACCGTTTATCGAAGCGACGGATAAAGCCGCGTCGTAAGTGGAGGGCGAGCCTACCGTGCCGGAATCGGGATTGGAAGCAAGGTTTGTTCCGTTGCCGCCGCCGAAGCCCGAACTGTAATCGTTGCTTGCCGCAACGACGAGGCTTATGCCCGCCTCTTTAACTCTCGCGTAAATTTCGTTGGTGAGTTTACCCGTGGGTTCGTTGTCGCTTTCGGTTGCGAAACCCGCGCTCGAACCGAGACTCATATTGATTACGTCAACGCCGAGCGCGACGCAATCGCTTACCGCGGAAATGATATCGATCGTATCCGCGCCGCCGAGTCCGTCGCTGTCGAGATTATCGGTGAAAACCTTACAGATGACGAGTTGAGCCTGAGGCGCGACGCCGATGAAAGTTTCTTCGGTTTCCTTGTTGACGACGTAATCGCTCTTGCCAGCAACTATGCCTGCAACGTGAGTTCCGTGCGTGGAATAGGACGGATAAACGTCTGCGTCGTCGTCCGCGTAATCGTAAGCGTAAGGAATTTTCGCGTTATAATACGCCTCTTCTGCAGTTACTTTGGCATAAAAGCCGTCGCCGGCCTCGGCAATCTTCGTCGCGACGTAGTTTTTATCCCACGCGGGATGATCGGGCATCGCGGCAAACGCTTCGTGCGAATAGTCAAGACCGGTATCGAGGACAGCGACTACCATCCCCTCGCCTTTCTCGTTTATATTCTGAGAATTATATATACCCGTGGCGTAAACGTTGGCGTCGTTTTTGACGGCGACTTTCGGTTCGGCATATCTCTCGGAAAACTCCACGCGTTTAACACCGTCGATTTTTTTAATCGCCTCGTAATTTGCGGCGTCAACCTTCAAGGCGACGCCGTTGTTAAGAACGCTGTAAGAATATTTGAACTCGTATTTGATTCCGCTTTGGTCGAGTTTATTCAGAAACGCGTTATGCGAAGCGGTTATGGACTTTTTGAGCGTTTTTGCTCTGCCGCTTGCGGCGAATTCCGAAAATCCGGTGTTGTCGTCCGCTTCTTTTTCATAGGCGGAATACAAATCCTCGCCGTCGAGTTCGACGATTATCCAACGCTCGCCCTCGAACTTAGCCGTTTTGGTTTCAGTCGTCTGAACGACGTCTTTGTTGAAATACTGCGAGCGGAGTTTCGACGTGTCGAGTTCCGTTCTGACGAGATTTCCCGTCAGCGTTTTCGAACCGTAACTTACGTCCGCTTTGGAAGAATAAGATGTCGCAAACGCCATGGAAATGCATAAAGCCAAAGCCGTGGCAGCTTGCAACGAACCGATGATCTTCTTTTTGTGTTTGAACATTACCTCTCCTGAACGCTCTACTTTTGTAATATTTTTTTGAGCGCGCATACTTCTCATTATATCTTATTATACCACATATAACCGAAAAAAACAAATAAAAACCAAGGCAAAAAGGAGCTTTGTCGATTTTCATCGAAAACTTACCGTAATTTCTTAATTATCACAATTCTCTTCTTCCGGCGGCGCGTGTTTTTCCTATCCGTACGCAATGCATAACTTGCATAATTATTCATTTTGCTTTGTTTAAAGGAATGTTTTGCAATGAAATTTATTCGTTTTGATGTTTTTCGCTCATATATATACTATTTTTTCGTTCCATAAAATCGGAAAGGCTAAGACTTGTGTAAAATATTTATTTATATGCAGTATAAGATATTTTGATATCACAACGAAACTTTCGCGATTAAAACGCAAAACAAGAACACAGACGCGAATTTCACTCGCGCGATTTACCTTTACAACCGCCGACCGTTATGATATAATAACTTTATATTTATAATGACGTTATATTTAACGTATGGACATATGAGGAGTTTTATGAAGAAAATCATTACCCTTATCCTTACATTGATCGTCGCGCTCTCGCTCGGTTGCGCTCTTACGGCGTGCAAGGATAAGCCCGCCGAATCGGTCGGTTCCGGCAAAGAATCCGTCGGCGAAACAGACAAAGAATCCGTCGGCGAAACGGGCGGAGAATCCGACGCTGCAGCCGCGATGAGCGAAGAAGTTTTCGCAACGTTTAAAGGCAGAGCGCGTTTCGGCGGCAACTACGCTTACGATCACACCGTGGACGAATACGACAAGAAATTCGGCATCGTTACCGTTTTCGGCGGCGAAAACATCTCCATGACCGAATCCGACGCGGAAACGGGCGAGGTTTATTACGATTACGTTTACGGAAAAGACAACCGGAAACTCACCGTTATAAACAGGACCGTAGACAACCAAATCGTCATAACGCCGTCGAACGACCTTTTTGAAGATTATTACAACCCGTTCGACAAACTTTCCGCAAGCGATTTCGTCAGAACGGAAGATAACGTTTTTTCTCTTACCGATAAAGTCAAAGCGAAAGCCGCGGCTGCGGCCTTAACGGGCTGGCGGGAATCGATCGCAATATTCACCGTTACCGTTAAAAACGGAAAAGCGGAAAGCGTTCATATCGTCACCGATAAAATTTACCGGATTGTCGACTCGGAAGATTATTACGTTTCCACTTACGACTTCGCTGTTTCCGAGCACGGAACGGCGGCGGTAGATCCTTTCAAACTCAACCCCTACCCGCACGACGCCTCGCACGACGTTTTGCAAGCCGCGCTCGATAACGCTGCGGAAAAAACCGCTTATTCCGTAAGACATCAGGGACACGAAGTCGGCTACGAAGAACCCGACGGCGGCGAAACCCGTCCCGGATACGGCGACACCGATTACAGGGTGTACGTGACGGAAGATATGGTTTACGATTCTTACGTCGGCGAAGAACACGGATTTAAACTTATCGACGGCTACGTTTATCCGTTCACCTATAACGCCACGACGAATGAGATCGTTTTAACCGACCCCGTAGGACAGGATATGTCCGCCTATAAGTCGATTTTCAACGGTTTTAAGGTGGAACTCTTTACCGAACTCGAAGAAAACGTTTACGTGCCGCATAACGGCGCAATCGCGTCCATAGTCGCGCCTTACTTCGCCGAAGGCAACGAAAAAACTCAGTATTCCTACGCCACCGATTTCAGAATAGAACTCAGAAACAGCGAACTTTACAAAGTGATTTTCACATACAAAACTTACGGCATCGAAGAAACGGTTACTCTCACCTACGACTTCGAAACGGAGAACGATCTTTCCTTCCTCGACTTCTCGAAAGCGACGAAAACGAGCGTTCTCGATGATTATATCGGACAATATAAAGACGAAAACGGTCACTTCTGCGACGTAAGCAAAAGCGGATTCGTTCTCGACGGCGAAGAAATCGAAATAACCTATTACGGCAAAAACGAACAGGGCTTAAACTGCTTCGTGGGCAAATGGAAAGGCAACGTCGTTTCCATATTCAAAATGTCGTCGAAACAACTTATCGTTCAAAGCGACGATCTGACCGTAAACTACACTCTCACTTCGGTCGAAACCGACGACGTGACCGTTCCCGACGAATTCAAGGGCGTGTGGCAGATTGACAACGACAAGGAAAATCTTCACTACAAACTCGTCGTCCAGTCGCGCGCGGTGTTCTTAAACGGAGAATCTCTGCCGCTGATTTCGTATAAGGAGTCGGAAGGCTTAGCCGCCAGATACGGAGATTCCACGCTTTACGTTATCGATATGAAAGAAGCCGACGGCGAAAAGACGTTGTTCGTCGCAATCGTAGACGGCGAAAACAATTACGTTTCGTTTTACCTTACCTTCGTCGGTTCGGACGTGGGAATCGAGATTCCGAAAGATTACGTTGGAACTTACTCCGACGATGACCATAAGCATACGGTTATAATCACCGCCTCCGCAATCACCGTAAACGGCGAAACGTTCAAACCCGAAACTTACACCGACGCGGACGGGTTTATCGGCACTCTCGGCTCGCAAAAAAACTATTTCATAAGATTCTACGAGATGGCAGGCACAGTCGATAAGGATAAAATCATAGTCGGCACGTTGTCCGACAATTACGTTCTTAAACGCGTTGCCGCTCCTAAGGAAAACTATATCGGCACGTGGGAATCCGACCCCGAAATCACCGCTTATCACTATGAAGTCGTTTTCACCGAAACCGAACTCTTCATCAACGGCGTTTCTTACGACGTCGTATACGACCCGACTTACGGCTACAAAATCAACTGGAACGACCCCGCGAAACCATACACCGCTTATATTCTCTTCTATTATAACCGCTACGGCAACCCGATGATGGTTCTTTACGACGACAACGACCTCATGGTCAATCTCTTCAAAAAGAAAGCGACCGCGGTGCCGGCTTATATGGTCGGCGTGTGGAACGGAACGAACGTCCGCAACAACGAATCCGTCGAACTCCGCATATACGAAAACGGCAACATAACGCTTAAAGCGGGCGACGCGGAAGCCGAAGAAATCAAAACGACCTACGCCGACGACGCGTTTACGTTCGTTAAGGACGGAAAAACCTGGCAGATAACCTACACCGACAGCGAAATCGTGATTTTCGAAGCCGAATCTTTCGACGCGACGCTGACAAGAACGTTCAATTATTTTGTTCCTAAAGGGCTTTACGGTCAGTGGAAAAGCGCCGACGGTTACATGATAAAATTCTCCGGAAACGGCATAGAATTCACCGTTAACGGAATAACGACGACGATTGCCGAAGCGGAAATCGAGGACGGGAAATCGGTTTATTACTTCACGTTCACGCTCGACGGCGTTAAATACAGCGGCGAATACGGAACTTACGGCGACGTGATAATGATTATGATATACACGAACAATTCCGATATCCCCAGCGGCTCGAAACAACTCAGCCCGATTTCGTAATCGGGATTTTAAACGGCACAGAAAAACGCGAGGCGGAAAACCTCGCGTTTTTTATGGCTTTTTATTTTTCGGGCGTTTTTTTTCGGGCGGTGTTTTATCGGGCGGTGTTTTTCAGACGCTGAGTTCCCCGCCCGGCGTTAAGGCATTAACACGCTGAACCGTTAAGTCGTCGGTTAACGCAAACCGTCAGTTGACGCGCCAAGCCGTCAGGTCAGCCACAAGCGAATGAGGAGATAAGTAAGCAGAAAGCCTGCGAAAACAACGAGAATACGCGGCAGCATCGCGGCGAACATTCCGCCGATCATTGCCCTTTGCTCCTTTTTCGTATACTCTTCTTTCTGCTTCTTTTTAACGTCGTTTTTTTCGGTTTTATTCCTCTTCGGGCGACCGGAAAACATCGCTCTGCGATACTGCGGCAACTCGCTACCGTCCATTCTCGCAACGGTCATTCCGTTATCCCATTCGTCTTTTTTCTTCTTCATAGTTACATTATAACCTTTATCGACAAAAAAAACAAGCGATATGACTTGACAAAGACTACTCTTTCGGAATATAATATTATTACAATTTCATATTATCACATTTTCATTCGGGGATGTTCCGAATTCGACTGGATGAAAAAGGGAGGGTATAAGCATACCGTAGGACTCGGCTACGTTAAAACGATAAAACAAATTTAAATGCGAATAATAATCAATTTGCACTCGCTGCTTAATTAACGCGGCGATGTCGGTTTACGGAGATCCCGTCGGCTGTAAACCGGCATAATTTAAGGCGGGGAACGGCTTTTGCGTTTCGATTGCGGCGCAACGGCGGCACTTAGTAATTTACGGCGGAAACAGTCGGTATACAGATAGTTTCCGCAAGAGATTTAAAGTATACTAAGTATGTAGAAGGCTTTTCGGTTTTTATTCAACACATGGGTTTGACTCCCATCATCTCCACCACCTTAAACCTAAAACAAACTTCTTGTCGGAAGTAAGTTTTAGGTTTTTTACTTTGAATTTTTTATTGACAAAGCAATTTACATGTGTTATTATTTAAATATCCGTAGGGGTTGTTTTATTAAAGTAATTGAGTAACGTGTTTCGTTTATACTTTCTTTTGCAAGCGGGAGAGTTTAAGCGGTAAATCTTACAAGTATTGTTTTGATAAAATAAGACCTGACGTCAGGAGTAGTCTGTCACGCTTGAGACAGATTCTTTTGTGGTGAAGGTCTTTTTTTCTCCTTCGGATAATAAATCCCGGAGGTTTCACAATGAAACTGCAAAATTTAAATGATCATCTTGACAAAGTTCAAGAAAAAATCGGATACCGCTTTGACAATATCGATTTATTGTTGCAAGCCTTTACAAGAAGTTCCTATTCTACGCAATATGGCGGAGAAAACAACGAGGTATTAGAATTTATCGGCGACAATGTTCTCGATTTTTACGTCGTTAAGACGTTAGCCGACAGATTCGGATTTATGAAGTCGCAATCGGACTTCTACGACGAAGATAACGATAACGAAGAATTTTGTATCGTCGCTCACAAGAAAGAATCGGATTTTACGGATATCAAAAAAGAAATCGTGTCCAACAAAACGCTTGCAAAAAGAATCGATTCTCTCGGTTTTGCCAAATATATGTATTTAGGCAACAGCGATATCGATAATAACGTTATCTCTCAAGAAAAAGTAAAAGCCGATTTATTTGAAGCAATTTTGGGTGCAATAGCCATCGATAGTGATTGGGATGCAGAATCACTCCAAAATTCAACCGAATATATGCTCGACATCGACAAATTTCTGGCAAACGTCGATACTGAAGAAAAGCGTCCCGACAAATTCAAAGAAGAATATGCCGTGACCACGCTGAAAGAACTTGCCGAACACGGATATTGTTCAATTCCGGAATACGATTTATCAGATGAACAAGTGGAGCAAAACGGACGCTTGTGGTGGGCCTGCACTTGCGCTGTCAGAAATTGGAATATTCGAAAAACAGGGCTTTCTACTACTAAAAAAGGCGCAAAAAAATATGCCGCATATCAGGTTCTGTGCGAGCATTACGATTTGCCCGATGAATTTGACGAAAGCAATGATTAAAAACTAATTCTAACTACATATGGGCTATCAGGCGATTGATAGCCTTTTTTATTTAGAAGATTATGCGGCGTTATATCAGACAAGAATAAATCGAACCGCGGTCCGACATCGCCTGCCAAAAACAAATCAAACCGCGGTCCGGCATCGCCTGCCAAAAACAACTCGAACCGTGGTCCGGCATCGCCTACAAAAATAAATCAAACCGCGGTCCGGCATCGCCTGCCGGCAAGCGAACTATCGGCGTTCGGTTGACAAGATTAACAAATTCCGATATACTGTATTCAAATCAATTTCGGAGATGATTAACATGAAAAAATTTGTAAGTTTTATCGGCGCTTTATTACTCGCCGTAACGCTGAGTTTTTCGCTGGTCGGTTGCGGCGAAAACTCTATTTCTGTTCAGTACGGTAAAAAATATACCCTCGGCGACAAATATTACGTATTCGCGAAAGACGGAACAGGTTATTGTGAAGAACACAGCACGTCGACGAACGGCTCTAAGACGTCGGGTAGAATTGATTTTGTCTGGAAAACGGCGTCCGACAATATGGTGTATCTGTTTGAAACCGACAGAAAATACTTTGACGATAACACCGAAGGCAATACCGTTTCTATCACCGGTCAGCCGCTGGCCTTCGGTAAGGATTTCTTTGCGTTAACAGCCGTCAGCGGATATGTCGGCATGTACGGAGGCTCGGTTGGCGAAAGTTGCGCGCGTTATATCGTGGAAGATTCGGATCTCTGGAAGAAAACCAAAGGTTAGCCGGGAGGGATTCGAACCCCATCAAGCCTTAAAGCCGTCTTTTTTGCCTGTTGCGGCAA
>OGUO01000426.1_pt1 | contig 31140 bp, 26 predicted proteins | sample 1553641 | NCBI WGS metagenome assembly OGUO01 (sample SAMEA2579980, study PRJEB22360) | human gut metagenome | biome: human gut; feature: human-associated habitat; material: faeces | place: Denmark | collected 2008/2010 | reverse complement strand
CCGCTATTAACGACCTACTCCCTTTCCAGGGGAGCCCCTTCGGCCAGCTTGGGTACTTCTCCAAATTGCCCTAGATTCGTCGTTTCACAGAAACGACTTTCTTCACTCTCTCGTGTCTTTATTTAGTTCTCTTCGTTTTCACCGAAGAACCTTGTGCATTATATCGCACTTTTCATTTGTTTGTCAAGTACTTTTTTCAAAACTTTTTAAGTAACTTGACAAGCGGAGAGAGTGGGATTCGAACCCACGCGCCCTTGCGGACAAACGGTTTTCAAGACCGCCTCGTTATGACCACTTCGATACCTCTCCATAACGTATTCTGTTGTTGTCGTTTTGTGTGTCTCACGCGACGACTTGTTTATAATACCAAACCAGAATACATATGTCAACACTTTTTTTAAAGTTTTTTTATTTTTTTTGTTTTTTCTCTCTAAATCGCTTTTTATAGGCCTTCATCTGTAGATATATCAACTTATCATGTAACACATGAAGCTTGTGAAAAACTTTCCTTACACGTACAAGATTCGTTGCAAGTCTAACATCCTCTGGTGTCGTGACCTTAATGTTATCATAACCACCTTCAAACAGTTTTACCGGCACATTCCCATATGTTTCTACTACCATTGCATCATCGGTTACTTTTCCATCATCATTTTCCATCATCTTTTCATATGCCTTTTTTACAAGGTCAAATTCAAAACATTGTGGTGTCTGAACCTGCCACAATGTTTTTCTCTCAGGTGTACGGATCGCGTAATTCTCCTCATCAACAACTTTAATCGTATCTTTCGATGGCATTCCCACGACACATGCACGATATTTTTTTACATAGTATATGCATTTTTGTATTAATTCTGCACTGATCATCGGACGTGCTCCATCATGGATCAGTACATAATCTGCATCCTCAATTGCTTCAAGCCCAAAATAAACGGATGCATAACGTTCCCATCCGCCTGGCACGATCTTTTTCACCTTATTAAAATGATAACGGTCTACAATATACTCTTTACAGTAATCTATCTCGTCTTCTCCTGTAACAAGAATAACCTCATCTACAGCGCTCTCCTCAAAAGCCTTCAGCGCATAGTACACCAAAGGCCTTGATTTGATCAGCATATATTGTTTTGGGATTCCGCTTCCCATTCTTTTTCCTTCTCCTGCTGCCAAAACGATTGCCGCAATTTTTTCTCCCATGTATTTACCCCTGTCTGGTACCAATCTTTAATCCAGGTACCGCATTCAGATCTAAACCGCTTCTTACACCATTGATATAGTCATAGTATCCACAAACTCCGATCATTGCTGCATTATCTGTACAGAAAATAGGAGATGGATGATAAAATTCAATTCCTGCTTCCTTACATCTCTCGATCATTTTTGCACGAAATGCTCCATTGGATGCAACTCCACCTGCGATTGCAAGTTTCTTGTATCCTAATTCTTTCGCCGCTTCTACTCCGTGAGAACTCAAAACATCTACAACCGCTTCCTGGAAAGAAGCCGCGACATCCGCACGGTTTACTTCTTCACCTTTCATCTCGCACTTATTTAAATAATTCAATACTGAAGATTTTAATCCACTAAAACTAAAGTCCATCTTAGAATCATTCACTTTCGCTCTTGGAAATGCAATTGCATTCTTATCCCCTTCCTTGGCAAGTGCTTCAATCTTTGGACCCCCTGGATATCCCAGTCCTATCGCACGTGCTACTTTATCGAAGGCTTCTCCTGCTGCATCATCTCTTGTACACCCAATGATCTCGTATTTTCCATAATCCTTGACATCAACAAGGTGTGTATGCCCCCCTGATACGACCAGACATAAAAATGGAGGTTCTAAATCTGGATGTTCAATATAATTAGCGCAGATATGTCCTTCAATATGATGCACTCCTACCAATGGTTTCTTCTTTGCAAACGCGAGTGCTTTCGCTTCTGCCACACCAACTAATAGTGCACCGACTAATCCTGGTCCATAAGTAACCGCGATCGCATCAATACTGTCTAATGTTTCTCCTGCTTCTTTTAATGCTTCTCTTACTACAAAGTTCACTTTCTCTACATGTTTTCTTGAGGCAATCTCAGGGACAACACCGCCATATAGCTTATGCAGTTCGATCTGAGATGAAATGATATTGGATTTTACACATCTTCCATCCTCTACAACTGCTGCCGCTGTCTCATCGCAGGAAGATTCGATTGCCAGAATCTTAATCTTATCGCTCATCGTATTCTCCTATTCTTCCTGAAAATCTAAAGTTATCGTCTTACCGTCTTTTCCAGCTTTTGCTCTAGGGAAAATCGACTTCACTTTCCCCATAAATTCTTCTGCCCGGACTAATGACGGACTATAATGAGTTAACCACATCTGTTTTACATCTGCTTCTTTTGCAAGATGCGCAGCTTCGTAAAATGTCATGTGTTTATATTCTCTTGCTTTCTTTTCTTTTCCTTCTTCTCCATACATTCCTTCACAAATAAATAAATCTGCATTCTTTGCGTGTTCAGAAATTGTCTGGACTGGTCTTGTATCCGTACAATATGTCAATTTAATTCCAGGTCTAGGACTTCCTAAAATCATATCACTTGTAAGTACACGACCATCTTCACTTGTCACAGTTTCTCCCTTTTGAAGCCTGTTCCAGTATTTCATCGGGATGTCATTTTCCTTTGCCTTTACAGGATCAAACTTCCCAGCTCTTGGGATGATCATATTATAGCCATAACAAGGCACATTATGTTTTACATAGAAAGCTTCAATTTTATAGCCATCCATCTCAATAACGTGCTCTTTCTCATTTAATTCATAAAATTCAATCGGAAATGGAAGTTCTGGTGCGATCACGCGCAGTGAATTCACAACCCTTTCTACGCCTTTTGGTCCTATGATCAAAAGAGGTTCTGTTCGTTCTGCATTTCCAAGTGTTAAAAGAAGTCCTGGAAGTCCACTGATATGATCTGCATGAAAATGTGTAAAACAGATCGCATCTAATGGTTTAACACTCCAGCCCCTCTCTTTAATTCCTACCTGTGTTCCCTCCCCGCAGTCGATCAACAGACTATGCCCGTTGAATCTTGTCATACATGCGGTCAACTTTCTATATGGAAGCGGCATCATTCCACCGGTTCCAAGTAAACATACATCTAACATAAATCACCTTTTATGATAATATCTCACTCTTCTCTGTTACCTTTGGAGAAATCTCAAATTGTTTTACGATACGATCGTAACATCTCTCACAAATCTTAAATTCATGAATCTGCGTATCTTTGTTTGAGAAATACCCCCATTCTTTTTTAACTTCTATATAATCTGTTTTATTGTTTAATAACTGTCCACATACATTACATTTCATCTCATTCTCCTCCTTACGCTCATCATTATAAACGGGCGTTTCTGAAGAATCCAGTGGAAATGATTGGTCATCTGTTAAAATTTCACAAAACATTAAGATCGCATCCTCGATCGGATCCTTATAATACTTTGCTCTGCGTCCATATTCTTCAAATCCATTCTTTAAATAAAACTGATACGCTGCTTCGTTTGATTCTCTGACCTCCAAATAGATCGTGTCTACCCCTATCTCCTGATACCTTCGTCTGAACTCATGAAACAACAATGTGCCAATTCCCATTTTCCTTATAAATGGAATCATTGCGATCCTATGTAATTCTGCCTGATCTAACACATGCTCAGCGATTATATATCCACTAATACGATTTCTGTCTCTCCATACATAAATATCACTAGTTTTACGATAATAGAAAGACTCAATACTATCGAAACTCCATGGTCTGTGAAAAGAAAGTTTTTCTATCTCTGCGATCATCGGAAGATCTTCTGGAAGTGCTTTCCTCACATGCCATTCTCTGGCTGTTATACTACTTTTGTCCATGAAGCCTCTCTTCTCTCTCTCGTTCAGCCTGAGATTTTCTTAAATATTCTGGCACAAATTCGTCTGCACTTTCATAAATTCCCTGTGCAAAATATACTTGTGCTAACGTTCCGACTGCTGCTGCTCTCTGGCGGTTTGCATGTGCTGGAGCAAAAATTGCCAGATCACCCATCTTCTCTAAGATTTCTTCTTTATATACTGGTACGCCATCCCCAAGGAATACAACTGGTTCATTGTATTCCCTCAACTGTATCAAAGTATCTTCTACACTCTGGGCACATTGTTCCTTTAAGACTTTCATTTCACTGCCTTCAAATCGGTAAAATCCTGTATACACTTGTTTTCTTCTGGCATCCATCATTGGACAAATGATCATGGACGTTCCAAATAACTGATATGCAAGCCCATCTACAGTTGGCACAGGAATGATCGGTTTATCCAGTGCCAGCCCTAATCCTTTGGCTGTTGCTGCACCAATGCGAAGTCCCGTAAAAGAACCTGGTCCTTTTGCTACCGCAACCGCATCAATATCTTCTATCTCAAAGGATGTTCTCTTGATTACTTCATCTAACATCGGAAGTAACGTCTGAGAATGTGTTAATTTATTTCCAGTCGTATACTCTGCGATCAACTGATCATCTTCGATCAATGCCACAGAAGCTACCAGACCAGAGCTGTCCAGTACTAATAATTTCATCTATTGTTCCTCCATTTCAATCTCTCGATAGTCAAATCCTTTTTCTAAATCTTTACGGATCGTAATCTTTTGATAATGATCTGGCAGAATTTCCTCGATCAGATTTGCCCATTCGATCAGACAGACTCCTTCTCCATAAACATAATCTTCATATCCGATCTCGTCCATCTCTTCAATATCACCAATACGATAAACATCAAAATGATATAGTGGAAGCCTTCCCTCTTCATATTCTCTTACGATCGTAAAAGTCGGACTCTGAATTGGTTCTGTGATACCAAGTCCATCTGCCAACCCTTTTGTAAATACAGTCTTACCAACCCCAAGATCTCCATATAAACAGATCACCTGTCCAGGCTGTGCCTCCTGTCCGATCTTCTTTCCGATCTCATACGTATCTTCTGCACAAAAACTTTGTACGATCATTTTCTATTCTTCTCCTTCTGAATTCTCTTGAACTTCTGATTCCGATACTTCTGTCTCTTCCCGCTCAGTTTCTGTAGATGCCTTGGAATATTTTGAAATATCTCCTCCATCTGTCTGTGTCTGAACAGCCTTCTTTCTTGCTTCTTTGATGTGTTCTTTCATATAATCTAACATCTTTTCTCTGTCATCACCAAGTTCATAATCTGGAAACACAAATGCCTGCTGTTTTCCTGTATACAATAATGTCAGCCCCATAAAATGTGTGATCTTATAAACTCTGTTCCACTCGATCGTCGCACTTTCTTCTCCTAGCTCTACAAAAATACCATCATCTCGTAAAGTGTAGTACGTTGGATTCTTGTATACTGGATTCTCAATTGCCTGTTTCTTTGCTTTTACATATATCATCAGTGGATTAATGACAACAAATAATGCAATAACAACTGCACCAAAAATAATATTCGTCTGTCCTTCTGGCTGACCGATTCCGTGGACGATCATATATGCTCCGACTCCCAGCATAAAAATCGTCAAAATCGCCTGTACTCCGGAATACGTGTATGCTAATGAAAATTTAAAAATATCTTTCGCTTTTAATTGTGTATGAAATTTCATCTTAATTCTCCTTACCTTTTCTCTGTTAATGAAATATTATACCATAATCCGGGTATAAAACCAATGATTTTACAAATACTACAAGCATACACGAAAACCAATGAATATGGAGGATCTTAAGAATGAAAGCTACAGGTATTATACGAAGGATTGATGACCTTGGCCGGATCGTTATACCAAAAGAAATACGAAAAACCATGCACATCAGAGAAAGCGATCCTTTGGAGATATTTACAGAGAGGGACGGCGATATCATTTTAAAGAAATATTCCCCGATCGGTGAACTAGGAAACAGTGCGAAGCTATATGCAGAATCGATCGCTGCTCAGATTCCACATACAATCTGTATTTGTGATCAAGACTGTGTGATCGCTGCTGCCGGACCAAATGCCAAAAAACTAATCGGAAAATTATTAGATGAAAAGGCTGAAGAAGCTTTGATAGATCGAAAACATATATTGATGGACCGTGAAAAAGAAGATTTCTTTCCTCTGATCTTGGACTTTCCAGAGGTATTTCGCTATGTGTGTCTTTCTACGATCATTGCAGAAAGTGAAGCCGTTGGATTTGTATGTATTCTTTCTATTGAAGATGAATTAGATGATCAGGAGTTTAAAATTGCCAAAATTGCTTCTGATTTTCTAGGAAAACAGCTCGAAGCATAACGTAAAAAAGTGAAATACAGTCGCACAAAACGGCTGTACATTTCACTTTTTTCTTCATGATACATACTTATTATGATTCAATAATAATATTTTCTAATCCACCTTCGACTGCCCAGCTTTTAAATTCCTGCATCTGTTCTTTTGTATACAGTTTGGGATTTTCTTCAAAACAATATTCTCTATCTACCAAGTGATATTTTGCTTCTGCCAGTGGATTGTAGTTTAAGATTTCATAGGAAACATACTGATAGATCCCATTTAAATATTTTGCAATTCCCTTGATGTTATCTTTCGTTGCAGTCATTTCTGGAATCATCGGTGTTCTTATGATGACCTTCTCTCTGTTTGATGTCTCTAATAAGTATCTGATATTATCTTTGATCTTTTGATTTGAAACCCCAGTGTAATACATATGGTCTTTTTCTGTTGCTAATTTGAAATCTGCAAAAATCCTGTCTAGATATGGAAGGAGTTCTTTGATCACTTCCTGATCTGCATACAAGGATGTCTCGATTGCGGTGTGAATTCCTTCTTTTTTGCATGCTTTTAACAGCTCTTTTGTAAATTTCCACTGTAATAACGGTTCCCCTCCTGAGATCGTAACTCCTCCATTTCCATAACGATAGAATGATTTATCTTTGCGGATTTCTTCCATAACCATTTCTACGCTCATCTCTCTGGAATCCATGGCGATTGCTCCCGTTGGACACCAGTCAATGATGGTATTCCAGTTTTCATTTCTGTTTGGATGAATGTGTATCTGGTCATTTTCCATCGTAACGCCCTGATTTTTTGATTTCGCAATACACGTCTTACAATGCATGCAGCGGTTTTCAAAATAAATTGGTCTTTTGCGGATGGAAATTCCTTCTGGATTCTGGCACCAGACACATTTTAACGGACATCCTTTTAAAAATACTGTGGTACGGATTCCGTCTCCATCGTGCGTTGAAAATCTGCGAATATCAAATACTTTTCCTGTCATCTTAAATATCTCCATAACTTGTTCTTGCGATGATCTCATTTTGCAGTTCATCGGCAAGTTCTGTAAAGTAGGCTGTGTAACCCGCAACTCTGACGGTCAATCCGCGGTATTGCTCTGGATTCTTCTTTGCTGCGAGCAAGTCTTCTTTTCTTACTACGTTAAACTGGATATGTGGAATCTCAAGATCTACAAATGTTCTTAAGAAATTTGCAAACTTATCAATTCCTGTCTCTGTCTTGAAAAATTCAGGAAGGAATTTCATATTTAATAATCCGCCATTGGTTGTAAGTGTCTTATCTAGTTTGGATACGGATTTTAATACGGCTGTTGGTCCTTTGATATCTCTTCCGTAAACAGGTGACATTCCTCCATCTGCTAATGGTTCCTTCGCATATCTTCCATCTGGAGTTGCGCCTACATTTTCACCCATTGGCACATGGGCTGATACGGTATACATTCCTGTATGATATGGACCTTTTCGATAGTTTTTAAATGTTCTTAATCGATTCTTGAAGTAATCTGCCCATTTTGTTCCCTGTTTGTCAACTTCATCGATGTCATTTCCGTACTTCGGAACCTTATTAACGCACATTGCTCTTAAGATTTCATATCCTTCAAAATTGTTCTTTAATGCATCAAGCATTTCTTTTTGTGTGCACTTTTTTTCATCATATACCAGCTGCTTGATTGCGACAAGACTGTCTGCAAGATTTGCAACCTGAATCATCTGAATTCCGGATAAATTGTATTTTGCACCGCCTGCTGTGACATCCATTCCATTTTCCATACAGTTTTCAATGGATGCTGATAAGAATGGAGATGGCAAAAGATCAATATGAGCTTTCTCTACTTCTTCGCATGCAAGAAGCATCTTATCCATGAAATAATCAATTTGTTTCTTGAATGCTGCTTCCAACTCTTCAAATGTCTCGTACGTTTCAAGGTTTCCATAATCTGGTGCGATCTTTTCTCCGGTTAAGAGACAGATTCCTCCTGTCAATGCCACTTCTAATGCTTTATTTAAGTTAAACATTGCAGAATCACTCCATCCAAGGTTATTTCCCTGCGTTGTTAATTCCACGCATCCAACGATCGCATAATCTCTTGCATCTTTTTCTTCAATTCCTAATTCCTGAATGGATGGAATGACTGCCTTGTCATTGAAGAACTGTGGCATTCCGCTTCCTTTGGCTACGACTCTGACTGCTTCTTTTAATAATTCGTCCGACGTTCCTTCGTGAAGTCTTACGGAAAGGTTTGGCTGTGGAAGTCCTAAATGTTTCTGAGATTCTAAGAACAGGAATGATAAATCATTATATGTATCATTTCCATTCTCATCCTGACCGCCGATCGCGATATTAAATCCAATCGGGAAACCTGCAAAATATTTTGCTCCGTGAGAGTTTCTCATATATACGATCTCATTAAATTTCAGCCATAAACATTCGATGATCTCTAACGCCTGCTGTTTATCTAAGGTTCCTTCTTTGATATCTTTTTCATAATAAGCTTCTAAATGTCTGTCTAATCTTCCTGGTGAAAATGAAGATGCATTGGATTCCATCTGTAAAATTACAAACAAGAACCATGTAGACTGTACTGCTTCATGAAATGTCTGTACTGGACGTTCAGAAATATTCTTACAGTTTTGAGCTACTTTGATCATGGTTTGTTTTCTTGTTTCATCTAATTCATTTTCTGCCATGTCCATGATCAGGTCATGATAACGGACCATAAAGTGTTTCGCTCCTTCCATGACGATCTTAACACTTTCATAGAAGTCTTTCTGTCCTTCTTTACATATCTTTAGTTTTTCTTCTGCTTGATCAAGTAGTCCCTGCGGTCCCATCTTTAACCATTTGACACAATCTGGACAGATATGTCCTTGTGCGTGGTCTTTCTGGTTGATCTTTACAACTTTGGCGATCTCGTTGATCTCTTTTCCATATCTCTGATTCAGGACATCTTCTAAGGATTTTCCTTCCCAGTATGGTTTGATGACCTTACGGAATGTCTCAATATCTTCTTGATGTACATTGAAACGGTCCTGTGGTCTTGTTGGGAGTGTTTCAAATTCTTTATCTACCCATGTGCTTCCACTCTCTGGAAATACAACTCCATAACGAACTCCGGCTGTACGATTTCCAACAATCAGTTCTTCTGGTTCTACACGGATCTCCATCTTCTCTAAAGCTGCTTTTAATGATTTTGCTCTCTGTATGATCTTTGGATCATCTTCATTCTCCTGATATGTTTTTGTAATGATCAATGCCTGTTCAATTGATGCGTATCTTGGCTCTGATAACATTTTATCTTTTAAATCTTTGATTCGCTGTGTCTGATATACTCCGTCCATAGAATTTGTCCTTTCTAATTTAATTCTTTACTCAATAACTTCTACCTGATATTCTTTTAGTTTTTCACTAATTTTTTTTGACGGCTTTTCTTCACATAAAATACCGTCAACATCTTCAAATGTTGTATATACATAATTAGCTTTAAAGTCAAATTTACAGTTTTCCATTACCAAATATCGTCTTCTACTTCTTTTCATCGCATGAGATTTCATAATTCCATCTTCTGGTACATATGTCATTATTTCATCATTCTCTACATCTGCTCCCACAACTCCCATAAAACAGATATCAAATCTAAAATTCTTCATCATTTGAACCGTCAATTCTCCAAGAAAACCATTCTGAGATCGATTAAATTCTCCGCCTAACAAAATAAATTTTACTTTCTTTGTTTGGGCGAAAATGTATGCAATATCCATCATACAGCTTATCACTGTAATCTCAAGTTCCTGTTTCTGGATTTCTTTCGCCAATTCAATGTTTGTTGTCGAGGTATCCAAAAAGATCATATCTCCAGGACGAATCAATTTTACTGCTTTTTTTGCAATTTTTTGTTTCTGCTTTATATTCTTATCTTTTCTTGTTGATACAAGATTTGTATGTCCCGGATGCAAAGTATCTGGAAGCACTGCTCCTCCATAAGTTCTTTTTAAAAGATTTTTTGCCTCCATACTTGCTAAATCTTTTCGAATACAGTCTTCTGTTACCTCAAATTGTTTGCTTAGTTCTTTGACTTTTACTTTTTCATTTTCCTGAAGCAAATGTAAGATTTCCTGATGCCGTTCTTCTACAAACATCTTTTATTCTCCTTTTATGTTTTATTATTTATTATTGTTATTTATTATTTTATATTATTTTCACCAGCTGTCAAGTCAAAATAAGAAAAGGCAGCCATTGAAAAACGACTGCCTTTTCTTATTTTTTTAATTATTTCTTGTTTACTGCTGTGGATTTGCTAGGTTTGCCACTGGAAGTTTCACATCCATGGTTGCATTTCCACTGGAAACTGTGATCGTTCCTGTAATCTTCGTAGTTGGTAAGGTAAATTCAAGATTAGTATCTCCACTTACATTCAATGATTTATTCAGCATGATCTTACGTCCACACATACGATAATATACGGAATATGTACCGTGTGGTAAATATCCTGTGGATGTTAATGTTGTATTTCCTACACTACCACTATATTTACCTTCTTTTTCGATACTTCTTAACGAAAATTCCTCATTTGAATTGTGGTTATAGAAATAAATCGTTCCATCAGGACTATTATTATTTACTTTCGTTACAACTTTCACTGATGCAGTAACGATAACTTTTAATCTAGCCTGACCTGTTTTTCCATTGCTATCTGTAATTCGTACTGGTATATCATAAGTTCCTGCTGCAAGTTTATTAGAATCTGCAACCGTAATTCCTACTGAATCACTGTATGTATTATAAATCTTAAATGTTCCATCATATGTGTTCAAAATCTCTGCAGTGATTTTTCCATTTCCACCTGCAAAACAAAGTTCTTTATAGAAAGAATCTTTCGCATAGATCATTCCCCTTACCTGATCTCCAATAGTTTGATTCTCAACCACAATATGGTCATCATCCCCGATCAGGAAATTCACATCTGTTGTTGTATCTCTTCCCAATTCATCTGTTGTTGCAAATACAACATGCTGATTATCTGCTACAGCTGATGGTATTCCTCGAACACGTGCAGAATCACCCAGTTCATTAATTAATTTGTAGCCTGCTGGCAAAGTACCTGTTTTGATCGCTGATCTTTAAGTTCCCATAGCATCATCATCCACAGAAAAACTATGTTCGTCATCACCAACTTTTGCTGTATGTACTTGTCTCACTGTATCTGGATCTACCAGAAATCTTACTTCTGCTGTTTTCTGTCCATTCAATGCATTGACTGTGACTCTTACATATCTTCCATTGTAAATATCATCATTCGCCAAATATACTTCATATGTCTGATTGTCTGTTGTATATATATCATCTACAGGAACTGTTCCCATATAAGAACCTTCTCCATAACTCTTTGTCTCAACTTTAAAATCATCTGCTGTTAATGCCTGAGGTAAATCTAATATTACTTTCAAAGTACTTGAAGAATAAGATTTCAATGGATTATAGACTTTCAGACTCTTAATTCCATTCACTACCTGCTTCTCACGAACCGTTACTGTACATGTACTCTTCTTTGATCCAGATGGAGCAACAACTTTTACGCTCTTCACTGTGCTTTTTGCCTTCGTCTTTTTCTTTGCAGCACTTACTGGCATTGTATATTTTTCTTCTGTAGTCAGTTTTATTTTTATCATTTTTGAACATCTCAATACATCGGTGTTGCAGAAGTCCTTTTACCATCTGTTAATAAATACAAAAATTATTAACCAATACCGTTTAACATACACACTGTGTAGTGATTTGAATAGACTTTAGGTATATGTGACAGAAATAAAAGAAAAACAAATATTTGAAAGAATCAAGGTGGCAAACATGAGCACTTTTTGAGAGCGTTTTTTACAAATTCGCAGTGCCTGTGGTTGGATGTCTGACCGTTGCTGCGAGCATTTTGGCTCGCAGCGAGGGAGTTCCCAAAGGAACAGGCACGGATCAGCGATTTGTAAAAAACGCTCTCAAAAATGCGGAGTTGCCACCTGATTCTTTCAAATATTTGTTTTTCTTTTATTTCTGTCACATACACGTAAGCCTACCCACAAATTTTATCGATTAAGTATCCCTTTCAAATACTGCCCAGTATAAGATTTCTCAACCTCGCAGATCTCTTCTGGTGTCCCTGCTGCAACAACTGTTCCACCGCCTGATCCACCTTCTGGTCCCATATCGATAATATAATCCGCAGTCTTGATCACTTCCAGATTATGCTCGATCACGATCACCGTATTGCCACCTTCTGTCAGTCTTGCAAGGATATCCACCAGTTTGTGAACATCTGCAAAATGAAGTCCTGTCGTTGGCTCATCTAGGATATAGATGGTCTTTCCTGTACTTCGTTTGCTTAATTCTGCTGCCAGTTTGATCCTCTGTGCTTCTCCCCCTGATAATTCTGTGGATGGCTGTCCTAATCGAATGTATCCTAATCCAACATCTCTTAATGTCTCCATCTTACGGCTAATTGATGGAATGTTAGAGAAGAAATCACATGCTTCTTCAACCGTCATATTCAGAACATCATAAATACTCTTTCCCTTGTATTTAACTTCAAGTGTTTCTCTATTGTATCGTTTTCCATGACATACTTCGCAAGGGACATACACATCTGGTAAAAAGTGCATCTCAATCTTGATGATCCCATCTCCTGCACAGGCTTCGCATCGACCGCCTTTCTTGTTGAAACTAAATCTTCCTTTATTGTATCCTTTTGCTTTTGCATCTTTTGTCATCGCAAACAGATCTCTGATCTGATCAAAGACTCCTGTGTAAGTTGCAGGATTGGATCTTGGTGTTCTTCCGATCGGTGACTGGTCGATCGCTATGATCTTATCTAATTGGTCAAATCCTTCGATGTCTTTGTGTAGTCCTGGTTTCGTCTTAGCTCTGTTTAGTTCTTTTGCCAGACGTTTGTATAAAATCTGATTGACTAAAGAACTCTTTCCTGATCCAGAAACTCCTGTTACACAAGTGAAAATTCCAAGTGGGATTTCTACATCAATATTCTTTAAATTATTCTCCTGTGCCCCGACTACTTTTAGGAATCCTGATGGTTTTCTTCTGACTTGTGGTACTGGAATCTTGATCTTTCCGCTTAAATAAGCTCCTGTGATGGATTTCTTATTCTTCATGATCTGTTTTGCAGTTCCCGTTGCAACAACTTCTCCACCATATTCTCCTGCTTTCGGTCCAATATCTACAATATAATCTGCTGCCAGCATCGTATCTTCATCATGCTCTACAACGATCAGTGTATTTCCTAAATCCCTTAGATTCTTAAGTGTACGAATCAGTTTGTCATTATCTCTCTGGTGAAGTCCAATACTTGGCTCATCTAAGATATAAGCTACTCCAACTAATCCAGAACCGATCTGTGTTGCCAGACGGATTCGCTGTGCTTCTCCACCAGATAATGTTCCAGTAGCCCTTGATAACGTCAGATAATCCAGTCCTACATCATTTAAGAATCCGATTCTTGCCTTGATTTCTTTTAAAACCTGTTCTCCGATCAGTTTCTGGCGTTCACTCAATTCCATCGTCTCTAAAAATGAAACCATTTCCCCGACTGACATATCACACATCTCGGCAATATTCTTATCTGCAACCGTTACCGCCAGTGATTCCTTCTTTAATCGCTGTCCATGACATTCATCGCAAGGTGTGATCGTCATAAATGTCTCGTATTCTGCTTTCATATTCTGAGATGCCTCACGATATCTTCTTCCAACATTCTTGATGATCCCTTCAAATGCCACATCATAGACACCTTCGCCTCTCTGCCCTTTATAATAAACTTTGACTTCTCTGCCACCAGTTCCATACAATAAAACATCTTTGACTTCCTGTGGATAATCTTTAAATGGTGTTTCCAGATCAAAATGATAGTCCCTTGCGAGTGCATCTAAAATTGCTCTTGTATAACTCTTCTTATCCGTTGATGATTGCCATCCAAAGACCTGGATCGCCCCTTCTGCAATACTTAACTTCTGGTCAGGGATCATTAAATCCACATCAAATTCCATCTTATATCCAAGTCCATGGCATACCGGACAAGCTCCAAATGGATTATTGAAAGAAAAGCTTCTTGGCTCTACTTCATCAATACTGATATCACAGTCAGGGCAGGAAAAACTCTGGCTGAAATTCAAGGTTTCTCCGCCGATCACATCAACTATCATCAATCCATCGGCTAGATTTAAGGTTGTCTCGATAGAATCTGTTAATCGTTTTTCAATCCCAGGTTTGACCACTAAACGATCCACCACGATCTCAATGTTATGTTTCTTATTCTTCTCCATTGGAATGTCCTCTGACAGATCATAAACATTGCCATCGACTCTGACACGAACATATCCACTTTTCTTCGCATTCTGGAAAACCTTTGCATGTTCTCCTTTTCTTCCACGAACGATCGGTGCCAGAAGCTGAATCCTTGTACGTTCTTCTAACTGCATCAGACGGTCTACCATCTGATCTACGGTCTGCTTACTGATCGGTTTTCCACACTTTGGACAATGTGGGATTCCGACTCTTGCGTACAGCAATCGAAAATAATCATAAATCTCTGTCACCGTTCCTACTGTAGATCTTGGATTTCTGTTTGTTGACTTCTGATCAATAGAAATCGCAGGCGATAATCCCTCTATGCTGTCTACATCCGGTTTCTCCATCTGCCCCAAGAACTGTCTTGCATAAGAAGATAAAGATTCCATATATCTTCTCTGCCCTTCTGCATAAATCGTGTCAAATGCCAGAGAAGATTTTCCAGAACCACTCAGTCCTGTAAATACAACAAACTGGTTTCTCGGCACTTCCAGATCTATATTCTTTAAGTTATTTTCTCTCGCACCTTTGATGCGGATCATCTCTTTCTTCATTGATAAGCTCCTAATTCTAATCTATCATCAGTTTTAGTATTTCTTCTTTTAATCGTCATATTCCTGATATGTGATCTTGAATTCTTTCAATTCATCTCTAAGCTGTGCAGCCAATTCGAAGTTTAATTCTGCTGCCGCCTGATTCATCTTCTTACTTAACCGCTCGATCACTTCTTTTAATTCTTTCTTAGACATGGATTCCATATCTTTTTCATATCCACCTGTTTCCTCTTCATGTTCATCAGATATCTTGATCAGATCTCTGATATCTTTCTTGATCGTCTGTGGCGTAATTCCATGTTCTTTGTTATATTCATCCTGAATCTCACGTCTTCGTTCTGTCTCCGTGATCGCTGCATGCATGGAATCTGTCATGTGATCTGCATACATAATAACATGTCCTTCACTGTTACGTGCTGCACGCCCGATCGTCTGCACAAGAGATGTCTCAGAACGCAGGAATCCCTCTTTATCCGCATCAAGAATTGCAACTAATGTAATCTCTGGAATATCCAGGCCTTCTCTTAACAAGTTGATTCCAACCAATACATCAAAAACTCCCATTCTCAAATCTCTCACGATCTCAATTCGCTCTAATGTATCAATATCTGAATGTAGATATTTTACCCGGATACCAACTTCACGCATATAATCAGTTAATTCTTCCGCCATTCGCTTGGTCAGTGTTGTGACAAGTACTTTATTGCCTTTGTCTGTCTCTTTATGAATCTCTCCTAGCAGGTCATCAATCTGTCCTTCTACTGGGCGTACATCGATCGCTGGGTCTAGTAAACCTGTTGGTCTGATGATCTGTTCTGCCCTTAATAATTCATGTTCTTCTTCGTATTTACCAGGTGTTGCGGATACAAATAACATCTGATCGATTTTCTGTTCAAATTCACCAAATTCCAAAGGACGGTTATCTTTCGCAGAAGGCAAACGAAATCCAAAATCTACTAACGTTGACTTTCTGGACTGATCTCCTGCATACATTCCACCGATCTGTGGTACGGTGATATGCGACTCATCAATGATCATCAAAAAGTCATCCCCAAAGAAATCAATTAACGTACTTGGCGGCTGTCCTGGTTCTAATCCTGCTAAATGTCTGGAGTAGTTCTCAATCCCAGAACAAAATCCTGTTTCTCTTAACATTTCAATATCAAAATTCGTTCGCTCTGCAATTCTCTGTGCTTCGATCAGCTGATCATGTTCTTTAAAATATGTCACCTGCTCAGCAAGTTCTTCCTTGATCCCTTTGATCGCACGTTCAATCTGTTCCTGTGGTACAACATAATGTGATGCCGGGAATATTGCCACGAAATTCAAGCTTCTCTTTACTTCACCTGTTAAAACATCAAATTCCACAATACGATCGATCTCATCTCCAAAAAATTCAACTCTGACTGCATCTTCAAATGTAGAAACCGGAAGGATCTCCAACACATCCCCCTTAACTCTGAAAGTACCTCTCTTAAAGTCAAGTTCGCTTCTTACATACTGAATATTGATCAGGTCATCGATCACCTCATCTCTGTCCTTTATCATCCCTGGTCTCAAAGAGATCATCATCTCTGAATAGCTTTCTTTGCTACCAATTCCATAAATGCAGGAAACACTAGATACAACGATCACATCTTTTCTCTCGATCAATGCTGCTGTCGCGCTATGTCGTAATTTGTCAATCTCATCATTGACCGATGAATCCTTCTCTATATAAGTATCGGTAGATGGAACATAGGCCTCTGGCTGATAATAATCATAATAGGAGACAAAATATTCCACGGCGTTATGTGGAAAAAACGCCTTAAACTCACTATATAACTGTGCTGCTAACGTCTTATTATGTGCCAAGATCAATGTCGGTTTATTCAAATTCTGTATAATATTCGCCATTGTAAATGTCTTACCTGAACCAGTCACTCCAAGAAGCGTCTCAAACTGATTCCCATCTTGAAATCCTTTGGTCAGCTTCTCGATCGCCTGTGGCTGATCCCCAGTTGGCTCATATTCTGATACTAATTCAAAATGATCCATATAACTTCTCCCTTATGAAATATCTCTTATCTTTTCATCTATGCATGATTCTGACTGCTCCCACGGGCAAGCCCGTGGGGTTCTGATTGCCAAGTGTAGCTTGTAATCGTACACCATTTTCAGGCTTTGGAGTTACAAGTGTAAATCTGTTTGAATCAGGACTTTTATTACCAAGCAGTCCTACGACCACATTAGCGGTAAATTTCTGTCTTACGACAAGGAAGTACAGTCAATCTCCCTAACATTTAGTTGTTAAGCTACTTTAATTCCACTGTTTAGTATTTTGATATGATTAGCCTTAATCCATGCAATTAGGGCTTTTTCTTTGTCATAGCACCTGCCGAAATCTGTAATACATTTATCTTTGTCTATATCCTGCGTTCTGTAGTCGTAACAATAGAGCAAAAATGATGAATACCAATCTCTTTGTACCAATGTTCCGTCTCGAAGTCTGTAGAGCCTATCAGACAGCTTTTTCTTAATGTAGTCATCTGCCGTGTGGTCGTATTGGCTTGCCCTATAATTATTCGGAACTTCTATATATGCGCCGCCTGTGACTTTGAATTTCTTTTCAATAGTAGTTTGAAATCCAGACGGACAACGATTCTTTATAGATTTGCCAAAGCGCTTTTTCTTATTAAATTTGCCTTTGCTATTAACAGTAGTCTTCTTAGCCCGTTTCATCAGCTTGCTTGCATTTTTAGGTTCTGTGACGAATGTATCTCCAAGACTTCGCAGATAGTTAGCATCTTCGTTTATTGCAAGCTGTCTATTTACTGCATTTATACGGCATAATTCAGTGTGTTTGGCTTTCAGCTTCTTGTAGCGATCAGAATATTTCCAAGTCTTTTTACCTTTCTTGATAGTGCCGTCAGGATTGTAATTCTGTGGATTGGTTGCCCGTCTACTCCTGTCCATAGCACGATAATATAAGCGTTCCTTGCGTTCAGAAGTCTGTATGCTGTTGCCACGCTCTGAAAGGTTCTTCAGTCCGACTTCAGTATCAGAAGTATAGGCAACTGTCTGCGTTCCTATATCAGCACCTATCATGCCTTTACCGTATTTATGTCTTGGATTGCCGAATCTATCATATTTAGACTTAGCTTTGCCTTCTATTGTCAGATGCAGATATACTCTGTACTTACCTCTTATCAACCTTGGAACAAGAGTAGCATAGCAAGGTCTATAAGTATCTATACAACAGGCTTCTTCTATAAGCGTATTGACAGCATCAGCATCCATCTTGTCAGGATTCTCAAGATAAGACAAAACGGCGTTAACTTCATCAGACTGAAACCTGTCGTTGACTTGAATCCCGAATTGCATCTTTCTAAGTTTGAATCGAAGTTTCCCATCCTCAACAAACATCGGAATACCACGATTTATCTGTTTTGCTCTGATGCATGGTAATTCTCCGTATTTTGAGAAATGTGTGGTCTTACCGTTATCATAAAGGCATTTTTCCATACCTCGCCATATATCTTCGGCTTTTGTGAGAGCAAACACCGCATCTATACTGTATTTCTTGCCTATAGGAATCATAGATGTCCTGCAAAAATCCCATGTAACATCATAAGATTTCTGCATATCATTGAGCTGATTAGCGAGAGCTTTACGTTTGTCCTTATCCTCAGTATTGCCGTACAGTTTTAGTAGTTTACGATATTTCTTGGTACGCATGAGTTGGTCGTAATTCTTTCTCATAAGACGAACAAGCTCGTTGCCAGCTTTGCGGATTTTATCAGAAAGAGCCACGACTTTCAGGACATCAGGATAAGGCATATCAGTTTCTACAACTAAGATATGCCTGTCAGAAAGTTTATGATATTGTTTCAGAAGTTTCTTGTATTCTTCGTCACTCATGATCTTTCTGTTCCTCGATGTATTTCTTTACTGCAGCTTCACTTATATGACCTACGGTAGATACAAAATATCCTCTTGACCATAATACTCCACAACGAGAGTAGAACTGTTTTAATTGTGGATATGCCTTGAACATTTCAATTGCACTGATACTTTTCAATGTTCTTCTGCATTATTACAGATCTTGTCAAATATATTGATACAGACCTGTTTTTCTTCTGTTAATCCACTTAAAACATTTTTTGCAAACTGTTTTTGTGCGTTATGTCCTGCTTCTATGATCAGTTCTGCCTTATCTAACAAAATAATTTCAATATGCTTTTTATTGTCTTTACTTTGTATTTTTTCAACAAGTCCTTTGTTTTCCAATTTCTTTAACGAAGTTGAAACATGGGATATTGTTGATTTTCTGATCTTTACTATTTCTGCTTTGTCAACCATTTATGACATTATACCCAGTGAAGTGAACTACATCGGTAATTGAATTACCGAGCATCAGATATATATGGCTTCGCCATACAGATTCTGGGTGCGTCCATGACACCTTTACTGCTACCTTTTTGAGGTTACACAGCTACTTTTATGATCAGGAATGAATTAAATTTTCCTTCATACACATAGTGTACCACATCTCCAAGAAAAGAACAAGTGTTCTATTTAAAAATTCAAAAAAGAGGAGACGTTAAAGTCTCCAATGTAACCTGTGGTTACGCGCTTTCATCTGCGGCAATTGAATTACCGAGGATTCCCGCTTTTTATCCTAAAAAATTTAGAAACATTCCCCACCGGGTGCACATTAAATAAAGAAACGCTAGTTTTAACAACTGTCTAAACTAGCGTTTCTTTATTTAAAACTTGTCTTATCGAAACTATTTAATCTTCTGACAAATTTCAATCACTTCTCCACAAGCACTTTCAATCTTGAAGCAGCGAGATCCTTTTTCCCAGAAGTTAAGGCTTGTCTCAATTCCGTCTGATACGATCTTATATCCGTTTACTTTGCAATATTCATAATCTTTTTCAAGATCAGATGAGCGATATGCGATATGGTCGATTCTTGTTGTTGCACCTCCTGGAAGCTGGTCTCTCTGAGAGATTTCATACATTTTTCCATCCTGAGGATTTTCAAGGAAATATACATTTCTTCCGCCCATTCCAGGGAATTTTCCTGCAACTTTAAATCCTAATTCTTCCTGATACCATTTTGCGTTTAATTCTACATCAGAACAATGAAGTCCGATATGATCCATAGGTAAATTTAACATTTGTTTGACTCCTTTTTTAGGTGATTTTATTGTTTTATAATACAGTTCTTTCTCCTGTCACGATCTCTTTTAAGCTGTCAACGATCTTGTCTGCGTCTTCCATCGTTGTTCCTGCTTTCAATGAGAATGAAACGGATTCTGCACTTTCAGCTTTACTTCTTCCGATTGCTGCAAGAATGTTAGAATTTGTTCCGATTCCTGCTTCAATTCCTTCTTCTTTCAAAGCTTTCTGTACAACTGCTGCAGATACATTTTTGATTCTGATATTTAAATGATTGGTGAGATGATGATCTTTGTGTCCATTCAATTCTACATCTTCAATCTCAGCAAAAATACGTTCACACATATGATTTCTGACTGGACGGATTTCTTCCATAAATGTTGTTGCCTTTGCTGCTAAACTTTCTGCCATATCTGACATCACTGTTAATGTTTCTTCGCTTAATGCAGTTTCTGACACATATTCTCCAGCTCCTGTGCTCTTTCTTACATATAAAAATCCCGCATTTTCAGGACCTCCAAAATAAGATGCATCTGCTGTCAGCATATCAATATGACTTCTTTCTACATTGATCGGCATTTTTCCAAATGCAAATGCTGCATCTGTATGGAAGATCACACCTTTCTCTGATGTCATTGTTCCGATTCCTGTAAATGGCTCAGAAGTTCCTGTCTGGCAGTTTGCTGCTGTCACTGAGATCAGTTCTGTGTTTTCTTTCAGTTCATTTTCGATCATTGCTACTTCCACACGGCCAGTTGTGATCGGATCTAAATATGTCACAACTGCGTCTTTTCGTTCTAATCTGGAACATTCATCCAATACTTCTGGATCTTCCATCGTCGTGATGATCACATGAGGACGTGCTTTTTTTGATGCTTTCACTACAGCTTTTAAAGCTTTTAAGTGTCCATCTGCTCTTCCTGATGTGAAATAAATCTCTTCCGGGGTTGCTCCGATGGATGCAGCGATCTTTTTACGTGCTTCGCTCTCGCAATTTTTCTTGCTCATCTTTGTTTTCCTCCTTTTATTTCTGTTTCGGATATTAAAATCTTTGATAAACAGATTTTATCTTTATTATAGATATTATTTTCTGCTATTTCAAGATTCAATGCATAATCCGTAAATTTGCACAAAAAAAGCATAGAACTTTTGGTAATATGTTCTATACTTTCTTTTTTATATCTATCTTTACAATTCTTATTTCTTCTGTAAGATAGAAATCGCTTTGTTTAATTGTTCGTCAGCTTTTGTCTTCATGTTATCTTTTACTTCGACATCTGGCTTGATTCCTTTTTTATGGATGTTATGTCCTGCTGGTGTGTAATAAGACGAATAAGTCAGTTTCACATAAGATCCATCACCAACTTCAAAGAATCCCTGTACGATTCCTTTTCCAAATGTTGTCTCTCCAACCAGCGTTCCGGCTTTATCATCTTTGATCGCACCAGAAAGGATCTCTGCTGCACTCGCGCTGTTACCATTAACTAACACGCATAGTGGCATATCAAGCTGTTCATTCTTTGTGTCTTTGTAATATTTCTTATTACCATTCTTATCTTCCGTATAAACAATCGTTCCTTTTGGAAGAATCTGTCCTGCAATATCCACTACACTTGTCAGTAAACCGCCAGGATTATCCCTAAGATCTATGATCAATTTCTTTGCACCTTGTTTCTTAAGACTTTTCAGTCCACTTCGAAACTGGCTGACTGTTACTTCATCAAATTCGGTGATCTGAAGATATCCGACTTTATCTTGTAACATCTTTGTTTCAACTGTTGGATTCTCAATCGATTGTCTTGTAAATGTATAAGTCTTTGATGTCTGATTTCTTGTAAATGTTAATTTAACTTTCGTTCCTTCTGCACCTTTGATCTTCTTAACAATATCATCTAGTGCATCCGATGTTTTTAATTTATAGTTTCCTACTTTTGTTAAAATATCCCCTTTTTTCAGTCCACTTCCGTCTGCCGGGCTTCCTTTCACTGGTTTCACAACTGTTATGATCCCTGTCTTTATATCCTGTGTAAGGTATATTCCAACTCCATAATAAACACCACTTGTAGATTGTTCTAATTCCTTAAAATCATCCTCTGAATAATACGTGGAATAGACATCTCCCAGTCCTGCAACTAAACCTTTGTAGGTACAATCTTCCAACTCACTCTTCTTAACAGAACCTTTATAATATTTATCAATGATCTGTTCTATCCGATTGATCTTTCTTGCTGTCTGTAAGGTCGTACTTGGGATCGCATAGGCACGATAAAGAAAAAATCCTTCCACAATACATACGACAACAAGTAGCCCTACGAGTATTTTTGAAAACTTCTTCATGAAATTAGTTCCTTTCTATTTATGTAATGACGTTATAAGTAATTTTGAGGATTTACATAATTTCCATTCTTTTTCACAACAAAATGCAGATGTGCACCAGATACCATACCAGTTGCTCCGGATTTTGCGATCATCTGTCCTCCTGAGACTCTTGCCCCTGAGGATACTAGAAGTTTGGAGCAATGCAGATACATCGTTTCCAGTCCATTTCCATGGCTGATCTTTAAGTAATTGCCATTGTATGCATTATATCCAGCATCCACTACTGTACCAGAAGCTGCTGCTACGATCGTTGTTCCAGTTGAACATGGAATATCAATTCCAGCATGCAGTTTTCTGACTCCTGTAACTGGATGAATTCGGAAGCCATACCCTGATGAAATACTATAACAAGACGGTACCGGCCAACTCAGATTTCCTGACGAAACTGTTGTTGCTGGCGATGTTGTCGTTGTAGTTTCTTTCTTGCTTTCAGTCGTAGCCTTTGATGTTGTATTCCTTGATGCCGTACTTCCTGTCATATTCTTTTCTGACTGTGCTTTCGATGTCGTATTGTCTGCATTACCGTCTTTCGCCGATGCAAGATCCATCTCTTCTTGTCGTTTTTCCTCTGCCTCAAACCATGCCAGTAACTCTTTATCAGATGCTAACTGTTTCTGGTAAGAAGCTAACTTAGATTTCTTCTTCGCAGCTGCCTGATCCAGTTTTTCTTTTTCTGTCTTTGCCTTAGCAGTCAAAGTCTTTGTATTTTGATAATCCTGTTTCAGACTCTTCGTTACCATTCGGATTTTATCTTCCGTTGTCTGTAATTGCAGAAACATGTTACTGTCATATTTGGAGATCTTTGAAACATAATCAGCTCTTTTTAAGAACTCCTGAAAATTATTTGCTTCAAAAATGACTTCCATATATGCCATATTTCCATTTTCATATAGAAACTTAATGCGCTTACTCATGATCCTTGACTGATCTTCTTTGGATGCCTTTGCCTCTTTTAATTCCTGTTGTGTCTTCTTTAACTGTTTCTGTACAGAAATAAGCTTCTCTTGACATGCCTCATACGCATCATTGCTCTTTATCATTTTCTCATCAAGATCTTTGATCTCCTGCTGCATCTTGCGGCTTTGTTCTTCTAATTTCTTTGTTTCCTGCTTTACCTGTTGTTTTTTGGCTGCAGCAAACACTGTCGTCATAGGCAGATTAGAAGCGATCATGGCTGATATTAACATCATAATGATCCCCGCCTGATATCTTCTTTTCATGAGTTCCCCTTCCTAGACTTTTAAATACTTGCGGATCGTAATAGAACTTCCAAGCAATCCGATCACGATTCCTACCAACAATGCTAACGGAAGTAAGTATAACATAATCTGCTGGATTGGTACAAATTTCATAAAGACTGTAACAACATGAAACTTATCATTCATCCAGTTGATGATCCCTTTATATCCTGCAAAAATAATCGCTGTTGGAATCAATGATCCCAAAATTCCTATGATCATTCCTTCTGCCTGAAATGGTGCTTTAATAAATCCATTCGCCGCACCGATCAGCTTCATAATTGAAATTTCCTCTTCTCTGACTGCAACTCCAATAGACACTGTATTGCTCACGAGGAAAATAGAAACTGCCATTAAGATCAGAATGATCCCACCTGCAAGATACGTTCCCATTGTATTGATCTTCATCATTCCTTCCGCCGCTCCTTCAGAATAACGGACTTTCCTGACACCATCAATCGTCTCTAAATGCGATACTACCTGTTTGTATGATTTTACTTCTTTTAATGTGATCTCATAGGAATCTGATTCTTTTAGCGGATTGTTTCCTTCAAATCCTTCCAGAAGCTCTTCATTCCCTTGAAATACATCCTTCTTATAGCTTTCCCATGCTTCTTCAGCAGATACATACCGCATCGTGGCAATATCTTCTTTTTTCTTTATTTCCTCCCCAATCTGATCTTTTCTTTCTGCAGAGATACCTGGTTCAAAAAAAGCAGAAATTCCTACAGACTGTTCCATCTGCTGCATCGTTGACCTTACATTCAATGCTACAGATAAAAATGTTCCTAACAAAAAGACACAAGCAATGATCGTTCCCAGTGATGCTAATGAAAACATCTTATTCCTGAAAATATTCCTTGTGCCCTCTTTGATTCCATACAAAAATCTTCTAAATATCATAGGACCCCCTTATCTCATCCTGTTCTATATGTCCATCTTCGATCAAGATCACTCGTTTGCCCATCTCATTGACCAACTCTTTGTTGTGCGTAACAACTAAAACTGTTGTCCCACTCTTATTGATCTCTGAGAGAAGCTCCATGATCCCTTTGGCTGTCACAGGGTCCAGATTCCCAGTTGGCTCATCAGCCAGCAATAATACTGGGTGGTTTACCAAAGCTCTTGCGATGGCCACTCTCTGCTGTTCTCCTCCTGACAATTCATTCGGAAAAGCATTCATTCGGTCTTTCAGCCCCACCATCTCAAGCATATTCTCAACCTGACGCTTAATATATCGGTGTGGTACTTCCACAACTTGCTGTGCGAATGCTACATTCTCAAAGATCGTCCGGTCTTTCAGCAGACGGAAATCCTGAAATACCATTCCCATCTGCCTGCGGAACTTCGGCAGATTCCTCTGTGTCAGTTTCTTATAATCCTGACCGTTTACTATGATCTGTCCACTTGTCACATCAAGTTCTTTCTGTAAAAGCTTCATCAGGGTTGTCTTCCCTGATCCGCTCTTACCTACGATGAAAACAAATTCGCCTTTCGCAATGTCTAATGAGACATCCTCAAGTCCTATATTCCCTTTATTATATTCTTTCGTTACATTTTTTAATGTGATCATCATATTCTAGTCCATTGTATCCATATGTTTCATATATTTTACTACCATCAGTGCAATTTTAAATGCGATTGCATCTTCAAAATTCCTCAGATCCAGATTCGTATTCTTCTGAATCTTATCCAGACGGTATACGAGTGTATTTCTATGAATAAACAACTGTCTGGATGTTTCTGACACATTCAGATTATTCTCAAAGAATTTATCAATCGTTGCCAGTGTTTCTTCATCAATGGAGTCTGGAGAATAATCTCCAAACACTTCACGGATAAACATCTTACATAATGGAAGTGGAAGTTGATAGATCAGTCGTCCAATTCCTAACTGATTATATGCGATCACACTCGCATCCTCATAGAAGATCTTGCTGACTTCCAATGCGATCTGTGCCTCTTTATAAGATCTTGATACATCTTTGATCGTCTCTGCAACATTACCGATCGCAATCTTGGCATCTTTGATCCCATATTCATTCAGCCCTTCTTTAATCTCTTTTGCATGCTGAATAAACTGTGCCTGTCCTTCATTCCCATTCACTGGTGTTACATAAACGATACTCTTCTCGTCCACTGCCGTAATAAAATCTGAATCTGCTCCGCTTTCAACCTCTTTCGTAGCTTCTAACAGATTCTGATCCTTCTCGTATTCTGCCTGAATCAAAAATGCAACTCTTCTCTGTTCCACTTCAATATGCAGCTTCTTTGAGCGGTTATAAATGTCAACCAATAATAAGTTATCTCTCAACAGGTTCTTTACAAAGTTCTCTTTATCCAGTCTCTCCTTATATGCAGTCAAAAGATTCTGTATCTGCATCACTGCAAGCTTTCCGACCGTATATGCATTCTCGCTCATTCCAGTAGCCAGAAGTATATATTCCAGTCTCTGATCATCAAAAATCTTAAAATATTGAAAACCATCGATCACCTGGCTCTCTGCCATAGAATCTGCAAATTCTTCCGCATGTTGTGCTAATGCATCGGTTATCTCCATTGTTGTTACAACTATACGTCCTGACAGATCTAAAATACACAGATCGATCCCGGTTACTTCCTTCATTCCATTAATTGTCTCTTGTAATATCTGATTTGAAATCATCCTTTATCAACCTTTCATATTTGCCGTTCAACCTTTTCTTTTACTATACAGCATTTTAAACAAAAAAAAAAGAAAAATTTAGTGATTTTTTTATATCATTGTCTATTTTATACAAATATCCAGCAGAAAATCTTTATTTCATTGACCATAAATATCTCTTTTTAGCCGTAACCCCTTCATATAACAAAGAAAAACATCTCAATCGTTCCTGAGATGTTTTTCGTGATATTTTATAATAATATTTATGAATGTATTTTAAATCTCGTCTTCTGATCCAACAATTATACAAATTCTTGCACCGCTGTCAACACTTCCAACTTCATATTCCGGATTCTTAAAATAACTTTTCAGATCCTGTCCTAAATCTTTACTTTCTACTATGATCTTTGTATGTGTTAAAACACCCTGTCTGTTTGTTCTTACAGATCCTACACTGTATCCGTCACTTGCCAGTTTATCTTTCCATCTTCCTGCAAGTCCTGAAATTCTTGTTGAATTCTGAATCTCGATCGTTATATTCTTTGAAGAAGATGCTGAACTATCAGATTTGGTTGTTGTTGACTTTGCTTCTGTTGTGCTCAATGCCGAACTTAAGTCTCCTTCTTCTGATAACATCTCATCAAAGACTCTCTTGGCTTCTTCTGTATCTAATTCAAACTTTCCATTGGATTCTGTTCCATCTAACACTTTGAAATTTAAGTTCTTATCCTTAATTCCATGCATTCTCTCAAGACTTGTCGCTGCTTCTTCATAAGAAGCATCTGTCTTCACCGCATCAAAATAATTCTGTGCATATTCACGATATTCGGATAATGTCTTATCATTCAATGCAGATGCAACTGCCACGCAGATCTCTCCAGTAATTTCTGCCTGCTTATTCTTATCTGTAAAAATATCACTCTCACTTAATAATGAATAGATTGCTGTTCCATTCAGGCTGTTCTCCCCAGCACTTAATGTTACATATTTATCTGTAGAATCTGTATAAGCCATTGCTTCATCAAATTCTATTTTGACATCTCCTGCCTGATTCATCAGTTTCACAAACTTCTTATGTGATATCAGTTCATAGGAATTAATAGAAATTCCCAGTGTCTTCTCAACCTGCTGTCTTAACAACTTTCCATTCTTTCTTGTTGCTTTGATCACATCTGCAACCGTCGCTTTGCTAACGCTAGTTCCCAGTGTCTGTTCGACTGCCTGTTTTCCCTTCTTCGTCAATGTAAGATTCATATCTTGTCTAAGTGGTACAAAAATCATCTCCTGATTCTTGTTATGATATATTCGGATCACAATGGAATTTCCTGTCTGGATCATTCCAACGTCTACTCTTTCTTTGCTTTCTTCTTTTAACTGCTTTGCGATTTCTGCTTTCTTGTCTTTCTTTAATTTATTTGAAAAATATGTCTTAAATCCAAAAAAGCTTGCAACTCCACCGATGGCTGTCACCAGTATCACTGCAAGAATCCTGGCAAATATGGCTTTGGCACCTAATTTACTTTTCTTCTTCTCTGCCATGTTCCTGCTCCTTCCGTTTATAAACTTTGTTTAGTATAACAAATTATTCGATTTATTTCAACAATCCTCTATGTTATAATTCTGTATAATCGCCTTAATATTTTCTTAATCTGCAACATTTCTCATCGTTGATCAGATTGATCATATCAAGTGCTAAGAAATTTTATAAGATTTACGAGGTATTTTCTATGAAAACAGTACTCATAACTGGCAGTTCCAGAGGAATCGGACGTGAAACTGCCATATATTTTGCACAACAAGGATGGAACGTGATCATCCATGGCTTCCGCCATCCTGAAAAACTAGAATCCCTAAAAAATGAAATTCTTGAAGAGAACGTGTCTTGCTTATCTTTTTGCGGAGATATCAGTGATCCTTCTTTTGTAGACGAAATGATCAAACAGTCCCTCCTTACTTTTTCTAAGATCGACTGTCTTGTAAATAATGCCGGAATCTCTCTGGTGGGATTATTTACAGATGCAACGGTAGATGATTGGAATCTGATGATCAACACAAATTTAACTTCTGTTTTTACAACCTGTAAAAATATCGTTCCCCATATGCTTCATCACCATGAGGGAAAGATCATCAATATTTCTTCCATCTGGGGAGATGCCGGCGCTTCCTGTGAGGTTTTATATTCTACAACAAAAGGTGGTATCAATGCTTTTACAAAGGCTCTGGCGAAAGAGGTTGCTGCAAGCAATATTCAGGTAAATGCGATCGCTTTTGGGATGATCGATACGGAGATGAATGTGGAGCATTATTGGGAAGAGATGATTCGCTATTACTCCAACATTGTCGGAAAATATGGAAGTCCAGTACAAAGGGCATTACAGAAGCTTTCGGGCTTGGATATCCAGACGATTTGTTCTACCCATGGACCTGTTTGGCGTGAATATGCGTCGAAAGCGATCGATATCTATGACCGTATGAGCCGCTACGAAGGTGAGGAAGGCGTGGTTATTATTTATGGCAGCATGTATGGTAACACGGAGCAGATGGCTGAGGCGATCGCCGCTTCTTTGGCTGATAATGGCATTAAGAATATCGTGATGCATAATGTTAGCAAAAGCCCTTCTTCTTATACTTTGAAAGATGTGTTCAAATATAAAGGAGTGATCGTAGGTAGCCCGACTTATAGCAATCAATTGTTCCCGGAGGTGGAAGCTGTGTTGAGTAAGATCGAGTTGCGTGAAGTGAAAAATCGTATTTTCGGTTATTTCGGGTCTTTCACATGGGCTGGAGCCGCCGTGAAACGTTTGGCGGCTTTTGGCGAGAAGATGAAGTGGGAGACTGTCGGTACGCCGGTTGAGCAGAAGCAAGGTTTAAGCGCTACTAAATACGAGGAGTGTTTAGCTTTGGGCAAGGAAATGGCTGGGAAATTGAAAACAATTAACGACAAATCTAATTTATAAACAAGAAAGTTGATACAACTTTCAATTAAAAAACATAACGTTATGAGACTAATTATCGAACCTAATTACGAGCAACTCTCAAAATGGGCTGCCAATTATGTAGCAGCGAAGATTAAAGCAGCGAATCCAACCGCTGAAAAACCATTCGTACTGGGCTTGCCTACCGGATCTTCTCCGCTGGGTATGTACAAGAACCTGATTGAATTGAACAAGCAGGGTGTCGTATCGTTCCAGAACGTGATCACTTTCAATATGGATGAGTATGTCGGCCTTCCGAAAGATCATCCGGAAAGCTATCATTCTTTCATGTGGAATAATTTCTTCAGTCATATCGATATCAAACCGGAGAACGTAAATATCTTGAATGGTAACGCCGAGGATTTGGAGGCTGAGTGTGCGTCTTATGAGGCTCGCATGAAAGCGGTCGGTGGCGTAGACCTGTTCTTGGGTGGTATCGGTCCTGATGGCCATATTGCGTTCAATGAGCCGGGTTCATCTTTGAGTTCTCGTACTCGTATCAAGACGTTAACTACAGATACGATTATCGCTAACTCCCGTTTCTTTGATAATGACGTGAATAAAGTTCCGAAGACTTCTGTAACGGTTGGTGTAGGTACGGTTCTTGACGCTAAGGAGGTATTGATCATGGTAAATGGTCATAACAAGGCTCGTGCGTTGCAACAAGCCGTTGAGGGTGCCGTGAACCAAATGTGGACAATTACCGCCTTGCAGTTGCATCCGAAGGGAATCATTGTTTGCGATGAGGCGGCTTGCGCGGATCTTAAGGTAGGTACTTATAACTATTTCAAGGATATCGAGAAGGATCATCTTTGTCCTTGTTCATGGCTAAAATAAACGAATCTCAGATAGGGCTTTCTTTGAATGCCCATCATAAGGAGTTAAGAATGCCCATTGTAAGGAGTTTACGATGGGCATTCTTATAACCTTACGATGGGCATCGTTGTTTTAGGGCAATTGGTGGCTGCCGGCTGGCTTCCTCATAGAAGATATACTTCACTGGTTAGAGGAAATATACTTTTCCTGTCAGAGGATATATACTTCATTGACAAAGTCAGTACTACTTACTTTTTTGCGTTCTTGACGTAACGATCCAGCCATAGGTCACATTCATACAATAGATGTAATATGTTCTCTTTGGCGGCGTAGCCATGACTCTCATAGGGCAATACGACATAACGTGCGATCGCCCCGTGGCCTTTTAGGGCACTGAACAGGCGCTCGGATTGGATCGGAAAGGTTCCGGAGTTGTTATCCATCTCACCATGTATGATTAATAAAGCTCCATGTAGTTTATCGGCAGACATGAATGGCGACATGGCATTATATATTTCCGGTACTTCCCAATAAGTACGGGTCTCTGTTTGGAAGCCGAACGGGGTAAGCGTACGGTTGTAAGCCCCGCTACGTGCGATGCCGGCTTTGAACAGCTTGGTATGTGTTAGTAGATTCGCTGTCATGAAAGCTCCACAGGAATGTCCTCCTACGGCTAAGCGATTCGGATCACCTACACCCATCTCGGAAAGTATGATAAAG
>OGUO01000411.1_pt1 | contig 31744 bp, 25 predicted proteins | sample 1553641 | NCBI WGS metagenome assembly OGUO01 (sample SAMEA2579980, study PRJEB22360) | human gut metagenome | biome: human gut; feature: human-associated habitat; material: faeces | place: Denmark | collected 2008/2010 | reverse complement strand
CAAGCGCGGCGTGCACGCAGGCAAGCTCGTGGGCGCAGTCGCGCAGATCACCGGCCCTTCAGCTTTCGTAGGTTGTGTCGGTCAGGCATGGGAGCGGAAGATGCTTACCGCGTGTCTGAGAGGTATCTCACAGGTCTGCCTCTGCCAAATACCGTTTCAGCAGGAAAGTGCAGAAATAGGGAAATGTGTAGATGTCATCGCTGAAGCCGATATTGCCGCCGGTGAGCTTGATGCCGCAGTGGATGTCGTCATACTTCTCACTGGCAATCAGTGTACGAAGGGATTTTGCCGTGCCGTTTTTCGCCTTGACCTCAATCGAAGCCACAAAAAATGAACGAGTTTTTCAAGCGTTATCACATTTTATGAGCGAGTTTTGCTCATATCTGCACGAAAACCGCGCAGATGTGTTGCGGCATCAGTTTTTCAGGCAACCGATAGGGACGACACACACGCCATCCGGACGGCGATAGGCAAAATCGCCGGTTCCGGTCAAGACCATCAGGAAGGCGGGCGCGTTCATTTTATCGGTATCAATTTTTTCAGCCATCGCTTTCAGGCTTTTCGCGCCCTCCTCAATGAGCCTGTCGCCGCCGAGCTTAATTTCAACGAGCCCGTATTTCCCGTTTCTCAAATGAATAACGGCGTCGCATTCCTGTCCGTCTTTATCTCTGTAGTGGTAAACCTCTCCGTTCAAAGCATCGGCAAAAACGCGAAGATCTCTGATACAAAGTGTTTCAAAGAGGAAGCCGAATGTCTTCAGGTCATTGATCAAATCGTTCGGGCCGATGCCTAGAGCGGCAGCAGCAATAGACGGATCAACATAGTACCGGGTATCTGATGAGCGAATCGCAGTCTTGGAGCGTAGATTGGGGTTCCATGCAGGCATATCCTCTACAACAAAGATTTTTCTGAGCGCATTTACGTAGGAAGCAACCGTTTCTTCGCTGATCGCCACTTCGTCGTTTGTCGAAATATCCTGTGCAAGCACCGTATTCGGCACCTGGCCTCCTTGATTTCTTGCGTAGGAACGCATGAGCCTGCGAACTCTTTCTGGATTCTTCTGTACATTGTCGGCACGGTTAATATCCGAGTGTACAACTGCATCATAGTAATCAGCCGCCTGATCCAAAGCAATTTCATCACGCATATCCACAGCCTGCGGCCAACCGCCCCGGCACACGAGGAAAGCCAAACGGTCGATACTTAAATCTGAACCTCCATCTACCTCCGTATTTCCCTCAAACAGATCTTTTATGCTGACTTCACCTGTTGAATCCCCGGATTCATATAGGCTCATCGGCCTCATCGTCAACCATGTAAAACGCCCCGTACCGGAGTGTGTAATCTCCTTGGTATCGGCGGGAACGGCAGACCCGGTGAGGAGAAATTGTCCCAACTCGCCGCGATGGTCAACCTCAAAGCGAATGGCATCCCAAAGCTTTGGAGCAAGCTGCCACTCGTCAATCAGTCTCGGTGTCGCGCCTTTCAGCAGCCGCTTGGGGTTCAACTCGGACATCGTGATGTTCTGCGCTTTCTTTTCCGGGTCGTCCATATATAAAATGCTGGCAGCAAACTGCTCCGCAGTTGTGGTTTTACCGCACCACTTTGGGCCTTCAATCAGCACCGCACCTTTGCCTTCCAGCTTCCGCATCAGAATATCGTCAGCAATTCTTTTCCTGTAATTCTTCATTTGGGATACCTCGCCTTCCTTTGCGTTAGCTTTATTATATGCACTGATTATGGATTATGCAATGCTTTTCCGATAGTTGGCGAAATATTTTTCCGACGATTGGCGGAAATTTGATACGATAGTTAGTGGCACAATCCCATCAGATAAGCCACCCTTCTCTCTGCATCGTAGCGTGTCACGGGGATGCCCTTCATCTTGGCACGTTGTTAGGCTTCAAAGTCCACGGACGAGTTGCAGCGGCTCATCTCGGCATCCTTTTCTTCGTTGTCCAGTTCTTCGAGCGTGTAGCGTCTCGAATTGCCCCGTGTATAGCCCAGAGCGACCATCAGTTCAGGCGCGGAGTCGAATGTGCCGGACAGCCCTTCGCCCTTCTCAGCGGCAGCCATCGCTGCCTGAGTCACCGCGTTAGGCACTTCCATGTCGTATGGAAGCCTTCCCGCTTGGACGACGACCTCTGCAAAAGAAGTAAATGCCTCTTCAAGCGACAGATTATATCGGGAGCAGATGGCCGCCAGCTGCTCCCTGATGTTGGTTTCCAATTCAAAGGTTATTGTTGTCTTCATCCGCATCGCACCTCCAGTACCGCCACTATACCATGTGTAAGGTGCTGCAGGAAAGAGGCTCTTAAAGAAGCAGGTGATCTGCGCCGATGGCGCAGATCACCTGCCTTGTCTGTTCAGGTAGAGGAATCGTCCTCGCTCATGGCCTTGTCGATGGCGCGGTTGATGTAGGCGTTGACGGACTCGCCGCGCTGTGCCGCGTGCGCCTGAATGATTTCCTTCTTGCCTTTGGGCATGCGGAGCTTTATTTCATCATAGTTGTTCTTGACGTACTTATTCACAGCGCGTTGCTGCGCTTTTGAAACTGCCATAATGGCCTCCTTAAGCTATATCAGTTCAGTACTATTCTAACCGAAAAGCTATACTGGGTTCAATATACAAGTTGCACATATAATGTACCCAATATTTGTGGACTTTGCCAATTGAATATTGTCCCCAATATGATATAATAGCTATAGAAAACAAAACAACGGCAGTCACAGGGAGCGCCAACTCCCTATGACCTGCGCAGGTGAAGCAACCACCTACACAACGGAAAAATTCCGCACCGCAGGGAGAAGTATACCCTATTTTCAAGGGATTTGCAAGTCCTCCCTGCGGACGGATACTCCGTTTCCTTGTCGTTTTCCGACGCACCGTGTAGGTATTTCCTGCACGGTGTTTTGTTTATCAAAAACAAAGGAGTACGGACATGGACGAAAACAGAAAGAACACCATCGAAGTGGAGATGACCGAGGACGATTGGATGGAGCTGCTGCAGGTTTGCATTGACCTGCGCGTGACGCCTGACACCCTGATTGAGTGCTTTTGTTGGGAGGTCATCCGCCAGCAGTCATTGCTGCGCATCGTCGCAGACGCTATTCGCCGGGACGCTGTTACACGCAGCGCAAAGTAACGGAAAGGAGCTTTAACCATGGAAAACAGGAACAACAACCCCATTGCGGAAGAGATTATCCATAACAACCCCACTGGGTATGGACTTTTCGCGGGTATCGGTGACAATTTCAACAGTGCGGCGCAGGCTATCTGCGAGCTGGCGGACGATGCGATTTCCAATCTCCGTGCCAACAGCGACGACCCCGACCTCTCCATGACGATTGTGGTGTCCTTCGAGAATCTGGGCGATGCGGTGGAGATCGGCGTGGTGGACGGCGGCACGGGCATCACCAATTTGGACAGTGCGCTGACCATCGCCTGCCGGGACGGGGCGCAGACGCCGCTGAACGAGCATGGCTTCGGGTTGAAGCACGCGCTGGCATCCTGCGACAGCAGCCCCAGCCAGCAGTGGAGCATCCGGACGCGGACGAAAAAGGACGCGGCTGCAAACCAGTACCGCGAGGTCACGGCACCCTATTCCATGGGTACGTCTGAGGAGGACCAGCCCATGAAGGTGTTCTTTTACCCTGGTGCCGGCGGTCTGCCCTACCCGACCGGCACCGCCGTTACCGTCCGCTGCCCCATGGCAAAGTTCCAGACGGTGAAGCCCGACCGCAAGGCGGCGCAGTCTGATTTCCACCATCTCGTGATGTATGCCATCGAGGAACTTCGGTATATCTACGCCGGCGTGTTGGCCGATACGAACATCACGATGAAGGTGCTGGAGGTCAACGGCGGCACAGAGAAGTGCCACATTTTGAAGCCTCTGCAGCCCACATGGGAGGAGGGAACCATGAAACGGCTGGAGAATGTCCCCTATGATTTGGGCGGCGGACAGCTGACCATCCACTGCCGGTATGGGAATATCCTCCCTACCAAGAGCAATGCCATTTACTATAAGGGCAACATGGCCTCCAGCGGTGTAGAGCTGCGCATCAACGGGCGCGCCATTGAGCACGGACTGTTCGACCGTGTTTGGGGCGAGGCTATTCATCCCAGCCAGAACCGCTTTCTGGTGCAGGTAGACCTGATTACGAACAACTCCGCTGCACTGCCTGCCACCAAGAATACAAAGACGTCCTTCTGTGAAGCGGACCCGCGCCTGAACAAGCTGTTCCGCTGGATCGCAACCTATGTCCCCGCACCGCCCAAAGACGCGGACACCATTGAAGCCCGCTACGTCAAGGAGCTGGCAGCTAAGTGCGAGAGCAACCCCGATGCCCTGCGGGTGAGCCGCGAGGAGCCGGTGTTTCAGAAAATCGGACTGAAGGCGAAGGTAGACCTGTTTGTGGGCTGCGTCAATGGCGTGACCATCTATGAAGCCAAGGCGGGCAAGACGAAGGCGTTGGATTTATACCAGCTCCGTATGTATGTGGACGGCTGTGCGCTGGACAACAAGCCTGTGGATGAGGCAATTCTCATCGCGCGGTATCACCCGCCTGAGGTGCGGGAGCTGCTGGACATCCTCAACGGGCTGTCCGCGCCTGATGACCGTCCCTACAATTTCCGGTTAGTCACATGGGATGAGGAGGGCATCTTCGTGCAGCAGAGCGCGTGACTGAGGCGAGGGAAAAGTGTGCAATGGTTGCACACTTTTCCCTCCCTGCGCGGCACACGAATCCGATTGTGTGTGCGCCTGAATTGTATGAACCGAGGATGCGGAGAACGACATGATTATCAAAAACGCCATCAAATGCAGAAAGTGCGGGGATGTTATAGAATCTACCTCGACACACGACTTCAAAATCTGCTCGTGCGGTGCCTGTGCTGTGGACGGAGGACACGAATACCTGCGGCGTTCCGCGCCGTCGCTGGATGACTTCATCGACTTGAGCGTGGTCAAGCTGGACGAATCAGCCGACAAGTTGTTTTTCTCATAATGGTACAGCAGGCCGCGGCGTTGCCGCGACCTACTGTTTTATACAGCTCATAGTTGCACATATGTGCGGGCGAAAGCTCGGTATCCTGTTTTGCCTTTCCGTGCGCCGCCTGCTACAGTAAGGCCAGAAAAGGCGGGACTGCTTGTGGATGCAAAGAAAATATGCTATACTCTGTCCTGTGCGATTGAATTCAGGAGGGACGCCATGTTTTATACGGATGAGGAAATATCTGTCATCACCGGCTTTCTCAACGGCTATCTTGTGCGTGACCATGCCAGTGCCAAAGTAAGAGAATCGTATATCAGGATCAGTGCAGGGCTTCAAAGTCATACATTGACCAAGGACGATTATGTTTGGCTGGAGAATGCTCTGTTGTTTCTGCGCCCGTACTGGTGGAGTGACCGCGAGGATGGGAAAATGCTGATGGATGCGTTCCTGCATACGCAAACATTAGCAAAAAAAGAATAGCGAAAAAGATGAAGGATGTACCAGCTGATACACCCTTCATCTTTTTTCATTGGTTTATTTGCGTTTCGCCCCTTCAAGATTTTGTCGGGGGTCATGGCCACGCTGATATGCTCCGCTGGACATGATCGCCCATCCCGTGCCTGCGCTGCTCCGGCCTCAATGCCTAATGACCTCAAGTACAAGGCCATTGTAGCGGAAAGCTGCCGGGGCGCACAGGTGGAAAACGCTTCTTCGCCGCGAGAACCGGCTTATCCATTCATATCATCGTATCCATGAGTGCTGCCAACGCTGCTTGCTGCACTGATGTCAGGCAATTCCATTTATCCAACATCTCACGCTGTGCGGGAGTCAGAGCCACACGAATGTCGTCCTGCGCAAAGAATTGCGACAATGTAACACCGAAAGCATCGCAGATCTTCTCAAGCGATGCAAACGATGGCGTCATAGATTTTTTATACCACGAGGAGATGGTAGACTGTGGCAGGCCAGAGCGTTCAGCAAGCTGATATTCCGACCATCCCCGTGCCTCACGATTCTGCTTGATGATTTCAAGAATATCTGTCACAACTTCACCACCTTAGATTTTTCGTTTATTATACTTTGGAAAATCGTTGCATTTTAATAATTATTGTCGTATCATTTATTGCGACAATAATCTTTGTGAGGGTGTGACTGCTTTGGAAGAAGGCTGCCGTATATACCGTTGTGCAGTCATAGGGCAAGCACCCATGCGCTTTCCATGGGGGTTTGATGAAGAAGATAGTGGCTGCCGGAAAATGAAAATCGAACTGGCGCAGCAGGTTATGGCGCTGCGCCAGCGCGGTGTGACACAGTTTCTGACCGCCTGCGACTGCGGCGTAGGTCTTTACGCAGCCGAAATCGTCAATGGTCTGCGGGAAACCACCGACCAAGGCCTGATGCTTTTCTGCTATACACCACATGAGGAACAAGCCACAAAGTGGGCGCCGTATCTGCGGGAACGCTATTTTACTATGCTGGAAAAATGCACCCATATTTCTGTTGTGTGTCCCGTGGGTACGCCGGATGCACAGCTGCAAGCCTATAGGAAGATCATCGACCTTGCCGATGTGGTACTATATGTCCATGATGCGGATATGTCAGCATCAGACAACGCAGAAAACAAAGCCTTCGCTTATGCTGCGGAGAACCATACGCCCACGCTGGTCTTGCATCCGAAAGAGCTGACCGCAGAGTGGGTCGGCGAACAGTTCTATCCCAGACGGTCTTGATAACAGGATGATTAGCCCCTGTTCACGACGCAGCAAGCCGGATCGCGCCTTGCCTGCAAAATAAAAAAGCCGTAGGCACAGATGCCTACGGCTGCATGAGGAATAGTTCGTTTTTCGTAAATCATATACAATTCACGACCCCTGCGTCTGCGCGTCTTTGCAGCGCATCGCTTTGCGGCATCTCTGACGGAATTTTTGACGGAGTTAAACTGCCCCACGTACTTTCAATCGGGAGAAAGCATATACTCTGCACCGCCTGCTTTTTATGTGCCAGAGAGGAATGCACATAGGTCTGTAATGTCGTCCGTATATCAGCGTGGCCCAGCAGCTCGCTGAGGCTCTTGATGTCCACGCCGCTTTCCATGCACCGTGTCGCGTAGGTATGCCGCATAGCATGAAAATTTCGATAGCGGGTACCGCAGCGTTCCAACAGCTTCCGATACCGGTATTGCAGTGTGCGCGGCTCCATTGGCGTGTTCGTATTGGTCAGCAGGTAGTTATCTTTTTGAATATTCTGCGTGGCTGTTTTCAACAACTCCAGCATATCATTGGGAATTGCCACAAGACGTACAGAACTGCTGCTTTTAGGGGATTGAACCACCAAATGTGTTCCGGAAGCATCCCGCACACGGGCAACCGAGCGCTCAATTCGCAGAAAGCCTGAACGGAAGTCAATGTCACTTTTGCGTAGAGCGCAGATCTCACCAAGGCGCAGCCCGGTGTTCAGGATTAGAAGGACACAAAGTCCCGTGATGTCCGGTGCATCCAATACCTTCTGCGCCAGCGCGGCTATTTCGTGGTCAGCAAATACCTCGACCTTTTTGCTTCGATATGCAGGCAGCTCCACATCCCTGCCGGGGCAGTCGCAATGGCATTTCTTTTTCACAACTTTGAAAATTGTTTTCAGCAGCACGCCAACATCCCTTGTGCTCTTGCATGACAAACCTCTATCTTGCAGCCGCGAAAAAAATACAGAAAGTTTTTCCGCCGTCAGATCACGCAGCAGGATCGTTCCAATTTCAGGGACAATATAGTGCCGTATCATATACTCGTAACGCCCAATCGTTGAGGCCTTCAGTGCGCCGCGGCGCTCGGACAGGAAGACTTCTGCTGCCTGACATACCGACATTTCACCTGTCAACATAGGCTTCTGTGGCAGCGCATCTTCTATCCTTCGCCGCTTCTCACGGCAGGCGGCATAGCTCTTGGCATAAACATACCCATATTCCGCCTTGCCGGCAGGTGTTCGGCCACGAATATAGCGACCCTCCCACCGGCCATCTTTCCGTTTGTAAATGTTCTCTCCGCGACGTGGCATAGTAATCTTCCCTTCTTTCTGACGGTGTTTGTGACGGCAATAAACAAGATGCCGTGGTATCCTTTCTTTTGAACTTCCAGATGATGGAAACAATATGAAGCAATTTGAATTGTAATTCAGAGGGTTCTTGCTTTTTCACAATTTTCCTGCATTTTTTATTGACTTTTTTAGCAAGTCAATGTATAGTGAAGAATGAAATTGCGGTAACTTTTCTGTCGTGAATTGTATATGATTTACGAAATACCCAGAGCGTGTGCTGACACTTTGCAGTATGCACAAACCGCAGCAGCAACATTCATTTGCATCAGACAAGTAAATATGATCCGGTGACACCGTGTGGCTGTGTTGGTCGTAAAGATCTTTTTATGTGCAAAAGATCAGGCAGCAGCCTAAAAAAGAATTTGGGTTAGAAACCCTCTGCGGACGGCACTGTGAGCGCAAGGAAATGGTCGAAGCGGCGAAAGCTGTTGGGTAATACCGCCATTGGGAGGAATCTTCTGAGAAGGTAGATCATGTACGAAAGGCGAAAGCCTTGTGGCGCGAGGGCAGGAGAATTGCACGGTCAAGGATCTTTGGTACACAGTGGCGCTCTCTCGCTGTGACGAGGGCAGGAGCGTGCGCTGACGGATTTTGTCAGCGTTTTTTCTTGCCAAAATGTCGCTGGTCATCCCCTGAGAAGGGGTTTGTCCGGCATTTTTTCGTAATAAGGAGGAGTGTTACTATGTCTCAACACGGCGGACGCCCCATTGATTTTCAGGCGTGGGCGCAAAACCAAATAGTCAAAAGGGCTGTAGCAGCACTGGAAGCGCGTGACGAAGCATTTGCCGAGCGAAACGCAGATACGCCGCTGCCGCAGCTGGCGCGGTATCTGAGCCGGTGTGCCATCTCGCTGGGTCACAGCCCATCCCCCAGCGAAGTGGATGGCGGTACATTTATTGAGCAGCGTTTTGGCAGCTGGGCGGCCGCGATGGCGGCGGGCAAGGCTCAGCGGAGGCCGCAGCCGCGTTCCATGCGCAAGCTGCGCGACACCGCTCGCTATAAGGCGGAAAAGGTGAAGCAAGAACCGCTGTTCCGTGAAGAGCGAAGGCAGAAGCGGCAGCGCAAGCTGGAGCAATCCGAGCAGCGAAAACGGGAACAAGCCGCCAAAAAGCGTGCGGAGCGGGCCGCTAAGGCAGAATGGGCGGCGAAGAAGAAGGCGGAGGCTGAAGCAAAGGCTCTCACCTTGGCAGAGACCTCCGCTGAAGCCGCACTTGATACAATATCCGCAGCAATTAACCCCAGTCAAGCCGAGACAGTCTGAACGGAGACTGTCAGCTTTCCATAGGGGGACGGGGTTTAAGCCGCCCCGTCCCCCATCCTCAAATCCGCAAAAGGCAAGTCGAGACGGCAAATGCCGTTGTCTTTTCCATAGCGGGAGGGGTTTGCCGGCCCCTCCCGCATCCTCAAAATCAACAGCCCTGACACGGGCTGAAGGAGTATAGAAATGAAGAAAAATCTTAGATATATTATCGCGTTTCTGCTGGCAATTATGATGCTGTTGAGCCTGTGCGCCTGCGCCCAGACCGGCACTGCCGGCAATAGCGGCGAATTGGATCTGGACTATGTGGGAGAGGATACCGACCAACCCGAAGAGGAAAAGCCGTGGTATTCCTGGTTTACGGAGGCCTTCAGCTTCGGCAAAAAGGAAACAACAACTACCCCATCCCAAAGCAAGCCTGACAGCGTGGCGGACTTCTATGCCCAGGGCTCCGGAGATGCACCGCAGGGCAACAAGAGTAATAAGACAGACCAGACGCCTTCTGCCACACCGGATGAGGATACCGCCAACAAGCCGTCCAACTCCGGCGGCAAAAAAGACGACAACAAAAAGGACGACCAGAAGGCTGAGGATAACAATACCCCCGCGCCTACTCCGGGGCAGAAGCCCGAAAGCAAGAAAAACACCGTCACCATTACCATTCGCTGCGATACGGCGGTGAATAACGGTATGCATCTGGAGAGCAAGTGGGCGGGCATCGTCCCGGCCTCCGGCGTGATCCTGCCGGTAACCACGGTGGAGATCGAGGAGGGCGACACGGTTTTCGACGTCCTCGCCTTTGTGTGCGAAAAGTACAAGATCCACATGTCCTATCGGGGCGGTACCTCCAGTGGCTGCTATGTGGATGGCATCAACAACCTCTATGAATTCGACGGCGGCCGCTGGAGCGGCTGGATGTACTGTGTCAACGACTGGTATCCCAACTACGGCTGCGGCGTGTACTTCGTCAAGGCCGGCGAGGTCATTGAGTGGAACTACACCTGCGACCTTGGCCTTGATCTGGATGCCGGAATGGAAGGTGCCGAGGACTGGAAGAAAAACAATGAGTGATACCCGGATGCGTTTCTTCGGGAACCTGCATCCGGCGGTCAGTATGGCGTACTTCGTGCTGGTGCTGGGCCTGACACTGGCCTGTATGCACCCAGTCACGGTGGTGCTGTCGTTTCTGGGCGCCAGCTGGTTTTCCATCCGACTGCGGGGCTGGAGAGCCTACGGCCACACCATGCGGTTTGTGGGGCCTATGTTTTTGCTGATCGCCATCGCCAACCCCCTATTCAACCATCGGGGCGTGACCATGCTTTTTACCATCAATCACCTGTGGTACACGCTGGAAGCGGTGTGCTACGGTCTGGTGTCCGGCTGCTCCCTGTGCGCGGTCATTATGTGGTTCACCTGCTATCAGGAGGTCATGACCTCGGATAAATTCCTGTATCTGTTCGGCAAACCCTTCCCCGGCACGTCGCTGCTGATCACCATGACGCTGCGGTTCATCCCACAGCTTCAGCAGAATCGCCGCGAGATCCGTCAGTCTCAGGCCATGTTACAGGAGGAGGGCACGCGGCTGCTGCAAAGGCTGGGCAGTGCCCTGCGGAACCTGTCGGTGCTGCTGACCATGAGCATGGAGGCGGCGGTGGAGACGGCGGACAGCATGAAAGCCCGGGGCTATGGTGCCAAGCGGCGTACCACCTTCCACCTGTTCCGCTTCGATGGCCGGGACGCCCGGACGCTGGGCCTTATTCTGGCAGTGGCAGGGGTCTGCATCACCGCCCGCACCTTCGGTCACGGGTATATGGAGTTCTATCCCGCCATGACGCCGGTGCTGCTGGGCAGTGCCAGCTATACCATGTTTATCTTCTACGCCGTGCTGATGTTCCTGCCCGGTATTCTTGAAACAAAGGAGGCCATCAGATGGCGCTCTTACGGTTTGAACACCTGAGCTTCTCCTACCCGCTGGCTGACACGCGGGCACTGGACGACGTCTCATTGGAGATACATAAGGGCGAGTATGTGGTGCTGTGCGGCCCCTCCGGCTGCGGCAAGACCACACTGCTGCGCCATGCCAAGCCCGGCCTGCTGCCTGTGGGGGCAAGGGCCGGCGAGACCTTTTATAAGGACGCGCCCCTTTCCCAGCTGCCGGAGCTGACCGCCGCGGCGGAGATCGGCTTCGTACAGCAGAACCCGGATAATCAGATCGTCACCGACTTCGTATGGCACGAGCTGGCCTTCGGTCTTGAGAATATGGCACTGAGCGTACCGGTGATCCGCCGCCGCGTGGCGGAGATGGCTGCCTTCTTCGGCATGGAGCCGTGGTTCCGCAGTAAGACCACGGAGCTATCCGGCGGGCAGAAGCAGCTGATGAATCTGGCCTCGGCACTGGCGATGGGGCCGAAGCTGCTGATACTGGACGAGCCCACCTCCATGCTGGATCCGCTGGCGGCCCGCAATCTGCTTGCCACCGTCCAGCGGATCAACCGCGAGCTGGGCGTAGCCATCCTTTTAACGGAGCATCGGCTGGACGAGGTATTCCCCGCCGCCGACCGTGTGGTGACTATGGATCGGGGGCGTATCCTGTCAGACGGCGCGCCGGCTGAGATCGCGCGGCAGCTGTCCGGCAGCGCGGAAAAGAGCCGTATCTATTTCGGACTTCCCGCCGCCGTCCGTATCTTCAGTGAGCTGGAGCAGACGGACGATCTGCCCCTGACGGTACGGGACGGCCGCCGCCGCTTGGAGCAGCTGCTGCCCATCGCGGCGGAGGCTTCCGCGCCTGAAACCGCAAAACCTGAGAAGGAAGCAAAGCACCTCGCCGTTTTAGAGGGCAAGGAGCTTTGGTTCCGCTATACCGAAAAGGGCAAGGATGTCCTGCGGGGCACAGACGTAACGCTTCATCAGGGTGAGCTGTTGTGTCTGCTGGGCGGCAACGGCGCAGGCAAAACCACACTGATGCAGGCACTGGCCGGCTTTCGGAAGCCCTATCGGGGCAAGGTGAGGCTGGCAAAGGGTCAGCGGCTGTGTATGCTGCCCCAGAACGCCCGGTCGCTGTTTGTGGCCGATACGGTGGAGAAGGAGCTGCTGGACAGCGCCGGTCAGGATCAGGCCAAAGCCATGCAGATGGCGGAGAAGCTGGAGCTGACGCCTTTGCTGGCGCGGCATCCCTACGACCTGTCTGGCGGCGAGATCCAGCGTCTTGCCGTAGGCAAGCTGCTGCTGCGGGAGGCCACGGTGCTGCTGCTGGACGAGCCCACCAAGGGGCTGGACGCCTATGCCAAGGCGGAGCTGGCGCAGCTGCTGCTGGCACTGTGCCGGGAGGGCGCGTCTATTCTGGTGGTGACCCACGATGTGGAATTCGCCGCCCGGTATGCCACAGGCTGCGCCCTGATGTTTGACGGGCTGCTGCTCTCCGAGGGCGAGCCCCACGACTTCTTTGCCGGAAACCGGTTCTATACCACCGACGCCAACCGTATCGCGGCAGAGCACTTCCCCATGGACATTACCTGCGAGGAGGTGATCGCGTCGTGTCGAAGCTCTTTGTCAGCAAAAGAACCAGAGCCGCCGCGTGGGTGATCCTGCTGGTGCTGCCTGCCCTGATGGCGGCCTTCGGCTATTATCATAGTCACCGTCCCGCGGTCAATCCGGTGGGGTCACGCACCTTCTGGGATTACGTTATCCTCAACTCCGATATTCTGCTGGGGCTTTTCTTCCTGCTGGCCTCCGCCATCCCCTTCCTTTTGGTATTCGATAAGAAGAAGCCCCAGGCTCGCGAGCTGGTGCCGATTGCAGTGATGGCGGCCATTGCCGTGGTAGGCCGCACCGTGTTTGAGATCATCCCGCTGCCCAACTTCAAGCCCTGCTCCGCCATCATTATCATTACGGCGGTGGCCTTCGGGCCGGAGGCGGGCTTTCTTACCGGCGCGCTGACCGCCTTTGTCAGCAACTTCATTTTCGGACAAGGGCCGTGGACGCCATGGCAGATGTTCACATGGGGGCTGGTGGGCTTCCTGGCGGGTATTCTGCAAAATGCCGGCGTATTCAAAGGCAGAAGCCGCCGTCACTTTGCGGCGCAATGGTGGGACAGGCTGTGCCCGGAGAATACCAACCGGGGCGATTTGCTGCATTTTGTGCGGCAGCTTACCGACCACGCGCCCCTGCGGCTGTGCCTTTATGGTTTCCTGTCCGGCTTTTTGTACGGCTGGATCATGAACCTGTATTTCATCATCGGCTACGTCAGCCCCCTTACCTGGCAGACGATAGGCGCGGCCTATCTATCCAGCTTTTTCTTCGACTTCTGCCACGGACTGTGTACGTTTCTGGTGCTGTGGGCACTGGGCGACCCGTGGGTACGGAAGCTGGAGCGCATCAAGATCAAGTTCGGCCTGACGGCGGAGGAGCGGAACTATGTGCTGCCGCCCTCCACATTTGAGATAGCGAGAGAGAACTATGAGTGAACGAAAAACGATCATCAGGACGGCGGGGCTGAAGAAGCACTACACCGTCGGCGGCAACACGGTCCGTGCACTGGATGGCGTGGACATGTCCGTGCTGCAAGGCGAATTTGTCTGTGTCGCAGGCCGCAGCGGCTCCGGTAAGTCCACCATGCTGAATATGCTGGCAGGTCTTGAGCCGCCCACGGAGGGCGAGATCATTGTCCGAGGCAAGCATCATTTGGAGGCTATGGACGAGGAGCAGCGGACAAGGTTCCGCCGCCGCTATATCGGCTTTGTGTTCCAAAGCTACAACAATCTGCCCCAATACACGGCGTTGGAGAATGTGGCGCTGCCGCTGGCCATCCGGGGCGTACCGGAGGATGAACGGAACTGGCTGGCGTGGCAGGCCTTGAGCCGCGTGGGACTGCGCGGACACGTGGATCACCGGCCTGCGGAGCTGTCAGGCGGTCAGCAGCAGCGCGTCAGCATCGCCCGTGCCATTATTACGGAGCCCTCCATCGTGCTGGCGGACGAGCCTACCGGAAACCTGGACAGCCGTACCGGCCAGGAGGTCATGGAACTGCTGTGCGAGATCTTCCGGGAGAGGAACACCACCTTCATCCTCAGCTCCCATGACCCGCAGATGCAGTGTTATACGGATCGTACCGTCTATTTCAGCGACGGAAAGATAGAGACAGAAAATCACCACACCGGAGAGGAGAACGCACAGTGAAAAGAGAAACGGTAAAACGGGTACTGGCCCTGTTGATCTGCGTATTGATGACAGTATCCCTGCTGCCCGCCGTCGCTATGGCGGAAGAAGTCACAGAGGATGTGATAGATGACAGCACCATTGAGGCTTACACGTCTTACGAAAACGGAGAGGATGCCGGCGTCAGCGGGGTCTCGGTTACAGACGAAAAGCCCAACACGGATATCAAGGTCATCCCCAGCGACGCCAACGCCCTGATCCTGATGGATACCGGCGCACAGTCCCCAAAAGGCGTTCCCGGTCAGGTGGTGAAGATCGTGCTGCCGCTGGCGGTCAACAAGGAATATCTGCCCAGCGAGAAATACATGCTGCGCAACATCAACATCTATCCCGATGTGCCTACCGACGCCAGCGTGTCCAACTGGCCCTTTGAGCTGATCTACGCCAGCGATGTGCAGCACTTAAAGGATATGTCCTACAACTCCACGGCGGAGGTGTGGTTCGAGTTCAAGGTCAGCGAGTTCGCCAGCAAGGGCCGTTATGCTGTGCCCTTTAAGATCAATGCCACCGTGTGGCGGGAGGATGCCGTGAACGGCACCACTATCACCGAGGACGTGACCTTCAAGGTCAGCGCCTATGTGACCGTTACCGACAACGGCAATATGTCCGGCGTTACCACCTCCTTCGGCAGCCTTCAGGTGGCGGGTACCAACGCGGGCGGCTCCTATACCGTGCCTACCGGCACACCCAATCAGACTATCTCCATGCGGATCCCCGTGATCAATGTGGGCGGCACCCTGACCAGCGTGACGGTCTATCCCGTGGTCTCTGCCGCGCTGGACGAGTTCCCCTTCGTGATCGATTCCACCAATTTGGGCAAGTATTTTGACTACTGGCCAAGCGGCGAGGTGAAGTATCTGGACTACACCTTCACGGTGTCGCCCTTTGCCACCTCCGGCAACAAGTCCATTAAATTCAAGGCAAATTATTTCGAGAACAGTGCCCCGGCGGAGGGCTCCTTTTCCACGCAGTTTACTGTGATCGACGGCTATGACGCCTCCGCCATGTCGGTGATGGTGCAGAGCTATAAGCTGTATGTGGACGATACCGAGGTATCCGGCCTGATGGCAGGCGAGGAGACGGAGCTGCGCCTGACCCTGATCAATAATTCCAAGTATGACACGGCCAAGAAGATCATCTCCAGCCTGGTATTCACCAATTCCCCCGGTCTGACGCTGTGCGTAGGCGGCACGGATACCGCCTATGCCGATTCCATCAAGCCGGGCGGTACGACGATCCTGAAATACAAGATCATGGCCAAGCAGGACGCGGAGGTTGGCCCCGCCATGCTGGGCATCAATCTGACCTATGAGACCACCGAGGCGGTGGCCGGTAAGGCGGCGCAGAACATCATGCTGCCGGTCAGCCAGAAGATGGATGTTCTGGCCGGTACGCCGGAGGTGTACGGCACACTCAGCAAGGATAAGGAAGCTACCATCTCCGTGCCGCTGACCAACATGGGCCGCGCCAAGGCTATGAATATCCGGGTGCTGGCCACGGACGGCATGACCGCCTCCACCCCCTGTTATGTGGGCGACCTGCTGGCAGGCGGCTCCACCAGCGCCGATGTAACGGTAGGCTTCTCCAAGATCGGCGCGTTTGTGGGCAAGATGATCCTCCAGTATGAGGACGCCAACGGCGAGACGTATTCTCAGGACATCTCCGTGCCCCTGAGCGTGGCGGAAAGCTCTGCGGATACAGATGCCAACAGCGTCAACGCAAATAAAGACGGCACAGGCAGCCGCTGGTGGCTGTGGCTGCTGATAGCGATCCTTGCGCTCATCCTGATCGGCATTGTGGTCTATGTCATCATCCGCTATAAGCGCGGCGAGATCGGGCCCGGTGCCGAAAACACCGCTGCCTTGGACGATTTTGACGACGACTTTGACGCAGACGGCGGCGCACCGGACATCGGGGAGAAGCCGCTGACCCACGACGGAAGCAATAAGGACGGGAATGTATGAAGCCAAAAGACCTGTTTCGCTACGGCTGCACCAACCTGTTCCGGCGAAAGACCCGCACGGCGCTGACAGCCCTATCCATGGCGGTGGGCGTCATGTGTATCGTGGTGCTGATCTCCGTAGGTCTGGGCTATGAGCAGGCGTACCGCGAGAGCATCGAGGCACTGGGCAGCCTGACAAAGATCGATGTGACGCCTGCCACCGGCGATTACGGGCGCAAGGCACTGCTGAACGACAAGGCACTGGAGGCGTTCCGGGGCATCGACGGTGTGGAGGCGGTAACGCCGGTCTATCAGCAGTCCGCCTACATCGTATCCGGCAACTATGTCAACATGGTGCGCGTCTACGGCATTGACATGACCACGGCGGAGAGCTTCATGCTGACGCCGGAGCGGGGCGTTATGGCCGGGGACGGCACGCGCCTGCATCCGGAGGTGCTGTTTACCGACGATGTGGCCGCCGGGCTTGCCAACAAGGCGAAGGACTGGGAGCTGGCGGTGGATGAGAACGGCAACGCCCTCATTGATCTGCTGGAGGTGCCTGTCCGCATGACCTTCGATTCCTCCAGCCTGACCGGCGAGCCGAAGGCCGATACCGATGGGCGGGCGCTGCCCTCCGGCAATCTCTACAACTTGCGGGTAACCGGCATCTGCTCCACGCTGAACAACAACTTCACCTCCTCCGCCTTTATGGCCTATGACCGGCTGGAGGAGATGGTGCAGGCCAACGCCAACTATCTCGGCGCTGCCACGGAAACCAAAACGGCGGAGGAAAAGGCCAACGGCCCTACCTATGATCTGGTATGGGTGAAGGTGAAGAACGTCAACGATGTGCAGCGCATCGTCAAGCTGATCCGTGACACGGGACTGAACACCTACTCTCTCAATGATATGCTGGAGACGGTGCGGACGCAGTCCCGGCAGATCCAGGGGATGCTGGGCGCGCTGGGCGGCATCGCCGTCCTGATCTCCGCCATCTGCGTGGCAAACACCATGATGATGTCCATTACGGAACGGACGCGGGAGATCGGCGTGCTGAAGGTGCTGGGCACCGTTCGCAGCGACATCTTCAAGATGTTTCTCTCGGAGGCACTGATCGTAGGCGTGATCGGCGGCGCGGCGGGCTTGGCGCTGAGCTTTATCGCCAAGTGGCTGATACCGGTGATCTTCGCATCCCGTGAGCTGCGGTGCGTGCTGCCCTGGTGGCTGGCGGTCTGCGGCGTGGTGTTTTCCGGCTGCGTGGCCATTGCCGCCGCATGGATCCCCGCACGAAAGGCAACGCTCATCAGCCCCAACGAGGCCATCCGCTCTGAGTGAGGAGGTAGCTTTTATGAAGAAGATATGCTGTGTAGTGCTGGTCGTACTCTGCCTCCTGCCGTGCTTGGCAGGGTGTGGGAAACACACTTCGGACAACGAAGTCATGTATGCAGAGATAGAAGAAGATCTATCCTCACCTTGTGCATTGGTCCTGAAATACGAGGATACCAGTTTTACCGTTGCTTCCATCACCGAGCGGAGTTCGGCAGAAGATACCTTTACGATTCGGTATCAGGCAAGTGCTGCAATTCCGGCAAGCGAAGATATGTCCAGTGTTTATGTTACTGCTATGTTCAACGGAAATGCACTGTATGTAGACGATGAATTGGTTGGGACATTATCACCAATCATATTGCAGCTTGATTTCGAGAACGGGCCCCATGACTTCTATGTTGATTCTTCTAACGGAGGACGCCACTATGAAGTCATGATTTCACGGACATCTTGAAAGAATGAATTCCTTTACTGTCGGTTACCCTAAAACGGGCAAAAATAAAACAAAAAATGAGGAGGAAAAACATGAAAAAAAGATTCTTAGCCATTATTATGGCAATGGTCATGGCTTTGAGCCTCAGCGTGACCGCTTTTGCGGGCACAAATGCTGCGGGTGATTTGACCATCACGGCCCTCGGCGAGACGTTTGATAATGATGTCGTCAGTGTCAGTTCTGGTGAGCAATGGGACGCGTTCTACTGCTTCAAGCAGCTCCCTGATAACACTGATTTCAGCAGCGTTCGGACCACTTTTGAGTTCACGGGTACGAAACTGTTGATCAATGGCGTGCAGAAGGCTACATCTTCCCCTTATACGGCCAATGTGGACTTCACTAGCGTTGTGAGTGTTGGCGTGGTTAATGGAACTACCACGAAAACCTACTATGTCTCCGCATACCCCTCTACGTTTACCGTTACCATGAATTTCGAGTACGAAAATGCGAGAGCATTCTCGCTATTAAGCGGAACAGAGTACGGCAATTCTGGTATGCTCGATGAAGTTACTGACGCACAGAAAGCAAATGCGGCTGAAAAGGTGCAGCAGATGGATAATATGTGCGCGAGCATGAGCCCGATGACCGCTGCACAGTACCGTACCCTCACTACTACTGTCAACGCAGGCAATACGCCCTACGAACTGCTGAATGCATTCAAGGCTGCACGCACCGGCTTCGATTTTAGTGGAAGCTCCTCATATATTTCCTCCATCGGTGTTCTTGATATGAATAGCACGGCAACGATGCTCGGCGGAGGCGCCGGTGGCTGGATGTATCAGGTCACCCGTGGCGGCCAGACTGTTGTTCCCATGATTGGTATTAGCGGTTGGAAGCTCATCCCCGGCGATGTTGTGACCTGGCGTTATACCTGCGATTATGGTTATGACATCAACGCCCCGATGTGGTAAGACATTTTAGACGCTAATATGCGGCGGCGTACCTAAAGGTTAACCGAAATGCCCGTTTTAGGGTACGCCGCCGCATTCCATCGAATTCAGAGACTGTGCGCTCTTACAAACGAATGACATAATGATGAAACGTAGAATCACAAGGGTGTCTACACTCCTTATAAGCATCATCCTCCTGCTCAATACGGTGACTGTTGGCTACGCTGCCGAGCAGACAATTCCCTCAGCACCTTCATACTGGCCCGGTGGGGCATATAATACGATAGGTGACGACGATAATTCAGCGTCATCGAATTATACTGCAGTGAAAATCACCGCAGAAGAGTATCCGAATGCCGGTGACCTCCAATTCCTTCAAGTGCGTGATATGCAGTACTTGTATTGGGGGTCGCTTGTAAAAGTGATAGAAGTTCCTGGTGCTGATGGAACAAAATCTTCCGATTTTAAGCTGACATTGACTCTCACACGTCAGCAAGATGGCGTAGACATTACACTCGATAAAGCAGATTACTATAAACCGGTCCGGCAGCGAATTGTCGCTGCCGATGGGCGACAGTGTGATATTTTTATCATTGCCGTTCCGGAAAAGCGTACATATCAAACTTCCAGTGAATTGTCTGACTACACAACTGCCGGAGAAAAGTGCCTGCAAGCATATGACGCGATTTCTGATTTGTATTGGAAGTTGTATGATGAGCATGATTTTCCCGCGGTACAGGGTGGCCCTCATCCTGCAGCACGAAGAAGCCTGATTAGCTTGTCATTTGGTCTTGGGCCTTATATACATACCCGTAATACAAAGTATCCGATAAGCAGTAGTTCGTATACTGTAGAAAAGGCAGCCACAGGGATTCGCAACGCCAATTATTTTTCGGCAGAACAAGCGGAAGCAATTTTTGATACAGTCTTTCCTTATTACATTCAGTATGCACAGCAGGAAATTCCATCGCCGGCTCTTGAGAGTATTGAGGCGGCCAATATCAAAGGCGTGCTGCAAGCTGATGGTTCTTATGTATTGACTGTCCCAGATGGTCTTGACATGAACAAAGTGCAAGGTGCCATCAAATATGGAGTTGCGGATCCGACTGCGGTGCAGGTATCTCTATCGGGGGCTTGGAGCGTCAACGGTACAAGTATTATTACACTGACCGCAAAGGATCCTGCGACCACGCGTGTATACGGGGATAGTCAAAACGGTATCATAAGGTCAAGTTATGTCATTCGCATACGAAGCGGTTCGCCTGTCTTTGGCGTAAACTATTTTAGTGTTGCGGGCCGCATCGCAACGATTGATGATGAACGCAATAAGATAGCCTTACACCTTCCTGCTGACAGCCCGTGGCTGACGAGCGTTGATGTAGAGTATACTGGTACTGCTTTAACTTACCTTGATAGCGCAAAAAACGAGGTTGCTCCGGATTTGTTGGGGAGAATTGACCTCCAAAAAGCAAACTACCTTGTGATTGACAATGATTGCTCTAACTTTGCGGGAAAGGGTGCTGAGAAGGATAAGCTGAAGTTTTCCCGTGAATATGAATTGGACATCACACAGGGGAACTCTGCCGAATGTGATCTTCTGTCTTATACCACAGGCATTGAAGAGGAAAGCATTGTCTGGAACGGAGAGCGGATCACCGCCACGATCCCCTATGCAACAGATTGGAGCCTGCTGAAAAGCGAGTATACCTGCTCTTATGATGCGAAAGTTGAAGCACTGAACGGTGAGGACTTCCAAAATTCAGAAAATACGCCGATCATCTACAGAGTCACAGCCGAAAATGGTACGAGCCACAAGGATTATTCTGTTGTTGTAAAGAAAATTCCCGCCGCGACAAATAACCGCCTTGTTGCATTTCGCTTTGGCGGGTTAAAGGGCGCTATAGACCATACAGCCGGAACGGTTTCGTTAGAACTTCCGGCGGGAACGTCCAAGCGGTTTGCTCCGATAATCGAACTTCCCCAATATGCAACAGTCTCTCCTGCATCTGGTGAAGTACAGGACTTTACAAATCCTGTAACGTATACGGTAACGGCACAGAATGGCGACAAAAAAGAATATGTTGTCACTGTCACGGTTTCAAGTCAGCCGGCAGACAATCCACAAAAGGCGCGAATGCGGGATCTCCTTAACGGTATTATCACCGCATATAGAGAGAAAGATGGGCAGCTTGAGGATTGGGAATGGTTGAATCTTGGCTTATATGAGAACTTGCAGGAGCCAAACACCAATAATGGTTTCCCCATCGCGGAGATCATAGCAAATCGGAAACTCGGCCCGAAAGGGATCATGACGGATCTTGCGCGAGTGACCTTGATGCTGACTGCCCGCGGCTATGATTGCTCAAACCTTGCGCAGTATAATGATGGAGAACCTTTTGTCGATGCACAGGGAAATGAAATTGATAACCTTATCGCGAACCTGTGTCAGACAACTGTTTCACTGAATGGTGTGCAATTTGGTTTGCTGGCACTGGATATTGGCAATTACACACTGCCGGAGGATACCGAGCATAATCGGGCGTTTATGGTTGAGTATCTTTTGGAGCAAACACCGAAGGGGATCGACAAGGGCTTTATGAAGCTGGATGGCGTTGCATCCAACATGTTCGCTCTGGGTCCCTATCAAGAGGATCCAACATATGGCAATCGGGTGAGGCAGTGGCTTGAGGATGGCACTGAGTACCTCGCGCAAAAAGTCTCTAACGACTATACGATCAAGTCGTGGGGGACGATCAACAGCGAAGTCATTTCCTGGACGATCTGCGGCTTGTGCGCAGCTGGTATCGATCCATATACAGATCCGCGCTTTAGCAATGGCAGCAAGAGCATCGTCACGCAATGGCTGGACATGTTTTCAACTGGCAACGGATTTAAGCATGAAGCGAAAGAGCTTAGCCCCAATGCGCTTGCGACCTATGAGGGCTGTTATGCCTTGCAGTGGTACTTGAACTTCCTTGAAAGAGGTGGCCAGGGTACACCGTATCATCTTTGGTACAAGCAGCATGACTTCGCCAAAACACTTTCTTCTGAAGCGCGTATCTATGGGTTTGAGCTTGAAGGTAGGCATGGTGTCATAAAAGAGGCTGCCACAGCAGGTGGTAAAAATACGATCACACTGGAACTGCCCGCAGGGACACCGCTCGTTCGCGTCACGCCGAAGCTGACGTTGTCCGAGGGTGCGACCCTTGTTGCTCCTGATCTGCCCATGACGATTACCGCGAACACAGAGTACAATTTCACCATTCGCGCAGAAGATGGCAAAACCGAAAACGTCTATGCGCTTACGGTCACCATGAAGGACGACCTTGAGGCAAGCGGCGCGGAGCTGTACCTGAACACGTTGGCTTTACAGGACAAGAATTTGCGGGGATTGTCGATTATCGGCAGGACAGTAACAGAAACGAAATCCGGCGCAGACATCATACTGAATGTGGAGGCCGGAAAAGATGTTACAGAGATGCATATTTCTGCTGATATTTCTTATAGAGCAACGGCAACTCCTGCCCTTGACGGTAAGGCTGCCATGGATCTCTCCGATTGGACGAGCTTCGTGATCAGATCGCAGGATGGTACAGCAACAAAGACATATCGGATCAAGGTCGTTGCAAAGGGACAGGCATCCATCAGTGCCTTCTCCTTGACGGTCAACGGTACGACCTATAAGGGTACGATCGACGACCAAAAGGGAACGATTGTCGTCAATGGCGTTGATGACAGCGGACTCACGACAACAAAACTGATCCCGTCCATCACGTTGGGCAAGGGAACAACCGTGTGCAGTCCTGCCCCCGGCTTGGAACAGGATTTTTCCGGTGAGGTTCACTATACGGTCACTGGCTCCGATGTTGTATCGCGCACCTATACGGTGAACGTGTATAACAAAAATGGCCAGCGCATCAGCGCAAGCGGCGGCAATACAGACCCTGTGACACCGGCCACAGCACGGATCACATCCTTCAAGGTCTTGGGCATTGAAGGCGTGATCGATGATTCCGCCGGTACAATAACGATCACGCTGCCGGACGGCACTGACGTGACCCGCGTGGCACCCGTTGTCACGGTCCCCGCTGGTGCTGTAGTAAGTCCTGTTTCGGGCGAGGTCGTGAATCTGTCGATGCCGGTCGCTTACACGGTGACCTTGGGTTCCGATAGCAGGACCTATACTGTTCGTGTCATTTATCAGCGCAGCACTTCCCAGCAGCTATGGGATAAGATGGCTGAAAATAGCACGGTGACAGATCACCAGGTAAGCAAAAGCACGAGAAACTGGAGGTAACTATGAAAGGACACAAATTACTGGCGTTGCTGATGGCACTGCTTCTGTGCATACAGCTTCTGCCGGTTTCCACCGCTTTTGCGGAGGAAGTGTCAGAGGATGGCATCAGTGTAACGCTGAAAGCCAATTCCGCCAACTACGGCACGGTGACGAGCAGCAGCAGCCTTACAGGTCTAAAGAAGGATGACACGGTGGAGCTGACAGCCACACCACTGAAGGACAGCTATGTGAAATTCCGCCAATGGGCCGTGTATAATAGCAAAGGTGCAAAGGCAACTCTGGATACGGATTATACTCTGACCGAGACGGAACCCGGCTCTGGGAAGGCGACGTTGACTGTACTGGGCACAACAGACCTAAGTGTAATGGCAGTGTTTAAGGGAGATGTCGTTGGGCTTGCAAGCAATTATCAGCCCGTGCCTTCGGCGGGAAGAGGCCCCACAGCGGCGAAGAAAATGATCACCCTTGTAAGCGGTACTGCCATACAAGGAACCACGGTGATTTCAGGTTGGGATAACAATCCCAAAGAACCGCTGACCGCAACGATTACATTGGATGCCAGACCCACAGATCAAGCAACGAGCAGTTTGCGTCTTGAAGTGTGGGAAAATGTAATGGCAATGGGTGCTCAACCCAAGATGCTTGCAGAGGGCGCGCAATACAAGTTCGACAATGTGACCAAAATGGCTAGTGAGTCCAATGCAGCGATGTCACGGTATTCCTTCGGCGAGGGCTGGGATTGGACAGAGTACGAGTTCAGCATCGTGAGCAGTGATGGTACTACTGTGCTGAAGCCGGGCAAGATCATCTTCAAGTATCCCGGAATTGCAACCATTGACGCGAAGAACGGCAGTGTGAAGTGCGGCGAGGCCACTTACACGGATGGTCAGACAGTGAATCTCGGCACTGGTGAGAAGACCATTGAGGCCGTGCCTGCCACGGGCTACATTTTCACCGGCTGGAAGATCGACGGCGTGACACTGGATGATGCCACTGCCAATCCGCTCACCTTCGCCATGCCGACCGAAGCTAGCACCACCATTAAGGCGAACTTTGCACAAAGACCTGAGCTTGGCTATCAACTGTCCATTGAAGGCAACGGAAAGGTGTTTGTGGACGGGGTCGAGCGTGCCAACGGATATATGGCGGAAGTCGTGGATAGAACCAACGTGAAATTCCTCGCGGAGCCGGCGGAAGGCTATGTTTTGCATCACTGGGAAATCACAAGCCCCATCAAGGACGTAAATATTCCCGACAGCAGTGGTAATTTAAATCAGCTACATATCACAACAGCCTTTGGTGGTCAATTCTACAATGTCAAAGCAGTCTTTGCGGAAAAAGCCACCTATAAACTGCGCTTCAAGCTGATGCTGGGAGAGACGAATGTCACACAATCCAACGATTTTAAGACTGCATGCGGAAGTCAGAATGTTGGCATACCATACTTAGCCTACACGTTCCCGTCTGCAATGACTCTGGATGAAATCTACAGCAGTTTGTCAACCAGGAAAACAATAAGTGGTTTCGATTCATTTGCCGATGGACTGAATTACTTAGATTTCCCTGTGGGCAATGGAGATTGGATCGTTATTGGACTGGAGGCGTATCCAGGCTATACCGTGCAGGGGGGGGCCAAGTTTATTACAGATGGCTTTGTGTCCAGCAACGAAGACGCTGTGGCAGACAGACGCAGTATCTCAAACTCCCGCTTCGGTGGAAGAACATATATCGTATTCAAAATGACGCAGGATACGACCATTACGGCGAATATCCATGAAGCGAAGTACATGACAGTAACAGTGCCTACGGATAAAACAAAGGGCACGGTCACGATCACACCTGCGGCTGATGTAGAGACACCAGCAATGTGGTGGGAAGGCTCGAAACTGACTGTGCAGGCTGTTCCCGCTGAAGGCTATCGTTTTGTTCGCTGGGAAGAGGGTTCGGGCGGATATATAAGCGACGAAAACGCGGCTTGGAACCCGTTGAACATCACGCTTGGAGCGACTGATGCCAACTTCTCCCCTGTATTCGAGGCTGCGAAAGCGGTTGACCGGAGCATCACAAAGGTCGTTGATCCGGAAGGAAAGGCGACGATTACGATCAATGGTTCGTCCGATACCATCCAGGTCAGAGAAGGCTCTGTCGTTTCGCTGGGAATTGATGTTGACGAATACTATCTGTTTGATCATTGGAACGTTACGCAGAACGGGGTAGAGCCCTCGTACAATCTGGTCGCATCCGAAAATCAGGCATCTAAAAGCGCAACATTTGTCATGCCGTTTGGCGAATCCGGCGTTACCGTACAGGCCGTCTTGAAGAACCGGTATACAGGGTTAAGTACCCTTGTTTTCCTGATGACGGGCAATAATGGTTCGACCGCTGGTGCAAAGGGCCTCACAACGGTATCTCTGAGCAAAAACAGCAGCCCGCTGACCGACGTGAATTGTCAGGTGCAAAAGGGTGATGAACTCGAAATCGCCGTTACGATGCTGAATGAGGATTATGTTCTCAGAGAGATTACCGTTGTAAATATGGATTCTTTTGAGACGCTGCAAACCATTACGGACGTTCAGGGCACCATTGCGATTCCGAGTTGGAATTCGTGGCAAATTTCTGTAAGAATCGAGAAAAAGACCACGGATACAGAGCGGCACAGCATTTCGCTGACTCAACCGACGACAGGCGGCACGATCAGTTCTTCCAATATGACCTCGCAGCCCGACAAGACCATTACATTGACCGCTGCTCCCGATAGCGGCTACACGCTGAAGAGCTGGATCGTGAAGGACGAACAGCAGAAGAGCATTGCTGTCACCGAAGATAAGACTAACAGCAATGTTGGTACTTTCACGATGCCTAAGAGCAATGTCACGGTAACGGCAGAGTTTGAGTCCACGTCGGAGATTACACCGACGATCACATCTGTCGCACTGCTGCAGGGTAAGGCCGGTAATGAACTGGCAACGGGCGTTCTGTCCGGCGACAAGTGGACGATCACCATTCCCGACACCGTGTCGGCGGAGACGGTTGAGCTGATCCCCGAAGGCACGTCCGGCCTGTTTCTGAAAATCGTGACGCCCACCGGCGTAACAGTAAAGCAGATGGACGGCGGCGGCAGCTGGGCAGGCGACTGGTCTAAGGGTGACATTGTGTGCTGGATGCCGGTAGGCGAAGAAGTTACGTTCAAGGCAACAGCAGGAACAGCTACCAAGGATTATACCATTAAGCTGATCTATTCTGGCTCTGGTGAACCTACGGAGCCTATCCTGTCCAACGGTTCCGCCACACGTATCAGCAATAGCGGCGCAGCCGTACAGTTCAGCTCGAATGTGGCAGGCAATTACTTCTATAAGGTTGTCAACCACAGCGCGGCGGCGCCTACGGTGGAAGAGATTTTGGCTTCTTCCAACAAGGGGACAGCCAGTACAGGCGTGAATAACATCACTCTTAGCAATTTGGGCGATGGCGCACGCGACATCTATATTGTTGTTGTGGATGCCTCCAATAACAGGAGCGTGGTTCTCAAGATCGAGATCCCCGCTTATGGCAGCATTGATGTACCGGATACCGGAGCGTACACTATTACAGTGAAGGCACCCAAGGGCGGCACCATCATCCCCAACCGCACCAAGGCCAACGCGGGCGATGAGATCATCGTTACCGTAACCCCCGACAGCGGTTATCAGATGGTGGCGGATTCGCTGACCTACACGCTGGCTGTTGCTGGCGGCGAAACAGTGAAAATCACTAACAACCGCTTTACCATGCCTGAGGGTAATGTGAGCATCAGTTGTCAGTGGGAGACTGCCGCGACGACCTCCACGGGCATCACAGGCTTCTCCATCAACGGCGTGGCCGGTGCGGTGAACAACAGCACCAATACCATTACCATCACCATGCCCCGTGGCACGGATGTAACGAAGCTGACCCCTGTTATCGCCACCAACGGCGTCAAGTCCCTGACGCCCGGTAACGGCGAGACGGTGGACTTCACCAATGCCGTGACCTACACCGCCGCCATGGAGGATGGCAGCAGCAAGACCTATATCGTTACGGTCTATGTGGACAAGGGGACGCTGGCCGATCAGTTCTGGGATAAGCTGACTGATTTTGCCAATCAGGTTCCCTGGTGGCAGTATGCCGAAAAGCAGCAGAGCACCAGCAAGTATCCCAAGTATTGGTAAGTAGATGGCTCCCGACCCCACAGACACCCTGAAATACCAATCGCAAAACGAACAAAAGAGCAGCCATTCCTAGGAATGGCTGCTCTTTCTCTGTAATGACTCAGGCACGGGCGTGATGGGCGTTGGCCTCCCCGTGTGCCTGAACCCCGCCTACCCCCACGTCATGGCACTATGGGGCTCTGAAGGGGCTGAGTGCGACTGCGAAGGCAATTGCTATACGCCGCGCGACTCACGGAACGTAAATACGCATTTGATGTGTCAGAGCAGGGATGCCAGTTAAGCATTGAGCCAGTTGTCGAGAATAGGCCGCACCGGTTGAATAAATGAAGGAAGACCACTTGCCGAAAACAGCAGGTAGCCTTCCCTTAGATAGAGAGTGATTTCCTTGGAATTTGTCCTTCCGAACGTATTGACAATATACTCGATTATGCTACGCTGGGATTAGGGGGTTAGGTGCGGGCGAGGAGCAGTGTCCCTGCCTGAGCTTTGTCTGCGAAAGCTGCTGTGGTTACTGCGGAGCTACAGTGGATGTGGAGTCCGAGTTGCTTACTTGCTCAGGTCGCCTTGCGAGTCCCAAATCACCATCGGTGTATTCGTCAAGGATAGTAGATATTTCATCATCAATACGTATGACTGTCAGCGAAACATAGTGCAGCTTCGCTCGCCAATCTTGCCTGCGCAAAGTATGCTTCAACTCCTCAAATGCCTTTTCGCTGTTCAGGATGATGATCGTGTGAATCCTTGGGATATTCTTATCGTTCTGCAAACCGAGGATCACATCTGAAGCAAGTATGTCGTGCCCGGTAAAGTAGTAGAAAAACCATCCTTCATCGCCTTTTTCGTTGACTAAAAAATGATGCATGTTCTCATAGTTCGTATCTAGACCGCGGCTACGCGGAGAGTGTTTTGACGAATATGGCATGAGGAGGGTTGTTTCAAATATCTTGTCTATAAAAGATATGATGCGAGTGCCGTAGTAGAGTAGCTGCCAACTCTGAATCAGTTCGATTACTTCGCGTGTGTCTCTTATATACTTCGCCAAGTCAATGTCCAGCCCTAATCTATATGCAACCAGATTCCATTCAGGCTTTGACTTAACGTTCTCGGTTCTTAAAAATCGAGAAAACAAACTGGGGGATAGCTCATATTTTGTTGCAATATCCACCTGCGATACCTTGGGGTTCTGTTGTAAAAATACGTTGATTACATTTTTGACTAAGTTTGTGTCCCTAGGAAACCTATCTCTGCTTCCTGTGAGTGCCATTGTCTTTACATAGTAACCTTCGAATTCGTACAGGTCGTTTGCCTTATTTACCTTTTCGCTCACATGAACACCTCCCGTCATTAAATAATAGTACCATTTGAATAAAAAAAAGTCAAGCATGCGGCTTGATAAATAAATCTGTTGAGATAACGCGCCTGTGTTTAGACGGTTGATGCACTAATATAAATGGTCATGTTTATTTTTTTGAACCATACTGTTGACTTTTGTAAATATATATGTTAATCTAAAAGTGCAAAAAGTCGCGGCGGCACAGCGGGGTTCACGACTTTTGAGAAATCTAGACTTCTAGGATTGATGCAAAAAAAGAAGGGAGGCGAATTATTACCCAGGATGCGGCATACAGTACGGGTCGGCTCGCCCGGAATCAACGCCTGTGGAGACGGATTTCTGTCGTTGAAGCAGGAAGCTACTCTGCAGCGGGGCCATATAAAAAGGCTGCCCCCATTTGCAGATGGGGGCAGCCATCCAAGCACACCGTGGTAGGGTCCATGATGCACCTGTAGGACAATATGTATTGTATCATGAATCCTCCGCAAAATCAACAACACAGTTTTAAGGAGGAAAAGATGGGGATGTTACTTTCACGCGCCGAGGCGGCAGCGTATCTTGGCATCAGCGCAAAATTGCTCGACGGTTTCCGCAAGGATGGCAAAATCTCTTATGTTCAGCGGGTTCCCGGCGGCAAGGTCTTTCTCAGCAAGGAGGAATTGCGTCAGTTCAGGGCAATGTACACGCGCCCTGTGCCCCGCGCATCCACCGCCTTTGCTCCCGCTTTTCGCGGCGAGGTACCTGAACGAGGGTGTCGCTGATGGGACGCAGCAAAAAACCTAAATATGGCACTGTCACTCGCAAGGGAAGAAAGTATTTTCGAACACGCATTACCATTCAGGACGGGACACGAGTTACGCTCTACGGCCGCACCGAGAGTGAAGTAGATCAAAAGGTCGCAGAATTGCGGGCAAAAGTCGCGCGAGAAGCTCTTGAACGGGACTGCCCCACTGTTGCGCAATATGCACAGCTGTGTCTAGAGAACAGATCCCCGTTTATCGCACTCAGCACATTTGACAATTATGCACAAACTATCAAAAAACATATCGTAGAGCCGCTGGGCGACAAACTCATGTGTGACGTAACGCGCGATGACATACTCGCCGCAGTGCGACGCTCTGCCGTATTGTCAGAGTCTACTTATGGTGCGGTTCAGATGTTCTACAAAAGTATTTTTGGCGAGGCTGTCAAAAACGGAATTATTTCGGAAAATCCCGCACTTGTCCTTCCTGCAAAGGGTGGGAAAGCACCGACAAAGGCTAGAAAGTCGCTGACAGACGAGGAAGTGCAGATCCTTTTGAACGCTGTTAAGGGATTGCCGCCGTACACTTTCATTTTGCTTGCGCTGTACACTGGACTCAGGCGGGAGGAAATCCTTGCCTTGCGGTGGGATAGCGTGGATCTTGACTCAAAAACGCCCTCACTTACTGTGCGCGAGGCGTGGCACGTCCATAAGAATCGCCCTTATATCACCGAAAGATTGAAGAGTAGGGCGGCTTATCGAACTGTACCTATCCCCTCGGAATTGGCGCAATACTTGAAAGAGAAAGAGAATACGGCCAATTCCGAGTACGTGGTTTGCAACCGCAATGGCGGCCTGTTGTCGGGCTCGCAATATAGCCGCCTGTGGAAATATGTTACCACGCGCAGTACGAAGCCGCGCGAATATACGCGCATTGCGCCAGACGGAACCAAGACGAAACATCGGGTTGTTCCCACTTTGGGCGAAAGGGCTGCACATAACAGTCATGTGATTTATTCTATTGACTTTCGCGTTACACCGCACATGCTGCGGCACACGTATATCACCAATCTGATTTATGCTGGTGTCGATCCCAAGACGGTGCAGTACTTAGCGGGGCACGAAAACTCGAAGATCACCATGGATATCTACGCTGAAGCCAAGTACAACAAGCCGGACGCTCTGGCAGCGCGTGTCAATTACGCATTCAACATTCCTAACCTGTAATATAAAAACAGGCGATTGCGAAAAGATGGGACAATTGAGGGGACAATTTTTCCCTTATAATCCCCAAATCCCTTGCAAATACAATGGTTTCTATCGTGGGAGCGCAAGAAGTACGGTCTGAAGGCCGCCCGTCGCGCACCTCAGTTCTCCAAGCGCTGATCGGACGCAAATTCACAGCTCAAAAGCTCAAAAACCCCGGAAAATCCGCATTTTCCGGGGTTTTCTTATGTTCATTTTTCATAAAATATGACTGATTTTCTCCATCCTTTCCTTTGACCATCGACCGTTTTGCAAAGCTTATTATACCACGCAAGCATAAGGCCTATGTTAAGCAAGAGGTCTTTGGGGCGATTGGAACAGCGAAAGACTGGCTTTTACTACCCGGTTGACAAAACGGACCATTTCCTCTTTGCTGTACTTGTCATAGCCCTCCACGACGACATGCATCAAACCGTTTGACAGATGGGTATACATCATTTCCAGCTCTGTCTCACTGGCTCCGGGCAGTTCTTTCCGCCAGTAAGCAATGCTGTCCGCCTTGGCCAGGGCAATCATCCGCATAAGGACGGTTGCGTTTGTATTCCCCAGAATTAGAATTCGACACGCCGCCTGATTCTGATCGACCATATCGTAGATGGCTTCGATCAGAGCCGTCACATCAAGCGAATTGACATAGCGAAGGGAATTCTCAAATGTATCGATGAGTTCATTCTCAATGCTCTCCATCAGGGCAAAGCAATCGCTGTAATGG
>OGUO01000401.1_pt1 | contig 32139 bp, 30 predicted proteins | sample 1553641 | NCBI WGS metagenome assembly OGUO01 (sample SAMEA2579980, study PRJEB22360) | human gut metagenome | biome: human gut; feature: human-associated habitat; material: faeces | place: Denmark | collected 2008/2010 | reverse complement strand
CAGAGGGGTCACGCCCCTTTGGCAAGGTAAGCCCGCAAGGGCGGTGGGAGTTTCCACAGAAACTGCCATACCTTGTATGACACAGCAGATGAAGACTAAATGCACTGCCTACTTTTGCATTGCATTTTAAGTCGCAATCGGATGGGGCATGAACCCCGCCGAGAAAGGAGAAATTATGATGGCGTGTGCCATGAAGTTTAGTGCGGGCGCAGTCCGCAATCAACTTCGCCACAACCGGCGAACAATCGAACATTCGAGCAACCGGGATATTGACCCGGAGCGGCTGGAACACGACTATGTTCTGTCGCCAGACCGGGGCATGACCGGGTACGATTACTTTTTGCAGCGCAAATCGGAACTGTACTGTTACAATCGTGACGATGTAAAAGTTATGGTTGGCTGGATAGTGACAGCCCCGCAAGATTTAGACCCTGCCCGCTATGATGACTTTTTCTGTGCTTCATACGATTTCTTGGAAAATCGTTATGGCAAGGAAAATGTCGTGCAAGCCATCGTCCACGATGACGAGGGCGGCCAGCCGCATTTGCATTTCTGTTTTATCCCTGTTGAGGAAGACCCGAAGCACGAACAGGGCTATAAAATCTGTGCGAACGATGTGCTTGACCGCCGCGAACTGCGCAATTTTCATCCTGACCTGCAACGCTATCTGGATGAACACGGTCTGGAAGATGCCCACGTTATGACCGGCGTAACAAAGCGGCAGGGGGGCAACCGCACTGTCGCGCAGCTGAAAGTCGAACGCGAACAGGAATATCAGCAGGAAGTAGAGCGTCCCGCACTATATTTTGGAGAATCCAAAATTGAACAAGGACTTCACTTTTAAGGAACGGCCATGAAACAGATTGTATGGATTATCAACTGCTATCTATATGGCGCAACACTGATTCTGCTGGCTGTGCTGGCACTGCTGGTGTATCTGCGCGGGCAGGCTAATCATCTGCCTAATCCGTTCGCCCGCAGAAACATCGTCTATCGTCCCAAAGAAAAGGCGCAGGGCGTGTTGCTGGGCAAGAAATTTGGTCTGATGGCTTACTCCCCCGAACAGGACGAGGGGCACATCCTCGTAATGGGGCCATCCGGCACAGGCAAGACAAGTGCCCTACTGATTCCGACTTTGCGGAGTTGGCAGGGCACGGCTCTTGTTGTTGACATATCCGGCGACATATCAGCTAATGTGCATACAGAAAACAAAATTATTTTTGACCCTACGGCGGCGGATTGTATTCCGTATGATGTGTTTGCGTCCATTGATGCGGCCCCGGATGACACCGAGCGGCAGGAGCGCTTGGAGCAGCTGGCCTATCTGCTGCTGCCGGACAAGGCCAACGACAGCGAGGCGGGAGTATTTTTCACCAAAAACGGGCGCAAGATGATAACGGCAGCCCTTATCTGCTACTATGGCATGGGCTGGGGCTTTATCGAAATCTGCGAGTTTTTCCTCGGCCATGATTGGCGCTCCCTGCTGAACGATATTGCCAAACAGGAAAACACCGCAGCCAACGCATATATTAGTTCCTTTGCCGGGGCCAGTGAGCAAAATACCGCAGGCTGCAAGCAGAGTGCAGATGACGCGCTCAAACTATTTGCAACGAACAGCAAAATTAAAAATGCACTTAGAAAAGTTCCGACTTATGAGAAATCCATCTGTCCGGCCACTTTGGAGCAGAACAGCATTTATATTTTCATCCCGGACGAAAAACTCAAAATCTATGGCGACCTGCTGCGCATTATTACGGCCCAGTCGATGGAATACTTTTCATCCAGACCGCCGGAACACAAGCAGATGATTCTATTTTGTCTTGACGAATTTGCCTCGTTCGGCAAGCTGCAAATCACCGAGGCCTTGCGCAAACTGCGGAAGCGTCACATCCGTATTATGGTGCTCACCCAATCGCTGGCCGACCTCGATATGATTTACGGTAAGGACGAACGGAAAGCCATGCTTGGCAACTTTAAGTTTACCGTTCTGCTCGGCTGCAAGGACACCGAAACGCAGGAATACTTCTCCAAAATGATAGGCGAAAAGCACACACTGCTGGTCGCCGATACCAGCCAGAAGCCGCAGCCTATCATCAAGCCCGCAGACCTCGCACACTTGGAACATGACCTCATTGTTATTTGCGATGACGGGGCCGTGCGGCTGCATAAGAACTTTTACTTCAAATGACGTTGCAAAAAAACGTTTCGTAAGCGGCAACCGGGAGCAGTTAGCTTGGATTTTCCAAGTGGGCTGCTCCTTTTTCTTTGGGTAAATCTTTCCGGGGCAGCTTGGGGCAAGTGATTTAGTTCGTTTCTAAAAAAGGCTGTCTTTTTAGCTTTTATGAAAATACCTGCCACATACTGCCCCAACGAACGTTTTTTGGCAACGTAACTGGAAAAAGGTTCCCATTTTTATGGATTTATGGTACAATTCTAATATTGTATAAGTGTACCCAAATGCGGGAGTTGGGGGTGTAGGATGTCAACCAAAAGGCCGAAGCCGGAACTGTCGGCTCACTTTATCCGTGAGAAGCGGATTCTTAAAGCAGCTGATACCGCTAAATACAATGCAAGGTTGAAGGAAATCGACCTGCCGGATGATTATGCTATTTACGGTTATGAACCATCCAGTGGGAGAAAACCCGCTGCCTACTGGGTGTGTAAGCAAAGTGTTGGCGAATGCCCGGAATGTGGTACACCCTATCTGGAGGATGCGATTGCCAGCGTATCAGAATCCAAGCTGACGCATTATTGCAGAGTGGAAATCCCGCACGAGGGAAGGAAACCTACCTACGAAATTCACCCGGCAACGCTTTATTTGCGCCGCATACGCTGGCTTTGCTATAACTGCTATTCTGAGCAGAAAACATACAATGCTAGAATGCAGGATGATTCCAAACTTGTGGATAAAGAAGACAAAAAGCTGACCTTGCAAGTGAAAGAACATCTTGGGCAGCAGGCTATGCATATGGAGATAAATACGCTTGCTGAAATATTTGATATTTCCCCGCATACAGTCGATAAATGCTTTGACAAGGCAGTGGATAAATATGACAAAGAGCGCGATTGGGATAATATTTCTACGCTCGGCTTGTACACTATCACATTGAATGTGCAGGGGCAACAAGCTGATTGCTGCCTATGTGCGAACGTGGATACTGAAAAACTGATTGAATTTTTCCCCTACGAGGATACAAAAGCCGCAGAAGCCTTTTTGAGCAAGCTAAAGAACAAGCAGAATATCCAACGCGTTTTTACCAGCATAGACAGCGCGGCATTTGATTTTGCCAAGACAAATTTTCCTATCGAAACAATTATGGTAGACCGGCTGGATGTGCGTAAGCGTTTGCTGAACGGATTGGAAACGGTCAAAAAAGGCAACGATGATAGCAAGAATTATCCTTTACTGCGGCGGAATTGGACACTGCTTGATAATGATGACGAGGCAATTCCGACCAACAGCAAAGACTACATCCTTCTCAAAAAAGTGCTGGATGCATTCCCTCGAATTGGCGTTGCATATTGGCTAAAAGAAGCCGGTATGGATATTTATCGCAAACTTGCGGGTCAGTGCAAGCTGGTAAATGATTGGATTCTCAGTGACAAGCACAACATCCTGCCGTATGAGCAATTACAGCAATGCATGACTCAGGCGAAAGAGCCTGTTGTGCGCTTTGCAGAGCAGTACAACGGCGTTGACCGCAGCAGATATGAAAAAGCCATATTAGCTGCGGAGAAACCTTTGATGAATTGTGCCAAGTCAAATGAAAAAAGTAAATCTGCACGGTGGTCACGCGCAGCATCTTTTAAGAAGATTCGCGCCCGCGTTTTGTACGGTGCTGCGATGATGGCAAACTATTTTGCGGCGCAAGAGCCAAACGAAAAATCTCACGAAGAATACGCGATACATAAGGAAATGTATTTTACAACGGTTGACCGCATAACAACTGCAAAAATTAACAGACCTGCGGTTGAAACTGATGTCGCGCCTGAAATCTATCTCCATAATTTTGGAATTCCCTTATCCATATATCCAAACCTGTTAGGCTACGGGCTGGAAGAATACAGCCATGTCTTGCTGGATTTGAAGCCGTTGAAAAAAGACAGGCAGTATCTTTCGAGAGAGGAACAAACGGAGGAAACAATGTCGGACAAAATTGCCTTTGACGCTTTGTGGGATGAATCCCCAATTGATGTCACCCCGGAAGTAAACTTTATTTGGAGCATCGCCAACAAACTGCGCGGCTCCTATATGCCGGATAAGTACGGCGATGTCATTATTCCTATGACAATTCTGCGCCGCTTGGAGTGTGCCTTGGAGCCGCACAAGGAAGCAGTTTTGGCCAAATTTGCAGAAAATCCGAACTATCCGCCGAAGGCAATGTACCGCATTTCCGGCTATCAGTTCTATAACACCTCGCCCTACACGCTGAAAGAACTGTGCAACGAGCCGGACAACATTAAATCCAATTTCAAAGTGTACATTCAAGGCTTCTCCGCCGAAGTACAGGAAATCTTCAATGGCCTTGAAATGTTCAGTCACATCGACAAGATGGATAAGGACGGATGTCTGTTCAGCGTGGTGCAGGCATTTGCCGACTTGGATTTGGACCCTAAGACCTACGACAGTATCAAGATGGGCTATATCTTTGAGCATCTGATTGGCAAGTTCTATCAGAATGTAGATGCCGGTCAGTTTTACACAGGTCGTGACATTATCAAGTGCCTTGTCGCTGTGCTTATCAGCGAAGGCTGTGACGACATTTTCGATGATGGCAAGGTTGTCACTGTCTGCGACCAAGCCTGCGGAACAGGCGGTATGCTCAGCACGGCGTACAGCTTTATCAAACACTACAATCCCAGTGCCGATGTGCGTCTGTTCGGGCAGGAATTTATGCCCCAGTCCTACGCTGTCGGTCTGGCAGAGATGATGATTAAAGGGCAGAACATTGAAAACTTCCGCAATGCCGATACTTTCAAAGAGGATTGCTTCCCCAACATCAAGATGCGCTTCGTGCTGGAAAATCCGCCCTTCGGCACGCCGTGGGCAGGAAAAGACGCCAAGGCCGGGCAGGAGGATGCTGTCCGCAATGAGTTTAAGCGCGGCAAGAAGGGTCGCTGGGGTGCAGGTCTGCCGAGCGGCGGCGACTCCCAGCTGATTTTCATGCAGTCGGCTATTGATAAGATGGATGACAAGGTTGGCCGCGCTGCGATTATCGAGAATAACAGCCCGCTGTTTACAGGCGGTACGGCATCCGGCGAAAGCCAAATTCGCCGCTGGATTCTGGAACAGGATTTGCTGGAGGCCATTATCGCACTGCCCACCGACCTGTTTTACAACACGGGTATCGCTACCTATGTCTGGATTTTGTCCAAGAACAAGCGCCCGGAACGCAAGGGCTATGTGCAGTTGATTGATGCCACCAGCATCTTCCACAAGCTGCGCAAGGCGGCAGGCAACAAGAAAAACGAACTTCTGCCGGAGGACCGCAGCAAAATCGTTAAACTGTACACGGCGTTTGAAAAGAACGAATACTGCAAAATCTTCAAGAAAGAAGAATTTTTGTACCGTGAGTACACGGTCATGCAGCCGCTGCAGCGCAGCTATGCCATTACGGAGGAGCGCATTGACCAGATGCTGGCGGACGGTACACTGAATTCCGTATATGACCCCGCCAAGGTCGATGAACTGGAAGAACAGGGCGCACAGATTTCCGTCAAGGACAAAATGAAGCTGGACAAGCTGTATGAGCAAAAGCCTATCTACGAGGCTGTTATCTCTGTTTTGCAGGACGCGGTTTCGGATGAAATCTATCTTTCCCCGGAAGTCTTTATGCCGGTGTTGCGCAAGGCACTGGCAAAAGTGACCGATGATAAAAAGCTGCTGGACAAAATTGCGGATGGCTTGTCCGTGATGGATAAAAATGCTGAAATCCAGAGAGACAAGCACGGCGCAATTCTCTATGATAAGGATTCCAAAGATACCGAGCGTGTGCCTTATGAGGAATCCATCGATGATTATATGGCACGGGAGGTTCTGCCCCATGTGCCAGATGCAAAGGCGTTTTGGGAGGAAAAGGTGGATGCCAAGAAGCCTGTTATCAAGACGGGCGCAGAGATTCCGTTCACGCAGTATTTCTACAAGTACGAGCAGCCTGTACCCAGCGAGGAATTGGCAAAGCAGTTTATGGAACTGGAGCAGTCTGTCAGCCAGCGCATTGCGAAGCTGTTTGGGTAAGGTGGTGGAACTATGCGTGAAATGAAAGATAGCGGGATTGAGTGGATTGGGAACGTCCCTGCAACATGGGAAAGATGCAAAATCAAAAATGTGATTTCTTCTATTGGCAGTGGAACAACTCCTACAAGCAGTAATATCGACTATTATAACAGTGAGGACATCTGCTGGATTCAAAGCGGTGATTTATATAAAACATCATATATAAGTAATACAGCAGTTTCTTTATCAGCTAAAGCTCTACACCTTTCAGCCTTGCAAATATACGCCGCACCATTTATTGTGGTTGCTATGTATGGTGCATCTGTTGGCAATATTGCGATTTCAACAATTGATGCATGCAGTAATCAGGCTTGTTGTTGTATAAAACCAGATAACAACAATGATTTGAAATTCATGTATTACTGGCTATCTATGTGCAAAATAGATTTCTTGAGTCAGTCGATTGGTGGTGGTCAGCCTAACATTAGTCAGAGTAAAATTAAAAATCAATTTTATTATCGTCCTCAATTAAGTGAACAAAAAGTAATTGCCAACTTCCTTGATTCCAAATGTTCCGAAATTGATGCCATCTCGGCTGACATCCAGAAAGAAATCGAAATATTAGAGCAGTACAAGCGTTCCGTCATTACCGAGGCTGTCACCAAGGGACTGAACCCGGATGTGGAAATGAAGGATAGCGGTATTGAGTGGGTCGGAAATATTCCTGTCCATTGGGACGTTCGCCCTTTGTATTATTATTTTGCCGAAAGAAAGAAAAAAAACTATCTCGGACAAGAGCAGAACTTGTTGTCACTCAGCTATGGAAAAGTGATTCGGAAAGACATCAATACATCTGAGGGACTTCTGCCGGACAGTTTTAATGGCTATAACATCATTGAACCGGGAGATATTGTTCTTCGGCTTACAGATTTGCAGAATGACAAGCGTAGCCTGCGGACAGGGCTTGTTAAAGAACATGGCATTATTACTTCTGCATATGTAACATTAAAGGCTGCTAAAGAAGTAGTTCCGGAGTATTTCCATTACCTTTTGTACGCCTATGATGTTATGAAGGTTCTGTACAATATGGGCAATGGTGTTCGTCAAGGCTTGAATTATTGCGAGCTTTCCAAGATGCACATTGTCGCACCGCCACTTGATGAGCAGAAAAATATCGCAGCACGCCTTGATTGCGTGTGCAAAGGGATAGAGTCGATAATTGCAAGCAAAAAACAACAGCTTGCGATTATTGATTCTTATAAAAAATCCCTTATCTATGAATATGTGACAGGCAAAAAGGAGGTTGTGTGATGGCTGATTTTGAAGAACAACTCAATTTACTCTTGCAGGAGGCTGCTGACATTTACTCTCCGCTTGGCATTGGCTTTTTAGAAAATGACAACGCAGCTTCTAAATGGATGAATGACGTGCAAATATTTAACGATAAGTATCTAAAAGAACATCCTTTGGGGCAACGAATGAAAACATTGCTTTTCCACCGCCCTAACAATGCTGTTGGAGAGTTAATGACTTGCTTACAAAGTATACAAGGTGACCGGGAATTTATTGATAAAATGAACGGAATCCAATCTGTGAATGTTCCCAAATATCAAGCAAGGACGCTTCCGGAGTATGATGTTTTTATTTCGCACGCGAACAAAGATAAAGAAGATTTGGTCGAGGAACTGTATCAATCTCTGAAAGCGCTGGGAATTTCTATCTTCTATGATAAGGAATCGCTTGAGTGGGGCGACAAGTGGAAAGACAAAATCCTTGATGGAACAAAAAAAGCAGAATTTGCAATTATTGTCATCTCCGAAAACTTCTTTGACCGAGAATGGACAGAGAAAGAGTTGAATGAATTTCTTAATCGGCAAAATCGTAATGGGCAAAAACTGATTTTGCCGATTCTGCACAACATCACGGCAGAACAACTAAAGGAAAAGTATCCTTCTGTCGCAGATATACAGGGAATTCCTTCCGATAAGTATAGCTGTGACCAAATAGCGTTGCTTTTTGCAAAGCAGCTAATCAAGCGTCTAAAATCTGCTTGAGGAAAAAGAAAGAAGGTGGTTCCGTGAAAATTATCGGAACTGAGCGCGACTATCAGCGTTATATCATCGACTACTTAATTGATAATAACGGCTACATAGAGCGCAAATGCAAAACGAATTATGACCGCACCACGGCCATGGACCGCGAACTGCTGTTTCGCTTTCTGGACACGACACAGCCGGACACAATGGCGGCACTGCGGAAAATCTACAACGGACAGACCGAGGAAACCATCGTTAAATTTATACTCCAGAGCATCGATAACAAGGGCAGCAGCCTTATCGAAACGCTGAAATCCGGCATTGAAATTTCCAATATGCATCTGGACCTGCTGTACGGTAAGCCAGCCACCGATTACAACATTGACCTTGTTGCCAAGTACAATGCCAATATTTTCTCCATCATGGAGGAAGTCTGGATTAACGATGACCAGCGCATCGACCTTGTTGTGTTCCTCAACGGCTTTGCCATTGCGACCTTTGAGCTGAAATGCCAGAACGCAGGTCAGAACTACCGCATGGCAATCAAGCAGTATTCTGAGGACCGTGACCCGAAGAACCGTCTGTTTCTGTTCAAAGCGGGTGCTTTGGTCAACTTTGCTATGGACCTCGACACCTGCTATATGACCACCAAGCTGGACGGTCTTGGCACACGCTTTATTCCGTTCAACCGTGGGCGCGGCGAGGGTGTAAACACCGGGGAAGGCAACCCCTTGGATGACGGCGTGGACGATTATCCGATGCATTATATGTGGGATGATATTCTGCGCCGTGACAGCCTGATTGAACTGATTACCAAGTTCGTCTTTATCCAGCGTGAGCAGGTCGTGGACGAACTGACAGGGAAAAAGTCCGTCAAAGAAAAGCTGATTTTCCCGCGCTACCATCAGCGCGATGCCGTCCGTCAGCTTTTGGCAGATGCCGAGTACAACGGCACACAGCTTAATTACCTGATTGAGCATTCCGCAGGTTCCGGCAAGACCAACACCATTGCGTGGCTGGCCCATCGGCTGGTATCCCTGCACGATACCCAAAACCATATTGTCTATGACAGCGTTCTGGTCATTACAGACCGTGTGGTGGTAGACCGCCAGCTGCAGGACGCAATCAAGGGTATCGACCATAAGAGTGGACTTGTCTGCACCATTGATGACAAAAAGACCTCTGCCGACCTTGCCGATGCGCTGAAAGGCAACTACAAAATCATTGTCACCACGATTCAGAAATTCCTCTATGTGGATTTCTGGAAGCTGGCGCAGAACCAGAACAATAAGACCTTTGCCATTATCATTGACGAAGCCCATTCGTCTACGTCCGGCAAGGATATGATTGCGGTCAAAAATACGCTGGGGCAGAACGAGGGTCCCGAAGAAGCCGATGCGCAGGATGCTATCGAAAATGAAATCCAGCGCCACGGCAAGGCACCCAATGTGTCGGTCTTTGCCTTTACTGCCACGCCAAAGCCGATGACGCTGCGCCTGTTTGGTCGTGAAAGCATTGATGCGGACGGAAACCCTGTGTATCAGCCGTTCCACCTGTACAGCATGAAGCAGGCTATCGAGGAGGGGTATATCCTTGATGTGTTGCAAAACTATATTGAATACAAGACCTATTTTGAGCTGAACAAGACCATTGAGGACGACCCGGAGATGAAGACGATTGCCGCCAAGCGGCAGATTGCACGCTATATTGATTTGTTTGACGACAATATCAATCAGCGCGTCAATATCATTGTCGAGCATTTCCGTTCCACTGTTATGCAGGAACTCGGCGGGCAGGCAAAAGCAATGGTTATCACGGCATCCCGCGAGGCGGCAGTGAAGTATCGTCAGGCGTTCGAGGATTATGTCACACGGCATAATTACAAGGATGTAAAGGCGCTGGTGGCATTCTCCGGCAAAGTGAAAATTGAAAATACCGAATACACCGAGCCGAGTATGAACGGCTTTGCTGAGGATAAGCTGCCGAAGGTGTTTGACGGGGACGAGTATAACGTTCTGCTGGTGGCAAATAAGTATCAGGTCGGTTTCGACCAGCCGAAGCTCTGCGCCATGTATGTGCTGAAAAAACTGCGCGGTGTAAATGCGGTGCAGACGCTTTCCCGCTTGAACCGTGTATGCCCGCCCTTTGATAAAAAGGTCGTGGTCATGGACTTTGTGAACCACGCGGAGGAAATGGAAGAAGCCTTTGCGCCGTTCTACACCACAACGGTGCTGTCCAACACCGCCACGGTTGCCCAGCTCCGCGAACTGGAAAATAAGATTGACGGTTACAATGTTTTGGATGACCGCGATGTGGATACTGTTGCAAGCATTGTTTACAATCCGAAAGGCAAGCGTACCACAGCCAAAGAGGACCGTCTGGTTTACCAGTGCATCCAGCGTGCTGTAAATGTGCTGAAAAATCAGTTCAACGAGGACCACCAGCGAGCCTTTACCAAGAACTGCCGTGGCTTTGTACGTTTGTATGAGTTCCTGTCGATGGCCTCCAGCTTTGGGGACCCGGAACTGCACAAAAAATATGTGTTCGTCAATTTGCTGCTGACTTATTTAGTTGTCGGCAACAGCGGTGGTATCAGCTTGAAAGATAAGATTCAGGCCACAAATTTTGTGCAGGAAAATCAAGGCGATAAAGGCAACAAACAGCGCCATGCCAGCGCCCCGAATGTAAAGTTGAGCGGGGCCGATGTCGGTCTGACTGTGGATGAAGTAAAGCATCTGTCGGAAATTATTGATGAGGTAAATTCTCGCGCGGGCAAGGGCTACGATAGCAGCGCCATGACGAAAGTTATGCTGCAAATTAAAGACCTGCTGCTGCACTCGGAAAAGTTGAAGACCTCTGCTAAGAACAACACCGAGCAGGACTTTGAGTTCAGCTTCTACGACAATACCGATGACGCACTGATTGAGGGGCTTTCCCAGAATCAGGATTTCTTTAGCCTGCTGTTGAGTAATGACGACATCAAACACCGTGTGCTGGGTGTGTTCCTGCATGAGGTTTATAAGGAACTGCGGGAGCAGCCATAAACGGCGTGTAGGGCAATCAATTACAAAAGTGACCGCCTGAGCATCATTCAAATATATCTGTAAAACTGAAAATACACTTTTAAGGAGTGGCTGTGAAAGCAGCTGCTCCTTATTTTTTGCAACTTTAACAGCATACTGCACTATACGGGTAAAGTTACAGCATACTGCTGTTATACGCTAATAGTGTCTGCCATATAGAACAGGTATACTGTAGGCGAGCTCAAAAAAAAGAAAAGGAGCGTAGCGCGCTATGAAATTGAATTATGAAAATCGTATATGAAACCGTAGATGACCGCCTCTGGACCATCCTCTCCCGCCTGAAAGGCGTGAAGGAGGTTGGCGAGAACACCTATCGGGCTTACAGCCCTCTCCGTGACGAGAAGGAACCCAGCCTGTGCATTACCAAGAAAGATAATGGATACATCCTTATGAATGACCGTGGTGGTGGTGACACCAAAGCAACCCTTACGAAAATCGGGCTGACGATGCGTATCCTGTTCCCGGATGGTGGAAGTTCCGGATCAGAGCCTAAAGGCTCTGACCCGGAACGGAAGGTTGCTGCCATCTACCAGTACCTTGACAAAAACGGAGAACTCGTCGCAGAGAAAGTCCGTTATACGAACAAAACCTTCTTTTGGCGCAGCAAAAAGCCTGACGGCAGCTACGACTACCATAAACCGGAGAATGTTCCCTTGTATAATGGGATGGTACTGGAAAAGGCGGAAGCAATCTTTTTGGTTGAAGGCGAGAAAGACGTAGACACGCTCACGAAACATGGCCTCCCGGCGGTCAGCCTGCCGAATGGCGCCCATTGGGAAAATGAGTATGCCGCATACTTTTCCGACAAGGTGATTATCATTCTGCCGGACAACGATGGTGCGGGGCGCGGTTACGCAAAAGCAGCACTCAAGGCACTTAAGCCCACGAATTACAACACGGGCATTATGCAGCTGAATAACTGGTGGCCGGAAATCCCCGAAAAGGGCGATGTCTCCGATTATATCGCGGCAAAGGGCGAGGAAGCAGTTGCAAAACTGAAAGAAACTCTCGATGTCGTGACCCGGAACAGGAAACCGGCTCCGGCAGTAAAGGCTGTGCCCGTTGCACAGTGCAGTACGGCAACTGTTACGGTAGCTGCCACGTCTGCCCCGCTGATGCTGAAAACTTACGGCGATTACCGCAACGTCATCAAAAAACTTGACCCTTACTCCAATCCCAAGTATTCCACTACCGACAACGGAAGCGGACGGCTCTTTTCTGACATCGTCAAGGGACAGGCCCGCTATGTGGCAAGCCGCAAATCGTGGTTCATCTACGATGGCACGCGCTGGGCCCCCGATGAAGGCAACATGGCAACGATGGAAATGTGCAAGACCATTGGTGATGCGCTGAACCGCTATGCTTTCGACATTAAAGATGAAAAGAAGCGGCAGGAATACTTGCGGTATACTATCCGATGGCTGTCACGCAATTACCGCAAAACCATCCTTGACGATGCCGCCAGCGTCTACAACATCGGTATGGGCGAATTTGACGCAGACGTGAACTTGCTCAACTGCAAGAATGGTACGCTGGACTTGAAGACCATGAAGTTCCGCAGTCACAATCCTGACGATAAAATCACCAAGATTGCCGATGTCGTTTACGACCCCAATGCAAAATGCCCCCGCTTCGACCAGTTCTTGACCGAAGTTATGAGCGGTGATGCCGATAAAAGTGCATTTTTACAAAAGGCACTGGGGTACGCTCTTAGCGGCGATTCCCGGTTTGAATGTCTGTTTTTCCTGTACGGTGCAACCACCCGCAACGGCAAAAGTACCCTGATGGAAAGCGTTCTGCGTGTGTTTGGCGACTACGGTCTGACCGTTGCCCCGGAAACGATTGCAGCAAAGCAGCGCAACAGTTCCGGGCCGAGCGAAGACCTTGCCCGTCTTGCGGGTAGACGGCTTGCCAATATTTCCGAGCCCTCGCGCGGGATGCGCTTGAATGCTGCGCAGGTAAAGAGCATGACCGGCAATGACAGCATCAATGCCCGCTTCCTGCACTGCAATTCGTTCGATTTCCGTCCGCAGTTCAAGCTGTATATCAACACCAACTATCTGCCCAGTGTGGATGATATGTCGCTGTTTTCGTCCAATCGTGTGCGCGTCATCCCGTTTGACCGGCATTTTGAACCGCAGGAGCAGGACCCGAATTTGAAACATCTGTTTGCGAAAGAAGAATCCAAGAGCGCTATTTTGAATTGGCTGATTGCCGGTTGGCAGCTGTTGCAGAAGGAAGGCCTGAACTCTCCGGCAGCGGTTGTGGAAGCCACCAAGGAATACAGCCGCGATAGCAACAAGATTGCGCTGTTTGCGGAAGAAAAGCTCATTGAAGATAGAACGGGTGAAGCTCGCACGGCAGCGGTTTACGAGCGCTATAAAGAATGGTGTGATGTCAACGGCTGTATGCCGGAAAACAGCACCAACTTTAAGAAGTCCTTGCAGGCGATTGGAACTGTTGTCCGCAGGCGTCCTCGTGACGGCAGTGAAAAGACGACCCTTCTGCTCGGTTATCGATTGAGGTAAGGCGACATTTTATGAAGTACGAAGTCCCTATCTGGGAGAAATACTGTCTTACGCTGGATGAAGCCGCCGCCTACTTTGGCATCGGCATCAACAAGCTGCGGGAAATGACGGACGAACCGAACTGCCAGTTTGTGATTTTCAATGGAAGCAAGCGCCTTATTAAGCGCCGGAAGCTGGAAGAAAACCTCATCGATACAGATGTGATTTAATTCAGAAAGAATCCCTGATCGGGCCTACGGCCCGCTCAGGAATTTATCTAAACCTATCACATTGACACCAAAATTATAGAAAAACGTAATATTTAGGCTGGCAAAAAGGCTTTACGCCTGTTATAATGACAGATGTAAAGCCTTTTCTGCTTTATAGAGTAGAAAAGGAGTACCCTATGGAACGCCGTAAAGATAAGAATAACCGTGTACTGAAAGATGGTGAGAGTTACCGCGAAAAGGAACATCGGTACATGTATCGGTGGATTGACAGTGACAAGAAGCGCCATTGCACCTATGCACAGACGCTGCGCGAACTGCGTAAAAAAGAAGCGGAAATCAACCGCAATAAAAGCGATGGTATCAGCAGCGCCGGAAGCAACCTGCGTCTGGATGACGTATATAAGCTGTGGAAGAAGAACAAGGTCGGTCTAAAGCAGTCCACTTATGTAAATTACCTGTATATGTATGACCACTTTATCGGCCCCAAAATCGGGAAGATGAAAATCAAGGACATTCGCAAATCGACAATCCTTGGTCTTTATAATGACCTGACAAGGAGCAACGATATTGGCAAGACGATGGCGATTAACACGCTGGAAACTATTCACAACGTACTGCGGCAGGTCTTGCAGGTTGCTGTGGACGATGACTATATCCGTAAGAATCCAACGGATGGTGTCTTGCGCGAAGTTAAGCAGGCCAATAATTACGAACGCCCGAAGCGCAAAGCGTTGACCTTGGAACAGCAGAATGCGTTCGTGAAGTTTCTGAAATCTAAGCCGCTGTACTACGCTTGGAGCATTTTGTTCGCCGTCCTGTTGGGAACGGGTTGCCGCATTGCAGAATTTGTCGGTCTGCGTTGGTGCGATATTGATTGGGAAAACAACACGATTTCTATCAATCATAACTTGGTCTATCGGAAGCATACAGATGGCAAATGCTACTTTTCCGTGACGACACCAAAGACAAGCGCTGGATGCAGGACTATCCCGATGATGAAAGGTGTCCGCAGGGCACTTGAAGATGAAAAGATTCTGCAGCAGGAATTAGGTGTTAGGTGTACAACTGTAATTGACGGCTATACTGATTTCGTCTTTTTCAACCGCTTCGGGCAACCCCACAATCCGGCAGCAATTAACCGCGAAATTGACCGGCTTGTACTTGCTTACAATGCGCAGGAAATGGAAAAGGCAGCGGAAGAAAACCGCACTCCCGTTATCCTGCCGGATTTCAGTTGCCACCAACTGCGGCACACTTTTTGTACCCGCTATTGCGAGATTGAACCAAATATTAAAGTGATTCAGGAAGTCATGGGCCACAAGGACATCAAAACGACAATGGAAATCTATGCGGAAGCACAGAAGGAATTGAAGGAACGCTCCGTGCAGAACATTTCTGGAAAATTTGATGTCTACTAAGCGTCTGACACCATTGACACCAATATTGACACCAGATTCGGATTGATATATAATAAGTTATGTAGAGATACATAACTCCCCGCAAACGGAAAAATGCTGCTGCAACGGGTTTTGGTGGGATATAAAGACTTACATAAAATTGTCTAACCCAATCCCGACGATGAAGCCCATTGACCAGTAAATTGTCGATTTGAGCACAAAAAAGCCTGAAACTTCTTGATGATACGAGAAATTTCAGGCTTTTTCTTTTGGCGGGTTTCTAACTGAAATCATGCCATACGCCAATCTTACGCCAAACGATGTATAAACTTATGCAAGAGAAAAAGAGCGTTGTTTCCGTTTGGCATAAAATTCGAGCTGACGAGGTGTAGATGTAGGTTTACGGTCGCTTGTAGTAAGAACCAGATTCATTTGTAATAACATTTCCACCATTTTCAGACGCCTTAGGAAGAATTTTACACAGTCTGCAAAATTCTTCCTAAGGCGTTTCTATATGTTATGTCCTGCTCCTTCGTTCGCTTGGGTGTTCCTTTAGGGTACTTTCCGGCAAGGAGAAGCTTTTTGTTTTCGTGGCGGCGGAACAGCAGGCCGTCTATATTTTCGGGCGTATACTCTAAGCCGTTTTGGTTCAGCACGCGAGCGCGGCGCGCCAGACACATACTTGCCAGTCCGTAGTCCTGCGTGATTACAAGGTCACCGGGATGTACGCGGTTTACTAGCGCAAAATCTACGCTGTCGGGCCCTTTGTCAAAGGTCAATGTCTGCGCACCATCGCGTTGGATTTGGTGGGCGGTGTCGCATAGAATCAGCACGGGCACTTTATATTTTGTGGCTGTTTGTACGGTCAAATCTACCACCGGGCAGCCATCGGCATCTATCAGAATTGTCACGTTACTGTTTCCCTTCCATAACCCAAGCAAATGCTCTTGCCGTCCGTAGGTCGACATCTTTGAAGTGGCCGCCTGTGTTCCATTCCAGCGTGCAGGCTGTGCCGTGCCGGGTCAGGGCGCTGTGCAGGGCGCGGATGTTGTCACCTACTGATGCCATAGTCTGGTTTTTGGTGTGTTCCTCGCGGTCACCAAGGCTGAGATAAACACGCTGCGCTTGGATAGGGTGCGCCGCTTCGTATTCTGGCCAACCGGGAAACCACACGGACGGCGAAGCGGCGGCTACGCCATACAGCGCATCGTTCTGCGTTGCTGCCCACAATGCAAACAGCCCTGCCAGCGAGTAGCCGCCCAAAACAACTTTGCAGTCTTCCTTTATAGAATACTGCCGACGGATGCTCGGCACAGCCTGCGCCAGCCATGCAAGCGTATCCCCTGCCCTGCCGCCAAAGCCCTGCTTACCCCATACGGGCGGTGCAGGCCAAGGCGACAAATCGTCGTTCCAATTCTCGGCTTGGACAGCGGCCAGCAAAAATGGTTGTGTGGTTTGCCGATGTATGGCTTCAACTTCTCGTTCCATCCCTGCAAGGTCATGTTCATCCACCATTTGCAGCAGCAGGTATTCGGCGCTGGCAGTGCCGTAGATGCGGCAGGTTCTGTTTTGTATCTGCAATAATTGGTTATCCATAAAAATGACGATTCCTTTCCTTTGCATTATAATGCCTGTACACCAAAGAATCAAGATTGCGCCGGATGCACTGCCTTGAAAGTTTTTTGCTGCACTTGCATTACATCTGCACAACATCCGCACAGTGATTGTATATACGTGTATAATCCCGTATGTTACAATTAGTATGTTCAAAATAGGGTTCAGCCAAAAAGGTTGGACATTTTCACCCAGAGTCGTACCTGACTTTTTTCAGGCGCGGCTCTTTTTGTTTTGGACAAATTCAGATTTTGGAGGTTTTGCAGATGACCGTAATACGTCCGCCTTGACGCAATGATTACGCAATAAAAAGTCAAATACGCAATAGGACGTATTGATTGCGTATTAGCGGCCCGTGGCTATGCTACCGACAGTACCTAATACGTCTTTATGCGTCCTTTATGCGCAATAAGGATGGTGATTTTATTGAAAAACCGCACAGCGATCTATCAACGGGAAGCCGCTGAAATGCTGCATAACATTTCGCTGTACCCCGGTCTGACCGAAGATCAGCTTTGCCGATTCTTTCCCGAAAAGGAAGCGACGGCAAAAACTTTGCTTGCCCATATGCTGAAAGAGGGCCGTATCTTTTGCGCCGAGAATGGTCGCTACTACGCAAATCAAGAAGCACAAAGCGGCACAGATAAGGACTTATCCCGCTGCGTCTGGGTTCTGCTCGACTTCATAGATCAGGTGGAATACCACACCGTTGGAGAAGTTCCGACGGCTATCCTCTGTTTTGCAAATGGAGAGCTGTATGAAATCGTGCCTATCCCGCAAGGCAAGGAAACTATGATTTGCCAGCTTCTGCGCCAACCGCAGAAAGATGCAGGCAAGCGTATTGTGGTGGTCGATGATGTTGCCCAAATCGAGCTGTTGGATATTCCGCGGGCAGCCGGATTCTGCACAGTAGCCGAGGATGGCAATGTCAGCTACTACAAAGAGGAGGCCGCGCTTGAATCCTGACGTACTTTTGAATCGTATCCGCTTGGAGCAGCGCGGACTCATCGACATTCACAAAAAGCTGTACGAAATGGAGCATCTGCTGCCTGTGCCCGACCCGATGCAGTTTGCCAAAACTGCGGAGAGTGCGGCACTTCTCAGCGAGAAAAGCACGGCGCATCTGCGCAATATGTTCTTTTCCGTGTCCAACGAACCGCCAATCTATTACTATCCCAAAGCGGCCGAGGTGCAGGGCATCCGCGTATGGGTAGGCCTCAACTATTTGCGCATCCTGCTCCCCGCGCTACTGCCGGATAAAAAGAAGCGCGATGGCTGCAAGTTTCTTTTGCTGCCGCTTCAAGCGGCGCTGGTGCAAAGCGGGTTGCTTCCCCACTTCTCCGACTGCGTGATTTGCGTGGAACATATCTACGACCACAACCTCCCCATCAAGGCGGTGCGGGATTATGACAATTTAGAGTTGAAAGCCGTCATAGATGTCATTGCCACGTTCTGCCTGACGGACGACACCGGGGCGCTGTGCGATTCTTTCCAGACGACCCGGTTTGGATATTCGTCCTCTACCGTGATAACCGTGATGCCAAAAAATTGCTTTTCGGCATGGCTGAACGCCCCAAAATCAGCCGAAAACCGACCTCCACTTTTTCCGAAAAATTCGTAAAAATCAGATACCTGTGCTTGAAAATGACTTTTCCGCGTCGTTATAAGCTGCTTCACACACAAGACGGCGGCGACTTTCGCCGGAGTCAAAGAAGGCACGGTTAAATTCCGAGGTGATTTCTATTTCTTCTGCTTTTCCTATCCTGCCCGCGCAAGACAGCCTCTATTATGAACTTTTGGCGCTCACAGCCATCTGCGGCGAGGTTCCTTGTGGGTGTGCCGTCCGTCTTACCTCAAGCAAAAGTTACCGCAAAAAAGTCGTGACGAGCCTGACACACGACAAGCTCCTGCGCATCTTCTCCAAAGATCATCTTCGCGGTTATCGGCTCGGTATCCGTGGCAAACACCTTTTACGGGAACGAGCGCCGGAGCGATTTCAATTCTACCTGTCAGGCCACACCGACACCAACTCCATCAAGTCATCCCCTGCCCGCCGTCTGCGGCTGCATCGTATCGCGCAAACCTATGTCACGATGCTGAATGCAGGCGCGATGATTTATCGAGATGAAAAGCCGCCTGTATTTGTGCCTGATGGTAGCAGTCCTTGCCGCATTGAAGCCCCTGCTTTTTATGATTCCCGCGAGATGAAAGAGTTGGGCCTTGAAATGGTAAAGGTTCACGGCTCCCGTATGGTAGGCTCGCTGCTGACCCCATCCCGCACCTTTGCTGTGTTCAACGGCATGGATGCTGTTCCGACCTTTGACACGCAAATCGAACAGCGGGGAAAAGTCATGCTGCAAAATATCCGCTATACACGAACCGGTGTAAGCCACACACCAGACGGCATCCTGCTGTCCGACCAATGGGCGGTGATGGCTACTCTGCTGGAAGATGCAAAGACCTACAAGAAAGAACACTTCCTTTTTGGCGAGGGCTACGAACATTTCTACTTTCTTACCAATGACTACCACGGCGAGACGTTGCTGTGGCTGCTTTGTCACCCGGAGATTATCGGGCAGTTAAACGCCATGCTGCTGCAAGAACTTCAGCCGTCTTGTCGTAATGCTTTCATCGAGAACGATGCTCGCACAGATGCAGGCGCGCCAATTCTATTCTGCTATCTGCCAGATCTGCCGCGTCTGTTCCGATTTCTGTCTGCCTTGGAACTGCTGCAAATGAAAGGTGCCATCCTCTGCTTTGATTTCCAGGCAGACGCGCTGCGGTCTCTCTGCGGTGACAGGGTCGAGGTGCAGACCATCGACTTTGCTGAGTTCGAGAGGAGGTTTCTGACTTCACCATGAAACGTCCCTCAAAAAGATTACAGATTCTGTTGGCAGTCGCACTGCTGCTCTATGCCTGCGGCTATGTAACGCAGTTTATCGGCAACTATGCTGTTTGGCAGAAAAACGGCGGTATGCTGGGCGGCACTTCCCCGCCGTTTCCCTCTTTGACGCCGCTGGCTTGCCTCAAAGGTATTTTGTGGTTTCCGTACAGCCTTTACTGTATGGCAGGCTGCGCAGCAGCAGTCGCTGCAATTGTCCTGTATCGAAAGCTGTTCAGCCAAGATGCCTTAACTGATTCCGAGCGCAACTTCAATTTTTCTGCAAAAGGTACTTACGGCACATCCGGCTGGATGCAGCCGCGAGAAGTTCCCGCCGTGCTGGATATGGTTTCCGATTTGTCTCAGCACACAGGCACTGTGTTGGGGATGCTGAATGGAAAATATCTCTGCATCCCGGAGAAAACACGCATGAACGGCAATCTCGCCGTCTACGGTGCCAGCGGCTCGATGAAAACCCGCTCGTTCTGCATGAATCGTATCCTGCAAAGCGCCGCTCGCGGCGAGTCGCTGATTATCTGTGACCCCAAATCCGAACTCTACGAAAAATCCAGCGAATATATGCGGGATTTGGGGTACACGGTGCGTGTGTTCAATCTTGTCAGCCCCGAAAATTCCGACTCGTGGAACTGCCTGAAAGAAATTGAGGGGCAGGAACTGATGGCGCAACTTTTCGTAGATGTCATCATTAAGAATACCAACGGCACAGGCAAGAGCGATCGTTTCTGGGATTCCGGCGAGATGAACCTGTTGAAAGCGCTGGTCTTATACGTTGACCTCACCTATCCACCAGAACAGCGGAACATTGGTGAGGTGTACAACCTTATCACGCAATGCAGCGAAAGTCAGTTGGACAGCCTGTTTGATGTTCTGCCGCTGACGCATCCTGCCAAAGCACCGTACAGCCTGTATCAACGGGCATCGGACTCTGTACGCAGCGGGGTCATCAGCGGTTTGGGCAGCCGATTACAGGTATTTCAGTCTGACTTAATTAAGAAAATCACTGCGTATGACGAAATCAGCCTTGAACTGCCGGGGCAACAACACTGCGCCTATTACCTTGTCACCAGCGATCAGGACAGTACCTTTGATTTTTTGGCATCGCTGTTTCTGTCCTTTGCCTTTATCAAACTCGTACGCTATGCCGATGCCAATTGCCCCGGTGGGCGGCTTCCTGTGCCGGTCCATGTGCTGGGCGAGGAGCTGACCGCCTGCGGTACGATTTCCGAACTATCACGGCGCATCAACGTTATCCGCTCCCGCAACATCTCTATGTCCTGCGTATTCCAGAATCTTGCCGGACTGCAAAACCGCTATCCGCAGAACCAGTGGCAGGAAATTTTGGGCAACTGCGATGTGCAGTTTTTTCTCGGTTGCACAGACCAGTTGACCGCCGAGTACGTCTCCCAGCGTACCGGCATCGCCAGTGTGGCAGTTTCCAGTACCTCCAAAGCACTGAGTACCTTGCGCGTCTCCGACTATACGCCGCAGTACCGCGAGAGCAGTGGTGTCGGAAAGCGGCCGGTGCTGACCCCGGACGAAGTGCTGCGTCTGCCGGTAGATGAAGCGCTCGTGATTCTGCGCGGACACAAAGTTCTGAAAGTCCACAAGATGGACTACTCTTTGCACCCTGCCTATAAGCATCTGCGGGAGTGCAAAGCGTCCGCCCATATCCCGGAGTGGCGGAAAGCCTTACCGGAAACGCTCAAAATTTTCCCGGAGGAAACAGCTAAAGCATCCCCCAAGGCACCACCTAAGCGCCGTGGCCGTCCTGCCAAATCAAAAACGGTGGTTGCCACCGACAAAGAATCCATCATAACAAAACCTGAAACTGAAAAGGAGGTTTCCCATGGAAATGAACAATGATATTTTTACCCCTGACCTGCCCATCCCCGAACCTGTGGAGTTTGAAGATGCACCCATTCCTGCCCTTGTCGAAGAAGAAAAGCCTGCCGAGACTCCCCCGCCCCGCCGCAGACGCAAAGCAGATGCTCCGGTGCTGACTATTGAAAGCGGTGACGAAATCGAAACCGCGGATGCCCGCGAAGCTGCCGCATGGCACGAGATTCACAACGCCTACCGCACGCGGCGTATCCTTTCGGCATCGCTGGGTGGTATCGAGCAGACCGACAGTGGCAAGACGATTGCTGTCGTGGATTACAACGGCTTCCGCATCGTCATTCCTCTCAAAGAAATGATGGTCGCCCCCAGCGCTGCCAACAGTACCGACAGTATGGCCGTCCGCCAGATGAAGCTGCTGGGCAACATGCTGGGCGCAGAAATCGACTTTGTTATTCTCGGCATTGACTCCAAGAGCCGCAGTGTGGTCGCCAGCCGCCGCGAAGCCATGATGCGCAAACGCCAGCTTTTCTATTTCAGCCCAGATGCCAACGGTGAGTACCGCGTCCGGGAGGGGCGCGTGGTACAGGCTCGCGTCATTGCTGTTGCCGACAAGTCCATCCGCGTGGAGATTTTTGGCGTGGAGTGTTCCATCATGGCGCGGGATCTGGCATGGGATTGGATTGGTGATGCCCATGACCGTTTTGCTGTAGGCGACCAAATTCTTGTCCGCGTGACCGAGGTGAACAAAACCTCGCAGGAGAAATTGTCCGTCCATGCCGATGTAAAGAGCGTCACAGAGAACACCAGCCGCGAGACCCTGAAGCGCTGCCGCGTGCAGAGTAAATACGCTGGCCGCGTCACCGATGTACATAAGGGCATCGTCTATGTGCGGCTTTCCAACGGGGTGAACGCTGTGGCTCACTCCTGCTATGACCGCCGCACGCCCGGCAAAAAGGACGATGTCAGCTTTGTGGTGACGAAGCTGGACGAGGAGCGCAGCATTGCGGTGGGCATCATCACCCGCATTATCCGTCAGAATCTGTAACCGATGAACCGTGGGCAGCCCCGGCGGCTACCCATCTTCTTACATGAAAGGATTCGTAAAATGGCTGTTTTTCGCGTAGAGCGCATTAAGGACTATACCGTTATGAGCAATCATCATCTTCGCAATAAAAATCTGTCTCTGAAGGCCAAGGGCCTGCTGTCGCAGATGCTTTCCCTGCCGGACGACTGGGATTACACCCTCAAAGGGCTTGCCGCCATCAATAAAGAGAGCGTGGACGCTATCCGCACTGCAATTTGGGAATTGGAGGATGCCGGATATGTAGTGCGCACCCGTGTCCGGGATGAGCGCGGCTGCCTGCGGGGCTGCGATTACTATGTTTATGAGTACCCGCAAACGCCTTCGTCCGGCTCCGGCGGTAGCGCTGAACCCGTGCCGCCTATGCTGAAACCCCTTGCATCGGATTCTGCTGTACTGGAAAATCCCATGCAATTAAATAAAGAAATACAAAATAAAGAAAAACAAAATACTGATCTAATCTTATCCGATGGAGCGACCGTGCGGACAAAAGTCCGCGACAACATCGAACTGGACCTGCTTTGCCACAATCAGCCGGAGAGCGCCCCTGTGATGCAGGAGATCTACGAACTGGTCGTGGAAACGATCCAGCTTCGCAGCCCTGTACTTCGGCTAGGGAATAACCTGTTTCCGATGGCCTTGGTGCGGGAACGCCTGTTGCAGCTGACAAGCGAGCATATCCGCTTTGTCCTTGACGGCCTGCGCAATCTGCGCACAGACGTCAAAAACCTCAAGAAATATCTTCTGACAATGCTGTTCAATGCGCCTGTCACGCTAAACGGCAGAACCATGCTGGATGTGCGAAAGTCGGTCAACAGCGGATTTCGTCCGATGCTGGCGTAACGCCACGAAGATGTGAACAAATTGTAAAATTTGAAAAAGCTGCCGAAATTTTTTAATTTTTGCGTTCGAGATGACAGTAATAAGGGCAAATAGGTTTTCCCGGCCTATTTTGCAACAAATTGGAGGTGAAATTCTATGAAACAAATTCGTATCCATTGTCCCTACTGCGGCTCTCTTGCCACGCTGCGCCCGGCAAGCGCGATTCATGGTCTGTCCGATATTTCCGCTGGAACGTATCTGTACGTCTGCCGCCGCTGGCCCGCCTGTGATGCTTATGTCACGGCTGACCGCCGCACGAAACAGCCCCTTGGCACCCTTGCCAACGGAGATTTGCGGCACAAACGCATTCTTGCCCACCATGCACTGCACAGTGTACAGGCTCAGCTTGGTATGAGCCGCGACCAGAGTTACCGCTGGCTGCAAACGCAGATGGGCTTGCCCGGAGATCAGGTACATATCGCCAAGTGCGGCGACTACCGTTGCGAGCAAATCATCCGCATCTGCGAGAATGCGACTGCGAGGTGACGGTTATGAAATGCGTGAAAAGGCTCACAGCTGACCAACAGCGTTTGGTAGAAGAAAATCTGACCATCGTAGAGCGTGTCCTGCGGTTCGACATCAATGCCAATCCCTGCGTTGCTGGTCTTGGCTATGAGGACTTGTATCAAGAGGGCTGTGTCTGGCTCTGCAATGCAGCACTAACCTTCGACCCAGCGCGTGGCAGCTTTGCATCCTATGCCCGGCGGGTCGTACAGAATGGCCTTATCGGCTATTGCCGCAATGTTTTGAGTAAGTATCAGCACACTGTTTTGCTTGGTGATTTGGAGCCCGCTGTACTTACTGCCTTGGAAGTTCAAAACGCGATCTCAAGTCATACAAAGTGCGAGACTCCCCTGCTGCTTGTCACTGCAGAATCTCAATACAGCGGCGTGACCCGCAAGGGCGTCCATGCGCTGGCGTTGCAAGTCTCCGGCATACCGCTTACCGCAGTTGCTACTCGCATGAGCGCCCCGCCCAACCACGTTTCGGCGTGGATCAGCCGTGCTGTCCACAAATTGCGAAACGATGAATCTTTTCTCTCATCTCTACACGAAAATTAAAATTTGGAGGTTCCCTTATGAAAATGCTTTACACTGCCAATGGCCGTTATATCCGCTGCTGCACCGAAGAAGGCACCCGCCCGGTCATCATCGTCTGCGAAAAAGAGTACGAGGTCGATGTGCAAGAGTTTATGCTCTGGTCCATCCTCAACTGGCGCATCCTGCGGGAAGAGGAAATCAGCAGCTTCTACGAGAAGATGGCGAGCAGTTCCAATGTCACCATCCACCGCAGCTGGCAGGACTGTGTGCAGCGCCTGCTAGTTCGCGGGCTCATTGTGGTTGGCACCGGGGATACCGAGTATGATGCGCTATATGATTTGCTCTCCTGCCGCTTTATCATCCCCATCGGTGCGGCATGGCCGCTGCGGGTGCTGTCGTTCCTCAAACTGACGTTTTTGGAGGGCATCTCTTGGAAAATCACCCGCCGCCTGTTCCACGTTGATGCCCGTAGCGCCTGCGAGAAAAAAGTCATCCGCCTTGCCCGGCAGACACCGCTCTCGTGCGCGGAAATTATCAAGTGCATCGAAATGGACATCCGCCGCCTGAAGGACGGCTACGATGTGCTGGACAAGCTGTATGACGACAACGACCTGAACTGCGACAACTTCGCCCATGCAGTGCGGGAGTACCGTTGCAGCCGCGAGGTCATCACGGCAGTGTCAAACCTTTACCTGCGGCAGCAAATTATGCTTGATACTTACTGATGCGATAACCGACAAAATAGAAGCGGAAGATTCCCGCTGTCTTAAATGAGAATCTTCCGCTTCTATTCATATTATTGCTGTGGGACTTTTTCCATCAGATCATCTATACTGCAATGCAGGACACGTGCCAAGCGCAGCAAGGTTTCCCCTTGCGCCTTGTTAATGTCTTTCTGGCGTTGCTCATATTGCTGGATGGTGCGCACGGGGATTTCTGCCTGTCGTGCCAGTTCCGACTGGCTCATTTCGGCCAGTGTGCGCAGGCTCTTTAGGTTTGTTTCCGGCTTTGCTGCGCGGTACAGTTCGTTCATCTTATCAGCAAACTGGCGAACGTCCATTTCATGGTAGGGCGTATACAGCATTCGCACCTTGGAAATCGGCACAGCCTGCTCAATTTCAGAGAAGCGCAGCCCGGTATCCCACTGGTAATATGCGATAGCCCAGCCCGTCCAGTATTCGAGACTGCGGTCATACGCATAGGATGCCTTGCGGACGGGTTCTGGCTCCCCCGCCTGTTCCAGTACCCTGCGGGCAAGTTCCACACCGGAAGTGCCTGCCAAAATAGTGCTATCACCGAGTTCAAAGCGATGGGAAATCTCGCTCATTAAAAACCAGTTCCATACTGTTTCCAGCGGATACTGTAAATCATTGACCATGTAGTCCAGCATACGCGCAAGACATTTTTGTGCAGCGGTAAGATAATTTTTATCGTAAGCGTGGATCACTGGGCTTCATCTCCTCGTCAAGGATGGTTGTAATGTAAAGATCGCCCCTTTGGCGGCGGTTCCGCTCTACATCAAAGTATTGGCGGCGGGCGGCCTGGTCACGGAACGCTTTCTTCTTATACCATTCTTTGGCGTCTGCTGTATCATAGCCCATAAATTTCAGCTGCTCAAAGGCTTTTCGGCTTTTCAGTACAAATTGCTGACCCAGTTTGCCAAGGCGCATAGCGCTACACAACTGGCGATACGAGATTGCACCGTTGATAAAGTCAGAGGCAAAGGAAAAGTAGCTGTCATCGGCACGATAGCCGATAATGACATCTGCCGTTTTGTAGTCCAGATGAAAATTCTGTAAGAGATAATCCTTAGCTTCCGCCGCCAGCGGTGTGGACGCATCAAACTCACGGTTTTCAAGCAGAATCGTCAGCCAGTGCAGCATTGTATATTCCGGGGCATTCAAATCGAGAATCGTCAAACCGTCACATTCGATTTGATACTCATTTGCATAACCGTTGTGGTCAATACTTACGCCCCACTCTTTCGCCATGTTCGGGTTTTCGGTGCAGTAGAAGCCAACGCCATAGTCATTGTAGGGCTTTCCATAGCCATATTGGGGCTTTTCAATAATGTGATCCGAGCCGTGATAAATCGTCTTTTTCATCAGACCACCTCCTCATTGCAATTATACTCCTGCGGGAGTATAATTGCAAGCGCGTTGTTATCATCGTGCAGGAGCCCATACAAAATCCACCGTTGACATCCACAAGATATAGTATTATAATAATCTTATAGATGATTTTTATGCTATATAAGCATACGTTGTTATTTTTGTAATCGGTGCCGGTAGTAGATGGCATTGCGCTGAATTGGGCGCGGTGTCTTCCCTGCCGGCACTTTTTTATATAGATATTTCCTGCCACCGGCAGAAAGGAGTGAACCAAGAATCCATCCGCATCCCGCATGGCCGCCGGACAGTGGCCGCACCTTGGGCTGCATCACGTGTTCAGAATGGACACCTGATGCAGCCCTTTTTGTTTTTGTGAAAGGACGGTAATCAACAATGAAATCTGACAATGTCATCCAGAATGGCACAAGTATCTTCATGGGCATCATTGTAGCTATCGCCGCGTTCGTGCGCGGCGCGCTGCTGCTGCCGCTTTTACTTATTGCCTGCTCTGTCTGGGGGCTGTATGTGCTGCACCATCTGCGCGGCAGTCTCCCGGCAGTCCCCAAGAAGAAAGCAAAGGCTCCCCACCGCGCAAAGTTTGTGGTGCCGGACATTGAGGACGAACCGCTCAGCGACATTCTGCTTCTCCATGTGAACCAGCGCATCACCGCTGCACTCCGCACGGCTGGCAGCAACATTACATGGGAATGGGCTACCAAAGACCCGCTTGCCATCGTCAAAGAAGGTGGGCGCTGCCTGATCCGTGTTCACGGATTGGACGGTTTTGAGAGTGCCGAAGTCGTGCTGGACAAGCAGGCGCATCTGCGGTGCGAGTTAATCAACACCGTACCGCTGCGCCCGAGCCCCACGGCAGACACGCCTGAAAAACCGCGTATCCCCGCTGAGACTCCCCCACTGCCCGACCCGCGCATCTGGTATGAAACTGAGGGACGCGCAGCGCTGGAGGGCATAGTGGCCGACCTCAGTTCCCGCGGGCATCACTCGATAACCGTGCATGAGGACGGTCACATCCAGCTTACGGATGGCAGCACATCGGTGCTCCCGGAGCTGCACGGTTTCCCGCCTGTTGGATGCTGGGAAAAGCTGAAACAGGTCTTTGCAGGAGATGGGCTGGCCGCCGAGGAAACTTCCGGCAAGCTTGTTCTCTCGTGGTAAGGAGGTTTCGCGTATGAAATCCGGTGTAGCCTTACAGCAGATGCTGACCGAAGTGAAGCGACAGAGCGAGTCCAAAGAGGACTACCTCATTGCCCCCAACCGCCTGCGGATGGAATCCTACGGCAAAGAAATGTTTCTGCACCTGTCGGATGACAGCGGTACCGAGCTGATTGAGCCCATGACCATCACCGGCATCGCGCATCGGCAGATCGGCACGAACTTACGCATCCCCGCCGCCTACTATGACCGTATGCGGGAAGAACGCCCCGACTTGCTGGCCTATAATGCCAACACATGGTTCAAGCAGGAAAGTTCGCAAAGAATGCTGCGCACTTTGGACGGTTCCGCCCGCGCGTATCTGAGCAATCGCTATCGCCGCATCGACAATATCGACATTGCCGGTGTGACACTGCCGATTCTCGGCGGGCTGCCTGACATCCGCTTTGAAAGCTGCCAAATCACCGAAAGCCGTATGTACATCAAGGCCGTGAATCCCCGCTTGCAAGCAGAAGTATCCCCCGGCGACATTGTGCAGGCCGGGGTCATCATCAGCAACAGCGAGGTCGGACTCGGCTCCGTCAGCATCCAGCCGCTGATTTATCGGCTGGTATGCAGCAACGGCATGGTCGTGAATGAAGCCGCAGCTCGTCGCAACCACGTAGGCCGTGTTACCGACAGCGAGGAAAATTTCAGCGTCTACTCTCAAGCAACCTTGGACGCCGAGGACAAAGCCTTTGTTATGAAAATTCAGGACACCGTGCGCGCCGCTGTGGAAGAAGCGCGGTTCGCGCAGGTCGTCGGCAAGATGCGGGAGGCAAAAGCCGCGCAGATGGACACCCGTGATGTGCCGGCTGTCGTCAAACTTGCCAGCAAAGAGTTTCACATCACCGACAGCGAGAGTATCGGCGTGTTACAGCGGCTGATTGAATCCAACGATCTGACGCTGTACGGTTTATCCAACGCCGTGACCCGTCACAGCCAGGATGTGGAGAGTTATGACCGCGCCAGTGAACTGGAAAGTATTGGTTACAGTATTTTGACCATGCCCGCCCGGCAGTGGTCGAGAATCAACCGGGCAGCCGCCTGATGCTGCCCCACATACAGGAGGATTTTTTATGTCTATGATGAATGCTAACGCCGCAGCTACCACCGCCATGACCGCCAACGAACCGCTGGATTTTGTGCTGCCCGAAATGGGCGATTCTGATTTCAGCAGTGAGGAGCTTGCCGAGGATAGGGACGGCTTTACGATGTCCTTTCCCCGCATCAAGATTCCCGCAGGCGGTGTGTTGCAGTTTGAACTGCCCACCGGCGATCCGCAGCACCCGGATTACAGCCCCACTCTCACCGGCGTGATTTTGTTCAACCACGCAAGCTGTGCCTACTGGCCGGAGGACGATGAATACAACGATGATGTGCCGCCACTCTGCTCCTCTGTAGACGGCAAACAGGGCTACGGTGAACCCGGTGGTGTCTGCGAAACCTGTGCGTTGAGCCAATTTGGCAGTGCCGGCAATGGTCGCGGCAAAGCCTGCAAGAACATGCGGGTGCTGTACCTGCTACGCAGCGGAGAGTTTATGCCGCTGGCAATCAATCTCTCTCCCACCAGCATCAGCCCGTTCCGTGAGTTTTTGAATCAGGGCTTTGTTTTCCGCAACCGTGCCACCTACGGCAGCCTTGTGGAGATTGGTCTGAAACGCCAGACAAACCCGGAGGGCAAGGATTACAGCGTTGCCACGTTCAAGCGGCTGGGTGACTTCCACGGTGACCAGCTTGCTTCCGTGCGCAAGTACGCCCTGAGCTTCCGTGAGCAGATTCGTGGCATGAATCGCCAGCGCATCGAGGCAAAACGTGAACAGGATGATGGTCTTTGCGAGGTAGAGAGCTACACCCCTGCCCCTGCGGCTGCCGATGACAGCTTCTGCATCGGTGCTACAGTGAACGGCGACACGCAGCCCCTGCCCGCGTAACAGTTTATGAAGGAGGTGCTTTATGCACGATATTCCGTTGAATGATACCCAGCGCATTTTTGCCGAGAAAAACCACAACCTTGTCTACAAGTTTTTGCACGAGAAGAATCTGCCCGCCAGCGAGTATTATGACATCGTCATTTTCGGCTATCTGCGGGCCGTGCAGCGGTATCTGACCGACCCGAACCTTGCAGGCTATTCCTTTGCCACGGTTGCATGGCGGGCGATGGAAGGCGAAGTGGTTAATACCCACCGTACCGACAAGCGTCGGTTTCGCGTCATTCGCTTCGTCCGGCCCCGGCAGTCTTACACGGGGCATCTGACCCGGCGCTCTACGCCGACAGTCACAGACGAGGAAGCGCTGCGCGAAAGTGAAGTGGCACTGCTCCTGCACACCCTCGTCAAGCGGGTAACGCCCCAGCAGATGGAGATCATCCGTCTGCGCACCAAGGGCTACCAGACGAACGAGATTGCACAGATGCAGAACACCTCGCTGTACCATGTGAACACGCTGCTGGACAATGCGCGGTTAATTGTGGTAGAGCTGTGCAGAGATGCCTGAGAGGAGGCAAAAATAGAATGAAAAAGCGGAAGCTGGAGCTTTACATTACCGGCAAACTCATGTCCGCATTGATGGTGGGCAAGCCCGCCATATTCTGCACTGGTGGCGAGATGTACCATACGGCTCCTGTGGTGAAGATCCACGAAACCGAAACGCAGGAGATTCACTTTGAGACATCCACCACCCACTACTACATCAAGCCCCGCCCTTTTGTACTCGCGGCCCTCAACCCGCGCCGACAAACGCTGGCCGCGTGTGCGTAAATGGTTGAATGTTCACAGAATGATTTGATAATAGCCGTGGCGGCGCTTTGCTGCCACGGCTTCTTTTGACGGGATAAGAGGTGAAATTGACTATGTATGAAGAAAAAGTACGCAAATTCAAATGTTATTACTGCCCAGATTGCAAGCTCTACGCCGGGTCTGAAACGAAAATAGTTCACGGTCGGCGCATGAAGCCAAACACAAAATACTGCACCGGCGGCAAAAAGATCACCATCTTTCGCTCTGATGACCCCAAGGTAAATGTACCGAAATGGTGTCCTAAGCGGCGTATGCCGCCCACATTGCGGATCTACCACTTCCGTTCCCCGGAAATTGAGGTGGGTGAAAGTATGCTTGCGGCCAACGGAATCTCGTTTTTCCCCCACCCCAGCCGCTATGCGGTGCGGTATGAGGGAAACTCCCCTTACACGGCAATGGAATTTGCAAAGCAAATCAAAAATCATTCTTTGGCAGAGTTGCTCTCTATGCAGCTATTGCCCTATGAGATTCTGGAAATCGACGATGGCATCCGCCCTTACTGTTTCCTTGTGGAACGTCTCGGTCACGTGCGGTGCATCCGCTTCAAAAGCGATATTGCACGCGAAAACAAATATGAAGAGCCTGACGACAAAGCGATTTGATCCTATGGAATCATGCAGATATTCCATTCGCAACTACCTGTAAAAGCGTCAAATCAGGCTATCGCGGCACGTTTATTGTTTGCTTCAAGCCTATAGATGCTTTCTTTTTTCAAAAAAATCTCCGTCACATCATAAAATGTGGCGGAGATTTCCTATTAGCGGTTCATATCAAAAATTTCGATGCAGTGTGCAAACAATACGCACTGCTCTTGATACAAATCCTCGTCGAATATACCGTTTACTACGGAATATTTTCGTAAAAGTTTTTTGTACCTCGCAAACAGTTCCTCAAAGGCCGATGTACTTCCCAATTTGGCTGAAAGTAACAGTTCCATAAAAGTCATTTTACATCCCCCATTTTGGCTCGCAGCTTTTTAATACTTCTATAATAAGCAGATGCCACTGCTTTTTCTTTGAGTCCCGTTTCTTGAGCAATTTCCTTAAAGGGCTTTCCTTTCAGGACATACTCCGTGACAACAAAACGCTCTTTGAAACTTAATCGCTGCATAGCAACAATCAGGTTTTCATTTTGTGGCTCCATTCTGCTCCACATATCATACCCGGCGGTTCTAAATTCGGATTGTTCTG
>OGUO01000392.1_pt1 | contig 32458 bp, 32 predicted proteins | sample 1553641 | NCBI WGS metagenome assembly OGUO01 (sample SAMEA2579980, study PRJEB22360) | human gut metagenome | biome: human gut; feature: human-associated habitat; material: faeces | place: Denmark | collected 2008/2010 | reverse complement strand
GGAGCAGCATAAGGAAACGGACGAAATGGAGCACGGACAGAAGCCCTTGTAAAACAAGGCATTTCTTATACCGGACTCACATCTTTTATACAGGAAATTCCGGTTTCTTGAAAAACCCTCCTCACGTTTTTCAAGAAACCGGAATTGTTGTTTTCCTCCGATCCGGTCTCTCCGGAAATTCCGGTCATACTTTCCTTCCTCTTCCGACCATTCTCCTGTAAAAGCATCACAATGAAATCCCAGATAAACCAAGGCGGCCGTTTCACCAGCGTACCGCCCCGCCTGTGGCCTTATTCCTGTACAGGCTCTTTGGGCAATGCGAACTGCAAGACCAGATACGCCAGTGTGCCCGCCAGCACCGTTCCTAGTATGACCCCCATCTTTGCCTGCGTCAGCAACACCGGCGAGTCCCCGAAAGACAGGTTGGCTATAAACAAGGAAACCGTAAAGCCGATACCGCCCAAAAGGCAGATACCTGTCAGATTCACCCAAGTCATGCCTTTCAGCAGCCCGGCGAATCCCGTCTTTATCACCAGCCAGGTAAAAAAATAAATGCCGGCAAACTTGCCCACCAGCAAGCCCGTCATCACCGCCCAGGTAGGAGCGCCCACCTCTATGCCGCCATGATCCGCCGTCAGCGAGATACCCGCATTGGCAAAGGCGAACAAGGGAAGAATAATATAATTCACCATTCCGTGCAGACTGTCCTCCAATGACTGCAAGGGAGATATGACACGATCCGAGGAAGACTCGATGCTTTTCAGCACATTGATCTGCATCTTGCTTAAAACAATGCTTTCCTTGTCACTGGCAGGAAAAACCGCAATGTTCTCCCGGATGCGGTTGATGTACTTACCTATCTTATAATGAGGAGTGGCAGGAACTGTGAAGGCCGCGACAACTCCCGCAATGGTAGCATGGATGCCGCTCTGCAAAAACAGATACCACAGAATCACTCCCCAGAAAATATAAAACCAACGATTGCGCACCTGGAAGAAATTCCCCCCACAGAGTATCAGCAGGATACCCACCGAAACAATCAGATAGTCCACCGCCAGATGGGAGGAATAAAAAAGAGCAATGACCAGAATGCCGCCGATATCATCGACCACGGCAAAAGCAGTCAGAAAGACTTTCAAGCTCAGCGGAACCCGCTTGCCGAACAGGCTGAGTACTCCCAGCGAGAAGGCTATATCCGTAGCCATCGGTATGGCCAGACCACTTTGGGCCGGAGTTCCCGCCGTCATGAAATAATAGATCAGCACCGGAACCAGCATACCGCCGCACGCCGCCACGATGGGCAAAAGCGCCTGCCGGAAACTGGACAACTCGCCCACCAGTATCTCACGCTTGATCTCCAGTCCCACACTGAAGAAAAAGACAGCCATCAGGGCATCGTTGATAAAGGTCATCAAAGTCATGTGATGCCCGTTGTGACTGAAAAAATTAAACTCTCCTATCTGAAGATGGACTTCGCAGTTCCAAAAGGAAGCATACGCATCGCCCCACGGGGAATTGGCCAGGAGCATGGCCAGCAAGACTACCCCCATCAGCAACATCCCTCCATTAATATGATAGTGCGCCGCCCGCTGGAAGGAAAAGTTCATGTTCAGAATTTTCAGTTTTTCCATATTATTCGAAATTTAAGGGTTTGTGATAAATTGCCATAAAAACACAAGCCCTTCCTGTTATTGACTTTTTAATTTCAACTAACAGAAAGAGCCCGCTTATTGTTTGCTCCCCAGAGCTTGTTTATTCTTGAATTAATCCAGCTTCAGAACGGCCAGGAACGCCTTTTGCGGTACTTCCACATTACCGATCTGTTTCATTCGTTTCTTACCTCTTTTTTGTTTTTCCAACAATTTACGCTTACGGCTCACGTCACCGCCATAACACTTCGCGGTCACATCCTTGCGCACCGCCTTGATGGTTTCCCTTGAGATAATCTTCGCCCCGATAGCTGCCTGAATGGCAATATCAAACTGCTGGCGCGGAATCAGCTCTTTCAGTTTCTCACACATACGCTTGCCCAGGTTATAGGCATTGTCCACATGTGTCAGGGTAGAAAGCGCATCCACCGGCTCACCGTTCAACAAGATATCCAGCTTCACCAGTTTGGAAGGGCGGAAACCCGACTGATGGTAGTCAAAGGAAGCATATCCTTTCGAGATACTCTTCAGCTTGTCATAAAAGTCAATCACGATTTCACCCAGCGGCATCTTGTAGTGAATCTCCACCCGGTTGCCCGACACATAATTCTGCCGCACCAGTTCGCCGCGCTTGCCCAGACACAGCGTCATGATAGGGCCGATGTAATCGGTGGCGGTAATGATCGTGGCGTCAATGAAAGGTTCCTCGATATGGTCAATCAGCGTCGGATCGGGCATACCGCCGGGATTATGCACCTCGTTGGCATGTCCCTGTTTGTCATACACCATGTACGACACGTTGGGCACGGTCGTAATCACATTCATATCAAACTCGCGGTCCAGACGTTCCTGAACAATCTCCATGTGAAGCAATCCCAGAAAACCGCAACGGAATCCGAAGCCCAGAGCCAGTGAGGACTCCGGCTGGAAAGTCAGCGAGGCATCATTCAGCTGAAGTTTCTCCAGCGAAGCGCGGAGGTTCTCGTAATCTTCCGCCTCGATAGGATAAACCCCGGCAAACACCATCGGCTTCACTTCCTCGAATCCGGCAATCGCCTTGTCACACGGACGGGCGATGTGGGTGATGGTATCCCCCACCTTCACCTCGCGCGAGGTCTTGATGCCCGAAATGATATACCCCACATCTCCTGTGCGCAGTTCCGCACGGGGAATCATATCCATTTTCAGCACACCGATCTCATCTGCATCATACTCCTTGCCGGTATTGAAGAATTTCACTTTGTCCCCTTTGCGGATCACGCCGTTCTCTATTTTAAAATAAGCGATGATTCCGCGGAAGGAATTGAATACCGAGTCGAAAATCAAAGCTTGCAGCGGTGCCTTCTCGTCACCCGTCGGGTGAGGGATGCGTTCCACCACCGCCTTCAATATCTCCTCCACACCCATTCCGGTCTTGCCGGAGGCACGGATAATATCCTCATGTTTGCAGCCCAGCAGGTCGATGATTTCATCTTCCACCTCATCGGGCATGGCGCTCGCCATGTCACATTTGTTCATCACGGGAATAATCTCCAGGTCATGCTCCAACGCCATGTACAGATTCGAGATGGTCTGCGCCTGCACTCCCTGCGAAGCGTCCACAATGAGCAGCGCCCCTTCACAGGCGGCGATGGAGCGGGATACCTCGTATGAAAAGTCCACGTGTCCCGGAGTGTCAATCAGATTCAGTACATACTTCTCTCCCCCATACTCGTACTCCATCTGGATGGCATGGCTCTTGATCGTAATACCTCTCTCCTTTTCCAGGTCCATATCGTCAAGCATCTGCCCTTCGGTTACCTGGATGGTTTTTGTAAACTCCAACAAACGGTCGGCCAAGGTCGATTTCCCGTGGTCTATATGTGCTATAATGCAAAAATTACGGATATTCTTCATCTTCGTCACTTAAATTTCGCGCAAATATACAAAAACTCGCTCATATACGGATGAATTTTGCAGGAATAATACAAACCATCTGAAATCAAAACCAGAAGATTTGCCAACAATATTCATTCTTAAAAGTGGCCGTTCTTAAGTCCTTCCTCCAATTTTTCCATCCATTTATTAAAACGAGGACATTTGCCTCGAATATCATCTATATCCAGCGCCTCAAGAATCATCTCCCCGTCAGCAGTCTTCTCATACGGGAATATCCTCATCAATCGTTTGGAAGGAGCGGTATCCGCCCCTCCGTTTATATCTTCGGGGGTAGGATATGAATCTATTATCCGCTGCAATTCATCCAAGCTTTCCTGATCATCCACCACAACATTGAAACCGTCCATACTGGTATACATCAGGGATTCAATCTCATGCCGTTGGATATAAGGCAGAAAACAGGAAGCATCCATAAATTCCGTTACCTTTTCTTTTATCCCCTGCTCCATATCCGGCAGTCTCAAACTGTCTGTGGTATAGCCGGGAAAATCTGTAGGAAGTCTGAAAAAGTCAAGCAAGGTTGTGATTAACACGTTTTTTGTCGCAGCCACCCGTGAAACGTCATTCTTCAGATATTCAAAACCCACATTCCCACCTTTTTTATTCAATTTTCTGTTCGTTAAGATTTTCTGGGCATTCATAGGATTAGTAAATCCTTTCGAATACAAATAGGGAATTACACGCTTCTGAATAAAACTCACTTCCGTATCGCCTTCAACTATAAACACTACTCTTTTCATTCCCACTCAATTTAAAGGCTGCCCGCCAATGACATTCTTCTCCCATATTTCTCCCAAGCTGTAATCTTCCAGCCAATGCGCTAAATTCTCAGAATCAAGCCGGTTGAAAACAGTCGCGTTGTCTTTACGATCCACAACAATGATATCTTCCGGTTCAAAGTTATCCACCAAATTGACAGATTGAGTGGAGATAATTATCTGAGCTTCTCTGGAAGCTTTTTTGATCAAAGCAGCCAGTTTGTTGACCGCTACCGGATGTAGTCCGAGTTCCGGCTCGTCAATGATGACCGTCTTTGGCAGATCCGGCTGAAGCAACAACGTTGCCAGACAGATAAAACGCAGTGTTCCGTCTGATAACTGGTACGCATTAAAATACGTATCAACAGTTCCCTTCTGCTTCCACTCCAGCTGGATCAGCTGTTCGTTCAAGCGGTTGGGCATTAAACAGAATCCCTCAAAAAAAGGAGATACGGAAGCTACCGCCTTTTCTATACGTGTGAAATGTTTTGGATGCTTTTCTTTCAGATAATATAAGAATGCGGCAATGTTAGCCCCATTGTTCTTCAAGCTGACATTATCATCCATATTACATTTTCCTTTCATGGGGGAACGGTCTCCCGTATCATGGAAATGATACACCTCAAATTCGCGTAAGAAGCTGTTTACATAAAATGCCTGTCCGGTATGGTCGTTCTTAAATGAAGATTCCTGCTTGTTGACCTCGTGCAGTTGTTTGTGCCAGGATACCCCATTGTGATAAGCCGTATCAATACGCTCAATAAATAAAGAATCCTGAGCCTCTTTCATATTTACAATAAAACGATTATGAGCATCCTTACCGCGTTCCGCAAAAAACAAGTCAAAGGACAAATGATCAGTTTCTTTTTTTCCCATATACAACAAACTGTCGGAGCCGCCTTTGGTGAGAACATAATTCTGAAGATTCCGCTCGTACAGGTTATGTATAAGAGTAAAGGCAGAAATGAAATTGCTCTTTCCTATTCCATTCCCACCTATCAATATATTTATGGGAAACAGCTCTACAGTTTGTTCCTTTATTGATTTGTATCCTTCAATCGTTATTTTCTGTATCATCAAAATTTTGTTTACATTCTCAAACAACAATACAAAAGTAGCTTTTTTGCCTGAATACTACAATTTTGCCGGTTGCAAATCTCTTATTTTTCATTTCTTTTATAGATATCTCAGACTTCAACAAATATACAAAAAAAATGCGTTGACAACATACCAAACGATGTGCCAACGCATTTTTTTATGAGTTTAAAATCTTCTTCTTACACCAATTTTACAAAGATCTCGCCTTCCACTTCAGAAGTAGCGACCTTATCTTCTCTCAGCAACCAGCCCAAGCCCAGGAAGAAATCCTTGTCAGCTTTCAATTTGGCTGCTTTCTTGATTTGTTTTTGTGTCAAACCTTCAGTTCCATTCAGTGCTTCCCAGATCTGTCCGGCCAAAGCACCTGCTTTTTCTTTCAACATTTTCAATTTGCTTTTAGTTAAACGTTAACCGCATCCACACACTTCCATGTGAATGTTTGTGTTTCTTATCGCTTGCAAAGATACACAAAATTATGTTATTCAACACTTTTGCATCGAAAAAGTTTGTATTTCTATAAGAAAAAGCGATTTTTCAACCTATTTTTTTTGTTTTTCGAGGTGTTCGCTCCAAATCCGGGCCGCTTCCTCTACCATTCTTGCACAAGGACGCTTGGCGTAATACCGTTCCGTCCTTGCTTCCGGTGTGGATACTACCGGCTCTTTTCCGGACAATCCCAACAAATCGGCACACCGCAGGGCGCCGTTCCGCTTCTTGAATTCTTCGGCCAGTTCCTGCACCAGAGCGTAATTCGCCGTCTTGCTCTCACGGTCTTTCCCCTCGATGGCGCACTTCTCCAGCCCGGCCAGCAGGAACATGCCGCAAGCAGCACCGCAGGTTTCACGCATCCGCCCTATGCCGCCGCCGAAAGAGGCGGACATGTGCAGGGCCTGTTCACGGGTGAAGCCATACAGATCGGCAAAAGCCGTCACTACGGACTGGGAGCAGTTATATCCTTCCTTGAACAAGGCAACGGCCTTTGCCACCCTGTCCTCTTCCCTAACTTCCGTATGCAAATCCAACGTATTCTTGTCTTCTTCCATTTTTCTTACCTCCTTCTTTTCTTTCCGTCTTTTTCCTTTGTTCTCATTCCGCCACATTGTTTACAATCTCACCCTTGATGAATCCTTTCAAGTTCCCCACCGCAATCCGCATCAGCCGGACACGGGCTTCTTTCGTGGCCCAGGCGATATGCGGCGTAATGAAGCAGTTCTTCGCCGTCAGCAGGGGGTTGGTATATTGGGGAGGCTCGGAAGAAAGCACGTCCAGTCCGGCAGCCGCTATCACACCCTTGTTCAGTGCGTCGGCCAGGTCTTTCTCGTTCACCAAGGGACCGCGGCCGGTATTTATCAGAATGGCCGTCGGTTTCATAAGGGCCAGGCGGGCGGCATTGACCAGCTCTTTGGTATCGGGTGTAAGGGGGCAGTGCAGGCTCACCACGTCACATTCGCGGAACAGCTCATCCAGCTCCATTTTCCGGATTCCTCCGGGAAGTTGTGACTGCGGCTTGGAAGTATAGGCGCATACCTGCATTCCGAAAGCGGCAGCGATGCGCGCCGTCGCCTGTCCGGTGTTTCCCAAGCCGATGATTCCGATCTTCTTCCCGTCCAGTTCCACCAGGCCGGTATCCCAGTAGCAGAAGTCGGGGTTGTCCGCCCAACGCCCGTGACGGTTGGCATAGGCATAATGGCCTACACGCTGGGTGATGTTCAGTATATGCGCAAAGACCATCTGGGCAACGGAAGCGGTGCTGTAGGCAGGTATGTTGGTGACAATGATGCCCCGCGCTTTCGCAGCCTGGATGTCCACAATATTATATCCCGTAGCCAGCACGCCGATGTATTTCAAGGCAGGCAGAGCGGCCATATCCTCCGCCGTAATCACCGTTTTATTTGTAATCAGCACTTCCGCTCCGGCAGAACGCTCCAATAACTCGGCAGGGGCTGTGCGGTCGTACACCGTCAGCTCGCCCAACGCCCGCATCTCCTCCCATGACAAATCACCGGGATTCAATCCGTAACCGTCTAAAACTACTATTTTCATATGCTCAAAAGTTAAATTTCATATTTTGTTCATTTATTCGGTTAGATTGGAACGCGAATGACGCAAATTAACAGCTGCACAGCATGGATATAAACCGGCCGGAAGGTTGGATTTATGTCATTTGCGTTCCAATTTTTAATTTTATAGCACAGGATCAATGCAATTCATTTTCATTCCTTGAACCGTTCCCCCCAGAGGCTCTGCATCCGTTCCTTTATCTTCGCTTCCTGTGCATTGTTCTGCGGATGCCAGATGCGGCTGTCCTTCACCTCGTCCGGCAGGAACTGCTGCTGCACGAAATTGCCCTGATAGGCATGTGCATACTTGTAATCCTTGCCATAGCCCAACTGTTTCATCAGCTTGGTGGGTGCGTTGCGCAGATGCAAGGGAACAGGCAGATTGCCCGTCTGCCGCACCAGTTCCAGGGCGCTGTTGATCCCCTCGTATGCCGAGTTGCTCTTGGGGCTGGTGGCCAGATATACCGTAGCTTCCGCCAGCGGGATACGCCCCTCAGGCCATCCTATCTTCATCACGGCATCAAAAGCGGCGTTCGCCAGGAGCAATGCGTTGGGATTGGCCAGACCGATATCCTCGGCTGCCGAAATGACCAGTCTGCGGGCTATGAAAGCCGGGTCCTCTCCGGCCTCCACCATACGCGCCAGCCAGTAGAGCGCCCCGTCCGGATCACTTCCGCGGATGGACTTGATAAAGGCGGAAATGATATCATAATGCATCTCCCCGTCCTTGTCATACGCCAACGGATTCTGCTGCAAACGCTCGGTCACCTTCTCATCCGTAATCACCACAGGGCCGGCATCCGCATCCGCCTCCACCACCAGTTCCAGTATGTTCAGCAACTTGCGGGCATCGCCTCCCGAAAAGCGGAGCATGGCATCCGTCTCCTTCAGCTCTATCTTCTTTTCTTTCAGTATCACGTCCTTTGCGATGGCATTATGCAGCAGTTCCAGCAAATCCTCCTTCTCCAATGATTTCAGCACATACAGCTGGCAGCGGGAGAGCAAGGGCCGGATCACCTCGAACGAGGGATTCTCGGTGGTGGCGCCTATCAGGGTCACCACTCCCGTCTCCACCGCCCCCAACAGGGAATCCTGCTGGGACTTGCTGAACCGGTGGATTTCATCAATGAACAGGATGGGGCTGGCCTGAGAGAAAAAACGGTTGCTTCTCGCCTTCTCTATCACATCGCGCACATCCTTCACACCGGAGGTGACCGCACTCAGTGTATAAAAAGGAGTTTCCAGCTTGTTGGCTATGATCTGCGCCAGCGTGGTCTTCCCCACCCCCGGAGGCCCCCAGAGGATAAAGGAGGAGATGCGTCCCGCGTCGATCATCTTGCGCAAGACAGCCCCCGGCCCCACCAGGTGTTTCTGACCTATATAATCGTCCAATGTCTTCGGACGCAAACGTTCTGCTAAAGGTTGTGCCATATCTTCATCTTTATTTCGGATAACAAAAATACAGCATATTTTCCGATGGACAAAACATGGGGCAACAATATAGGAGTTATTTTTTTGAGACGGTTCTTTGTTCATCTGATCCAAAACATTTATTTTTGCACGCTTTTTTCAAAAGAGCGATGAGTAAAAACAGAATTGCAATTCTAATAAAGACAGACGATGAAAAAACATTTTTCTACCAGCCTGTTGATTTTAGCAGGTATGCTTTTACTGCTGGGTAGCTGCAAAGAGGACGAACTTCCGGTTTCCGGAGAAGGAAACGTGGCAAACAACGAATTGCCCGTCCGGCTGGCCGAAACGGATTATAACCCGGACAACACGTATTATCTGCTGAACGACAATGAATCCCAGGATGTTTATTTCGACTCCGGCCAGCGCAGCTTCTACGTCAGCCGGCCTCTTCAGTTCGGAATGGACGACGAGCACTGTTTCCAACTCCGTTTCTATAGTCCCAGAGCCTTGAAAAACGTGACTTTCTGGGCCAGGATAGACGGTTACGAGGAAGAATTCAAGTTCATGTCGCTGGAAAAGATCATGCCTTTCCAGCAACTCCGGGTACACATACCGTTCGCCACCAAGGACCTGACCGCCTATACCCGCAGCGGAAAGAAAATACGGATCATGGCAAACCCCTACCTCACGGAAGAAAACCTGACCTTCACCGTAGAGTGTGACGACCCGTACTGGGCAAGGCTGCAATCCATCCGTTGCAAATGGTACATCGCCTTCGGCAGATACAGTGACACCCAGGACAGCTGGAAGTACAAGATGAAGGCTTCGCACACGCGTGAGGCGGTGGCCATCGCGCTGAACATGGCGTATATGTTCTCGTCGGAACGGTTCAAGACCGCCCTGCACGAATTCGGCCCGCTGCACAGCAACAATGACAAGACGGAAATAGACAAGACCGCCCTGCTGGCCAACGTGCTCAACCACCGCGGACTGACCTTCGGCTATACCACCGGCGTGATGGGACTGGGCGGAGGAACCACCTTCGGCATGCATGAAGTGTGTTATCTGGAACACTATGCCGATGACAAAAGCATCACCGAAACCATATTCCACGAGTTTGCCCACTGTGTGGGCTACGGCCATGCGGGAAACATGACCTACGAACAGACGGGTCCGGGGTGGATCACTCTGTGCAACAACGTATATGTGGCGCTGTCGCTGGACAAGGAGCTGCCCGTCTATTCCCGCCGCTTCCTGCACACCCGCTGGAGCAGGAACCGTTATTTTGATGATATATACGTGGCTTCGAAACACATTATCGAAGACCCGGAACTCGATGCGCTGGACGGTGGCCTGTCTCCCTTGCGCGGAGAGACCGACCGGGGAGGAAACGACGGGGAGCCGGTGGCGTTCAAGCTGGACTATACCGACCTGCCCGGCGCTACGGAAACCACCTTCCGCCCCAAGGATGTATATGTGTACGGAGACACCTTGTATGCCGTGAACGATGCGGACAACCAGTACAGCGTAGAGGTGTTCGGCCTTGCCGGCGGCGGCAAGAAGCACTTGGGAAGCATCAAGGAATGGAAGCACGGAGAAGCTACCGGGAAATTCGGCGGCCGCCCGAACGGTATCACCCGTGCCAACGACAAGATCTATGTCACCCACGAAGGCAGCCGTACCGAGATTTTTGATGCGAAGAGCCATCAGTTCCTTACCTGCATAGGCAATGGAAGCTGGGGAACAGGGCCCACGCAGACCGTACATGCCTTCGATGTGCTGCTCTACAAAGGACTGGTCATGATACACGACAAACGCTACGTCAACTTTGTAGAAGAACAGGCTGTACAGTCCGGAGTGACTCCGCGGATTTATGTACGTTCCGAACATCTGGGCGAGACAAACGGCACTTACGGCATGGCGGTGGACGAACAGACCGGCCTGCTCTACTCCACCCATCCCGCCAAACGCATAGACCTGTTCGCCCCTGACGGGATACGGGAAGGAGTTTCACCCAAACGCACCGGGCAACTGGCTTATAAAAATGTACCCTACGCCCTGGATTTCTACGAAGGAAGGATGTTTGTAAGCTCCAACGGCACCGAGAAGTTCTGCGAGGTCAACCCCCGGACGGGAGAGATCATCAAAGATCACACCACCCTCGGCGGCATCACCCTGCAGGCACCCGAGAAGTTCTGCATCCGCCGCCACACGCTGTTCATCACCGACCGCGTGAAAAACGGGACATGCGTTTACGCCATCCCCATGAGTGAGCTGAAATAAATATATACCTATATAATATAGTAAGAACAACATGAAAATATACGCTTATATCCTGATTGTGCTGTCCGGAGTCCTGACGGCACAATGCAGCAAAGTCACCCTGGAAGAAATCTGCGGCCACCCCTCCGCTCCCGGCGGAGAAAACAACGGAGATTATAACAGTTACTGGTATTACTCGTATGAGGCGGCGCAACTGATTGACGCGCAAACCCTGGGCATGGAAACAGCCGAGGATTTCACCCCTTACACCGTCGCCCATCTGGGAGATACTCTTTTCATCGCCAACATCGGAAATGCAGGCAACAGCCTGCTGCTGTTCAGTATAAAGAAAGGTGAACGGCTGGGCACCTTGCAGACGTGGCAGCACGACGGCGGAGAGAAGAGTTTCGGAAGTCCGATAGAGGCCATCGTTCCGTCGGGCAACCGGCTGTATGTGGCCGAACGCCAGTCGCGCATCCATGTATTCCGGTTGCCGGAGCTGTCCTACCTCACCTGCATAGGCAACGGGCAATGGAGCGGCCCCGTGTTCCAGGCACAGGCCATGACGGTAAAGGACGGACTGATTTTCGCACGCGACAAGAACGGAATGGTCAGCATTTATAAAGAGGAGGACGCCACCCCGGAAAACTACCAGAAGGTGAACCGCTACCGCCGGGCATCCGGCAACGGCAGTCCGGGCAACAACGGCTTTGCCAGCCATTCCATGCAGCCCGATGCGGAAGGGCATCTGCTGCTCACGGATTATGAAGGGAAGAAAATACGGGTGCTCGATCCGGCCTTGGTGAACGATGATCTGGCGAACGACGCTTCCATCGACCTGGACGACCTTTCCCTGTCGCCCGGCTTCAAGCCCAAGACACTGGCGTTGTGTGGCGAACGCTGGTATGCCACCGGCGACAATGACGCCATCAACATATACGAACGCCAGCCCAACGAATGGAGCAAGCAAATAAAGTCCATAAAAGGCTATGCTTTTTCCCAGCCTGCCCGCATCTATGCGCAAAACGACTCTGTGTTATGGGTTTCGGACACGCACAGTTCCAAACGGGCGCTGGTGAAAATGCTGGTGCATAAGGGGGAGATACGGGAATAGGGTTATCCCTGTTCCCGTCATTTCCCCTTATTCTGAGGCTGTTGCGGCTGTGCCGCCGGTTTGGGCTGGGGGTTGCTCTCTTCCACTACCGTGTTACACGTGCCGTTAAAGCGGGCTTTAGGTTCCACTTCCAGCTTGCCGGTATAAATATCACCCTGCATGTCGCATCCGGCTTTCAATACCAGTTCGTCCTTGATGTGTATGTCCCCTTTCAATGTGCCTTGCAAAATGGCCGAATGGGAATTCACATTCCCTTTAATCAGCCCTTGAGGTCCCAGCACCATGGTCTTATGGCAAGTCACCTCTCCCTCTATCGTTCCGTCTACCCGCAGACTTCCGTCTACCTCGACAGTTCCCTTCAATACGGTTCCAACAGCTATGGTTGTCAGCTTCAGGGGTTCGGATACCGCAACGGAACCCTCCAATGTGTCTTTCTTTTTTCCAAACATAGTATCAACATTAAAATTGTCTCTATAACTCTTTTTTCCAAGTTGCCGCAAAGATACAACAAAGAAACGAAAGTGAGTGCGAAACGAGGAAAGAATGTTGTCTGTTAGCGATTTAACAATGTTAGCCAAGATGTTGCAGAGCCATCAAATGCCAATGAAAAGCCAAGAGACACCGCCCTTGAAAAACCGGTTTACCTCGCTTACCGCAATATACGTAAGAAATGGACCATGCCACTGGCTAACTGGGGAGCCATTGCACAACAACTGGCGATAAAATTTGGAGATAGGTTTAAATTGTTGTAATTTTACGCTCGTCGGATTGCATACACTGCACTCGGACACTTGCACCGTACCCAAAGGGTGTCAAGGCATGAGAATGTCCGATATGCAAGTGTTCCGTTACCGATGTTATTTACTGAGAAAGGATTCATGATATGACAAAAGAAATAAGAATAAATGATAGCGAGTACGCTCAAATATTGCAGCAGGCGGTTTCTGAGATTCAGACTGCTCGCACTACCGTTGCCCGGCAAGTAAACACTACCGTCAATTCTGTATATTGGAATATTGGGAAGTTGCTCTTTGATAGAAATTTAGAGAGTGGATATGGTAGTGGCGTGGTTAAGCGATTGTCAGTGGACTTGAAAGAACAGTTTCCGGATATGGGATTGTCTCCTCGTAACCTTTGGAATATGAAACGACTATACGAGCGTTATTATCAAGAAGATACAAAACTGCTACAAGCTGTAGCAGTTTTACCTTGGGGACATAATTTACTACTGTTGGATAAGTCATTGTCAGCTAATGAAGCCTTATTCTACGCTGAAGAGTGCTTACAAAAAGGTTGGTCGAGAGATATGCTGCTCAATGCAATAAAGATGAATACCTATGCAGCTCGTCAGACACAAATCAAAACGAATAATTTTGATTTAGTCTTACCTGTGGCACAAGCCAACTATGCGAATGAGGTCTTTAAAAGCTCATATAACTTAGGATTTCTTGGAATAACAGAACCTGTTAAAGAATTGGAATTGGAGAAGCGGTTGGTTGCTAAAATCAGATCGTTTATACTGGAATTAGGCAAGGGATTTTCTTTTATTGGTAACCAATACCGTCTGGAGTATAACAACAAGGAATATGCGGTGGATATGCTCTTCTTTCATAGGGGCTTGCGCTCGCTCGTTGCTATCGAATTGAAGATCGGTGCTTTTAAGGCAGAATATGTTGGCAAAATGAATCTCTACCTTTCGTTGCTTGACCGATTGGAAAAAGGAGAGAATGAAAACCCATCAATTGGTATCATTCTTTGCGCCGACAAGGATCATTTAGATGTAGAAATCGCTTTGCAAGATATAAACAAGCCTATCGGGGTAGCTGAATATCAACTACTGTTACCTAAAGACGAACTTCAAGCATTACTAATTCAAGAGATTAATTCTATTGAAGAAAATACAGATTCAGAAAGGGAGTAGCAACATTTATTTTGCTACTCTAAAAACTTTCGTACCTTTGTATTCGAGTTAAAGAACTACTCGAAAAAAGTAGCCAGACTCTTTGCTCAATCAAGAAGATTGGTGCCTCACGGCTCCCCTATCGCCCCCACAATGAGCAACACCTGTGCCGGCATATACGTACGGCACCTCAAACCACTGCCCATCGCCTCCAGATCCTCCCTGAGGTGAGGATAATAGTCAATCCAATACTGCAACTTGCGGTAAGCTACCTGCGGATTCAAATCCGGGAAATAACACAGGGCCAGCTCGGTGCGGCCATACGTGCGTATCTCAAAATTCTCCATACTTTTCATACGTTTCATTTACTTCCATAAAAGTACAAAAAACGGACGAGAGGAAAGAATGTTTTTCCAACAATAATCAACTAGAATCAACTAAAACCAACTGTTATCAACTACAATCAACCACAATCAACTTTCCTGAATCCACCCATCGTATCTTTGTAATGTCGGAACGATGAAGGCGAAAGATTTATAATCTTACAGCCGTAAGATATAGCATCTTACACGTGAAAGATATAAATCTTTTTGAGTGGTTAACGGTTAGTGGTCAGCGGTTAGTAGTAACGGTCAGCAGGGTTAGCAGTCAAGTGGCTTCGTCTTCCGGCAACAGTGATTTTTTTAATTTTCAATGATCAACTTTTAATTTTTAAAAACTATGGTAAATTACAGTATCGTTATGCGTGGCAATCCGATGGATGCGGACGCCGCCAAGAAGGCATACGCCAGTGCACAGTATTCGGAAGTGATGGACATCAACCGCTTTGCCGAGCACATCGCCAGCCACGGCTGTGTGTACAAGCGCGCGGACATCGTGGCCATCCTCACCATGGCGGTGGACTGCATGAGGGAACAGCTTCTGGGAGGACAGAAGATACAGCTGGGCGACTTGGGGGATTTCTCCATCAGCATCAACAGTATAGGAGCGGAAAGCGCTGCCGACTACAATCCTGCCATCCACGTCAGAAAGCTGAATGTGAACTGGAGTGCCGGAACACGTTTCCAGAACTTGCAGGAGGAAGCCGTGTTCAACCTGGTGGCCACGCGCAAGGCGGCCCGACTGGTGGTGAAGGCGCTGAAAGCCGGAAAGACCAGTGTGGATCTTACCGGAGAGGCGAAGGAGCCGGAAAACGGAGGACAGGCCTGACGGAACTCCTGTATGACGGAAGCAAGGCACAACGCTAAAGGCACGACGCTAAAAGGCTGAATGTGCCCCTGTGACAAGCCGTTTTCATTGGGGTACATTCAGCCCTTGGCTTCCATTACAATTCACTTATTATCAACCTCTAAAACAAAATTCCAATGAGTTCAAGAACAAAGAAAAACACCTGGACACTGATTCTGAAAGTAATTATCACCGTAGCCACCGCCGTTGCCGGCGCACTCGGCCTGAACGCCTGTATCTGATGATCATGAGAACCATCACCCTGATTATTATCCACTGCTCCGCCACCCCTGAGGGGCGGAGGCTGGATTTTGAGACTTGCCGCCGGGACCACATCCGCCACCGGGGCTTCACGGACATAGGATATCATTTCTATATCACCCGTGACGGAGAGATTCACCGCGGACGACCTCTGGAAAAGGTGGGAGCGCATTGCAAGAACCATAACCGGCATTCTATCGGCATCTGCTATGAGGGAGGACTCTCGGCGGACTGCACATCTGCCGATACGCGTACTCTGATGCAGAAGGGAAGTATGCTGGCACTGCTGCGCGAGCTGCGCCTCCTGTTCCCCAAAGCGTTGATAGTGGGACATCATGACTTGAATCCCGTGAAGCCGTGCCCTTGTTTTGATGCTGTGAAGGAATACCGCTTTTAAGGGAAGCTTTCTCCAAAGATAGGGTTTCCAATGAGAACCGTTTGTTTTCAAAGAGGCTTCTTCAAAGATAGGGTTTCCAATGAGAGCCGTTCGTTTTCAAAGAGGTTTCTCCAAAGATAACGTATCCAAGGTGGCTTTCTCCAAAGATAGCGTCCCTTTCCTCCGCTTTGATTTCCTGACCCTTCATTCAACTAATCTTTTCATTTAACAATAATAAAAATGAACTATCTGATAAACCAACTCATGACCGTGGACAAAGCCTTCTACCGTCATTATCTGGAAATGCTGCTCACCCTGAACCGCATCCAAGCCCTCACCCCCTGGCAGATGTCCATGCTGCTGTGGAGAGCCAAGATTTTCCATATACAGGTGCTCTACCCCGAACTGCTGCGCATCAGCCTGTGCACGGAGCAGGAAAAGGACGAGATACGCTTTATGAAGGGATGGAAACTGAAAGAGCTGGAGAAAATAATGCCCGCATGGCAGCGACGGCAGTGCGAGGAGATAAAACGGGAACGGTGGAGAGGATTTTAATGGCTAGCGGTTAATGAGGAATGACCAGTGATCACTGAGGAATGACCAGTAATCAGTAAAGCCTGCCGGCAACATGATCTACTTGTAAGCAACTTTTAAAGGGGGTATGTCAAAATAAAATAACTACTCCGAGAAGTTACAGACTGTAACTAAAAGCCTAAAAGGCGAGTGTCAAAACTCAGATTTTGAAAACATGAACTTACAATCTGAAATTTGAGCATCCTAAAAGACTAAAGAAAGGGTCGTATCATTACTCCATACAGAGCTTGATACGATCCTTTTACGTGTTATAATTACTATCTGTAACTTTTCGGGGCTGTCCTTTTTGTTTTGACATCTCCCTTCTCCTATCCCCAAGTTATTCAGGAACAGCAACATTCAACTACTTCATTCCCCCTCATTAAACCCCAGGCCCTGCTGTTCGGGCTTCAGCTTCTCTGTCAGGAAATTGGTATGCTCCCACTTCGGTTCGGGCGGATTATGATCCAAGGTCCTCTCCTCGGTAGGCGTGTAACGTCCGTTGTAAGTGCTGAAGGCGAAAAAAGCATCTCCCGGTCCGCCCAGATGGTCGAAACGTACCTTGGCCACACGCACCAGCACCTGCCCCAGTTCATCGTTACGGTCTACCACCATTCCATAATCCGTCTTGTTGAAAAAGGCCGCCGAGCCGTTGATATCATACAGCGTGGGCACAGGCCAGCGTTTGCTTCCCGGTTCGCGGCGCAACTTGGTGGGGTGCGCCACCAAAATGAGCAACACCTTGTGCTTCACGGCAAAATTGGAGAACTCGTCGAAGATGCGGCTGATGTACTGCGTTTCCGTTTCCCAGTCGGGAATCTGATGCTCGAAGCGGTTGAAGGGATCCACTACCAGTACCTTCACCCCCTTCCGGCTCACCAGCTGGGCGGCAATGCGGAGTATGCTCTCTACCGAGAAGTCCTCTTTCGGCATAATGGAGAAGACACTCTGCGCCAGGTAACGGATGGCCTGTCCGGCTTCCGGCAACGGCATCCCCTCGTGCTCGAAGCGCTTGCCCACCACGCGGCGTATCAGTTTGCGGTAGTGATAAGCCAGCGGGGTGTTCTCGGGACTGAAATAGCCCACCTTCCAGTCGTGGCGCAGGAGCAGGCGCATGGCTATCTCGTCCACAAACTCGCTCTTCCCGCTGCCGGGCACACCTGTGACCGTGAGCACAAATCCCCGCTCGAACTTGATCAGACGGTCCAGATTCTCCAACCCCGTATCGGCCCCCTCCGGCATGCCGTTGTAATAAATATCCATCAGCGTATCCCATTCGTCCATGGGGCAGAATACTCCCTCCAGAGGTATTTCCGCCGCTTGCTCCACCTGCTGGCGGAGCCTCGGAAGATCATACTTCAACAGATACTCGTTGGCATCCTTGCAGCCTTCCCCCCAGGCCACCACCTTGCAGCGGTCCACGCCCAGGCGGCGCACCAGTTCGTCGCGCAACTCCACTCCGCGCTTGTCGGTATCCATGGCCAGGATAATTTCCGTCTTGTCATCGAAGTGCGACTCCACGAAGCGGTCCAGCCACTGAAGGTTCGCGCCTCCGGCTCCGTTGGGTACGGACACCACTTCCTCCAGTCCTGCGGCTATCAGACTGAGGGCGTCAATCTCACCTTCGGTGATGTAGCACTTTTCCTTCCCTTTTATGGCGTCTATGTTCCAAGGAATCAACTCGGCTCCTTTCACCATCTTGAAATGCTTTGCGGCATCCCGGAATTTCATGTTTTTCATTACTCCGTCCTCCAGGTAAGGGAAGCAGATGCAGGCTTCTTCCTTGCCGGTCTGCGGCAGGAATTCCATGCGTTCCTCTATCTTCATCCTTGTCAGGACGTCCATCGGAATACCTCGTCTGCCGACCATGTATTCCATCATTTCTCCATTCATAATTTGTTTGTTTTTATTGATTACCGGGCATACGTAATGTACAGGCGGTTGCAGGGGGATGTGAGGCTTGCGTTGCGACGTGTTATGGTGCTGCGATGCATCCTTCTGCTGTTTCTGCCGTTCCCGGTCTTGTTGTTTCTGTTCTCTTTTCCACATCTCGTCCTCGTTCCACGCTATGGCGAAATCACAATGAAAGCATTTCGCCCATCCCCCTTCACGGGTGATATGCACACTGAACGAAGGATCTTTGGGATTGCTTCGCGTTGCGGAACATTCGGGACAAGGCATACGGAAATGGTCTTTTCTACGCGGCAGGCTTTTCAGCCACCGCACATAGGCTGCATGTTCTTCGCGCGTCATATCCACCTCTTTTTCAGGTTATCCCAAGTGACACGTCCGTTGGGACGCGGCGGTGCATCGGCGGGAAGGGGCACTCCGCAATACGAACGTTCACCGGTCTGCGGGTTGTACGACTCGTAAGGCGAGAATGAGACTGATTCTTTTTGCATCCGGCTCCTTTCTTTCAACTTTTCTTCCAGGAAAAGACGGGTGGGCCTTTCTCGGCGGATGTAATTGGCGAAATAAGCCTCGGCTTCGGACACGGAAGTGATTCCTCCTGTGTTTCCCTGTGCCACGACATGCTTTTTGAACAAATCACGAATAAAAGAAAGATTGTTCAAAAAGAGTTCCTTCAAGCCCGACATCATCCCCACAGCCTCCAGCCAACTCCGGATGGTGAAAGCTTCATTGATGCATTGTTCCCATCGGGGGATCGTTTCGGAAGATTCGGAAAATCGGGAAGGTTCATCAACAGCAGCAACAGCAATTATTTCTTTTTCTTTGTTACTGTTGTTTTTCTTCTCTTCTCTATTCTCTTCTTCTCTTATAAAGTTTTGCTTAAAGCTTGCTTGCAAAGGCTCGTTACAACACTCATTATCAACGCATTGAATCGAATTTTCGGTTAAAAACGCATCCATGTTTTTTTCAGCCGTATTTTTCATGCTATCCGCACTACTTTTCACGTTGTTTTCCGCACTGTTTTCCATGTAGATTTTCTCCTTGCTATCCATGCAGGGTGCATCACTGCCTTTCCCCTCATTGATTCCGTCCCTCCCTATTTCAGACGCTGTGGGCACAGTTGCTTTCACCGTCTTTTTCTTACTACTTTTTCCTCCTTTACTACCGGCGGCGGCACGTTTCTCCGAAAGTTTGTTCTGATACCCCATCACCTCATCCAGATACAGAGATCGGAAATACCCGTCCTCTGTAATAACAAACAAGTTAAAGTCTTTGATAAGATGTTGCAGATTTTCCACGGTAACGCCCCATTGTTCGGCCAATAAATCCAGTTCGTTAAAATCATGTTTGTACTCCTCCTGTTTCCGCAGAAACAAGATCGTTTTAAGATACAATCCCAGCCCCATGCATTTCATGTCGGCATTCAGCTTCATCATTTTGTAATCCGACATCAAGCTGCAATTCAGCCGGATAAACTGCTCTGTATAATCCATTTTTTTAGTGTTAGCATCAATTATAATGCAAAGGAACACAAAAAAGAAATAGGGCGTTGCTCACAAAAACAGGCAATTGTTAATAAATATTTCGTATCTTTGTCGGGACATTTTGTAAGTAGCTATGATTATGCTATTTACAAGTTATTATTAACAATTTAATTTTTTATTGACATGAAAAAAATTTGAAGTCATCAGCACCTGTATCGGTAATGCCGTACGAAGACACGATTTGAACCCCAGCAACTTGAACGAACAAGGTGTGATAGGCCGAAGTACCGCCACCAAAATTCGCGACGGAAAGATTGTGACTCCAAATTCTTACTTCAAAATGATGAAATGGCTGGAAAGGGAGAAACCGGAGATTTACAAAGAAGCCATGGAGCACATCCTGAAAGGACTGAGCAAGCTCAAAATGGAAGAGTAACCTCCCGGCTTCCACGAGGTGGGAATTTCCCTCTGTAAACGGGGGGAAACGGGAAACCGCCATAGAGCGCCTCTGTACGGAGACTGCCTCTATGGCGGTTTTTTACACCCAGGATGCATGGAGTTATAGTTATTTTATTTCCAACTATAAATCCTCCTTTTTACTCAAAAATTATTTTTCTTGTGACAGATAAATACAGAATTGCTGAATATTTACAACATTCACTTTGGGAAAATCTATATCTTTCAGCACATCATAATGATGGTCGTTGGTAACAATGTAGTGCGCATTGGCCGAAATGGCACAATCCACAAACTTATTGTCATCAGGATCGACTGTAATCAGATTAAAGTGATAGAATGGAGTTATCAATTCAACAAACGGACTGTTCAATATGGTTTTCACCACATATTCCGCCGTTTCATTGTCGGTAAGTCTTTGCAGAATTTCTATATATTCCTCCAATATTTCATTGGATACACAGAGCTTGTTCTTTCCGTCCACAAAGGATTGCCACAAGACATGGTAACGACTCCTTTGAGGAATGCTTTGAATAAGACAATTCGTACCAAGAACCAGCTAGCCATTGACGTTATTTTAATGAATGGATATCCATTTCAGCTATTTCATCCAACTTTTTCTGGTCAAGAATTCCCTTATCCCAAAGTTCATCCAACTTTGTATTCATCCGTTTGGAATAATATTGAAAGAGCACCTCTTTCAATTCTTCCAGACCTTCCTGAGATTTATCGTAAGAAAACATTTCCAACAAATGCCTCTGTATGGGGTTGAATACTGTAGTTTCCATAATTATATCGGTTATAAATTCTATGCGAATATAGAATTTATAATGATAATATCCAAAATGTTTCTCATTGATTAACGCCTATGAAATATGGCTCGATAAATCTTGCAACAATATCTCCCTTACATCCGATGTTCAAAATGTTGTAGAGTAAAATCTATTCCAGAGATCCTAATCGGATAATCTTTTTTATCATTTCAGATGGATTTTGAAGTAAATGCCGCCGGAGAAGTATTTCCCGTTGTTCAATTCGGCAATCAGATTGATGTGGTCTTTCCAAAGCTGGTAGTGTGCCCCGATGTTCACTGTGCGGGCGTCATATTCGGCCATCAGATCCAGCCCGTTCAAAACTTTCACCGCTAGGTTATCTTCCGGCAACAGATTGAATTTGAAATTCACCCCCGCGGCAGGCCTTCTGTAATGAGGGAACCAGCAGGCACGGTAATCCACGTATGCGGCGTGGACACCCAGCGTCCCTACCCCGGCGAAACTGAAATGCTTGGTTGCCGCCAGATAATATCGTGTAAAATGATTGTTCTGCATACCGTCCTCATCGAACTTGATGGCCCCACCACCGTATGCTTCATGCGAGGTGGGATCGTCCAGACCCAGGACTATCTGTGGAGTCCAGGGCTTCCACCAGCCTTCTTTCCACAACCGCAGGCGAGCATTGAAGGCGCGGTCCTGATTGGTGTACTTTCCCCAAGACTGCTCCGGAAAATAAGTGGAGCCATGATTCGCATAATTGATGGTGCAGGTGTATCCCACTTCGAGCCAGGGGAAGATAGTTATGTTCAGATAATAATTGAATGTGTATTTTATCTCATTACTACTGATATATTGCAACGGAACAAGATGCAACACATTCCCTCCCGCCATAAATGTCTTGTCTCTTTGCATCTCGGCAGTGGGGGCATGAAGTAAACCAGTAGTTCCGTATAACGCTTGTGAAGAGACATATAGAATGCTTTCTATAAGAAAAAGGATAATTAAAAGAAGCCTTTTCTGCACATTCTTCCTTCTTCTAATCATAATCTATTCCTATAATAAGCCCATAGAAACTGCAAATATACAACTTGGCGCTTATAGCGGCTAGGATGGGTTATAAACCGATAGAACCATTCCATCCCTATATTTTGTATCCATTTAGGCGCGCGGCTTACCTTACCCGTAAATACATCAAAACTTCCACCTAAGTTCAAATAGGTTGCTACATGAACCTTATATAATTCATCCATTAATAATTCCTGCATCGGAAAGCCCATAGCTACAAAAACGAAATCAGGCTTCTTGCTTCTTATGTCATCCAACAAGGCATTCTTCTCCGAAACTTGTCTGATAAAGCCATTACGATATCCCACAATCTGAATATCTGGATATTGCTCCTTCAATTTCTTTACAGTCGCACATATTATATCTTCCGTGCTTCCTATCAAATAAAAAGTTTTCGATGAATGATATCTCTTTATCAGTTCAAGCCACAATTCACAACCGGGAATCCGCTTTAATTCTTTTCCACCCTTGCGGCACATCGCTTTTATAGCTCCATAACCATCCGCATATCCTATATTGGAATTGATTATATCAGCCACTTCCCCTTCTGCTTTCATTATAATTTCTGCATTCAGGGACAATAACAATTTCTTGTCGTCGGCTGTATAATCCATCAGTTCCTGCATATCCCGAAACGGGAATACATTGACATTACCCACTTTTATCGGTTTCATTTCATTTATCCTTTAAGAAATCTACAATACGTTCACAGGCTTTACCGTCGCCGTAAGGATTAACCGCCTTGCTCATTTGGCTGTAATAGGCATCATTAGACAACAATGTCGAAACTTCGGTTACTATTCTGTCATAATCAGTACCCACCAGTTTCACAGTCCCTGCCTCCAATGCTTCCGGACGCTCCGTTGTATTACGCATCACTAAAACAGGCTTCCCAAGACCTGGAGCTTCTTCCTGAATACCACCACTATCAGTAAGAACAATTGTGGACTTTTCCATCAAATAAACGAATGAAAGATACTCCAATGGTTCTATAAAGAACATATTTCCCAACCCTGTCAGATTCTTGCCAAAAACCTCATGAATCGGTTTACGAACATTGGGATTCAGATGCATGGGATAAACGAAGTCCACATCCGGGTATTTTATCGTTAATGCTTTTATTGCCTGACACATTGAAATAAAGCCATCACCAAAATTCTCGCGCCGATGTCCTGTTATAAGAACCATTTTTTTGCCATTGACTAGACGCCCTACATCATAACCGCTTCTTTTTAAAACATCTTCCAAAGAGGCATCCAGTTCTCCATCATTTTTTATTTTATCCACTACTATATGAAGTGCATCAATCACGGTATTACCTGTAATTGCTATTTTGTCTTCTGAAACACCTTCATCCAATAAATTCTGTTTACTCAATGAAGTCGGAGAGAAATTATAGCTGGCAATACGTCCGGTAATCAAACGATTCATTTCTTCCGGCCATGGACTGTAAATATTATGTGTACGCAGACCTGCCTCCACATGCCCTACCGGAATCTGTTGATAGAAAGCTGCTAAAGCTGCGGCTGTAGAAGTTGTTGTATCTCCATGCACCAAAACCACATCAGGTTGAACTATTTTAAGAATGTCACGCATACCTATCAAAACACGAGCCGTCACATCATATAAGTCCTGCCCTTGCTTCATTATATTCAAATCATAATCCGGCTGAATTTCAAATATTTGAAGAACCTGATCCAACATTTCACGATGTTGTCCTGTTACACATACAATGGTTTCAAATTCATTAGCATGTAACTGAAATTCCTTGACTAAGGGTGCCATTTTTATAGCTTCCGGACGTGTGCCGAAAACTAACATTACTTTTTTCATATATACGAATTTTATATTATTGCATGAACAGTCTAGACCAATTTTCAGAAATTGCATCCAAAGAATATTGGTTACTTGTTTGCTTTGCCGCTTTAGCCATAAGCCTTAAATGGACATTGTCACACATTAACAGACTCATTCTTTCAGCCATACTTGCTGCATTGAATTCATCCTTCTGTGGCTCTATTATTATTCCATTTATATCATCCTTTACAATATCATATACTGCTGAATAACTACCATAAACGCAAGGGACAACTCCCCAAGCCATTCCCTCCGGAATGACAAGCGGAAAACCTTCATATTCAGAAGTAAGAATCAATAACGAAGCGTATTTATAGTACTCCAATGGATTTTTAAAACCTTCAAAAACAATATGCTTCAGCCCTAATCGCAAACTTTGTTCCTCAACCCTGTTTCTCTCCTCACCATCCCCTACAACAATCAACTTCCAATCCGGAAATTTCTTTTCTAAAAGTTTCCAAACCTCAATGACACGATATGTTCTTTTTTGATTGTAATCAATACGACCAACATAAATAATCTCCTTTCTTTTACAAGCAAAAATTCTATTACATTCTTCTATATATGAAACTGTTACAGGATTTGTTATTACAGCTAATTTCGAAGCATTCTTTATTCTTGTAAATGATAGAAATTCTCTCACATAACTATCTGAAAGTAATATATACTTATCACTATTGCCATAAACATATCGCATACTATAACTAGTGACGTAATAAGTCAAGACTTTTTTCACATACAATATCAAAGACCTAAACCTATTATTTGTTCCTGACATAGCTATCTCTATATCTTTCAAACGCCCATTTGTTTTTGGGGAATTATGATGAACTGAAAATATTTTTAATGATAAACCTTTTGATGCTTTCTTCAATACATACATAGGAATATATGGTAACCCCCATTGATTAATTACAATGTTTGTTTGTTCCTTAATGAGAATATCATGTAATTGACCAACATTTTTTTTTGATATATTGAAACCCGATAATAAGTAATAAGATATTCTAGGGTCTTTCCTATGTAGAATTTCATCAGAAGGCTCTATAAAACTAACTATGGTAACTTTATAACCACTATCTAAAAATCTAGAAGCTAAAGTATTGGTAACCATTTCAACGCCACCAAGATTATAGAACTTCATTAAAAAAAGAATGTTCATGGTATTATTCTGACGTTAAACCTATCCAATGAGCTGGAAAAATATTAGGATAATAATCTGCATTTATCCATTTTTTTGGATAAATTACAGTGGAATTATTCTTATTAAGATAAGCACCCCAATAACTAAAAGTACTATTCGCTATTATATTTGCTTGTACATGAGTCATTAGATATAGATCTATATAGCTATCCTTGCCTACATTCCAATCAATATAGACAGGCTCATTCGGTATAGATAAATGAGATTTACACCATTCTATGTCATCTGAAAAAACAAAAAAATGAGAAGCAGAGAAGCGTTTCTTTATTAGTTCAATTGCTTTTTGATAATAACTGGGAGTAGCAATGTCTGCCAACATATCACAATATTTAGAGGACAAGAAATCTCCTCTTCTCACATGAATAGCAACAGACTGAACTGAAAGCATTAAATTTATAAGCTTTTGATTCCTTTCATTCAAATATATTGGTCTAAAAATAAGCCAATCTTTGCGATTTTCATAAAAAGATAAATCTGACTTGAAAGCATTAAATGCTATTGCATTCCAATTCACATTAGTACTATGCAAACTACAAAAACGTGTGTGAGGAAATATTTTCTTGTAACAGAATAACAGTGCTATAACGAATTTAGCTTTAAAAGAAGTTGGTGGAAACTTCACATCAAATATTTTTTCTATTTCAAATCCACCAATATGCTCACGAAATTTGAAATTAGGATAAATGCCATAAATTCGCTCTTTAGGATATCTGTCTTTTAAAGCTAAATAAAAAGCAAATTCAAAGATTTGATTTCCTAAGCCACCACCGAAATATAAGATTTTCATTTTAGTTCAGATTTCATTAAAAAACTCCTCATATTGATTACATATAAAATTCCATTCATACAGATATGATTCATCAGCTCCTAATCGTTTTGAGAAAAGATTATCACAATATTGCTTATCACGCATTATTTTATCTATGGCATCTGCTAATCCTTCCTTGTCAGCCGGTTCTACCAATATTCCATTTCTCCCTGTTTTGATAACTTCGGGAAAAGCCCCTACATTTGAGGCAATAATAGGTTTGTTGAACAGGGATGCAACTTGAGGTATTCCTGATTGAGAAGCTGATAGATATGGACAAACGACAGCTTTACTAGATGAGATAAGATGAACCAATTCTTTATTCGTTATATACTCATTTTTCAATATAAAATTTTTATCTGCCTTGAGTGTAGGTAATATCGAATCATATCCTTTACCAGCCACTATAATTTTAAAATCTAACTTTTTCCTCTTCTCCAACAATTTGCAAGCTTCAAACAGAATAGACAAACCTTTATACGGTAATATATATCCTATAAACAAAAGAAAACTATCATTCTTCCCCTCGTTATAATTAATTCGAGGATATTCCAAAAACGTTTCAAACTCTCCAAAATGAATAAGCTTTATTATAGAAATACTGCTTAATTCTCTGCTAAAAGCAGATACGTCATTGAAAGATTTCAATGAATGCACGACAATCGGAATATTATGTCTTAAAGCAAATAGAGTCACGACATTAGCATCAGCTTTCGTATCTGCATGATTCTTCATTACTTCATGCAATGAATAAAATAATTTTTGCCCTATCAAGTGTTCACCGATAATTTCCATTGGATGCATGTGTCCTACTAAATTTATCAAATCATATTTTTCTTGTTTAATCTTATTGCATAATCTATATATAGTATTATGATCTATTTTCCCGATTATTTTATTCAGAATAGAGTTTCCTAATTTCTGCCGTTTCCTTACCAATACAACTGTATATATCAAGACCTCATTATCTGCAAAGTATTGATTTGCAGATAAAAATTTAGCTGTATGTATCCCTGGCTTTACATAACATCGTTCAAAATCAATACCTTCTAAAGAAGAAGTCGCGGGATCAACTAAATAGAAACAAGTCACAGAATGTCCGCGTTTTCGCAAATGTTTTGCTAAAGGCAACGTACTTCCAGAAAATCCATAAGCTATTATTGCTAGTTTCATATTTTCTATTAAAATATTGTTTTATATGGTAGATATGCAGCAGAGAACACTCCTGTCAACATCTTGAAGAAATAGTAAGACATTAACAGAATAAACAGGAAATAGGATACATACTTATATTTTCCATATTTCAGCCCTCCGAACGAAGTGGCATATAAAACAGCTGCATAAGGTCTAAAAAATAATTCCAAACGCATAAGATCACGCATTGTCTGCATAAAAACATTCCGTATTACTTCCATTACAAAGAATCCATAAAAGGAATAATTCAATAACCTCTCTTTAGAGTTGTAATATTTTCTCTTTATAAAATAAAATAAGAACATAAGGCTTAACATAATACTCATTATTCCCCTAGATGAAAAGTCCTCATCAATTGATGATACTGTTTGAGAATATGAATTTAATCTTATAGAAATGAGAGGTCCTAGCACATTCAAATTCAATACTGATTCAATAACAGTTGCCAGCCAATTTCCAATGCTAAAAGATAAAATATAAAGTCCTCCAATTACCCAAACTTTCATCTTTGACAAGTTTAGAAAATAGAATGGAATTAACACAAGAACAGATATATGTATTGTAGCTGCTATTAAAATACAGAAATAATATTTTACAAATTTCCGTTTTGTAAGAAATGGTATGGCATAAGAAGATATGCCCATTGCTAAAGCTTGCCTACTAGGAAAAATAACTCCCAAAGATATCACTAAATATATAAAACTGATTAATGGATAATTTGTGTATTTTATAGAAATGCGGGCTAAACAATACAGTACAAGAAAACTGAATAGAAGGAGAAAACATGAATAATTACCACCCATAGATTTTACAATTGCATTTAGCAACACATAACCAGGTTCTATAGGTTCTGCCATTCCTCTTGTAAAAGTAAATACATTATTTAAATCAGATCCTTTAAATACATCATAGAAATTCTCCCAATCAGTTCCACAATTCCACCGTATCCCCCAAAAAACTGTTAAGACAAATACCCACAACCAAACGATTTTCCTTTTAGTTTTCTCATTCTTACTATTGAAATCGAATATTGACGATAAAATGAAAGGAATATAAATTATGCAATAAGTAATCATTTGAATAAACAAATAAGGAGTAAATGAATGGAGTCCATAAGGGTGAGTCTAAATCTTTTGTGTTCTTTAAGTACTTGAAATAAATTATAGGCTTTACGCCCTTTTACCCCATTAGATAATTCTTGTAAAACCTTAGAATGGCTTTGTGAAAATAAGATTTGGCGTATCAATAAACATATTATTTGATCCTGTTTGTTCATCCTATCCATGCTATTTATCTTACATCTAATCCACTTCTCTTTTTGCAACATAGCTTCCGCTTTTAAATACCAATTGCCTGTAGTAGATATATTATATGGATTAGTTCTATAATAAAATAGAATTTCATTGATATGCACTATACCATTGCGATCTGCTGCTTCAAATGCAGTTACGTCATCAGAATTCCAAGCTAGGGGAAATTTAACAAAGCCATTTATCTGGTTTAAAAAGCTTGTTTTATAGACAAAGTCAGAAATAAATTGAACCCTTCTATCTCTCAATCGATGATAAATATTATCAAGCATACTTTCCCATTCTGGCCATCCTTCTGATAAATTAATTATTTCTGATTGCTGATTAATAATGGCTGTTCTACAATGGAAAACATTAACCAATGGATATTTCTCTATATATTTAGCAAATCGTTCTAAATAGAATGGAGACAATTTATCATCATCACCCATCAACAGAAAGTATTCTCCTTTTGCGTATTGCAAGCATCTATTCCAATTATCTACAACATTCTCTGCCCCTATATTTTTGTCATTTCTATAATATTGAATGCGCTTGTCTTGAAATTTCTCTACTATTTGAATCAAATTATCTGGAGAAGCATCATCTACAATAATAATTTCAAAATCAGAATAATTTTGTTGCAACAAACTATTTAAACATTCCTCAAAAAAAACTCCTTTGTATGCAGGAATACCAATTGAAAATTTCATTGTCTAAATTAGGTAAAGATTAGAATTATATATGAATCTCTGTACTTAATCAACGGTTTTAGTCATAAAAAAACTACATTATCTTATTCGTAAAATACTTTTTATAATATTTTTCCAACTTATAGGCAATAACTGCTTAACAAAAACTTTTTTATCTAACACTGTATGATGAATGATTAATATTAATATCACATATTGAATCTGACGTAGATATGTCAAAATATTAGGAGTTAAAATATAATTCACAGTGGCTAATTCATATCTCACCATTTTTTTTTCCCTTGCTGTAAGAATGTTCCCATATTCATTTAACAGCAGTTTTAATATATAAACTCTACTATTATAAATGTCTATTTGATTCGTGTTCGTCGTCACTCCTGTGAATACCCTATATCTATAACCATAGAAATCCACAAGTCTCACATCTATTTTTTTACAGAGTAGTAAACTCTTTAAATTATCAGCTTGATAACCGATATTAGTTTCTATAATTGATTGTTTGGCAGCCGGTAAACTTAGCCCTAATTCAAAAGAACGTATCCTATTGGCTAGTATTGATTCGAAAATAGATTTATTATGATAGAGGTATTGATTAATTTGCTTACTTTTCCCATCTTGATAGAATTCAGTAATATTAGGAATCATCCAAATAGGTTTTTTAATATCTATTTGATTAAAAGTAATATATCTATTATAATTTTCGAGCAGACTGAGTTCCAATTCATCATCACCTGCTAAAATATGAACAATATCTCCTGTAGCAGATTGAAGAGCTTGGTTGAAATTGGGGAATATACCTAAATTCATCTGATTACGATGAATCTCAATATTGCACCCTGTTATAGTTTGAATCATTCCTTCTATAACTTCCACTGTCTGATCTTTAGAACAATCATCAAATATGGATATTTTATATGGTTTGATAGTCTGATTAATTGCACTATACAGTGCTTGTCTTATAGTCAGCTCCTGATTGTAAACTATAATAATAATTTCATGTTTTATCATATTGTTATTTCGTTTTACGCTTTATAATTTTCATACAAAAATTAGTCCTCTTTTCTAATTCAAAGGCAGAAAAGGAAGTCGATATTATACCTATAATAATCATTCCCCCGTATGATATGTAGACATTGTTGATAAAACTGATTCCAAAACATATAATCAACAAAATCAATGCTTTTGCACTTAATAGAATAGTTTGAAAATTATGTGTAAAATGATATAGACTGCAAGTTAGCACTTTATATAAAAGACAAGAAATAATATACAATATAGCAAATGATACCCCCAACCCATAAACTCCCCAATAATAATAAAATGTAATATTAAGGCAAAGCATTAAAACATTTCCCCAGATTCCTTCCAGCCAAAAGAATGTTCTTTTATCTCCCTTGGCAAAAGAAATATATCCCATAGGAAAGGCAATCGCTTTGAAAGCAATGCCTAATCCCATCCATCGAATTACTGGTACAAGAGTGAGAAATTGATCTGTAAGCAATATTTTTATTAAGATCGGAGCCGTTATTATCAACAAAATTGCTAAAGGAATACTTATTAATATAACTATCTCAGTCTGCTGATTTACTAATTCTCTAACCTTTTGTGTGTCTGAACTAACCGCACTAAGGCGTGGGAAAAAATCCATTCCCATGGCTGTAAAAACTAGACCGATATATTGGTTAGTAATAGAGTTTGCAGCTTGAAAGAGCCCTACATCATTTAGTGAACCTGTTTTACCTATAAATGTATTTACCATATAGTTTGTGAATGTTCCTAAGAGAGTAGCAATCATCATTATGATCCCTAATGAAATCATTTTTTTTGCCAATGGAAACATTTTTCGCCAATCCCGTTTTAAATTTGGGATTTTCACCAATTGATAACTATGATAGCGATAAAATAAAAATGTTGCTAACGAAAGGACAATCATAGCTGGTACAATTCCATTATACCCATAAAAATAATATAAGGGGACTCCAATAAACAACCCAATACTGGAACCTATGATTGATGCAAGTGCTAACTTTTTTATAGCATGCAATCCTTGTAGAATAGACAGCTCTCCATTGGACAATGTCGTGAAAAATATCATTAATGACAGAAAGGCAAAATGCCATTTATATGCTGCATTTCCAAAAGTCCATTCACTTAACCAGCCACAAAAAAATATAGAAAAAAGACTACCTATTAAAGCTGTCAGAAATAACAAACGTCTTACAGTAACAATAATAGTTTGTATCTGTAAAACATTATCTTTTTCTTTTGCCTCTGACAACTCCTTTACACTTGATAGATTCAAGCCAAACCCTGAAAACTGTTGGATAGTGTTGGCTGAAGCACTTAGAAGTGAAGATATACCCATACCTTCAGGCCCCAACAACAGGGCTATTAGTTTACCCCTAATCAAATTTATTAAGATGTTAAAGACTTGTACTCCACCAAATAGAACACTACCCTTTAATATTGATTTGTAACTATTTGATGCATTTGACATAAATCCAACTTTTGATTATTGCTTTATACATAACAAAATTCCAACTTAAAAGCTGTGACAATAATTTAACTTTTAAATGAGGTCTAATAATATTCCATTCCAACTCCTTCCATTCGTTATATATTTTCCGTTCTATTTTAATTTTATTTTCTTTAGATATAGATTTTCTTTTATCAAACAATAACATACTACAATATCTTACCCCATTCCATTGCTGAAGTGACATCTCAACTGCTTCTTTTGAACCCTTTCCAAAATCTGATAAAACTAATTTTTTTAAAAGTGCGTTAGTCTGCAGAATGTCAAATGACTTAATGGACAAATCTTGAGTTATTGATTTAGAATTAATTCTATAAAAATATTTTGCCGTACATAAAGCGACTGTAGTAGCGGATAAAAAGAGTTGTCGAGTTAAAAATTCATCTCCATTCATTCCAGCATAATCAATTTGCTGCTGTTTCCAGATCTTGTTATATAACTCTTTTTTAAATAATCCATTTCCATTAATAATCCATTGCCCAATAGTAAGGCTACAAGCTTCTTTACCAGACAATACTCTATTAAACTTAAAATCTGAA
>OGUO01000384.1_pt1 | contig 32740 bp, 25 predicted proteins | sample 1553641 | NCBI WGS metagenome assembly OGUO01 (sample SAMEA2579980, study PRJEB22360) | human gut metagenome | biome: human gut; feature: human-associated habitat; material: faeces | place: Denmark | collected 2008/2010 | reverse complement strand
AAGGCTGGGGCACATCCCCAGCTTGCCTTTGGAATCGTAATTGCCCCTGAAACCTTGTGTTTTATTACAACCTCTCGATTTTATAGGCAATTGCGATTCTTTGCGGTTCTCTCCTAGATTTTTGTTGCGTTTCATTGTGCAGTTTCATTTGCTTCGCAAATGTGGGCTGCTCGCCCACACCTCGCCAGCATTTTTGAAAAATTGCTGGATCAAAAAACTTTTTCGTTTCAACAATGTTTGATGCAATGATAAAACAACATATAAAAAGCAGGGTTTGCTTCATGCACCCTGCTTTTTTGTATCTATTCTGCAATTCGCTGCATCCAGACTGCCGTTTCACAGTTCCCGAATCGATTATAGCGGTTCAGTCCATATAGACATTCAGGGTCACGAGTAATCATGTTCCCCTGTTCCCGACAGTTCAACGTCATTTGAATGCCCAACTCTCGCAAAACCGGATTGCTCTCCGGGCAGAGAAAGCCATAGGGATAGGCAAACACCACAGGCTCGATCTGTAATTCCTCCTGAAAACGGGTTTGCAGCAAGCCCAAATCAGAAAGCAAGGTATCATGATATTGCTCTTCCGGTTCGTTCTCCTGAATCCGGCAACCGCAGCGGTCTGTATGGCTGTGCATCTGATAAGTATGGCTGCCGAGTTCGATTCGCCCAGAATCCAACAGGGCTTGCAAATCCTCCCACGTCAGATAGGAATAGGAATCTTCATGCGGTGATTCCGGAGCGAGTTCATCTGTAAACTGCCCGACTACTGAAACAATTGCACACATGTCATACTGTTCGAGCAGGGGCAGAGCAAGGCTGTAATTGTTATAGAATCCATCGTCAAAGGTCAGTAGAATCGGCTGTTCCGGCAAATCTCCCGTGCCATTGACATAGCGAATCAGTTCCGCAGCCGAAACACTCGTATAACCTGCATCGTTTAAATAGGATAAATCAGCTGCAAATGTTTCTGGTCGAATCTGATAATCGCTCTCTGTGCCGGGGGCAATGCTGTGATACATCAGAACGGGCAGAGAAACAGGTGTTTCTGCATGAACGGTTTGCGGACAGCCTTTTGTGAGCAAAAATGCAAGCAGAATCAAGAACCAGATGCCTTTGTGGGAACGATGCATACGCAGTGCCTCCTTAGCGGATATTCTGTTTATCTTTATGCAGCAATTGGCTGGAATATACGGGAAAAGCAGAGAAATGACGGAATCCGTTTCCGTCATATTTTTACAGCCTGCTGCATAAAATAGTGCAAAATGGGTATCATCATGAGGTGATGGCATGAGAAGAAAACGCAGACACAGAAGAAAAAAACGGATTTGGGGCGTGGTAATTTGCCTGTTGGGGATTCTTTGCAGTATTCCGGCTTGGCATGTTTCCGCTGACCCCCAGAAAGAACCAGAATCGCAGTCCGATACCGCCGATACTTCCTTGCAGAATGTCCGAAGTGAAGGGTGTGTGCCGTTGCCGGTCTGGAATCCTTTGCAGGAAAAAGCAGAACAAATCACCATGCAGGCAGCAGAAACGCAGTTGGCAGACAGTGGGCAAGTGGAACATCCGAGCGTAGATGCCAGCGTTGTCCCGTATCCGACCAGCTGGAACATTCAGGAAACGTGTGATGTGATTCGTACCACCTATGAAGATTATACGGGAGATGCCTTTTTTACCTTGCCGAATGGAGGCATGGTAAAAAATAAGACCGACCATTCCAATGCAGAGTTGCTTGCAGAAAGCGAACTACCGCCAGCGTTTCGGATTGCAGTCAACGACCAGCCGCAAGTTTTAATCATGCATACGCATACGACCGAAACCTATGAACCGGAAGTGCGGGAACATTATGACCCGCAATTTAGCTATCGAACAACCGATTGCAGCAAAAATGTGGTGGCGGTTGGAGATGCGATTACCGCAGAGTTACAGGCTTCTGGAATTGGCGTGATACACAGCGATGCCGTGCACGATTATCCCTCTTATAATGGAGCGTATGACCGCAGTGCAGAAACGGTTCGGGGCATTTTAGCAGAGTATCCGAGCATTAAAGTGGTCTTGGACATCCATCGGGATGCAATTTGCAGCGATACAACTTTGAGTCAGCCAATTGTCACCATAGACGGAAAAGAAGCTGCTCAGATTATGATTATTTCGGGCTGTGACGATGGAACGATGAATATGCCGAATTATCTGATGAACTTTCGGTTTGCCTGTCGCTTGCAATCGCAGATGGAGCAGCAGTATCCGAATTTTACCCGTCCGATTTTGTTTGACTATCGGCATTATAATCAGGATTTGACAACCGGCAGCTTGTTGATAGAGGTTGGCTCTCACGGAAACACGGTCGAACAAGCTGTGTATTCTGGGCATTTGATTGGGAAATCCTTGGCAGAGGTGCTGTTAGATTTGAAATAATCGACGTACAGGAATCAGAAAGGAGCAGGAAATTTGAAAAAACGGACAAAAAAATGGCACTGTCTATTTCAGTACGGTGCACTCTACTTGTTATTGCAATTCTTTTTGCTGGCATATTTACAGGTTGCTTGCCAGTCAGAGAACGCCTTGCAGCGAGAGCCGAGCGTTCGGGTGGCGATTACCGAGCAGAACGCCGAAGCCTTGCAAGTATCGCTCTTGCAGAATACCTATACCATTCCCACACAAATACAGGAAACAACGCTGCCCGTTCCGGTTTTTGCATCAGAGGATGGCTGTTTGCTGTATCTGTTCTGGGAGTTGCTGCAATCCGGCGAAATTTGAAAAACAGAAGAAATGCACCGCCTGTTTCAGTACGGTGCACATTGCTTATCAGGCAGAGAACGCCTTGCAGCGAGAGCCGGGCGTTCGGGTGGCAATTACCGAGCAGAACGCCGAAGCCTTGCAAGGTTCACTCTTGCAGAACACCGATACCATTCCCACACAAATACAGGAAACAACATTGCCCGTTCCGGTTTTTGCACCGGAGGATGGCTGTTTGCTGTATCTGTTTTGGGAGCTGCTGCAATCAGGCAGGGTTTGAATACATCGGCGGCATAGAATCTTCCAGCTGCTGAATCGACTTTGCATAAGTATGATAAAAGCGGTTCAATTCGCCCCGATAGATGAGATGGGCATCTGAAATATACCGCAAGTCGTCCGGTGTGTGCAGGGAAAGCGGTTTGTTCAGGCGGACACCGGACTGTGCAAGCAGGGTTGCCACGAACTGGGAACAGTGCAGCTTGTGTTTTCTCGACCAGCGAATCCGCAGGAAGGTTGTGCCGAGTCCCAACACGTTGTAAGAAAACATCGAGCGGTGATTTTTGAAGTATGCGAGGTTTTGTTCAAATTCCTGCTTTTTCTCTTTGGTCACGGGGATTGCATAGATTTCGCAGGGGATGACCAAAAATCGCCCTAACGTGCCCTCGCCGACAATTTCCTGATTGAATCCGGCGGGCAATGGAAAATGAATGTGGTTTCTGCAAAAGCTATACATTTCCTCCAGCGTCAAATCCAATGCCACCGAGGCATGGTTATAAGGCTTTCTGGTAAAAAAATGCAGTACTTTTGCAACGGATGTTCCGGTTTGCATCAGCAGAACGAAGATATGATCCTGCATTTCTCTCACTCCTAAAAAAATGTTTACAAAATATCCGATATTATTATAGCACAATCCCTTGACAAATGCAAGAGGGTGTGCTATAATATAAAAGGTTCGTGAGATGAATGTAAAATATGCGCCTGTAGCTCAGCTGGATAGAGTGTCAGACTCCGACTCTGAAGGTCGTGCGTTCGAATCGCATCAGGCGTACCAAATACACATCTTGCGTCCCTCCCCATGAGGGATGTCAAAAAGAAATAGGGGTATAGCTCAGCAGGTAGAGCAGCGGTCTCCAAAACCGCGTGTCCCGAGTTCGATTCTTGGTGCCCCTGCCAAGGAAAAAGTCTTATCAGATTCTGATAAGACTTTTTTTATTTCTCTTCAAAAAGAATCAACCGCCCTAATTGCAAAAATTGTATCGCAATCGGGCGGTTTCGTTTTTAGAAAGTTTACAAAATGGGAGCAGCTTAAAACCGAACTTCCACTGCCAAAAGTTTTCTCTGTCTGAACCTACAAAAAATCATGAGTTTTCCGAATGGTTGCCCTCGCATCTTCCTTGAACAAAAACCAATCGGGGCAGCCCATTCTATGAACGGATAACGGAAAACGCAAACGTAGAACAAAAAAATTCAAAGGGCAAGATTCAGACAGACGGAAGAACGGGATTATTCCGGCAAGTCAACCTCCAGCAACACCGTGTTATTGATATAGTCCAAAGCAGTTTGTGCCTTTGCAAGCGTTTCCGCAAGGACTTCATAATCTTTCTCGACGGTTTGGATGTCATAATTGGCATACCGATAGTCAATGATGGCAGCGTTTCGATTGTATAGTGCATTTTCTCGCTGTTTGGGCAGCAGTTCTTTCATGCGGGACAGCTTTTCCAGCCGATTGGTCAGCTGCGGCAGATAGATCAACATCTGGTCAATGGTCATCTCAAATTCCGGAATGATTGTGGTTGTGTTGAATACATTCAACGTATGTTTCAGCTTGCGGATGTTGGCTTCAATGGCAGCCTGTTCCGCCTGCATCGCAGCATAATCATATTCCGGTCGAACGGATTCGAGATCCTCCCCCAGAGAAGCGAGAAAGGTTTTTGTATTTTCTTCTCGTCTTTGCAGGGCTTTCAGTGATTCATTCCATTGCCGCAGCAGCTTTGCTGCCTGTGCGGATGTCATTTTCATGGAGATGCCTCCTTTATTTATTATAATGTATCGTTATACAGTTTCTCCCTTTTCAATTCGTTCTGCCAAGTCGCTGAGATAGACCCAGCGATCCATTTTTTCTGCAAGCTGTTCTTCCAGTGCCGGCAGGTTCGGTACGGCACTGCGGGCAAACGCCCATACTTTGTATTCTGTCATAGCGGCACCTCAAAACTGGTCCATCAGCGGCAGACGGACATCAAAGCGCGGCTTGCCGAACGATGCCCGCGTGAAACGGTCACCGACAAAACGCTCCAGCCCGCTGTTGATGAGTTCGGCGTTCAGGTCACATTCAGTGGTGATGAGGTAGACATCATTCTGACGCAGAATTTCAATAACTCCCACCAGTATGTAGCTGTTGCGGCTGATTTGCTCCAAATCGCGCACCATCACGGCTTCAATCCGACCGTTCTCTACTGCGTCCAGCATGGTGCGCAGACCGATGCGGTCTTTCAAGGTGTTTCCGCTGCAATGGTCAAAAGATGTGCCGCGCACGAGAAAACCGTGCCCTGCAGCTTCGTCAATAAGGTCATACAGCCGGTCAAAGGCAATGCGCGGATCGCTGTTGGCGCAACGCACATAAATCCAGATATCGTGGTTTCGCATAGGGTACATTTCAGGTCCCTCTTTTCACAAAAAGTAATCCGGACGCTTCTGCTCCCGGATGAATTGCTGCACATCTTCGATTTTCTCGGTGGTTGGGCAAGTCGGCAGTGCTGCCAGCGCGGCGTCATGGTACTTGCCGCCGATGCCCGCGCGCTCGTCCAGAATCGCCACCACGCAGGAGTCCTGCTCGGTACGGATGGCACGACCAAAACCCTGCCGCAGCTTCTTCTGCATTTCGGGGATGATTTCGGCGTTTATGTAGTCGCGCAGATTTGGGTACTGCCGGCGTTCGTAGTCGCTGACCGGGTCAGGAATCGGAAACGGTAGCTTGGCAATAATCAGCAAGGACACCATATCGCCGGGAAAGTCGATACCCTCCCAGCAGGAGCCAGCAGCGAACAATACACCATTGCCGGATTGCTTGAACTTCTGGATAATTTTGCCGCCGTTGCGCCATGCCTGATAGGTCGGGTATTGCCACTGACCGTCCGTCAGCGCGCGGACTTCCGCCATCTGGCGGTACGCTGTGAACAGCACCAGCGCATGACCGTGACAGGCACCAACCAACCGAACGATTTCTTCTGCCATTCGGCAGTTGTCCATTCGCGTTTTTGTGCGCGGCGGAAAGTATAACAGACATTTTTTCTTGTAGTCAAACGGAGAATCTGCTCGGAAATGACGCAAGGGTCGATAAGCCGCCAGCCCCAAAAGCTGTTCCGTGTGACTGAAATCTCCGGCTGCAGCCAGCGTGCCGGAGGTCAGAATCGCGGGTTCGCGTGTGTTCCACAGGGCGCTGCGGAGCAGCTGCGGTACGCGGTTGCTGGCTGCGCAGAATGTAGGCTGGCCATCGGCATCGTAGTCGATGTATAAGATGCGCGTCGGCACCTCCAAAAGAAAAAGGCGCAGGAGGCTTTCTGCTTCTCCCAGCCTGTTCAGCAGGTATCGCGGCACATCCGGCAATCCGCCAGCATTTTGCAACAGTGCTATACAGTCGATGAGAGCAGCGCGGCGGAACGGTGTAAGCACGAACGGTTCACCCGCTTTTCTTCGCAGCTTGGAAAGCCCCTGCGTGCAGGAGAACGACAGCGTAAGGAACGCCGTCCGCAGCTGTCTGGCAAAATCCTTGTAGTGCGCCTGTTGTAATAAAAGGCACAATTCATCCATGGCGCGCGAGGATAGTGTTTCCGTGTACATCTGACGGGCGGCATCGGGCAGTTTGTGTGCCTCGTCCACCACCAGCGCCTGATAGCTGCGCAGGAGCAGCGGCCTATCTTCAAGTCGGTGCGATGCGTCTGCCAGCAAATAATTGTGATTGCAAATTTGGATGTCGGGTTTCATGGAATCGCGCAAATACTGCTGGTAGCGGCAATCCAAGCGCATAAAGCAATCGCGCGGGCAGGACTGCGGCACACAAATGCGGCAGCGGTCATACCGGGAAAGTTCCGGGATATGATCCATGTCCAGAATATTTTCTGCAATGCGCAGGCTGCCTTTCTCCCGCGTTCGTTTCGGATGCACCAGCGATGCTCTCTCGGCAAGGCGGGCATCGCAGACAAAGCGTTCTTTTCCCTTGCGGATAACCGCTGTAAGCGGTGCTTGGATAATTCCTTCTTCCAGCAAAATTGCAGATAAATTTGGCAAATAGTCGTTAATAATAGCGTCCTGCAGGACCACGCTGGAAGTTGAGATAACAACAGGCAGCTTGAGCCTGTCAGGCCGGTTCATCTGCCACAGGACACAGGCTACAAGATAGGCCAACGTCTTGCCGATGCCGACACCGGCCTCGCACAAGGAAATTTCCTTATTATATAGGGTATCCAGAATTTCGTGGCAAAGTGCAATTTGTTCCTCGCGCACTGCCATGCCCCGCCGGGGTAATATGTCCCGGAAGATATGCTCGGCCATGCGGTGGGATTGCGCATAGCCGGTAGGATAGGTTTGCATTGGTTTACACCCCTGTTTTCCATCCCGTTTAAAGCAAAATGATGGGCAGCAGGCGCTTGGGGTCCTGCTGCCCACGATTTGCCCTAAACGGCAAAAGTAGATAGTTAAGAAACTGTGCCACATTTGCCGCCCGCACCCCTGACACCGGGAACACAACAGGCAGGCCACTGGCAATGGCCGTTCACTGACTTTGCCGGAGTCTTACTGCTTACAACTCCGGCTCGGTCACCCCCTCTGACGCGGGAGGCTGCTGGCGTATCATTATAGCCTTTTCCTTGGCAGCTTATTGTTTTGCCAAACTCGCCCGCCGGGTCTGCCGGAAAAGGAACGTACCTGTTATGCTGGGTATTCGGTTGTCAAGGTGCAGAGAACGGACTATATCCGTCAAAGAGAAAAACGTCGGAGAATGGAGTGTGCCGCCATACGATCTTCTTCTGTTTCTGCCTCATTGTACTTCCTGCGAAGCCACTCAATTTCTATCGGTTTTAAGTATGCTGTATGAGAATTGGGTCTGCGGTCTATAAGAGAAATTCCTCCATGCGGACCGGGCTTCGTGTCAATTTCGTAAAAGTCCATAAGGTAAACAATATCATAATTGATTGTGCGGCGAGAGACGCCGAACCGTTTCGCAAAATCATCGATGCTATATTTTTTATATGTATATAAAAGCTCAATAATTTCATTGCGGCGTATTTCGACGTCAGACACTCCATCACCTCCTCTCATTTCTCTAAACCTCATCTTAAATGTAATTAGTGCAAAAACCTTGCACTAATTATTTGAACTTTTTGTGAATTTTTGAAGTTAAAAAAACACCGCCGATTTCAGTAAAGGAATCAGCGGTGTTTTGTATTAGAAGTTTTTTATTCCGACTATATACCAATAGCGGCAAAGTTCCTGTCTCAAACAGAAAGATTCAGTGTAAGTTCTTCAATGAAATATCTCTGTGCTAGTTTTTCTGCTGTTTGCAATGTATCAGGTACAGCATAAAATTTATGGTAATACCGCACAATTCCCGCCTGACGGCTTAAGCCCTGTTCCGGCGCCTGCCGCACCTTGCTCGCCGTATCGGCACTTAGAACTATGCGGTATTGCCTTATATTACTTCACCTATTATTATGTGTATCTTTACCAGCTTGCTTTTATAAACTCTTTCATCCGTTTTGCTTGCGTATCCAGCACAGATTGATTTCTAAGTTGCGGTGTTTTTCTATCCCGATGTTCGCTGCCAAGCGAATAGTCTTACTTCACACCCTTGTCACCAAGGTCTGACAGGTACCGCGCACGGCATAGCTGCCGCTGCCTGCGGGCAGGAAGAAGCTGTCGCCTTTCTTGACGACCACGGTCTCACCACCGCAGGTCAGCTCACCCTCGCCGTCTGTGACGAGCAGCGAAACAAAGCTCTTCTCGTCCGCTGTGTCCTCAAACGCGCCGTTCTTGGCATCCACGGTGAAATATTCACCCTGCGCCAGATGGCTGCCGAAGTCATGCTTGACAGGCGGGGTGCGCAGGGTCACGTCCAACGCCTTCTCCACGTGCAGGGCGCGGGGCTTGCCGTCCGCCCCCACACGGCCGTAATCGTACACACGGTAGGTCACGTTGGAGTTCTGCTGTACCTCGGCAATGACAATGCCCTTGCAAATGGCGTGCAGCGTGCCGGCCGGAATAAAGAAGCAGTCACCCTTGTGCACCGGCACGGCGTTCAACACCTCGGTCAGGGTGTTATTCTTGATGCGCTCCTCAAACTCCGCCTTGGAGATTTCATGGTCAAAGCCATAGTACAGGAAGGCACCCGGCTCACAGTCCAGCACATACCACATTTCGGTCTTGCCGTACTGATGCTCGTTTTTCAGCGCGTACTCGTTGGAGGGGTGTACCTGAATGGACAGATTGTTCTTTGCGTCAATGAACTTTGTCAGGATTGGGAACTGTTCAAACTTCTCGCAGTCGGTGCCAAGGCAGCCCGGGTGGGCGGTCACATAGTCCGCCAGCGTTGTGCCGTCCGCCAGATAGCTGGGACCGTCCGGGTGGCAGGAAAGCACCCACGCCTCGGCCAGCGGGTTCAGATCGCTCTTGATGCCAAAGTCACTGCGCAGGCGGCTGCCGCCCCACAGGTAATCCTTGCAGCTGGGAGTCAATTTCAGTATATTCATATGGATCTCCTTTACCTCAAAATCTCATTTTTTACTCAGGCATCTTCTGTTTCCTGTTCTCGCAAAAAATAGCACACAATAAACGCTGACTGTGTCATGCCCAGCCAGAGTACAAACACCGCATTCCAGCCTCGGTTATGCCGCCGATGCCCCGTGCGGTCGCAGCCGCACCAAAATAGGTTATGGCGCTCAGCATAGGGCGCTAAAATTTCCACTTTAAGCAAACCAATTCTCGGCGTCTTTCACAATTTCACATTCGACCTTTTCAGCAGCTTCTCTGTTTTCGGCACAGACAGAAATGTAAATTTTCAGTTTCGGCTCCGTGCCGGAGGGACGCACGACAATGGAGCAGTTATCTTCCAGCAGGAACTTTAGCACATCGGACTTGGGCAGCCCGTCCAGACCATAAGCATAATCCAGCAGCTTTACAACCTTCTTACCGCCAAACGCTTTGATATTGCCGCGGAATGCCTGCATAATGCTCTGCATCTTGGCAAAACCGGCGCTGCCGTCGAACTCGTAGCTGTGCAGGGTGTTCAGGCAGTAGCCATAGGTCTTGTACAGCTCGTCCAGCTTATCCAGCAGGCTGATGCCCTTGGTGGCGTAGTAGCTGAACATCTCGCAGATCATATAGGCACCGTCCACACCGTCCTTATCGCGGACGTAGGAGCCGGTCAGGTAGCCGTAGCTTTCCTCAAAGCCGAACACATAGCTGTCTGCCCTGCCCTGCTTTTCCAGCTTGCCAATCTGCTCACCGATAAACTTGAATCCCGTCAGCACATTGATTGTCCGCAAACCATAATGGGTGGCAATCTGTTCCCCCATATCCATCGTCACGATGGTCTTAACCATGACCGGGTCGGCGGGCATCTTGCCGTGCTTGACACGCTGGTTGCAAATGTAATCCAGCAACAGCATACCTGTCTGGTTGCCCGTCAGCAACTCGTACTCCCCTGCCTTGTTCTTGACGGCGATGCCCACACGGTCACAGTCGGGGTCGGTGGCAAGCAGTAAATCCGCATTGCACTTTTTGGCATACTCCATGCCCAGTGCCATAGCTTCTTTAATCTCCGGATTCGGGTACGGGCAAGTCGGGAAGTTCCCGTCCGGCTGCTCCTGCTCCTTGACCACGGTGATGTTGGTGTAGCCCATCTCCTTCAGTGTGCGGGTCACAGGCTTCAGGCCGGTGCCGTTCAGCGGGCTGTAAACAATAGCCACATCCTTATTGACTTCTTCGCCAAACAGGACAGACTGATTCTTGACCTCATTTACAAAGGCAGCGTAGACCTCATCCGGAATATACTTGACATTGCCATTTGCAAGACCAGCCTCAAAATCGCTGTACTTTACATCCGCAAAGATATCCAGCTTTTCGATTTCAGCCAGAATTTCGGCAGCTGCCTCGGTCGTAATCTGGCAGCCATCTGCGCCGTAAACCTTGTAGCCGTTGTATTTGCTGGGGTTATGGGAAGCGGTGACCATGACACCCGCAGAGGTATGCAGATAACGGGTCGCAAAGGACACTGTAGGAACAGGCATCAGAACAGGCCAGATATTGACTTTCACTCCATTTGCTGCAAACACACCAGCGGCAACTTTTGCGAACACGTCGCTCTTGATGCGGCTGTCATAGCCGATTGCCACAGAAGGTTCTGCAAAGTTTTTCTTCAGATAGTCAGCCAAGCCCTGCGATGCTTTTGCGACCGTGTAAATATTCATGCGGTTAGTACCCGCACCGATTACGCCGCGCAGACCACCCGTGCCAAAGGCAAGGTCACGGTAGAAGGCATCCTCGATTTTGGCATCGTCCAGCGTTTTCAGTTCGGCGGCAACATCGGCATCTGCCGTTGCATTAGCAAGCCATCGCTCATATTCTTTTTTGATGTCCATCTTAATTATCCTCATTCCATGCGGCTTTTGGCCAGCAGGGCTGCACCGATGACCCCTGCGCGGTAGCCCAGCGTGCAGGCTGTAATGCGGGTATGTTTTTGGGCAAAATCATGTCCGAACACCATGGGCTCCACGGCGGCACGCAGCGGCTTCAGCAGGTTTTCACCCTGGTTGGCTACACCGCCGGACAGCCCGATGACCTCCGGGAAAAAGATGTTGATCAGGTTGGCAATGCCTACCGCAAGATAATGAATGTAGGTATCCACAACCTGCTGTGCGGCGGCATCCCCCTGCGCAGCGGCATCAAATGCCGTGCGACCGTTTACATCCTCCAGCTTTGCGGCCAGCACGTTCAGCGCACTTTCCGGGTGGGCAAGCCGTGCTTCTTTTGTCATGCGGATCAGTGCGGTGGCACTGGCCAGTGCCTCAAGGCATCCATGACGTCCGCAGGTGCAGCGCGGGGCGTCTGCTGTATCAAGAATCACCATATGTCCGGCTTCGGAGGCGGCGCCGGTGTAGCCTGTCAGCAGTTTTCCATCCAGTACAACGCCTGCACCAACGCCGGTTCCCAAAGTAACGACAACACTGCTCTGTGCGCCTTTAGCGCAGCCCGCAAGAGCCTCGCCCAATGCGGCAACATTTGCATCATTGCCAACAACAATCGGCAGCCCTGTCTTTTGAGCCAGATATTCTTCCATTGCAAAATCATGCCAGTCCAGATTGTTGGAATACAACACAGTTCCACCGTCCACAGTTCCCGGACACCCGATACCAACACCTGCAACGTCTTTCCCTTCCGCCAGCTGCAGGCACAGCGCTGCAATGTCATCGCAGACAGCTTCCGCCGGGCGCGGCAGGTTTGTGGGGGTGTTGGCTTCACATAGAATATCGCCCTCGCTGTTCACAAGTGCGGCCTTGATGTTTGTGCCGCCAAGATCAACGCCCAGATACAACATATGCCGTTTCTCCTTCCTTGCTTTACTCTACGGTCAGGTCGGCGCGCAGCAGAATATTCTCTGCATTATCGCCAAGCTGGAGTTCAAATTTTCCGGGTTCTACCCGCCATACATAATCAGGACCAAGGGTACGCAGCTGCTTTGGTCCGACAGTCAGTTCCACCCGACGGCTTTCACCGGGCGCAAGCGTCAGTCGGCGGAAAGCTGCCAGCTGGCGTTCCGGCTTTACGACGGAGCTGAACATATCCCGCACATACAGCTGCGGCACGGCATCGCCGGTGTACTTGCCGGTATTGGTGACCGTGACACTGACAGTGACCGTGTCCTGCGGGTCGATCACGCTGCGGCTCAGGGCCATATCGCGGTAAGCAAATGTTGTGTAGGTCAGACCGTAGCCAAACGGATACAGCGGCAGCCAGTCCATCTCCACATAGCGTTTTCCGCCGCCGGGTCGCCGGCTGTAATGGCAGGGAATCTGCCCGACACTGCGCGGGAATGTGATGGGAAGCCGTCCACCCGGGGCTGCATCGCCAAACAGTGTTTTTGCAATAGCGGTGCCGCCCTGCTCACCGGGGAACCACGCCTCCAGAATGGCAGGCAGATGATCGTTTTCCCAATTCGCCGTAACGGGGCGTCCGCTTTGCAGCACCAGCACCACAGGGGTTCCGGTTGCATAAACAGCCTGTACCAGCTCAAGCTGTCTGCCGGGCAGGTTCAGGTCGGTGCGGTCAAAGTTCTCGCCGCTGGTCTCCTCGTTGTCGCCCATGCAAAGGATGGCGACATCCGCTTTGCGTGCGGCTTCCACTGCTGCGGGGAAATTTTCCCGCCCGGCGCTGTACCCGAAAATCACGCGGGCGCCCCGCCGGTCGTTGACAAACTCAATGCGGATTTTATAAGTGCGTCCGGCTTCAAAGTGGAAATCCAATGCCTGGTCAGCGCTCTTATCCTTGCCCCAGCCATCAATCAGCAGTTTGTCATCCACGTACAGGCGCATACTATCCTGCGTACTCAGCCCGATGCAGCCATCCATTGTGCGGGGCATAACCACAGAACCCGTCCAGACAACGCTGAAACAGTTGGCATCCAGTGCAGGATGCGGCAGTGCGAAAATCCAGTTGAAGTTGACGGTGCGATCCGTGCGAACCTGCACCGGTTCGCCCTGCGGCACAGGTCCGTTATAATAGCGGCCTGTCAGCCCGGCTTTGCCGTTTTCATCGTACAGCATGGACGGACCAAACGGGTGCAGCGCCTGCCCCAGAAAGTTGCAGCCGCGCTCGTACAGCACCTCGGTTTCGGGGCTGACTGCAGCACGGATTCCGTCCAGCACAGAAACCCCGCCTTTACGACCGCGTGTTTCGGTATAGTCGCCGTAAGAAACCGTATCAGCCGCCGGACCGATGACTGCCACGCTGCGCAGGTCTTTTCTGATTGGCAGCAGACCGTCATTTTTGAGCAGTACGATGGATTTCTCCGCTATTTTTTCCGCGGTAGCCAGATGTTCCGGACAGCGCAGGATTTTATCGGCGCGTTTTTCGTCCGTATAAGGATTTTCAAACAACCCCAGTGCAAATTTCATACGCAGCACACGCCGACACGCCGTATCCAGCACCGACATCTTCATGGAACCGCTTTCAATCAGGTGGGCAATCGCTTTCTGCCAGACATCATGCGGAAAGTCGTAAAGCTGCAAGTCTACGCCGGCTTCCAGACCAAGGCGGATGGCCTCCTCCGGCGTTTCGGCAATAAAGTGCCAGTCATACAAGCGGGAAACCGCCGTCAGATCACTGCGGACAAACCCCGGCATACCAAACTGCCCGCGCAGCACATCCGTTAACAGCTCATGGTCCATGGATACCGGAATACTGTCGATGGAGTTGTAGCTGCACATAGCGTCGCACGCTTTGCCGTCTGCAAAAGCCGCTTCAAAGACAGGCAGACAGTCGCTGAATACATCGTGCCGACCCATGGTGCAGGGGGCGCAGTTCAGTCCCCCCACAGGGTTGCCGTAGCCGACGTAGTGCTTGGGTTCGGCAGCCACGGTGTCCGGTGTCGTCAGGTCTGTCCCCTGCATACCCAATACGGTTTCGCGTGCAAACTCAGCACAAAGGTATGTGTCCTCACCATAGGATTCTTCCGCGCGACCATACCGTGGATCACGAATCAGATCCATGACGGGGCTGTATGTTTCGTGAATCCCGCAAGCCCGGGACTCTGCCGCAATGGCGTGTCCCATCTCGCGCCCGAGTTCAGGCTCAAAGCTTGCCGCCAGACCAATTTGCTGCGGAAAACTGGTTGCGTTGTTTGTCATCAGCCCATGCAGTGCTTCCTCGCTAAAAAGGTATGGGATGCCAAGACGTGTGTTTTCTATGGCATACCGCTGCACAACATTGGCTTGGGCAGCAGTCATACCGCGCAGTTGCACACTGCCGACACTATTGTGCTGCATCAGTGCATCAAACCGCTGCATATCCACGGCTGTAACCTTGCCGTTTTCGTCCTGCGTTGTAAAATCGCCGGAATAATACTGATCTGTCTGCAGGATCTTTTCTTCAAGGGTCATCCGGCTCATCAGGTCGCTAATGCGCTCTTCTGTCGAAAGATCCGGGTTCTGGTATGGGTACATCTTTTTTCTCCCTTTATGTTACAGAGGGCAATTTTCGCCCATTTATAATCAGGTTGGCAAAACCGCCGATGCCTGCCACAAAAAACAGCAGCGAAATTGAGCTGTCCCCCATAGATTTTTCCAGCATGGGCTGGATGGCGGTTCCCACTGCGGCCGATGTGCAGGTGGCAATGCTGCTCATGGCAGCCGTTACGCCAAAGTAAGCGGTTTTGCCGCTTTCAGGACTCAATGCAAATTGCAGGTTTGTGCTTGCCAGTGATGCGCCGCCTGCACAGCCCGCCGCAACGACAATCAGAACCGGCGCAACCAAATGTGCAAAGGAAGGGCGCACAAAGGACCAGCCCAGCGTGCAGGAAAGATTCAGGAATGCAGTAAGCCAAATAACGCAGTTCCACGCAGTGCGGTCGGCCAGCCGCCCCCACACCCAGCTGCCTGCCATGCCCACAACAGCGGACACGACACCCACCGATGTGATGAAGGTGTGGCTGAGCCCCAGCACCCGCAGCTCATACACGGAAAGGAACGGAGAAGCAAAGCCGCCAGTCAGCCCGCCGATGATGCAGTAAAAAAGCAATGGACGGTAAGCAGGGTCGCGCACTGGGCGCAGAATATCCGCCGGGCGCATTTTGGAGGTGAATTTTACCGGGTTCTCTCTTACCGAAGCAAGCAGAACGGCATCCACCACAGTAAGCGACAGGCTGACAATACCGATGATAAGAAAGCCGGTATAGCCCTGCCCCTGTTCCAGATAATAATCCAGTACGCGACCAAGTGCAAGTGTTGCCGCGCTGGAAACGCAGGTTCCGATAATGCTCTTGACGGCGTAGAACTGACCGCGCCCGCCTTGGGGGGCGATGCCCAAAACCATGTGTTCCAGCCCCGGCGTAACAAGCCCCGCAGAGAAAAAGCCGATGGTATAAAGCACCAGCACCACAGCGCGGGCATGACCGGGGTCCGGCAGAGCCAGCGGTATCAGCAGGATGCTGCTGACCGAAAGCCGGAACACCACGCACATAAGCCATATAGCCAGTTTGCGGTGGTGCATCCGTTCAAACACAAAGGGCGAGATAAACTGCAGTACGCACCCGAAAGACGGTATCATGGCCGCTGCGGCGCATAAGGATACGGACGCCCCAAGGCTGCTCAAATACCCGGCCAGAAAGTTGCCGGTGGCAACGGCATAAATCACGCCGGCCACTGCGCCTTCGGCAATAATCCGGTAGCGACCCATTTCCAGTTCATTTTCGGTCGGTGTATGCGCAGGAAAAAACAGCTGATAAAGCCAGCCCATGGCTTACCTCCCGGCAGGCGCCTCCACGGTTCCGTAAGCGCGTCCGCGGAGAAGATCCGCGTAACGGCAGATTAGGTTTGTCAGAACCGACAGGCTGCTTTCTTTGCTGACCTGACGCCACTGCGCACGGTAGCGCTGCAGCCAGTGTTCCAGCGCAGCTGCCATGGCATCTGCTTCGGGGCCGTGCGGGCAGCCTGCATTGAGCCATGCGCCAATACGGTTCCACAGCACAATGATGTCTGCCGTCTGGCAGAGTACCTGTACAATCTGCTTTTTGCCGGCAGGAAGGTTTACCGCGGCTGCAAGGATATCTGCCTTTGCCTTTTCTACGGCGCGGTTGGCATCGTCAATCCTTGTAAAGTCCACCTCGGAAAGGATCTCGGCGCGGGTTTTCTCATCACATTCTATCCAGTTGACGGTATTCCGCCAGTCAAAAACTTCATAATCCTGCAGCTTTGCCATCAGACCGGCAAATTGCCCGGTGGTATCGCCGTAATACAGGCGGGAAACCGCTTCATTCAGCTCGTCAAATTCCACAGGCTCTGCATTCCAACCGAACGCTGCACCGTACAGGACGCCCGGAATCGTCAGGCGCGGGTCATTGACATGACCATAATCGCCCCAGTCAGTGTTCAAAAGGCCAATAGCGTTGTACTTGTGTGCATGGTGGCACATGGTACGGATATTCAGGTAAGAATTGTACATCAGAGGCATCCAACGGTTCCAGCCACAAACGCCGGGGCAGGCATACTGTGTAATCCCGCTGGCGGCAATATCCCGAATCTCATTTTCCCGCTGATGCGGCAGATAGCCCCAGTTCAGGCAGATGGTTTCCTTGGGCAGCTCGGCACAGCTTTCCGGGAAGCGCCACATGATGTCCCCCCAGAACTGCGGTGTTACCCCCTGCGCAACAAGATATTCGCACAGCGCCTTCACATGGCTGAGATACAGGCTGCGCTCGCTCTGCTCCTCGGCGAGTGCCTTGCTGCGCCCCTTGCCCAAATCGAACGTTTCGTCATCACAGATATTGAATTTGCTGCTGCGGAAAAGCGGGCGGTATTCGTCAATCAGCCCTTTTACAAACCCCAGCGCATCGGGATTGGATACGTTCAGGGTATGGTGATTCCCTGCATAGGTATAACTGAACGGAATCTTTTCCGAGTCAGGCAGCTCGCAGAGGTCGCAACAGGTTTTTGTGCTGAGAATACGGTACATATGCCCGAAGGTAGACAAGGAAGGAACGAGTTCAATGTGCCGGGCTGCGCAGTAATCATCCAGCTCCATGATCTCCTGCGCGGTCAGCGGCGTATCCTCACGCCATGCTTCGCTCAGGTCACGGAAAAGATAGGTGTGCTCAATATAAAGCTGCCATTGGTTGATCTTGTAGCGGCAGAGAATATCTGCCACCTGTTTCAGGTAGTCCAGCTTCGGGACACGTCCGCGGGAGCAGTCCTGATAATAGCCTCTGTTGGCAAGATCGGGCCAGTCCTCAATTTCCAGTGCGGGCAGTACGGCTCCGTGCTGTTCAATATACTGGCACAGTGTCTGCACACCGTTGCAGAGTGCTTCATCGCTGCCGGCTTTCAGCGTGATGCATTCCGGCATAATGCTCAGCGTGTAACGGTTTTGCGGCAGGGCGGTATCCACCGTAAGTACGGCGTCACCTGCCCGGGGCTTACCGCGGGTGAACGGCACTTCCAGCCCGGCGTACTCCCGCAGGCAGCCCTGCAGCATCTGTGCATAAAGCAACGCGGCGGGTTCGGTCTGCCACAGGGTGATTCGGCTCTGATTGTCCAGCATATGAACCCCTACAGGGTGTTCGATCTTATGTGGATTCGGAATAAACTCCATCATCATTTCCTCCAAAAAAAGGCACGGGCGGCGGGCGCATTGCCAACCGCCCGTGCAGAATGTTCGGACTTTGTTATTTAACGGATACGAATTGTCTTGATTTCATACGGCTTTACCGTAAAGGTAATCTTGCCGTCTTTGACTTCAACCGGCTCGCCGTCGGGCTGTTCCAGACAGTTGCAGCTTTCTGCCGCATGGAAGGGAAGGTTCCAGTCCAGGGTGACATTTGTCAGGCTGTTCTCGCACTCATACATACGCACAATGGCACCATCGCCATCCTCGGCGCGTTTGATGGTTTCCAGCACCACATTGGGTGCATCCAGTCCGGCAAGGCTGAAGCTTTCGCCCGGCTTTCCGCCCTGCACAGCCAACGCGGGCTGGTTCAGGAAGAACGCCTGCGGCACCGTGCCGGCTGCCTGCCATTTTTCGGCGTGCGGATAAATGGCGTATGTGAAATGGTGAACTTCCTGATCCGTGGTAGGATTCGGCTCAATGCCGGACTTGATCAGGGTCAGCCCAATCACAGAATCCTTGACGGAATGACCGTACTTGCAGTCGTTCAGCATACTGACGCCGTAATGTCCTTCGCTCAGGTCCATCCACTTCTGACCGCAGCTTTCAAAGCGTGCGCGATCCCAGCTGGTGTTGGCGTGCGTCTTGCGGGTCAGGTTGCCGTACTGGATTTCAAACGTAGCTTCGTCAGTATGGACATTTACCGGGAAGTGAACCTTCAGCAGGCTCTGGTGTTCGTGCCAGTCCACGGTTGTAACAAACTCAATCCGGCGCTGCTTTGCATAGAAATGGATATCCTGCACCAGGGTGGAGTTGCTGTAATTGCGTTCGATGTGCAGTGTGGCGCGCACGGGACCGTTCTCCGTCCATGTGAAGTCCTGCAGGTCGGTGACATCCCAGAACTTTTCGGTATAGAAAATATCGATATCCCAGTTGTCATAATAGATGGGCTTATCCTCATATACGCGGAAGAGGTTGCCTGCCTGACCGGGCTTGAGCACTTCGCGGCGGTTCTCTTTGTCAAAGATGCCGGTCATCTGACCGTGTTCATCAAAGGTGACAGTATAGAACGGGGTGTCAATCTTATGTCCATCGGTCGCAATTTCAAAAGGCGCAGCCGAAACCTGTGCCGGTACGACCGCAAACGTTTTGCTGCCCTTGGCAGGCAGGTTGTTCAGGAACGCCACGGCACCATCGGCTGTTTTTTGTACGGGATAGATATTGCCGGCTTCGTCCTGCAAAGCCTCTGCCTTGCAATCACCCAGTTCAACCACATCGCTGCGGACAAAGCCGGTAGTGTTGTACACGGTAACGCCTTCCCCGGCGGGGGTCAGTGCATCCAGGCGCTCCTCGCGCAGTGCCGTGATTTCGGCTTCCATCTCGGCATACTCTTTTTTGGTGACTTCGTATACTTCGTGGATGGAGGAACCGGGCAGAATATCATGGAACTGATTGATGAGGATTCCATGCCACAGCTTGTCGATTTCTGCCTCTGGGTATGCGACCTTGGCTTGTGCCAGCAGGCTGAGCAGTTCCAAGTCCATCATGTGCAGCTCAATCTTACGGTTGGAACGCTTGTTGCGCGCCATGGAGGTGTATGTGCCGCGGTGATACTCAAAGTAGAGTTCACCTTCCCATGTGGGCAGGCGGCGGTTGTCCTTCACACGCTCAGCCAGCTCATCAAAGTAGGTGCGTGCAAATGCCTGACGCACTTTGGGCAGTCCCTCGATGCCCTTTTCCATACGGGTGGAGGTTTCCAGCATGGCGCGGGTCGGACCGCCGCCGCCGTCACCGTAACCGTAGGAAATCAGGATATCATTGTTGATGTCCTTCTGCTGGTAGCGGTGCCAGCCGCCGATCAGCGCATCGGGATGCAGGATGCCGTTGTAAGTCGTGAAGAAGTCATTCTCGCTCTGACCGACCCCCAGCGTTGTGACAAGGTGGGTCAGGATTTCGGTGCCGTCAATGCCGCGCCACTTGAAGGTGTCGTAAGGCATTTTGTTGAACTGGTTCCACGCCAGTTTTGTGGTCATGAAATAATCAATGCCGCACTTTGCCATAATCTGCGGCAGTGCGCCCGAATAGCCGAATACGTCCGGCAGCCAGAGGATGCGGTTGTCCACACCGAACTCTTCCTTGAAGAAACGCTTGCCGTACAGGAACTGGCGCACCAGACTTTCTCCGCTGGTCAGGTTGCAGTCTGCTTCAACCCACATACCGCCTTCGGGTTCCCAGCGTCCCTCCGCCACGCGCTGTTTGATCTGCTCATACAGCTCGGGGTAGCGCTGCTTCAGGAAGTAATACAGCTGCGGCTGGCTGGACATAAATTTATAATCAGGGTATTCATCCATCAGTTTCAGCACAGTTGCAAAGCTGCGGCAGACCTTTTCCCGGGTCTGTGCCACAGTCCACCACCACGCCACGTCAATGTGCGTGTGACCAATGCAGCTTGCAATGACTTCCTCATGACCGGCAAGGTCGGTATAAAGTGCTTTTGCCAGATACCGGCGGGCAGCAGCAATGCTTTGATAGAAGCTCTCGTTATAAGGTGTGCGCAGGTCGATCAGATTGACAGCCTCGTTCAGCACGTTTTCCAGATCGCGGCGGGCTTTGCCGTCCTCTTCCAACCGGGGAAAAGCCTCCAGCGGCACAACCATATCGTAGTAAAGACCCTCAATTTCGGGGTCGATTTCCCGCAGGTCTACAATCAGGTTGAATTCGGTATGCAGGATTCCGGTGTAGGACTGCAATTCCAGACGGTACTTTTGACCGCCCTTGGCGCAGCGGTCCAGCAGGATGTCGCGGTGGTTCATATCCACGCCCTGTGTCACCTTGCCGTCCACAAACAGCAGGAACTGCGGGTTTTTGGCATCGTCCCACTCATCAATCTGGGTGCAGACGTGCATCCACAGCGGTTTTCCGTCCATTTCCTGCGGCACAGCCACATCCGCGCGGAACCAGTAATGCTTGTCCGGTCCGTACCAATGCATGGTGCGGCTGTCAAAGGGTTCAAACGGTGCAGGGTCTGCATCGGCATCTTCCGGGCGCAGGAAGTTGCCCGGCTTTATGAGCCAGTCGCTCGTTTCAAACTTCTGTTTTACAGAAAGCTTTTTCAGCTCATTGCAGATACCTGTGACGCGCTTGTCAAGAAAATCAATGGTGCGCATAGGTCTTTCCTTTCCCTCATAACGAGGCTTCCAGCAATTCAAAGCTGGCTGTTTTTTGCATTTTTGTTTGCGTTAGTGGAACGTATCTACACCGAAATCGTGGTATCAGCAAAATGTTATCCTGTGGCATCTCTTTGCCCCTTTAACATCAGAAAGAGTTCTTCTTGATATAGTCCAATACACGATCCACCGTGGTGAACGCCAGACCGGTCACGGTATCGGCACAGCCGTAGTACATCGCAATACGACCGGTCGCGGCATCCGTCAAGGTGGCGCAGGGGAAGGTCACGTTCGGCACGTCGCCTACACACTCATACAGCTCATGAGGAGCCAGCAGGTAATCCTTGCCGCGGTATTTTACCTTCCACGGCTCGTCAATATCCAGCAGAGCAGCACCAATGCGGTATACATAGCCGTTGCAGGTGTTGATAACACCATGGTAAATCAGCAGCCAGCCCTCATCGGTTTCAATGGGGATGGGGCCGGGGCCAATTTTCATGCTCTGCCATGCAGATTCATCGCCTTTTACAGCACCCATCATAAAGCGGTGGCGTCCCCAGTAAATCATATCTTCGCTCTGGCTGACAAAAATATCGCCGAAGGGGGTATGCCCGGTGTCGCTCGGGCGGCTCATCATCATGTAGCGCCCCTGAATCTTGCGCGGGAAAAGGACACCGTTACGGTTGTACGGCAGGAAGGCATTTTCCAACTGGTGGAATGTCTTGAAGTCATCCGTCCATGCAATGCCGATGGTGGGTCCGTGGTAGCCGTTGCACCAGGTCACATAGTATTTGCCGTCCATATAGCATACACGGGGGTCATAGCGGTATTCACGGGTTGTGACCTCCGGGTCGTCCCCTACCAGATGAATCGGGGTATCCTCAATATCCCAGTGCAGACCGTCCTTGCTGAAGCCTGCGAAAATATCCATGCTGATGGACAGGCTGTCGCAGCGGAATACGCCGGCAAAGCCATCCTTGAAAGGCACAACGGCGCTGTTGAACACGCTGTTGGAACGGGCGTTGCCGTCACGACCGATGATGGGGTTTGCATCATAGCGCCAGAAAGGGGTGCGGGTGTTTGCAGGCGGTTCCTGCCACGGAATATTGGGCAGTGCGCTGCCGATGATTTTAGCCATACTTGATTCTCCTTGTGTACTTAAAATAAATCGGGAGCGGGAACTCAGCGTCCCGCTCCCGAAGGTTTTCCTGCCTGCAGGGATAGTATTTGGACTTTTAAAGATTACTTATTGGTAGCCATGAAAGCGTCAACCTGGCTCTGTGCCTCAGCAACGATCTTGTCAAAGCCGGCAGCGCGCAGTTCTTGCATCATCTGGGGAACCATAACTTCGGGATCAGCCGTACCGGTCAGCAGCTCGCCCTTGTAACGCTCTGCAATCTGGATGCAGTTTGCCAGTTCATCAGCGATGGGGGTGGTGTCGAGAGTGAAACCAAGCAGGACAGAAGGCTCAGCCTTTTCGTTCAGCTCTTTAACTTCGTCGAACTGGTTGAAATCGAAATCGTCGGTCGGGGTGATAGCGAAGAAGCTGCCCTGGGTGTAACCTGCCATAGACCAATCCGCGTTGTTCTTATGGACGAAGGTTTTGCTGTCATCGGTGTAATCCCAGTTGTCGCCCTGAACGCCGTAGTAGAACAGGTCACGGACGTAGGTGTCGGTGTTTACCAGCTGCAGGAATTGCAGTGCTTTTTCGGGATAGGCGCAGTTAGCGGAGATGCAGTTCAGAGAGCCGCGGACAGTTTCATTGGAAACGATGGTCGGACCCCACTTCTGGGCAACGCACTCAACGCCGAGCTGCGGACCCCAGGAAGTGATTGCCGCACCGGACCAGCCCTGTGCAATGGAGCAAGCCTTGTAGTTTGCATCTTCGGGACGGGTTGCAGCGTCAGAGTTGATGATACCTTCGTTGTACCACTCATGGAAGGTTTTCAGAATCTGCTTGACGTCATCCTGCTCAACAGTAGCAACAACCTTACCCTCGCTGTCATCATAGCGCACACCCAGGGGATACAGACCGGCGCCAAGCTGGTCATACATATAGGACTGGTAGCCGCCGCCGTTTTTGTTCAGAGGGAAGGAAGCCTCGCCGTCAGTGTCCTTGATAGCCTTCAGGGGCGCAGTCAGTTCATCCAGGTCGGTGATGCCCAGCTCCTTGGTATAGTCATAGCCGGCAGCCTCGATCTTTGCCTTATCCCAGACAACGTACTCGCTCTGAGAAGAATCCTTGTAGGTAGGCACACCATAAACACGTCCGCCCACTTCGCAGGCTTTCCAATAATCTTCCGGAACGGAAGCGTACAGTTCAGGAGCCGCTTCCTTGACCATATCGGTGATATCCAGGAAAGCACCGGTATTGACGTCGTTGTTATAGGTGTTGACGTTGGTGAACAGGATGTCGTATTCACCGCTGGTGTTCACAATAACATTGCGGCGGGTGTCCCAGTCGCCCCAGGAGATAACCTCCATGTCGATGTTGACGCCGATCTTATCTTCCAGATACGGGTTAATCTGTGCCAGCCATGCATCGTAGTTAGAAGGCATGCCAGAACCAACGGCCACCCATTTCAGGGTGACGACGTCCTTGGAGGGAGCAGCCGTAGGAGCAGCCGTAGAGGTGCTGCTGCCATCGGTGCCGGTGGAGGCAGAAGAGGAACTGCCGCCGCAGGCTGCCATGCTGAGGGCCATGGAACCGGCCATGCCCAGCGCAAGCACTTTGTTGAACTTTTTCATCTGTTTTTCTCCTTTGCTTGTGTAAAGTTGTGTATCTTCATTCCCCTTATAGGGGAACAGAACCAAATGTGGTGGGAAAATTGAATGGGTTTATTTGTTAGCATCGATGTTCTTATACAGTGTTTTTCTTTTTCAGAGTCTTTCTCTTAGCCCTTAACCGCACCAACCGTCAGACCGGAAATAAAGTACTTCTGGAAGAACGGATACGCGCACGCAATGGGAATGACGATAATGATTGCGATTGCCATACGAACGGATTCGGACGGCATCGAGTTACGGTACTGCTGCAGACTCAGACCTGCGCTGGGGTTATTGGCGATGTACTCCAGGTTCTTCATCATGTTGTTCAGCAGTGCCTGCAAGGATACCAGCTTGGAATCCGAAATATACAGGGCGGACTGGAACCAGTCATTCCAGTAGCCGAAGGTCAAAAACAGCGCAATTGTGGCAAAAACAGGCTTGGAGATGGGCACCACGATACGCCAGAAAATTTTCATCTGGGATGCGCCGTCAATCTTTGCCGACTCAATGATGGAATCCGGTACCGTTGTTCGGAAGAAGGTCTTGCAGATAATAACATTGAAGCTGCTCATCGCCAGCGGCAGAATCAGACACCAGATGGTGTTGTTCAAACGCAGCATATTGGCAACAACCACATAGTTTGCAACCATGCCGCCATTGAAAATCATCGGGATGAACACCATCCAAGTGAAGAAGCCTTTGAGTTTATAGTTCGGGCGGGAAAGCACATAGCCAATCATTGTGGTCAGCAGCACACCCAGCACCGTACCCATAACCGTGACCACCACGGAAATTATGAGTGAATTAAAAATCGTTCCGCGTTCATTCCAAAGGAACGTGTACGCCGCCGTGGAATATGTATCCGGGAAAAGCCTGTACCCGTACTTTGTGATAGAATCCGTGGAGGAAACGGAAATCATAAAGACGTAGAACACCGGAAACAGACAGACGAAGGAAAGCAGTACAAACAGAATGTTAAAGCAGGCATTCGTTGTCGGCTTAATCTGGTTTAAGCGGAACGCCGCACGAGCTTCCTCTTTTTCCAGCTTTTTTTCTTCGGCCTTTATCTTATGCTTTTCTGCCAGAGTCATTTGTGTGTTCTCCCTTCATCAAATAATCGCGCTTTCTTCATCAATCTTGGAAACGATGAAGTTGGCAACCAGAACGGTCGCGCAGCAGCATGCAGCCTGGAACAAACCTGCGGCAGCAGTTCTGCCGATTGTCACATTGCTCTGCAAAGCCTGGTAGACATAGGTGTCAAATGTGCTGGCAACGTTGTACAGTGAGTTGGGAACACCCTGCGTAACCTGATAGAACAAGCCGAAATCGGAATAGAAGATGTGGCCGACATTCAGAATGAACATCATAACGATGATGGGTTTCAGTGCCGGCAGTGTAATATATTTGGTCTGCTGCCACTTGGTCGCGCCGTCCAGCGTTGCCGCCTCGTACAGCGTACTGTCAATGCCGGTAATACTTGCAAGGTAGACAACCATATTATAGCCCATGGATTTCCAGACCTGCATGAAAGTCAAAATCAGCGGCCACCATTTTGGCTGAGAATACCACATGATTTTATCGCCGCCAAGAGCCTGAATAATGGTGTTCATCAGACCTTTGTCAGGGTTCAGAAAAGCGTAGACAAAGTAGCTGACAACAACCCACGAAAGGAAGTGCGGGAAGAACATCATCGTCTGGTATGCTTTAGAAGCAATGCGGCTGTAAATCTGATTGATAAGCACAGCCAATGTAACCGGAATTACAATGTTCAATACGATAAATAAGATGTTATATAACAGCGTATTGCGCAGCAGCATGGCAAAGGTGTTGCTGGTAAGGAAAAATTTGAAGTTGTCAAACCCTGCCCAGTCGCTGTGGAACAAGCTGTAAAGGAAGCTCTTTCCCGGAGTGATCTTGAAGTTTTTGAATGCGATAATCAGACCGAACATGGGCAGGTAGCAAAAAACTGCGTACCAGATGGCTGCCGGAAGTCCCAGCAATGTCAGCTCCGTGTCATCACGCGTCCAACGTTTGCGGCGTGGCTTCGTTGAAGTTGAAACTGCCGGCTTATCCTTTTTCATAGAATGTGCCCCTTTCTTTTGGCGAGCCAAGTGTTAACAGCCGCCAGCATTTCGTGCTAACTAAGCGTTAACTCCATAGTCAGCATTCGTTGCCATTTGTTAGTCAAATATTAACATTTACTTTTGTACCTGTCAATCGTCATTTTGCACAAATCGCGCACCGTTTCATTGTATTCGTGCATATCAACGGTTTTCGCATTGTTTTTTTGTGCAAGATAGCCAACATTTTCAACATCAAACATTAGCAAAAGTTAACTTTTCGTGTTGCTTTTCTCTTATGATTGTGCTATACTTACTATAAACTCAAAAAACGGAGGCTTTCTTTCATGAGCAAACCAACCATGCAGGATATTGCTGATGCTCTTTCTGTTTCCAGAATCACCGTATGGAAAGCGCTAAGCAACCGTCCCGGCGTTTCGGATTCTATGCGTGCCCAGATTCATCAAAAAGCCACCGAGATGGGCTATTTCCACACTCCATCTCAGGATTCCACTGCAACCATCTCTGCTCAACTGCCTCCCCACACACGCACCGTAGCGGTAGCCGTGTGCCGACCGGAGTCCTCTCTTTTCTGGATGCAGATTATCCATCAGATTGCCAAAGATCTTTCCGAGCATAATGTCAACCTCATGTACACATATCTTCCCACAAATTACAAAGCGGGCTATGTGTTGCCGGAGCCTTTGACAAACGGTACAGTAGATGGTGTCATTGTACTGAACACGTACTCTGCGCCCTTGCTGCGGCTGTTATCCTCTTTACCTATACCAAAGGTTTTTCTGGACACGGTTCCTTCTGTCCCCTATAACCAGTTACATGGGGATCTGCTCATTATTGAGGGTCGCGACCTTATCCGGCAGATTACAAGCAATCTGCTCCGTCATGGATGCCGAAAGCTCAGTTTCATAGGCGATGTAGAATATGCCCAGACAAACAAAGAACGCTACGAGGGATTTCTGGATGCGCTGCATGAGCATGGGATCATTCCAAACCCCAGTCTTTACCTTACCGGGTCATTGGGTCTTCGTACCCATTATGAGGAAATCAGTCACTTTCTGGACTTTTTGCCAACCATGCCGGACGGTATCGTCTGTGCCAGCGACTATATTGCTCATTTCATCCAGCGTTATCTTGAAGAAAAAGGGATAGACCCTGAAGGACGTATCGTACTGACGGGCTTTGACAACAACAGCGAATATTTGAACGTTGCCGACCGTATTACAACAGTCGATGTAAAGCCGAAAACCATCGGTTCTCGCTTGGCCGCCAAGATTCTTTTTGTGATAGAACACCCGAAAGCGGCGCCCGAAGTCAGTTACGTTTCTTCCGAAGTGCTTTACCGCGGCGTGCTGGCATCCGATCCAAAAGCTTCAAATCCTGACGAGTCTATTCTATAAAGCAATCAGCTACATGGTTTTTTCACCAAATAAATAGCAGGACATCCGCGGTTTTGAGGTGATCCCAAAAAGTCAGGGCCATATTTTGAAGTAAAAATTGTTCAAGCAGCCGAAAGGGCTTGTTGTCTGTGAATTGCAGGCGGCAAGCCCTTTCGTTTTGCTCTGATTCTGCGGTTGTTGTAGTAATCCAGATATTCGACGAGTTCCTATTTGAAGTGCTCCATGGACTGAAATTTTTCCAGATATATAAGCAGATTGATATATGCCTACCGGCTGGCAGCTCTTGTCAGCCCCTGCATAGTCCGCAGAGAAGTATCCTGTGTAATATATAAAGTAATCTTCTTGTTTGTACAAAGTTTTTCCAACGGGTGCAGAAATAATGCCGCGCTTGCCATAATCTGTCCCCCCATGCAGAGCGTGTCCGGACAGAATGCTTCGATCTGCGGCTGCAATGCATCGCACAGCTGTTCACCAAAGCACCGGAAACAGGCTTTGGCCCGTTCGTCCCCGGCGGCGATGCGTTCAGCAAGCGCACGACCATCCAGCGGCACACCCAGCATCTCGCCGGACAGCTTTTCCAGCCCCCGCCGGGAAATATAGTCGTCTACGCAGCTGTCCCGAAACGGTGCATTATAAAAATATCCGTTTGGCGGCACACCGGGTGTACCTTCTTCAGCCAGAAATCCGTTCACCCCAAATGCACTACCGCAGCCGGTTCCCACTGCTACAAACAGAGCTCGCCCGGCTTGCGTCGCCTGACCAAAGGTCATTTCCCCCAACGCAAAGGCCGCTGCATCATTGATAAATTGAATCCTTTGCTCCGGCAAGCCGCTGATTTCGGAGAATGCTCGGCGCAGATTGCAGCCGTACAGTGCATCGTATTTGTCCAGTCCTTGTAAAAGGCAGATGCCGTTTTTATAGTCAAACGGTCCCGGAAACGCAAGATCAATTTCAATGGGAACAGCATTTTCCGGGCAGATACTGCTAAAAATCCAACCAAAGTTTTCAAGCAACGTTTGCCTGTCCGCGCCGGCCATTGCCGGGAAATGGCGGACAGGTGCCAGAAAATTTCCTCTTTTATCCAGAGGCGCAGCCTTGATTTCCGTACCGCCCACATCCAGACACAGATACACTTCCTGCATTTTATCTCCCCCGGTTGATTTCAATATTAAAACTGCTCCGGCTTGCCGGATAATAGCTTTCGCTGTATTCCACCGCAATACCGTTCTGGCTATAGCCGGTCGAGACAATATAGACTGTCGGTTCAAAAGGCGACAGTTTAAGCTCTGCCGCGACCTCTGCCGGGGGCATACGCACATCCAGTCGCTGAGAGGTTCGCATGACGGTCAGCCCGCGACTGTCCAGCATTTCGTAAAAGGATGCATCCGTAAAGTTTTGTTCTTCCATTTCCGGGAAAAGGCGTACCGGCACATACACCGTCGTGTACACAATGGGGCAGCCGTTATACATGCCTTCCAGCCAGCGCAGCCGAACCATCCGGGTCACGCGTTCCCCCTCGGCAAGACCCAGTGCTTTGGCGGCAAGCTTGCCCGGTTTTTCTTTTTGCAGTGCCAGCACGCTGGTGTGCAGGTGGTTGTGCCGTTCCCGGCTTTCTTCCTGATAGCCGATCAAGAACCGCGTGGATTCGTGCTGTATTTTTGGTTCTGTCACATAGGTGCCGCTTCCCTTGACCCTTGTCAGGCGTCCTTCCTGTTCAAGCAGGTTCAGCGCCTGACGCACCGTGGGGCGGCTTACCCCCATAGAAACAGATAGCTCGTTTTCTGTGGGAATGCGGGTGTTCGGCGGGTATTCCCCATTCTGTATCCGATCCCTTAACTGCTGTACAATCTGAAGATATCGCGGCTGCGACATACTATATCTGACCTCCCTGCTGATGTGCTGTTTCCGGCGTTCTGCGCGCAAAAACATTGTCACAGCGCAGATTTATACCACACAGAACTTCTGAATCAAGTATACCATGCAGACGGCAACTTGTAAAGATGTAATTACTAATTTTAATTTTATTCAGAAATGTATTGACATTTGTCCCGCTTCCGTGTATGTTGATTATATCGTACAAAATATCCGAAAGCAGGTGCCTTTTATGCCGAATCCCTCTACTTACCCTTACCGGCGCTTCCCCACCATACAGGTCGGCGCCGCCGACCATGCTGCACGGGGAACCGATGCCGTAAAACAGGAACTGCACGCCCTGTGTGCAGGCAGCAGCAAAACCGTTGTGACGGTTGAATGCTACCCCGGTACCGATCAAGCGGAGATCCTTGCGCTGTTCCCGCACGCTGAACTTATCATTCATGCAGATGATCTGGCAATCCAACCCGCTGAGCTGGATGCAAAAATCGAACACGAACTGACGGACGACCCTGTGTTCGGCATCATGACCACCTGGCAGATGAAAAATTTTTACCCGGAAGAAGCACTGTGTGCCGCCCGGGGAAAAATTGATGCCGTAACGGATGGTCTGGTACTGGTTTACGGTGTCGGTGCCTCTCTTGTGGAACGTGCAGACATCACCATCTATGCGGACATTACGCGGTGGGAAATTCAGCTCCGTTTCCGCAAAGGGCAGGACAACTGGCATACAGCCATGCATGACCTGCCGCAGCGCGCGAAATATAAGCGCGGCTATTTTGCCGAATGGCGCTGGGGCGACCGGATCAAAGACAAACTGCTGCCGGTTTTTGACTATTATCTCGATACCACATCAGCCGGTGACCCTGCCATTGTGCCGGGCGCTGCTTACCGCGAAGCACTGTCCAAAGCTGCGGCGCAGCCGTTCCGCATGGTGCCTTACTTTGACCCGGGCGTCTGGGGCGGCGACTGGATGAAAACGCATTTTGACCTGCCCGAAAACGGCAGCAACTATGCATGGAGCTTTGACGGTGTTCCGGAAGAAAACAGCCTGCTGTTGGATTTCGGTTCCTGTGTTGTGGAAACACCGGCGCTCAACCTTGTCTATGCGCACCCGCGTGAGCTTCTGGGCGACCGTGTTCATGCGCGCTTCGGCAAGGAATTTCCCATTCGTTTTGATATGCTGGACACCATGCACGGGCAGAACCTTTCGCTTCAGGTTCACCCCCTGACCGAATACATTCAGAGCCATTTCCATATGCACTATACACAGGATGAGAGCTACTATCTTCTGGATGCTGCCGGCGAAGCCCCTTGCGTCTATCTGGGCATTAAAGCCGGTACAAAGCCGGAAGAAATGATCGACGCCCTGCAGACGGCCCAGAACGGCGGCAAGCCTTTCCCGGCAGAAAAATTTGTCAACAAGATTCCCGTCAAGAAGCATGACCATGTGCTGATTCCGGCCGGCACTGTGCATTGTTCCGGTGCAGATACCATGGTGCTGGAAATCAGCGCTACACCCTATATTTTCACATTCAAGCTGTGGGACTGGGGTCGTGTTGACCTTGACGGCAAACCGCGCCCCATCCACCTTGAACATGGTGCAGCCAACATCCAATGGTACCGTAATACCGAATGGGTTCACAGAAACCTTGTCAACGCAGTGGCAGAAGTTTATACCGGCGAAAACGGAACGGTTGTGCGCACCGGTCTGCATGAACGGGAGTTTCTGGACACATTCCGCTTTACAACATCTTCTACCCTGCCGGTACATCGCAACGTCAGTGTGCATATGCTGAACCTGGTTGATGGTACGCGGGCGGTTCTGCGCAGCAAAAGCGATGCGTTCCCTCCTCTGGAGCTGCACTATGCCGAAACCTGTATTGTTCCTCAGGCAGCCGGCGATTATGAAATTTCCAGCCCGGACGGCAGCGAGGTCAAGGTCATTCTTGCCTGTGTTCGCAACTGAGTTATCCTATATGCTGCTGGCTGCCAATCAGGACAGCGGCTGCATCACCTGCTTCCGCCGGGATGAAAAGACGGGACGTCTGAAACCGGAAAAAGCGGGAATCTCCTGCCCTGTACCGGTATGCATTGTGGCACATCCGGTGTAGAATCGCCGGCATTTTATCAATCTCAAAAGTCTGTGGCTTTCCCCCGAAAACCGCAAATCAAATATTAGGAGGTATTTTATCATGGCACATTCCATCAAGACGGTCTATGTTGTCCACCATTCCCACACGGACATAGGCTACACGGATCTGCAGGAACGCGTTATTGCAATTCAGGTCAACTATATCAAAACCGTGCTGTCGATGATGCGTCAGCCGGAATATGCTGACTTCCGCTGGAACTGCGAAACGCTGTACTGCGTAGAGGAGTTCTGGAAACAGGCCAGTGAGGACGACCGCGCTGACTTTGCCCGTTTTGTCAAGGAAGGCAAAATCGGTATTTCGGCCAACTATCTGAACTTCAACGATCTTGTCAATGCGGATGTATTCGGCAAGCGTCTGGCCAAATGGCAGGACAAGCTGCAACCGTTTGGCACAAAAATTCACACAGCCATGGCAGCCGATGTCAATGGATTCTCCATGGGCTACCGTGACGCCATGATTGAAAACGGTGTGGAGTTCTTCTTCACGAATGTTCACTGCCACCACGGTATGTATCCGCTGTACCAGAACCAGAATGCTTTCTTCTGGGAAAATGCGTCCGGTCAGCGGCTGCTGGTCTGGAACGGTGAGCATTATAATCTGGGCAATGTGCTGGGGCTTCAGCCCAACCACGCTGTCAACTGGATGATGCGCAACCGTCTGGGTGAAGATGCCGACGCCGGCACTTCCTTCTCGGATCAGCTGCATACAAATCTTGACAAGTATCTGACCGAATGTGAAACCGAGGGTTATCCATACGATTTCATTGTAACCGCAGTGTCCGGTGTTTTCAGCGATAATGCGCCGCCGTCTGCCGAGATTATGGAAACCATCCGTGCTTACAACGAAAAGTACGGTCAGGAAGTACGCGTTGAGATGGTTTCGCTGCAGGAGTTGTACGCTGCCATCGCACCGAAACTTACGGATGCACCTGTTTACCGCGGTGACTGGACGGACTGGTGGGCCAATGGTGTCGGCAGTACCCCCTATGCGGTCAAGCACTACAAGGATGCCGACCACCGTTGGCAGCTTGCAAACCGTCTGGACCCGGATGCAGAAACACACTATCCGGCGCTGGCAGAAGCCGTGCAGGACAACTTGATGCTGTATGCAGAGCATACATGGGGACATTCTTCTACTATTACCAACCCATATGACACGATGGTTCTGAACCTGGATATGCGTAAGAACAGCTACGCATCCAA
>OGUO01000372.1_pt1 | contig 33131 bp, 29 predicted proteins | sample 1553641 | NCBI WGS metagenome assembly OGUO01 (sample SAMEA2579980, study PRJEB22360) | human gut metagenome | biome: human gut; feature: human-associated habitat; material: faeces | place: Denmark | collected 2008/2010 | reverse complement strand
CTGGATGATCAGGTCATATGGGGTCAGGTCTTTGGGGTAGTCGGTGCCGCTTACGACGGTTACTTTCAGGGTTTCGCCGTATTTTTTCTTCAGCATCCGCGGGATCTTTTCTCTGCCGATGTCTTCTTTCAGTGGTGCATGGGTGCAGCATTCGGCGATCAGGACGCGGGAGTTAGCGGACAGATTCATCAATTTTTTAGCTCCCTCTTTGTAGTAATCCAGGTCGCCTTTGTAGTCGGCAAAGAGGACGGAAAAGGAGGTCAGCAGGCTTTCTGCAGGTTTGTGTTCGTAGACATAATCGAAGACCTGGGAGTCAGTGATGATCAGTTTTGGGGGATTTTTCAGCTGGTCCATGGCTTCCACAAGTTTGTCGGTGGTGGCACTTAAAACAATGCATTTTTTATCCAGCAGTTCCCGCATCGTCTGTACCTGTGGGAGGATCAGGCGACCTTTGGGTGCCTGGATGTCCTGGGGCATTACCAGGAGGACAACCTCTCCCTCGGATACCAGATCCCCGGTGATCGTCCGGCCGCCGAAGCCTTCGGGAACCATACGGATCATCCACTCTTTCAGTTCTGCGATTCCCGCACCGGTTTTTGCGCTCACGATGCAGACTTTCTCTTTCGTCTGTTCTCTGAGTTTTTCTGCAAATTCCTGATTTTCTTCATCTGAACGAAGATCGCTTTTACTTACCACCGGAATCACCGGTGTCTTTTTTTCCTGAAAATACCGAAACCACTCCAGTTCCTTTTCCATGTCTTCGGATGCAAATACTATCAGTGCCAGTTCCGTTTTCTGTGCAGCCAGCGCCGTCTTTTCCATCCGCATGGCTCCCAGTTCTCCCTCATCGTCAAATCCCGCCGTATCGATCAATACGCACGGACCAAGCGGTGCGATCTCCATCGCCTTGTAGACCGGATCGGTGGTGGTTCCCTTTACGTCTGCCACGATGGAGACAGACTGTCCGGAAAATGCGTTGATAAAGGCAGACTTTCCGCTGTTTGTTTTTCCAAATATACCTATATGAAGCCGGTTGCCGGAAGGCGTTTCCTGTAATGTTGTACCCATATAATCTCCTCCCTTGTTTTTATGTAAACCAATTCTATTCTAATCATCTGAGTTTTACTCATTGTTTCCGTAACCTAACAGACACAACAGACAACCCCTGCGCCTTTGCAGGTGTTGTCCGCTGTGTCACTTCTTTCGACTGTATTTCCCTCTTGTCTCAGTACTCCAACAGTCGCTTTTTATTGTCAGAACCGAAAATCTCTCTGTCCGTTTTCGATATCCCGCAGATGCTCTTCTGCGACTTTACGGACTTTTTCATTTGGAATATTGTCCAGTTCTTTTTCGATCAGTTTCATACCGATTTCTTTTGTCTTCGGTGATGCGTAGTCCTGCAGATACTCCATCAGTGTCATCAGTGCGTTCGGATGACAGCAGTTGAGAATCTGTTTGCTCTTGCACAGGGACATAAAACGGTCGCCGGTTCTTCCGGCGCGGTAGCAGGCAGTACAGAAACTCGGGATATCTCCCATCTCCATTAACCACCGTACGATCTCATCCAATGTCCTCTGGTCACTGACATCAAACTGTGCGGAAGTCACTTCATCTTCCGTCTCCGGTGTATCGTATCCACCAACACTCGTCTTTGACGCACCACTGATCTGAGAGACACCCAACGGAAGTACTTTTTCACGAACTGCCTGGCTCTCTCTGGTAGAGATGATCATACCGGTATACGGCACTGCGATACGGATCAGCGCGCAGATTTTTGCAAAAATGTCATCACTGATACTGTTATCAAATACCGTTGGATCGATATCGTCCGCATGTTTGATACGTGGTACACTGATCGTATGCGGTCCCACACCGTGTACAGCTTCCAGATGTTCTGCATGCATCAAAAGCCCTGCAAATTCATAACGATAAAGCTCCAGTCCAAACAGTACACCAAGACCCACATCATCGATACCGCCTTCCATCGCACGGTCCATGGCTTCGGTATGATATGCATAGTTGTGTTTCGGTCCCTTCGGATGCAGTTCTTCGTAGCTCTTTTTGTGATATGTTTCCTGGAACAGAATATAAGTTCCGATTCCGGCTTCTTTTAATTTTCGATAATTTTCCACGGTGGTCGCCGCAATATTTACGTTCACACGGCGGATGGCTCCGTTTTTATGTTTGATACTGTAAATCGTTTTGATAGATTCCAGAATATATTCGATCGGATTGTTTTCCGGATCTTCTCCTGCCTCGATCGCCAGTCGTTTATGTCCCATATCCTGCAGAGCTGTCACTTCTTTTACAATCTCTTCCTGGGTCAGTTTTTTCCGGGCGATATGTGTATTCTTTTTATGATACGGGCAGTAAACGCAGCCGTTGATACAGTAATTGGACAGGTACAACGGTGCAAAAAGCACGATCCGGTTTCCGTAAAATTCTTTTTTAATCTCTGCCGCAAGTTCATACATTTCCTGAATCTTGTCCGGCATCTCACAGGCCAGCAACACAGAAGCCTCTCTGTGTGTCAGGCCTTTACATTCCTTTGCTTTCGCAAGGATCTGGTCGATCAGTTCCACGTTGTCTTTATTTGCATCTGCATAAGCCAGGGTCTCCCGGATCTCTTCATCGGAGATAAATTCCTCGGCTTTCAATGATTTCGGATTATACATAAGTCTCTCTTCCTTTCTTTTTGGTCAGGCTGCGTCTTTTGTTTCGCCGCAATCTTTCCAATTAGTATTGCTTTCCGGTTTTTACCGGCACATTGCACTGTCTCCGCGATCCGTCACGCACCGGTAGCCGACCGCAGCCACGCGCCGTTCCAGACAGCCGCGACATTCTGCCGCTTCCTCTCCCGTACAGATCTTATTGTCGTACAGTGTGTATTTGTCCCGCACCTGAACCGGTGACAGGTTTGGCATCACCACGTTGGCTCCTGCCAGAATTCCCTTTTCTCTTCCCATCGAATGAATCGTTCCCAGTGCAGTGGTGGACGGCAACAGTACCATCGGATGAATCAGCCGGATGATTGCCAGAAGCCGTAAGGTATCTTCCAGCGTTCCCGCTTTTTTTTCTGCAAATGGGGTGTCCTGATGGGGAATAAACGGTCCGATTCCTACCATCTCCGGCTGCAATTCTTTAATAAACAGCAGATCCTCATACAAGGTATCCAGCGTCTGCCCCGGAGATCCTACCATAAAACCACACCCTGTCTGATACCCGATCTCTTTCAGTTCCCTCAGGCACTGTTTTCTGTGTGCCAGCGACATCTGTGACGGATGAAGTTTCTGATAATGCACCTCATCTGCCGTCTCATGACGAAGCAGATACCGGTCAGCCCCCGCATCAAAATATGCCTGATAGCTTGCCCGTTCTTTCTCTCCGATCGATAACGTCACCGCACAGTCCGGATATCGTTTCTTGATTTCTTCTGTAATCGTACAAATCCGCTCATCGGTATAATAAGGATCTTCTCCTCCCTGGAGTACAAAGGTCCGAAAACCCAGTTCCCATCCGCTTTCGCAGCACGAAAGGATCTGATCCATGGTCAGCCGATATCTCTGCGCTTTTTCATTGCCACAGCGGATCCCACAGTAATAACAGTTATTTTTGCAATAATTGGTAAATTCGATCAGCCCCCTCAGGTAGATCTCTTTTCCATAATATTTCCCGGCTGTCGCTCTCGCCCGCCGGTACAGTTCCTCGATCAGTTCCTGATCGGTTGTCGTCAGCAGTTCTTCCAGCTCCTCACGGCTGATCATCTGCTCCTGTTCGATCTTACTCAGTATGTCTCTGTTCATGCATGTCTCCTATTTCGAGTAAACTGCTTTTGCCGAGATTCCTTCCAGTCTTCCGATCTTGCCGGTCAGGGCATTGATCGTATCCTGTGGCGCATCCATCGCGATGCTGATCACATGGATCTTTCTCTCCCGGTAGGGAATCCCCATTCTTCCTATAATATAACTTCCATATTCATGAAGCAGCTGGTTGAGTTTCTCGACTTCCTGTGGTTCTTCCACGATAATTCCAATCACGGCAATTCTGTTCATGTTCCACTCACTCCCTTATATCTGCACTTTCTGTGCCTGCTTCTTTTCAATACAGAGAGCAGAAAATTCTGCTCTCTGTAGCTGTAGTATCTGTATGTTATTCCACATCAAACTTTTCCAGACTCTCCAGTCTTGACTGATATTTTGAGTCGGAAGATTCTGTAAAGGACGCTTCACCTTTCATCTTTTCCAGCGCTGCTGCTGCTTTCTTTACCACCTGCAGCGTACCTGCTCCGGCCACACATCCTCCAGGACATGCCATTCCTTCCAGCAGATAGCCATTGTACTTACCGGCTTTCGCCATCTGGAGCATCTTCTTGCAGTTCTGCAGACCTTCTGCATTGACCACTTTGACTTCCCGTTCCGGATCGATCCGTTTTACCGCATGTACGACAGCCTGTGCAACCCCTCCGCTGACTGCAAAACCGCGTCCATCTGCACTTGCACGGAATAAAGGTTCGCCTTCCGGAATATTCTTCCAGTCCACACCTTTCGCATCAAACATTCCGGCAACTTCCTCAAATGTCAGTACAAAATCCACATAACTGCGGATACTCTTCCGGCTTGCCTCCAGTTTTTTCGCTGCACACGGACCAACAAAGACGATCTTGCAGTCCGGTTCTTTCTGTTTGATCAGTCGCGCAGTCAGAACCATCGGTGTCAGCGCCATGGAAATGCATTTTGCCTGTTCCGGGAACAGTTTTTTCGCCATCATAGACCAGGACGGGCAACAGGATGTTGCCATGAACGGCAGTTTTTCCGGAACTTCTTCCAGAAAATCCTTTGCTTCTTCCACCGTACACAGATCCGCTCCGATCGCAACTTCTCTCACATCGGTAAATCCCAGTGCCTGAAAAGCGCCACGGATCTTTGTATTTTTCATATCCTGGAACTGACCTGCGATCGCCGGCGCAAGAATCGCATAAACCGGTGTCTCGCTCTTTATCGCCATGATCGTCTGAAAAATCTGCCCCTTATCCACAATGGCACTGAACGGACAGCTTACCAGACACTGACCGCAGGATACACATTTCTCCTGATCGATCTCCGCTCTTCCATATTCATCGGAACCAATCGCATTCATTCCGCATGCTTTTGTACATGGACGCTCCTGTTTGATGATCGCATTATACGGACAGGCTTCCACGCACTTTCCACATTTGATACATGAAGACTCATCAATATGGGATCTTCCACCTTCCATATGGACAGCCTTTTTCGGACAGACCTCCACGCATGGATGTTCCAGACAGCCCTGACATCCTTCTGTTGTCATGACTCTCTTCTCCGGACAGGCATTACAGGCGAATTTGATCACATTGATAAGCGGCGGTTCGTAATATTTTTCTTCTATAATACTGGGTTCCACACCTTTGGAGATTGGCGCATGCTCTGTGATTTTTCTCAGCGACATTCCCATTGCCACACGCAGACGCTCACCAACGACTGCCCGCTCCAGAAAAATACTGTCTCTGTAAGTTGCAACCTCTCCCGGGATGATTTTATATGGAAGTTCTTCCAATACCTCCTCCGGAGATTGCTCTTCGTATGCCATACGGGCAATCTCCGTGAATATTTTGTGTCTGATTTCAGTCTTGGATGAATACAGTCCTCTCATTTTTCCTCCTGATTTTCCGTTATACATTTTTCATAGTTCTTCTTTTTGATAGTACTTTTTAAAAATGATAACATCCGCTCTGTCAGAATTCAACAGTTCCGATCGCATCTACCTATGCAAATACGGAATAGTTCCAGGAGTTATATGATTTTAAAATTTATTCATAACTTTCGTTATGTAACAGTTCATGCTCTTTACCTTTTAATAATCCGGCGTACAGTTCCTGAACCAGCGGGTTCTCATCGGATTTCTTGATGATCGTTGTATTATCTGCGTTGTACAGACCTTTCGCCCGGAGTGATTTTGTTCTGTCACCGGCTCTGGTCGGCTGTCCGCCTCCCATGATACAACCACGACGACAGGCCATGATTTCAATCAGATGATATTCTTTTTCTCCGTTCTTTACCTGATCCATAACTTTTCTCGCATTGGCAAGACCACTGGCTACACAGATCTTGATTTCGGTTCCCTGATAATCTACCGAGAACTCTTTAATACCTTCTTCGCCTCGAACACCACTCTCTGCGATCTCATGCATCGCTTCTTTGCTGTGATCGTTGGTCAGACGACGAAGCACCGCTTCCGTTACACCACCTGTTACACCGAAGATCACTCCACCGCCGGAGCCAAATCCAAATGGCATATCACATGCTTCCGGTTCAAGAACTGCGAAATCAAGGCCGAAGTTGTCGATCATACGAAGCAGCTCTGTGGTTGTGATAACGATATCTGTATCCTGTTCTCCCTTGGTAAAACTATTCGGACGAACAGCTTCCGCCTTCTTCGCAGTACATGGCATGATGGAAACCATAACAGTTTTCTTCCCCTTTGCATGCTCCGGATCACGGAAATACTCTTTGATGACTGCGGAAAGCATTCCCTGCGGAGAACGGCAGGTGGACAGGTTCGGAATATAATCTTTGTACTGATCGGTTACGAATTTGACCCATGCCGGACAGCAGGAAGTCAGTAACGGAAGTTTTTCTCCTTTTTTGATTCTGTCAAGGAACTCCGCACTCTCTTCCATGATCGTCAGATCCGCACTGAAAGAAGTATCGTATACTTCATCAAATCCCATCAGGTGTAGGGCATTGACGATCTTGCCCATCACGCTTTTTCCTTTGGTCAGACCATAATGATCTCCCACTGCAACACGGACAGCCGGTGCTACCTGAGCTACCACGCGCACATTCGGATCTGCCAGAGCTTCCCACACTTCATCCATATTGGTTCGGATAGAAATAGCTCCGGTCGGACAGAATACTCTACACTGACCACAGTTTACACAGTCCGTTGTGGAAATCTTCCGGTCAAATGCCGGCATAACCATCGCTTCGGTACCACGGAATGCAAATCCAAGAGCACCGATACCCTGCAGTTCTTCACAGGCGCGGACACAGTTTCCACAAAGGATACATTTATTCGGATCTCTCACCAGAGACGGGGAACTCAGATCCAGTTCTCTCTGTTCTCTCGTATTCTGAAACCGGACATTTTCAACCCCCAGACGATGTGCCAGTTCCTGCAGAACACATTCTCCACTCTTTACACAGGTGGTACAGTCACGGCAGTGCGCTGCCAGAAGCAGTTCCACGATGAGTTTTCTGTATTTTCTGATACGTCCGGAATTGGTATGGATCACCATGCCGTCTCTCGGCTCTTCCGAACAGGATGCAAACATCTTTCCTCTGTCATCTTCCACGGTACACAGACGACAGGCACCAAATGTGGAAAGCTCGGAGTGGTAACACAGTGTCGGGATATTGATACCCGCCTTTCGGATCACTGACAGGACATTTTTCTCATCCGTAAATTCAACTTTTCTTCCATCGATGATCATATGACTCATAAGACACCCTCCTTCCTACATTTCCACATATACTGCATTAAAGTTACAGTTATCTTTACAGGCACCACACTTGATACACAGATTATTGTCGATCTGATGCGGATGCTTGATAGCTCCGGTAATCGCTCCCGCCGGACAGTTCTTCGCACATTTTCCACAGGCGATACAGAACTCGGAATTGATATGGAACTGACGCAGAGCCGTACATACTTTTGCGTGGCACTTTTTATCACGGATATGTTCAACGTATTCGTCGCGGAACCGGTTCAGGGTACTGATGACCGGAAGCGGTGCACTCTTTCCAAGACCGCACAGAGCCATACTCTGTACCATGTGCGCCAGTTCTTCCAGCTCATCGAGATCTGACATCTCACCCTTGCCGTCTACGATCCGCTCCAGGATCTCCAGCATACGTTTGGTTCCCTCTCGGCACGGAACACATTTTCCACAGCTTTCACGCTGGGTAAAGTTCATAAAGAAACGGGCTACTTCTACCATACAGGTGTTTTCATCCATGACTACCAGTCCACCGGATCCCATGATGGCATCCAGTTTCTTTACCGAATCAAAGTCCAGAGGCGCATCCAGCTGATCCAGGATCAGACATCCGCCGGACGGTCCGCCGATCTGTACGCCCTTGAAAGCAGCACCACTCTTGAGTCCGCCGCCGATATCATAAATAATATGACGAAGTGTTGTTCCCATAGGTACTTCGATCAAACCGGTATTTTCAATGGCACCGGTCAGAGAGAATGTCTTTGTTCCTGGGCTTCCCTCGGTACCGATGGTACGGAACCAGTCTGCACCTTCCAGAATGATCTTCGGTACATTGGCATATGTTTCTACGTTATTCAGCACGGTCGGTTTTTCCCACAGACCTTTTTCAACGGTACGCGGTGGTTTTACACGCGGCATACCTCTGTTTCCTTCGATGGATGCCGTCAGAGCCGATCCCTCACCACATACAAAAGCACCTGCACCACGGTTGATATGCAGATGGAAGTTCACATCCGAACCAAGGATATGATCACCTAACAGACCATTTGCCTCTGCCTGTTCGATCGCCATGCGCAGACGTTTTACGGATAATGGATACTCTGCACGCACGTAGATATATCCGTCTTCTGCACCTACTGCATAAGCGGCGATGGTCATACCTTCGATCATCTTATACGGATCACCTTCCATTACAGAGCCATCCATGAACGCACCTGGATCACCCTCATCACCGTTACACACCACATATCGTACTTTTTCTTTCTGACGGGCTACCTGTGACCATTTTTTTCCTGCTGGGAATCCCGCACCGCCACGTCCGCGAAGTCCTGATTTGGTAACTTCTTCGATAACATCCTGCGGGGTCATGGAGCCAAGTGCTTTGGCCAGTGCCTGATATCCACCGGCTGCGATATATTCGTCAATCGACTCTGCGTCGATCTTTCCACAGTTTTCCAGAACGATACGTGTCTGCTGATTCAGGAACGGAATATCGTCCGGATGCGGACAGACGGTCTCATGATCACGGTAGAACAGTCTCTCTACCGGCTGTCCTTCCAGGATCGTGCGCTCCACGATCTCTTTACAGTCTTCCGGCTGTACATGTACATACTGATAGTTATATGGTTCGATACGCATCAGAGGTCCCAGTTCACACAGACCCTGACAACCGGTTTTGATCACACCGATATGCGGAACATCTTTCTGCATCTCTACGGTAACACCATCGATATCCCGACACAGAATTTCCATTTCTTCATAAATTTTCTGAGCACCGGATGCGATACAGCCGGTACCGGAACAGACAAGAACGCGACAGGTATACGATTTGATTTCTTCATTTACCTTTGCCTGTCTGTTCAACAGATCTTCACGGCAATTTATACTCATACGCTTTCTCCTCTCAATTCATTTAACAGCTCGATAGCTTTTTCCGGCGTCATCTTAGGATGTACTTCATCATTGACCGTCAGAGTCGGCGCCAGTCCACAAGCTCCCAGACAGGATACGGTCTCTACGGTAAATAACATATCATCCGTTGTGTGTTTCTTATTACTGAGTCCCAGCTCTTTCATCAGAGCTTCTTTTACCGGCATGGATTTTCTTACATGGCAGGCAGTTCCGTCGCAGACTTTGATCACATACTTTCCTTTCGGTTCAAAGGAAAAGTTTTCATAGAATGTTGCCACGCTGTAGGCTTTTGCCTCTTTGACTCCGATCTCTTTCGCCACATAAGTAAGCAGTTCTCCCGGCAGATAACGATATTCTGCCTGAATATCCTGCATGATCGGAATCAGGGAAGCTGCCTTGCGGCCGTAGTGTTCGATAATCTCATCCGTTTTCTGGTAATAAGATTGATCCAGCATGTAGTTTCCTCCTTTCACTTCATTGCCCTTTTCTTTTTTGATTTCGATAACTTTCCGTACCTGTTCAGTTTCCCCTCTGAACAGTTTTGCGCAAACCGCAGTTTCAACCTCCATATTGCTGCCGTTCACTTTTGCATTTTATACAGATGTCATTATCACTATTATACTTTATTTTATCATTTTGCACAATAAATATTTTATTTTAGTGCTATTTGTCGTTATTTTAACGAACTTTTCTCATATAACAATATTTTTTATCAACATATCGTGTTTCATCTTTCTATGTCACTACATCTGGTATACCTGATGTGACTACTTAATAACAAAGAAAAGGCCTTTTTCCTGCCAATTCAAAAAGCGCCATTGCTTTCTGTGATGTTCTTCACATAAAAGCAATGACGCCTCTTTTTCAGGGGCAAAATACCTTTTGACTGCAGCATCTGAAACCGCGCTCTGCCCACACATAACAGGTTGTGCCGATGGAATAATACGGCGTTCCGTCTTCGTAGGTAAAATGATAGGTATTTGCCACACGGATCGGTCCGTGATTTTCCTCGCTCGCCGGTGTTACCTGAAATTTCCCGGTGAGCACTTCCCCGTCTATCGCGCTCCCTGTCACTTCGAATGTATATAATTCCACGAAAGACGGCATATATCTTACTTTGTACACACCTTCTCCGTCATAAAATCCGTCCACAGTTACTGTCTCATGTTTTCCTGTAAAGATTCCTTGAATCTCATAATCTACAAATGGGTTCTTATCAGAATGACCTTCTACAGTCACTTCCAGAACATCCCATTTTTCCACCTGTTTTTCATAATTGTATCTTCTCATATTCTTTCTCTTTTATTTAAATTTATGTTTATTTTATTTATTTTTTGTTTATATTTTAAACTTTTTCATTTTTATTTTCAACTTTTTCTGTAAATATGTGTTTTTGCTCATTGTCCATAGAACTAAGAACGTGCCTCGGTACATCCTCGCGGAGCGTTTCTTATTTTACAGGAAAGCAATTTCCTGTAAAGTAAGAAAAAAGTTCAGCTTCCCACACGGAATCTGAACTTTTTCACTTACTGTTCTCTTTTATCTTTTCTTAACTGTTTCACCATCTACAAACACACAATTTGTATACAACTTACATTTTTCTTTTACCGGGTGTTCTATTTCCTTCAATAACAACTGTATTGCCCAGTATGCTCTTTCTGTATGGGGGACACGGATACTTGTCATATCAATGCCTCCGGTGAGAAAACTTGGCAGAGCATCAATACCGATCAGACTCACATCTTCCGGAATACGAATATTCAATTCATGCATTGCCATAATCGTTCCCATGGAAACATGATAACTCTCCATAATATATGCCTGAGGCAGCTTTGCTGTTTTTAGATACTCTCGCATCATCTGATGAACTTCTTCTATACTGCTTCCCGTATTGATGATACGATCAGAAGCATCTCCCAGCCCCTTCTGTTTCATGATTTCCTGAAAACCTCTGCGCCGGCTCAGATAATTATACATCGGTAATGGATTACACAGATACTGAATATCTGTATTTCCTTTCGCCAGAAGTTCGTTCACCGCAAGTTCTACTCCCTGACGGTTATCGATCAGAATCACCGGATATTTTTCAATGTCCGGCGCCGCATCGTAAATCACCAGCGGTTTTCGGATTCCGTCAAGCAACGGACTGTTTTCCTGTTTTAATTCCGTTCCGAAAATAATTACACCCGCCACATCATCCGCATTACATTCGGCAATCATGCGGGACTGATCTTCCTCCCTGAAATCTGCATACAGTAATCCAAGCGAATATCCATTTGCTTGCAGATTTTTCTCAAATACCTGATTCACATCTGTCCAGAGATCCAGCTCAGCTCCCTGTATATTTTTCATTCCATTTGTAATTTTGACAATCTTGATCTGCTGTCTTTTTCTTTGTTCCGGCTGTCTCGAAAACATTCCCGGCGGCACTACCCCATGCTCTTTCAGCTGTTTCTTACATGCGAGGACTTCCTGCCGTGTCTGTTCACTCACGCCCGGTTTTCCATTCAATGCCAGAGATACAGTGGATTTAGAGATGCCAAGTGCCCTGGCGATATCTATGGATTTTACATTCATGTAGAAGCCCCCCGTCTGTTCCTCGTAACTGTTTTAACAATTCAATTTGTAATGGTTTATTTTAAACCTTTTAAACATTTTATCTCAAATCCGGTTTCTGCGCAAGGATATAATAATCAAAATTAATCCACTGGACCAATTTTTGATATGTAACACAGTAAAAACGGACTGCTACAGTTTTTATTGATACAGCAATCCGTTTTCTCACATTTTACTCTATTCTGTTATTCCCAGAAAATGTAGCTTCCTGGCCCCACAGCATATTCTTTTTTTCCGATTACAATCTGCGCCGGAACCGGTGTTACAATCTCGTACCGAATCACACCGTCTGTGTGCGTCCACCGAGAACTGATCTTTCCGTGTCTGGTCTCAATCGATGCTCCAAGCCACTCCAGCTGTGTTCCCGGTTTCGGATGGATCCGCACTTTTTCAAATCCCGGATATTCTTCCACCACCCGGATACCTGCTGCCTGTTCATAGATCCAGTCTGCCACGGATCCGTATGCGTAGTGGTTAAATGAATTCATATCAGTACTCCAGAACTCTCCGTTTTCCATGATGCCGTCCCAATGTTCCCAGATCGTTGTTGCGCCTTTTCCCACCGCATACAGCCAGGACGGATATTCTTTCCTGCATAACAGCGTATAGGCAAGATCCGTATATCCGTAATTACTCAGTACATGCAGGATATACGGCGTTCCGACGAATCCGGTACGCATCTGGCAGCCATCGTTTCGAATCATCTGTGCCAGTGCATCCGCTGTTTTCTGACAGTCTTCTGCCAGTCCAAACTGAACCGCCAGAATATGTTCCGTCTGTGTCCCGTACTCCGGATATGTGTTTCTGAAAGTCTCCACGATTTTTTCATGAAGTGCCTCGTACGCCTTCACATCTTCCCCGATCACACGTCCTGCCTTTATTACAAGTTTTGTCGAATGTGCATAAAATGCAGACGCAATAAAATCTTCTCTGCTTGATCCCTTATAGCTTCCCTGCGGCGCATCCAGACCGAGCCAGTCACCGAAGTGTTCTCCACCTGTCCACAGATATGGGGTGGTTGTGTGATTTGTCACATAATCCACCCATTTTTTCATACTGGCAAACTGATCTTTTAAGATCTGCGGATTGCCGTACGTCTGATAGATCTGCCACGGACAGATCGTCGCCGCATCTGCCCAGGCGGCACTGGCATTTCCGCCAACCAGATAGTCCGGAACTACATGACCTACTGCACCATTCTCCATCTGATCCGCTGCCAGATCGTGAAGCCATTTCGTAAAGAACCGCTCCACATCAAAATTATAGCTTGCAGTTTTGGTAAATACCTGTGCATCCCCGGTCCAGCCAAGCCGTTCGTCACGCTGCGGGCAGTCTGTCGGCACATCCAGGAAGTTGCCTCTTTGTCCCCAGAAGATATTGGAGATCAGCTGATTCAGAGCCGGATCCGAAGTCCGGATTTCACCGGTTTTTCGGATGTTGGAATATACTGCGATTCCCCGGAACTGTTCCGGCGTTGCTGCTCCCGGAAATTCGTCCAGCAAAAGGTATCTGAAACCAAAGAACGTCAGCGCAGGATGCCAGGTCTGTGTTCCCTCGCTGCAGATATAATTTATCTCCGCTTTTGCACTTCTGTAATTTGCATTGTAGAAATTTCCTTCTGCATCCAGAACTTCTCCATGAAGGATATGGATCCTGTCACCTGCATGAGCGTCCACGGTAAACTCCACATATCCGGTGATTTCCTGCCCGAAATCAACGACCATTTCTCCTGCCGGTGTGCGGAAAACAGATTTTGCTGTCACCACTTCCTGCTCCCGGATCTCTTCCCCTTCCTGCGGAATCAGAATCTCTTTTGACCATGCGAATTCTTTTACTGTATTCCACTCTTTCGTCACAAAAGTGTCATCACAGAACTCCCCGTCGTAAACCTCACTGAAACGAATCCTGCTTTCTCCCCATACCCAGCTCTGATCCGTTACGATTACTTCTTCACTTCCATCCATGTATACAATATGCACTTCTCCAAGAATACCTCCCGGACGCCCCATTCTTTGCAGCTTGTCAGGTGCGTCCTGCCATCCGGGCATCGGGGAGCGAAACCACCCTTTCCCAAGTGTTACGGTAAGTTCATTTTTCTTTCCCACCAGATCTGTAATGTCATATTCCTGGTACTGCAATCTTTTATCATAAGCCGTCCACCCCGGTGCCAGCACATAATTTCCAACTCTTTTTCCATTCAGATGTGCCTCATACACTCCCAGCGCCGTCAGATATAAAGTCGCACGTTTTACCTTCTTTTCCGTCTTCCATCCCTTTCGAAAAACCGGACACACCCCACCGGTATCTTCCGAAGTCCGGATCCATTTTGCGTGAAACTCCATAGTTCTACCTCCCACCAACTACCGCATTTATACAGTTTCTCTTATAACTTAGTGTACAACTTTTTCGCCATAACAGGAATATCTTTCATGACCTTTTATCCACTTTTTCCATCTCTTCTACAAATTTTTCTTCCGTCTTCGATCATTTCATCTACTGCCTGACACATATCAATTTCTTCCTCTTCTTCTGATATTGTAATCGGTGTATTTGTTATCTTCTGGAAATATATAAAAGCATTGAAACTTCTCCGAATATGGCATCAAGATATGTTTTTAGAAATGATAATTGAATTCCTCAATGAATGGAAATAGTATGCTTTGCAGTTATATTAGGCGATGGATTTTCTTTCCACCGCCTCTTTTCACACCCTTATTTCAATACTCTTACCTCAAACGGTTTCAGCACAACCGTACCGCTCACTTTTTCACCTGTATACAGATCCGTCATCTCTTCTTTGACCTGGATCTCGACTTCTGCGTCTTTGTAGTTCAGAACGAAGCAATACTCGGTATCGTCTTTCTTTCTTACAGCCAGTTCGCAGGTTTCCGAGATCTCCAGTTTTGCTTTGTATGGATCTTTCACACCCAGTTTCTCCAGAAATACTTCTGCTGTTTCTTCTGAGAATGCTGCGCCGAAGTAATATACGGTTCCTTCTCCGTAAGTATTCTTGATCAGTCCAGGTTCTCCTGCATAATAGCAGTTCTCGTATCTTCCAAGAACTTCTGCATATTCACCCACTGCTGCCAGCTGATCGTTAAATACAGCAGCTTCCAGCTTCGTGCCATCCCAGTCGATCACGATATCTTTGTTGTCCGGGGATACCAGTGTGTATTCCGGAATATCCACACCACTCATCTCGGCAAATTTGCCCGGCAGTTTGTCCATGACACAACGGCCGTACATATCTTTGTATCCGCTTCTGCAGCCCAGAACCAGGCAGCCGCCATTCTTTACATACTCTTCCAGTACGGCTTTTCTCTCCTCTGAGATCAGTACCGGATGCGGGTAGAACAGTACGCTATATGGTTTCAGGTCTTCTGCGGTTACATCATCGCGCAGATAGATATAATCCATCGGTGTATGGGTTCTCTGTGCAGCTTCGAAGATGCCAAGCTGGCTCTTCCACTCTACTTTTTCATGCCATACATCCAGCTGGCTGTCCCATGCGTTGTCATAGTCTTTCAGGAAACCAACTTTTGCTTCATACTTGGAGCCTGCAAGCTCAGACAGTTTCTGGAATTTCTCATGAACCGATTTGACTTCTGCCAGTCTGCGGTTGTCTCTTCCGGAATAATCCAGGATACCATGCCAGTAAATCTCGGTACCGTAAGTACAGGTTCTCCAGCGGAAATAGCTGACATAGTCTGCACCATGTGCCACACTCTGCATGGTCCACAGGGTCATCTGTCCCGGCTTCGGAGTCGGAGCTGCCATACCGGTATTCCATCCGTTGGCTCCGGACTGCTGTTCCATGATACCGAAGTTTTTGGATACCGCACGAACCTCAGACAGGTTACGGCTCCACATACGATCTTTCAGGAAGTTATCCTTGTTGTACGCATCCAGACAATAAGCAAAGTTCGGATAAGAATCATATGTGATGAAATCCAGACTCTCGTTTGTCATTCTCTGATTGTCCAGGTTGCCGAACAGACCGTTGGTGGTGATAAAATCACCCGGTTTGATGTATTTGCGGATGATATCGCTCTGCAGTTTTGCGAATTTGCATGCGCTGTCAGATACGAATCTGGTATAATCCAATACTTCATGAGGGTTTGTGTTGTTGCTCAGAGTGGTTCTCGGCACATACACTTCCTCAAAGCTGTTGTATGTCTGATTCCAGAAGTTCGTTCCCCATGCTTCGTTCAGTGCATCAATGCTTCCGTATTTTTCCATCAGAAATTTGCGGAAAGCGATGGTATCACTCTCAGAATAGAACTCATTTTTCTCACAGTTAAGCTCATTATCAATCTGCCATCCGATGATTGCCGGATGTTTTGCATAATGAGATGCAGATTTTTCCACAATAATTCTGGTCAGTTCCTGATATTTCGGAGAGTTGTAGTTGTAATGTCTTCTTCCGCCATGGCGGTACAGAACACCGTCCATGTTTGCATTCAGAACTTCCGGATATTTCTCAGTCAGCCAGGCCGGCGGCGTAGCCGTAGGGGTACAAAAGATCACTTTCATACCCATATCAGCAGCTACATCCAGAAATCTGTCAAAGAAATCATAGTTGAATACACCTTCGTACCGCTCGATCTTGCTCCATGCAAATTCTGCAATTCGGATTACTTCGATGCCGTTTTCCAGCATTCTTTTCAGGTCGTCACGCCAGAGACTTTCATCCCAGTGTTCCGGATAATAACAGGTTCCCAATACCAGTCTTTCGCCATTTATAATCTCCATCGTGTTCTTCTCCTTTATATATGTGCACTATTTACATTAACAGAATTTTTATCTTGCTCCGCTATGGTTTTCATACAAGCTTCTTTAACACCTGTGCCAGTTCCATGCTGTTTTTCACATCCTCATCTATCACAAAATCCACCAGTCCCACCTGAGGAATCTCATGGCAGTCGCTTCCCCGGGTTATGATCAGGTGCTCTCTTCCCGGTTCCTTCAGCCATGCGTCCAGTTTTTCATTATGGTTGTCATGTCCGGAATTAAAGTTTCTCTCCACACCATGCAGATACTTCGGATTCTGTATCTGACAGTATTCCCGGAAAGGATGAGCCTGTATCAGGACACATCCGTTTTCCTCACAGATCTCATATAATTCCTGCAGACTGCAGCCACAGATGTCCATATGCTCCCGGATAAAATCCTTTGTCACGCCGTATACCAGATAATCCTCCGGTCCGCATTCCAGACGGATCTCCATACCGAGGATCACCCTCAGACCTACACGTTCTCCCTCTTCTTTTGCCAGCTCATACCCGCGAAGATAAGTCTGATAATGCTCCTCTGTCGTCTCACCCCACAGGTGCATGATCCCCTTGTCAAAATGATTGGTGATCACGATTCCGTCATATCCGGCCTCTTTATATCCGTCTACCAGTTCCTTTGCTTTAATCACCGCACACGGGCTGACTTCACAGTCATGTGCATGCATCTCTAATCTCATACTTTTATTTTCCTTTCTGTTTTTTATAACCTGTTATCGCCGGTTCTTTATCTTCAGCACAATCGCCCTGATTCCAAGAATCACCATCCAGATGATAGATTCGAACCAAACCATTACCGCAAGAAAAATTCCGGTGTCTGCATCCCAAAACAAATTGTCGGATATTGTCGTAATCAATCCCAGAAACGACAGCCAGAACAGGATCCCGGCAATCCAGATCTGAGAAATTCCCACGCTGTAATGTGTTCGAAGACCAGCGTATAATATTCCCAGTCCCAGAATCACAACGATCAGCATAAGCATGGTCGAAAAAGAGGACTTCCACTCTTCTCCACAGATTCCCTGTAACTGACCGATTCCAATCGCAGCAAATGCCGCCGCACCCCATACATTTGGAGTCTCTTTTTTATTCTTCTGTTCCAGATAACGAATCAGCACCTTCGCTGACTCTGCACCGGATCCGGAATAAATCTTTTGCAGCGTCAGGTACACTTTCCTCTTCACCGGATATTTTTCCAGAAGATCAATCAGTCCGCTGACATATGCTTCCTGCAGCATCACTGCCTTGTTTTCTCTACGGAAGAAGAACGGTTCATACAGTTCCGTCCGATTTCTTCGCCTTTTATCTTCAAGGATCAGTTCCAGTTCATACAGCGAATCCCGGATTGCCCGGCGGGTCTGCTCCTGCAATTTTTCCTGTTCTCTCTGCCAGTCCATTTTTTTTCGCTGTGTTTCCGCTTCCCGTTTCCACTGTTCCCGGCGCTCCGCTTCTTCAAACGCATCAAACCGGAATTCCCAGTGACTGATATCCTGATATGCCTCTGTATTTTTTCTCTCCTGTTCAAGAGTTTCTTTTTTCTGCTGAGCCTCCGACTTCTCATTTTCCTGTAGATCTTCTGCGTCTTTTTCTGTCCTTTTCCAGGATTCTTCTGTTGCATCACTCTCTTCAAAATCCTTGTCAAACGCTTCTTCCGACTCTTCGCTTTCTTCCTGTTCTTCTTCCTCTTTCCACCGTGTATCAGATTCACACGTTTCTTCTGATTCCCATTCAGATTCCGTCTTTTCTCCGTCTGAAAACCAGTCATCCGCCGCATCTGACGACCAGTTTTCCCCCCCGGCCGGTCAGAAGCTGATAGGCTTCCTGGATCTGGTTAAATTCCTTCGGATGTTCTTCCGGGTGATATTCCTTCGCCAGTCGTGCATACGCTTCCCGAATTTCTCTTCTTGTGCTTCCCGGCATCAGTTGTAAGATCCGGTATGCTGTCAGCTGGTCCACGAATGATCATCCCCTTCCTTTTTCCAGAACTCCTCCTCGTCCGTTTCTTCATTGTCCGGATCCTGTGCTTCCTCTTCGTCCCACAGATCCCAGTCATCCCCCGACGCATCGAATTCTTCCTCAAACGGATCATAATATTCCAGCACGCTGACCGCTTTCTCCAGATACCTTCGGTATCCCTGGATCTGTCTTGGATTCTGTCCATCCAGAAATTTCTCAAACGTACGGATCATCTGCTGCACCTGTTCTTTCTGTTCCGGATATACTTCCTGGTACAACGCTTCCAGCCGTTCCATCATCTGCTGATTCTCCGACAGATCCCGCGGATGCACCTTCAGTTTCTCCAGCTCCCGGACACGCTGCTCCAGTTCCGCTTCCGGAATTTTCTGAGAAATAATATGTGTTTTTACAACACCGGTAGATACCACCCGGGTATCCACCACCAGAATCCCGTTGATATCATAGGTAAATCGGACATCTACCGCCTCTTTTCCCTTTGGTTTTGGCGGAACCGATATCTCGATCTTCCCGAGAAGCAGATTATCCTGCGCGTAAGTATTTTCTCCCTGATGTATCTCCACAACTACATAATCCTGCTGATCCGATGCCGTATAGAATCTGCGTACTCTCGAACACGGCAGTACCGTATTGCGATTGATGATATTTGCCATATATGCCCGGTCCGGGTCTGTTTCATTTATCGTGGCAACGCCGAGAGAAAACGGGCAGATATCCGTCAGAATATAATCTTTTATCTCTTCTTTTCTCTCTTTCACACCACACACAAGCCCAAGTCCCAGCGCGATCAGCTCGTCACAGTTTCCCTGCACCATAGGTGCTTTATGGAACAGATGGCGGATATACTTCTGAATCAGCGGCATTTTGCTGGATCCTCCTGCCATGACCACCAGATCCACATCATGGATCGTCATTTTCCCGTCTTTTAACGCTCTTCCGATGACCTGACGGATCTCTTTTAACAAAGCTTTACTCTCCTCAAACAACCGGTCCATCGTATAAGTACTCTCATAAAGCTGATCACCAACTGTCGCATGCATCACAACCTCGTCCTGCTCGGAAAGCAGCTTTTTACATCGTTCCGCCTGTTTGAGAAGCACCGCATATTCCTGTGCACGCAGCTGCTGCCTTGCAACTCCGTGTTCCCGGAGAAAATGCTCCGCGATCAGCCGGTCAAAATCATCCCCTCCCAGTCGGTTATTTCCCGCCACAGACACAATTTCTACCATTGTGTCAAAGCAGTCCACCAGTGACACATCCAGCGTTCCTCCACCAAAGTCAAACACCAGCATATTCTGTTCTTCATTTGCTGTAAAATAAGATGCCAGTGCCGCTGCACTTGGCTCATTGACGATACGTTCCACATGGATCCCTGCAAGTGCTCCGGCACGTTTTACCGCCACCCTCTGCTCATCATGAAAATACGCCGGAACCGAGATCACCGCTTCCTCAATCTCTTCGCCCAGATAATTCTGTGCATCTTCCACGATTGACCGGATCACCAGACTGCTCAGTTCTTCCGGAAGAAAACTTTTTTCTCCAGGCTTCCAGCTGCGCCCGGTTCCCATATCTTTCTTAAAAGAAGAAACTGTCCGTTCCGGATGGGTGATCAGCCGGTCTTTCGCCGGTTGTCCCACAATCAGTTTTCCATCCTCCGTCATACTGACCACACTCGGTGTAAGATAAGAGCCGTATGCGTTCGGTATCAATTCCGCTTTTCCGTTTCGGTAGACACAACCAAGTGAATTGGTTGTTCCAAGATCAATTCCTATGACTGCCATCTTCTTTTTCCCTCGTATTACCAATACTGTCTGCTGAATAGTTGCCCTGTATCTTTATTATTTCCCCGAACCATTCTTTCCCACCTGCGGCTCTTCCAGAAATGCAAAAATCCGTTTCCAGTATCCCCGCAGGATTCGGCTTCCGGATCCGTAGATTTCATGCTTTGTCCCCGGTACAATGATCATAGTTCCCGAGGTCAGTCCCCGTCTGGCAAGTTTTACCACAAACCGTACCTGTTCCGGCTTTGACACCAGATGATCCTCTGCCGACTGGAAGATCAGCACAGGAGCCTGGATCTGCTTCCACGCTTTCCGTTGCAGATACCTGTTCAGCCGCCCTGCCTGGTACAGCCAGCTGTATGACGCCCCGTTTGTCTGAAACAACGGTTCTTTCTCTTTTTTATCCTGATAATATTCAAACCGCACCTTACAGGTAGAAGAACTGTTTTCAAAATTTTCCCGTCCCTCATACGGATGCTGTCCGACTACATATTCCGCTCCTTTTCCCTGCTGGCACGCACCGAAAGCGATCTGTTTTGCCACCGGCCACAGGATATTTCCGGTTGCAGGACGGATCATCGGAGAGGAAAGCACCACTTTCGTGAAAAGCTCCGGCTCCTGCGCTGCCTCCGCTGCCGCAAGACCTCCACCCATGGAATGTCCATATAAAAATACCGGAAGTCCAGGGTTTTCTTTTGCTGCCATCTTCGCCACATACAGAAAATCGTTCACATACCGCTGATAATCGTCCACATAAATCAGCGAACTATCCGGTATCAGCCGATAACTTCTTCCATGCCCGCAGTACTCTGGCAGATACACATGATACTGTTTTTTCACAAAATAATAAATCACTTCTTTATATTTTTCCGCAGTTTCCGTAAACCCATGGGAAATCATCACTACACCCTTCGGACTGTCCGCCAGATACCTCTCACAGTAGATTTTCTTCCCCTCTTCCCGTTCCGGCCACAGCACGGACTTGCGGATATCCAGATACGGTTTCACAACATTTTCCATCTGTTCCCGGTAACCCTGCTCACTTAAAATTAATCTCTCCACGCTATTCCTCCAGACTGCTGTTCTATAAAATATATTATAATAGAATTTATCAATCTGTCTACCAAAAAGACTGCTACCAATTTCTGATAACAGCCCTTTTTCATATCTTTTTACTTGAATTTTATCTCACAGATTACCAGGATTTGTAGTTGTTCATTCCCTTCACAGTTACAACCTACTGAATAGTTATCAGGATTTTTCTTCTGTAATCCTTTCATTCCTGGTATCCATCCGTGTAACCACCATATGTACTATATACGGAACCAGTTCCAGTACCGCTGCCTCTTTCGGTGTTACCAGTGTACTTCTGCTGATCTTAGCTCCGTCTTTATAGACAACTCCTTCCAAAATTCCCGGTTCATAAGGAATGTCCATGGAAGCCATCAGTTTCTCGATTGGTTTTCTTCCCAGGCTCTTTCCGTTCAGAACGAATTCCGCCTCATCTCCTGCTCCGTATACATCCACTTTCACCGGTTTTCCAAGCCATTCATCCGCAAAACACCAGCAGTCATTGACATCATACCAATGCCAGTCTGTTCCCCTGAAGTTCTCTAAGAAGTGTTTCGGATGCGTGGTGTAAATACCGGACTTCTTCGTATTTCCCCACATGATCTCACGGTCCACCCGGCGCATCGGCACTTCTCGGTTTTCCCACAATGAAGTCATGCGGCAGATCCACCTTCTGACTCGGCGGTGTGGCAAATACAAAGCTCATGCTCTCATCACTCTCATAAAAATCCCAGTTTTTGTCTAACCCAATACGTTGCATATATCCTCCTGTTCATTTTTCACCCATATATTCATAACTGCCTGATTTTTTACAGTTATGCTCCTTTTTTCATTCCACCGATGTAAATCTTCACTGTTTTTATTATATTCCGTTTCCAGATTTCCGGCAATGAAATCTCTGTTTTTCAAAAAAGACGCGTGGAAAATATTTTTTCTTTTCCACACGTCTTACTGTTCTTATATTTCTTATTCGTTTTTCTCTCTCACGCAAATTCCGCCATAATATCCGCCACATGCTCCATCTTTTCACACCGCCATGCGTTTTCCCCGCAAAACAGCAGTGCATCATCCGTCTCACCCTTTGCTGCATGCACCAGCGCTCTGGTGATACAGTATGGTGTGTTCGCCGGATTACAGGTAACGATACACTGATAGCATTTTTTAATTGACTCTCGCCTGCTTTCTTTTTCCTCCAAAAACCGGTTTCGTATCGCCCGTCCCGGCATTCCTACCGGGCTGTCCACGATCACAATATCTTCTTTCTTTGCATGCAGATAGGTCTGTTTATACGCCTCGGAGGCATCACATTCCCAGGTTGTCACAAACCGGGTTCCCATCTGTACGCCGTCGGCTCCCAGTTCCATTGCATGAAGCATATCTTCTCTGGTAAAGATCCCTCCTGCCACAACCACCGGAATCTCTTTTCCATACTTGTCCGCATATTTTTTCACTTCGGCAAGAATTCCCCTGATCTCCTGATCATAGGTTACCGGGGTAAATTCCTCCAGCTGCTTTCTGGAAAATCCAAGATGTCCTCCGGCTTTCGGTCCTTCGATCACCACAAGATCCGGCATCCGCTGGTAATGATGATCCCAAAAGCGGCAGATCACTCTCGCCGCCTTCACCGTGGATACGATCGGTGCAATCTTCGTCTTGCTTCCCGCAACCAGTTTTGGCAGTTCCATGGGAAGTCCTGCACCGGAAATAATCAGATCAATCCCGGCTTTCACGGCTGCTTTTACATACTCCGCATACTGCTTCGTTGCCACCATGATATTCACACCCAGGATCCCGCCCTTGGCAATCTTTCTGGCTTTTTGGATCTCTTCTCCGATCACCCGCAGATTGGTTTTGATGGGATCTTTTTCAAACTCCGGATCCCGATACCCGATCTGTGCCGTGGAAATCACTCCTACACCGCCGCAGGCTGCCACACTTCCCGCCAGCCCGGAAAGACTGATTCCGACACCCATACCTCCCTGGATCACAGGAATCCTGGCTGTAAGTTCTCCTATTTTCAATGTTTTCATCTTTTCTCCTACATCCGACGAAATCTTTCGTACCGTTCTTCCACAATCTGTTCTCTCGTCTTCTGACAGCTTTTCCGCAAAAACCCATCCAGATCTTCTCTGATCTCTTCTGCAATCTCCGGAAGATTCTCCTCATTCGCCGGTTCCGGTTCCCGGATCACTTTTTCAATAATCTGCAATTTTTTCAGATCTTTCGCCGTGATCTTCATCACTTCAGAAGCCTCTTTCGCCCGTTTTCCATCTTTCCACAGAATCGAGGCAAATCCCTCCGGTGACAGAATGGAATATGTTGCATTTTCCATCATCCAGACTTCATCCGTCACTGCCAGTCCCAGCGCACCACCACTGCCGCCTTCTCCGATCAGAATGCTGACCATTGGTGTCTGGATTCCGGACATCTCCAGCAGATTTCTGGCGATGGCTTCTCCCTGTCCCCGTTCTTCTGCCTCGATGCCGCAGGCCGCTCCCGGTGTATCCACAAAGGTAACTACCGGCCGACCGAATTTTTCTGCCTGCTTCATCAGACGAAGCGCTTTCCGATAGCCTTCCGGAGACGCCATACCGAAGTTTCGGTAAATGTTTTCCTTTACATTCTTTCCCTTCTGCTGCCCGATCACCGTCACCGGCTGTCCGCTAAACATGGCAATTCCGCCGATCACCGCTCCGTCATCCCGAAACGCCCGGTCACCGTGAAGTTCCAGAAAATCATCAAAGACCTGCTGCACATAGGAAAGTGTTGTAGGACGTTCCTTACTCCTTGAGATTTCCACCCGTTCCCACGCAGTCAGTTCTTTTTTATCGCATCCCGCTGCCTTTCCATAACTGTTCCTGATTTCCGGCAGGTTTTCCACATTTTGCGTATCTCCATAGTGGATATATTGTAGCGCATCCTGATGAATATTCAAAAGTTTCCACACAGTCTCTTTTAATTCCTGCCGTTCAACCACACCATCGATGATTCCTTTTTCCACCAGGAATTCTGCTCTCTGAAATCCCTCCGGCAGTTTCTGTCCGATGGTCTGCGCGATCACTCTCGGTCCTGCAAATCCGATCAGTGCCCCCGGTTCTGCCAGGATCACATCTCCAAGCATCGCAAAACTTGCCGTCACCCCGCCGGTGGTCGGATCGGTCAGTACAGGAAGATAAAAAAGACCTGCTTCACTGTGTTTCCGGATCGCCGCAGAGGTTTTTGCCATCTGCATCAGAGATACGATTCCCTCCTGCATCCTGGCACCACCGGAACTGGTAAACAGTACCACCGGCAGTTTTTCTTCCGTCGCCCGTTCAAAAGCTCTCGTAATTTTTTCACCTACGACATACCCCATGCTTCCCATCAGGAAACGGGCATCGCAGACACCAAGTACTGTCTCCAGACCATTCACCATGCATTTTCCCACAGTAACTGCTTCATGAAGTTTTGTCTTCTCCTGCAGATCTGCAATCTTTTCTTCATATCCCGGATATTCCAGCGGATTTTCCGTTTCCAGATCGGTAAACCACTCCTGAAATGTTCCCGTGTCTGCAACCATGCGGATCCTGGTTCTGGTTCCGATCCGAAAATATCCCTCGCACTTCGGGCATACATATCCATGTGCTTTTACATCATCCCGGTATACTACTTCTCCGCATTTCGGACACTTAAGCCACAATCCTTCCGGTGCCGATGGCTCTTTTTTTTCCTGATTCCTGTCTTCTCTGTCCCGGAACAGAACTGCCGTCTTTTTAAACATATGTTTTAATTTCGCCATAGTTAAAACCTCCTGTCTGCCCGGACAGGTTTTCTGTCCTACAGATTAAAATGCATCGGGATAAAATCCGTTGTGATCTCTCCCGCCTGAAAATCCTCATTATCTAATATCTCATACTGAAAATCCACGTTGGTTGTCACACCATCTATGATCAGTTCTCCCAGCGTACTGCGCATCTTATCGATGGCCTCCTGTCTGGTTCTTCCATGCACAATTACTTTCGCTATCATAGAATCATAAAATGGCGGAATCTCATACCCGTTATAGGCTGCCGTATCGATCCGTACACCATTTCCACCGGGCAGATGGATTGCTTCGATGACTCCCGGACACGGCCGAAAATGATGAGCAGGATCTTCTGCATTGATCCTGCATTCCATCGCATGTCCCTGCAGGTGAATATCTTCCTGTTTTACTGAGAGTGGTTCCCCTGCTGCCACCCGGATCATCTCTTTCATCAGATCCACGCCGGAAACCATTTCTGTCACCGGATGTTCCACCTGGATCCGTGTATTCATTTCCATAAAATAAAAATTTTTATCCTTATCCAGTAAAAATTCAATGGTACCGGCACTTTCATAATGTACTGCCTTTGCTGCACGCACTGCCGCATCACCCATCCGTCTGCGAAGTTCCGGTGTCAGTGCCACACTGGGAGATTCTTCGATCATCTTCTGATGATTTCTCTGGATCGAACAGTCCCGTTCTCCGAACTGCACAACATTTCCAAACTTATCTGCCATGATCTGAAACTCTATATGTCTCGGTTCCTGCACATATTTTTCGATATACATGGTGTTATCTCCGAATCCACGTACTGACTCTAACTGGGCTACCTGAAAGTTCTCCTCAAAGTCGTCCGGTCCGAAGGCAATCCGCATCCCTTTTCCACCGCCTCCGGAAGATGCCTTGATCATCACCGGGTATCCTATGTCTTCTGCCATAGCTGCTCCCCGTTTTGCGTCATAGACCGGTTCTTTTGTTCCCGGAACCACTGGAACACCGGCTTCTATCATTGTCAACCTTGCCTGCGATTTATTTCCCATCTTGTCCATCATCTCCGCAGTCGGTCCGATGAACGTAATATTACATTTTTCACACATTTCCACAAACCGGCTGTTCTCTGACAAAAAACCAAATCCAGGATGTATCGCATCCGCTTTTGTTGCGATACATGCACTCAGAATCTGCTCCATATTCAGATAACTGTCTGTCGCCGCTACCGGTCCGATACAAACAGCCTCATCTGCCAGCTGGGTATGCAGTGCTTCCCGGTCTGCCTCCGAATAAACTGCTACCGTAGCGATTCCCATCTCTCTACAGGCACGGATGATCCGCACTGCAATCTCTCCTCTGTTTGCAATCAATATTTTCCGAAACATGTTTGTTCTCCTATCCAATGGCTACCGTAAGTTCTGCCGTTGCTGCCACTTTTCCATCTACCGTAGCTGTTGCTCTTGCAATCGCAACCGGTCCCTTCTGTTTAATCAGTTCCGTCTCCAGCATCAAAACATCCCCCGGAACCACCTTTTTCTTAAATCGACAGTTGTTAATCCCACCAAAATAAGCAGTCTTTCCTTTGAACTTCTCACAGCTTAAGATACATACCGCACCTACCTGCGCCAGTGCCTCAATGATCAGCACTCCCGGCATCACCGGCTCCTGTGGAAAGTGTCCACGGAAATAATACTCATCATATGTCACACATTTTTTTCCTGCTGCCCGTCCCCCCGGTACCAGTTCTTCTATGGTATCCACCAGAAGAAACGGATGCCGGTGTGGGATAATATCCATGATTTCTTTTGTTGTTAACACTGACATAAACTCTGTTACCTCCTGCACACAAACATATGGTTTTCAGGTATTTTCAGTCATTACCCGATAACAAATAAAGGCTGTCCATACTCTGCCATCTGTCCGTTCTCAATCAGAATCTCTTTTACCACTCCGTCGTACTCACTCTCAATCTCATTCATCAGCTTCATCGCCTCGATGATTCCCAGAGTCTGTCCCTTTTTCACTGTATCACCCACGCTGACAAATGCTTCCGCATCCGGTGCCGAAGCCGCATAAAAGGTTCCCACCAGAGGAGCCTTTACTGTCTTTCCTTCCGGCTGGCATTCCTCCTGCTGCTCCTGTTTCCCATTAAAACTGCCAGAACCGGCCGATACTGTATCTGCGTTTCCTGCCACTGCAGACATCACCTGCATCCCGGTCTGCTCCACGACTACCTGTTTTTCTTTTCCCATGGAGATCTTCAGATCACCGTCTTTCATGGTAAAGGAAGTCAATTTTGACTCGGAAACCGTTTTTATCAATGTCAGAAGATTTTCAAATTCCATTTTTTACTCTCCCCACTTTTTCACAAGAATGCTCGCGTTATGTCCACCGAATCCCAGCGAATTCGAAAGTGCATATTCCAGATCTTCTTCCACACCGTCACCTGCCACATAATTCAAGTCCATTTCCTCGTCCGGTGTCGTATATCCCGCCGTTGCATGAATAAATCTGTCCTGAATCTCTTTCACGCAGGTAATAAATTCCACAGCCCCTGCAGCGCCCAGCAAATGACCTACCATAGACTTGGTAGAATTCACCTTCATCTCGTACGCATGCTCTCCGAACAGTTTTTTGATTGCTCTCGTCTCGAACAGATCATTGTGATGTGTCGCAGTTCCATGTGCATTGATATACATCAGTTCCTCTTTTTTCACTCCCGCTTCTTCCAGTGCCAGTTCCATCGCTTTCGCAGCCCCGGAACCGTCCTCTGCCGGCGAAGTAATATGATACGCATCACTGGTTGCACCATATCCGACAACCTCCGCAAGAATCTTCGCGCCACGCTGTTTCGCATGCTCCAATTCTTCCAGAACAACCACTCCGGATCCCTCTCCCATGACAAATCCACTTCTGTTTTTGTCAAATGGAAGTGAACACTTCTCCGGGTCGTCTACCGTAGAAAGTGCTGTCAATGCGGTAAAACCTGCCACACCGACCGGGCAGATACTTGCTTCCGTACCGCCCGCCAGCATCACATCCGCATCTCCACATTGGATACTGCGATATGCCTCTCCGATGGAATGTGTTCCCGTTGCACACGCGGTTACCACATTCAGACTTTTTCCTTTCAGTCCCAGTTGAATCGAAACATTCCCTGCTGCCATGTTGGAGATCATCAGTGGAACCAGAAGTGGATTTACTCTGGAAGGTCCTTTCTCCGCAATTTTATGACATGCCGTCTCTGCTGCCTGCAGACTTCCGATTCCCGATCCGATGGAACATCCCACGCGAAACGGATCTTCTTTTTCCATATCCAGTCCCGCCTGTTCAAACGCCTCTTTTGCTGCAGCCACTGCATACTGGCAGAACAACTCCATTCTCTTTGCTGCCTTAAAGTCCATATAGTCTTTCCCTGCAAAGTCTTTCACTTCCGCAGCAATATGTACTTTATAATCCGTCGTATCAAACCGGGTAATCTCACCAAATCCCAGTGTCTTTTTCTTAACATTTTCCCAGAACGTATCCACACCGATCCCAATCGGTGTCACAGCACCCATTCCGGTCACCACAACTCGTCTCATAGTCTCTCCTTTCTTTACATCGCCATACCGCCATCTACACAGATAACCTGTCCGGTAATATAATCTGCTTTTTCAGACGCAAGAAATGCCACCGTATTGGCAATATCCTGTGTCTCTCCGAATCTTCCCAGTGGAATCTGTGCTACTGCTGCCTCTTTCACCTGACTTGAAAGTACTTCTGTCATCTCCGTATGAACAAATCCCGGGGCTACCGCATTGACCGTAATGCCTCTGCTTGCCAGTTCCCTCGCCACCGTCTTTGTAAGTCCGATAATTCCTGCCTTCGATGCTGCATAATTTGCCTGTCCTGCATTTCCCAACACACCGGACACTGATGCAATGTTGATGATTTTCCCACTTTTCTGTTTCAGGAAATACCGCGACAGATGGCGGATCGTATGAAAACATCCCTTCAGGTTGGTTTCCACGACCGCATCAAACTCTTCTTCACTCATTCGCAGGATCAGATTATCTCTGGTAATTCCCGCATTATTTACCAGCACATCTACATGCCCGTAACTTTTTATCAGTTCCTTTGCCATTGCTTCTGTCTGCTGATAATCCGCCACATCACACTGATAAAGAACGCCGTCGCCACCATTTTTCTGGATTTCTTCCAGCACATTCTTTGCCCTCGCTTCCGATCCGCAGTAATTGACAACTACAAACATTCCTTCTTTTGCCAGAGTGAGACTGATCTGTCTTCCTATCCCCCGACTTGCGCCTGTCACCAGTGCTACTTTTTTCTCCATCGCTGCTCCTTTCACCGAAAGTTCATTTTTCATATTTCCTGTAAACTTTGATTATTTATACCTGTTCAGCAGGTAACTGTGAGGGTACTGAACAGTTGCTTACTGTTTTTCACCCAACATCTTTACAACCGCGTCCAGATCTTCTACTTTTTCAATATGTAATCCAGTTACATTTTTATTGATTTTCTTCAAAAATCCCGTCAGTGTTCTTCCCGGTCCGATCTCGATAAACGTATCCACACCATCCGCAATCATCCGTTCCACACTCTGCTGCCACTTCACAGAAGAATACACCTGTCTGCCAAGCAGTTCCTTGATCTCAGAAGGCTCTGTCACATATTCTGCTGTCACATTTGTGACATACGGTGTGGAAAATGCTCTCAGTTCCACCTGCTCCAACACTTTTCCAAGTTTCTCCCCGGCTTCTTTTAACATTGCTGAGTGAAACGGCCCGCTGACATTTAACGGGATACATCTTCGTGCCCCCGCCTCTTTCAGCTTCTCAGCCGCCACTGCCACTGCGCCTTCCTCTCCGGTAATCACAATCTGTCCCGGACAGTTATAATTGGCTACCGAAACGATGCCTTCCGTCTCGTCGCAGATTTTCGCAATCTTTTCTCCGTCCATTCCAAGAACTGCACACATAGCACCACCTGTAGGCACTGCTTCCTGCATCAGGATGCCTCTCTGCCTTACTACACGGAACACATCCTCCAAAGACATGGCTCCTGCAGTCAGAATCGCTCCATACTCTCCAAGGCTTAACCCGGCAGCTACATCTGCCTTCACTCCCTTTTCCTGTAAAGCTGCCAGAATTGCCGCTTCTGTCGTTAACATGGCAATCTGCGTATATTCTGTAATATCAATCTGCTCATTTTTTTCAAAACAAAGTCCCGGAAGGTTCAATCCGGTCACTTCTGACGCAATTGTATACACCTTCCTGGATACAGAAATCTGTTCGTAAAACTCCTTACCCATTCCCACATATTGTGCGCCCTGTCCCGGAAAAACAAATGCCAGTTTACCCATGAATGTCTCCTTCTATAATTTGATTTTCAAAGTATTTATTTGAATTTTTGTGGCGACAAAATCAGATTCCCATACCTGTTATTTCTATCGCCACTTTTTATTTTTCTTATTTTATGATACCAGGGTTCCAAGATATACAAAGCAAAATGCCATCACCGAAAGTAATTTACTCAAGCAACGAGTCAAAGGCCGTGTTCGTACGGAACTTTGATGAGTGCCACGATAACGATACTTTCCTGTTTTCCATTTTAGCAATGCAACAATTTCTCAGCTTCAGTCATAATTTCCTGCAGAATCTCCTTACAGCTCTGTCTCTTACTCACCAGACCTGCAATCTGCCCTGCCATCACTGTACCGTTTAAAATGTCCCCATCCATAACTGCTTTCCGAAGAGAACCAAGTGTCATCCGTTCCAGTTCCTCAAACGGTACACCTTCCTGTTCCTTTTTGATATATTCCTTCGTCATCTGATTTCTCAGACACCGAACCGGATGTCCTGTACTCTGACCGGTTACTACAGAATCAATATCTTTTGCTTTCAAGATTCTGTCTTTATAGTTATCATGAACAATCGATTCGTCTGCCACTACAAAACGGGTTCCCATCTGCACTCCCTCTGCTCCGAGCATAAAAGAAGCAGCAACACCGCGTCCGTCTCCAATTCCACCTGCAGCAATTACCGGAATATTTACCGCATCCACAATCTGTGGAATTAACGCCATCGTTGTCTGATTTCCAATGTGACCTCCGGCTTCCATGCCCTCTGCTACTACCGCATCCGCACCATATCGTTCCATTCTCTTTGCCATAGCTACTGATGCAACAACCGGAATCACCTTAACACCAGCTTCCTTCCACATCGGCATATATTTCTCCGGATTTCCGGCACCTGTGGTGACCGCCTGAATTCCTTCTTCTACTACGATTTTTGCCACTTCATCAGCATTCGGGTTCAGAAGCATAATATTTACACCAAATGGTTTATCAGTCAGTTCTTTTGCCTTTCTGATCTCTTCCCTCACAATTTCCGGAGGTGCACTTGCCGCACCGATCAGACCAAATCCGCCTGCCTCAGATACTGCCGCCGCCAGATGATGTTCTGCCACCCAGGCCATACCCCCCTGAATAATCGGATACTCAATCTGTAAAAGTTCTGTTACTTTCGTCTTCATCTGCTTCTGTCTCCTTCCCTGCTTTCAGAAAAGGTGTGGATTATGCCTCCACACCTTTATTCTTCAGATATTCCATAACTGCTCCAACTGTTGTCAGTTCAGCCAGTTCTTCAGACGGGATCTCAACTTCATATTTTTCTTCCAGTGCCATCACCAGTTCAAACAGATCCAGAGAATCTGCACCCAGGTCATCCTTAAATGAAGTTGTTTCTGTAATACTGCTTTCCTCACAGTTTAACTGTTCTGCGATCATCTCTTTCATTTCTTCTAACATCGTTATTCTCCTTTACACATGTTTCTTATTATTAATAATTTTAGTTTCCAATGTTTTGACTTTCAAAGTATAATACACAAACAATGTTTTGTCAATAAATTCTTTTTTGATTTTCAAAGTATTTTTAACGATTATTTTTTATTTATATTCTTCCCACCGTCTCTCTTGGACTGTGGCATAATTTTGGAGATTTCTCTTCTTACGACAATATGAAAAAGCTCTGTTTTACCGCTTTTGATCATGGCATCACTCATTTTGATCTTGCCAACAATTACGGACCTGAACCGGGAAGTGCCGAAAAACACTTTGGTCTGATCTTAAAAGAACACTTCTTCGCTTACCGGGATGAACTGTTGATCAGCACCAATGCCGGTTACGATATGTGGAAGGGACCTTACGGTAACTGGGGCAGCCGCAAGTACCTGATTGCCAGCCTGGATCAGAGCCTGCAACGACTGGGACTCGATTATGTAGATATTTCTTCCTTTCATGCAGAAAAGAAGTCCCTCCCGTCATATCTGTCGATCGGGAGGGCTTTTTTCGTATGTTCCTGCATAATAAATGTACAGGATCTACGAATCTATACACCATTTCAGATTATAGATTTGAATGGATCCACAAAAGAAACTTTCGGGATGCGTGTTATCGAGCAAACCTTTAATTAACACTGACATTTTTTTAAATGCACTTCGCGAATTTTACTCGTTATTGCGACAGTCGCCAAACCATGAGACCTTGGCGACTGTCGCGTAAATCAAAATTGGTCCGCTGAACCAATTATTGCTATTAAATACAAAAAAACCGTTTTCATATAATATGAAAACGGTTGAAAATGAGGCATCGGGGATTCGAACCCCGGACAACTTGATTAAAAGTCAAGTGCTCT